>Ga0265322_10000904_pt1 | contig 10477 bp, 12 predicted proteins | sample 41222metaG_FD_193584 | JGI IMG/M metagenome (GOLD analysis project Ga0265322, IMG submission 193584) | Rhizosphere microbial communities from Carex aquatilis grown in University of Washington, Seatle, WA, United States - 4-12-22 metaG | ecosystem: Host-associated > Plants > Roots > Rhizosphere...
AATTGTAAGGTAAGCACAGTTAATATATAAACTTTTCTAATAAACTTAAATGTTTATAGAAATATATATAGTTTAAACAAAAGGTTTATATCTGACTTGGATATTTCTCTATTAATATTATCACTTGCAAGTGAAAACAAAACAGACAAACTAACCAAAGAGGTTCAAAATGAAAACATTACAAAAAATAATTGCCGGAATTGCATTAACAAGTGCATTAACATTTGGATACAAAGCAAATGCACAAGAACAGAATGTATTAGTGCCAACTAAAGTTTCAACAGAAACATCAGCAATCAATAATAAAGATGTATCTGGTGTTCCATTCCAAAGAGTAGAAGCTGGAAACGATGCATGGTCATTCAAATACGATATCAATATGAAATTAAAACCAACAGACAATCCAGTAAATGTTGGAATGTTCTCATTAAATAAATTATATAATAAAAATAATACTACTATTGGTGCAGAAGCATTCCAAGTAGGAAAATTAAATGGTAAAGATACTTGGTTTGTAGACGCATGGGCAACAAAAAAATATAAAGATATATCCTTAATGATAGATGCAGGTCTCGGATTTCCAACTACAAAATATATACAGACATATGCGATAGCCGCATTCAAACATCCTAAGACGTCTGTTTCTGCTGCTTACTATACAGTTGCTCCAAAAGATACTAGATATTATGGATACGCAGCATACCACGATAATAATATTTATGGTGTTGTCGGTAATAATGTGAAGACAACTTTTGCAGCTGCAGGAACGTATGATCTAAAATATTTTGGAAGCTACACTTTCATAACTCATAATCGTGAGAATGGAAATATTTGGATGAAGTCACAGACTGCATTCGGAAATGTGAATAACAACGTATTTTGTGTAAAGAGTCTAGATAAACTTTCAGATATATTTACTATACCCTTATTTCAGCCAGTACATCTCGATCCTGTAAGTACTAAAGGAGATTATGCGATAAAATTAGAATATAAGAAGACTCCTTCATCAGACGGAGAAAAAAAGAACTGCACTTCTGAGACTGAATTAATGATAGCAACAAGCAAGACTCCAGTTCAGATAGGACTTGGAGTAAATACGTCGTATAAAAATAATTCTTCAATAAGCAATGTTGCAATAGAATTGTACAAGGATTTCAAACTAGGAAAGAAATTCACAGGATCAATTGAAGGTCGATACAACAATAGAACAAAAGAAACAACAGGATACTTGAAGATGAGTTATAATTTTTAGAAATAAAATTAGGGGGAAAAATAAAATGACAGACTATAAATTGAATGTAAAACCAGGAAAAGTTGTAAAAGAAACATACACAAAGACATACACGCAAGTTGTTTCACAGCAACCACCAGATGTAGAAGGAAGTTTTGAAGCACCATATGTTGCTAAGATAGATGTGACATTAGGTACAGAGAAGATGATTGTAGACACACTGAATGGCGAGTTCAACGTCCAGACTGTAAAATACAATACTAATTCAAAATCTCAAAGATTGATGAACTTAGGAAAAGTAGTCGGTAAGATTGTACAAAGCGAATTCAAGTCTATATTCGGAAAAAATAATCAAGTTGGTTTGACTTACACAGGTTTACCTGCAGAAGCAACTGACGCGGTAAAGCTTGCTAGAGAAAAATATTATATGGCATTAGAAGCATATGCTCATAGCTTGAACGTACCTGAGGCGACAACAGTCGGTGTACAGAGAGAGACTATACTATTCTCGGATGGCGGAAATACTATGTTTAAAGACAGCAGTACAGAATCATTAGAAAACAGACTATAAGTCTTTATTTTTTTTATTTGATATTTACAAATTTTACAATCAAAAAATGGAAGAAAAATTGAGAGGTAAATAAAATGTCATTAGTTGAAAAAATCAATAATTTTTACAGTCAGTATTTGAAGAAATTTGAACCTAGAGATGATTTATCTAAGTTTACTCCGACAGATAATTCCATATTGCAGTATAATGAGTGGAATGCAAGTCAGAGTGAAAACGCATACGCTGATTTAGAAATAGAAAATGTGGCTCACGATGTTGTTCTTTTAGCTCCGTTTGAAAAACGTAGAGCAACTGATGCAACCAGAAACACTATTGAGAAAATATTTCATAATCCTACGACAAATATATCTGAATTATTTGACCGTCAGGAAGTTATTCTAGAATTATATTCTAATCCTGATTTGATGAAACAATTTTCTAGTGCTAAGATAGCAGGTGATGATTTCAAATATGACGAGAGATTCAGGGATCATCCTGACTGGATTACACAGTTAGAGAAATCTAAATTGCTTGTTAATTTCTTTGATTCTGTTCTTGCAACTGATGATGTAAAAAGTAAAAGATTAAATAAAATAAAATCCTTTGCGAAAAATGTAAATGAAGATTCGGGATACAAAAAAGTTCACGATTTTATTAAAGATATATATGAACCAAACGATTTAGGAGATGCTTTTGCTGTACTGACGCTTTCGCTTAATCACGATTCATTATATGATGTCGATTCAAGAAGAAGTTTTTTTGCTAAAAGTAAAATATTACGCGAATCATTAGATGTTCTTTTTAATGATAATAAATATGAAGGGTTTGTAAATAAAGAAATCAACGAAGTCAAAATATTAGACTCATTTGATAATAAAGTAAAAGAGTACAATTCTTTTTTATTCAAGTTTAAAGAAGGATTAAGAGAGTTTCAGAATAAACATAATGACGATTTTGGTAAGTTAGTATCTTATCTTGGAGAGGTATTAACTGAAGGAATAAGCTCTAAAATGGGGAAATTAGGTATTGGAGATATTCCAGAGTTATTAGGATTCTACATTGGTGCAGCTAAATTAGCAAAAAGTTGGGAAAATAAAAAAGCTCCTGTTGTTGTTCCAGAGTTGCTTGAAAAGAATGTTAGAATCACAAAAATTATTGATGCATATAATACAACTTTACTTGCTCAAAATGATGCAGGTAAGATTATTCCTAACGATATAATTTCAGATCCAAAAACAAATTTATTTGTAATTGAAGGACCAAACAATGGCGGGAAAACAACTTATTTAAGACATGTTGGTCAAATGTATTGGCTTACACAATTAGGAATGATGATTCCTGCTAAAGAAGCTAAAATAAGTGTTGTCGACGGAATATATACTTCTATAGGCGCTGAAGATGATACAGACGCTGGAACTGGACAGTATCTTACGGAATTAAATCGTGTATGTGAATTTACAAAACCTAGTAATGGTCATATGAGAACTACGCCTTATTCGTTATTGTTTTTTGATGAATTTGCAAATGGTACAGATCATGATGAAGCAGTATACAGAACAAGAATAGTCTTGGATCATTTGAGCATGAAAGGCGTTACAGCATATTTCACAACTCACAAGCACGAGATAGGAAAGATGGTCGAGGATAATTTAATTCCAGGAGCAATGAATCTTGCAGCAGAAGCGAAATTCAATGGTGAATTAAAGACCACACATAAGATATTAAGAAATACTAGAGAAAAAAGTTATGGAAATGTAATTGCAGAAAATCTTGGCATAACTGAAGATAATCTCAAATCATTCTTGAATGAAGAATTAGCCAAAGGGCATTATTCGATAAATGATACGAGGTTAGGAGGAGAATAAAAATGACCGAGTATATAAAAAAAATAACTGATGATTTAATATTTTACCAGAAATATGATGGACAGATGACCAGCCTTATAAAACAATTACCTATTCCATTGTCTGAATTTAATCCAGAAACAAGACTTGTCACCGAGAATGGGATGTATATTGGCGGATTATTTAATCTTAGATTAAGAGGTACAAGGTTATGGGGCAATGCATATATTGATTCCTATGTTGATATAGGTCCTGAGGATAAAGCCAATTCTTCGATTCCGCAGTCCAGATGGAGTAAATTATTTTGCAATAAATCTATGCCTGAACGTCGGTATGATATTATGAATGAGGGTAAAAAATATTCTAAAGAATGGAGAATAGAAGCAGGTGATAGTTGCGGAGCCGTAATAATAAGTGGTACACGTGAATATCCGAAATTGTGTGATTATATACTTGGTGATTTAAGAGCAGAAGCTATTACCAAAAAAGATATGACGCTAAGTAATGAATTGCTAGACAAACTATTTACTCCTACACTAGAATTAGTGGTTCTAGAGTATAGTAAATTAATGAATGTTAAATAAATCGAGAGGATAAAGATGACATTAGAAAATATTACTAAACAAGGAAAGTTATCTGAAATATTTCCATTATTTGATTGTTCTACTATTCAGCATTCTGATGAAATTCAAAGAGATAGATTAACAAATAAAGAGTTGTGTAATTTGTCGTTTTGGACTGCTGATTTTCCAATGTATGTAATAGAAGGCAAAGAAGCTGTTTTATACATGGGTAGAAATAGAGATAATTTAATATTTGATAATATTACAGAAGCCATACCTCAACTAAGAGAGAAACATAATTATTTTATTAATGATAATAAGGATATAGATTCTGTCATAGATTCGTATACAACTTTCAAATTTATGCTTTCTAAACTTAAACTTAAAAGCTCTTGTTCTGAGTGGAAATATTTTGAAATTGATACTGAAAAATATCATAAATTAAATGAAGCACAAAGAGTGTTAGCTGAAAGAGTATATGGAAAAGAAGAAATGTTCGAGAGTTCAATGGAGATGCTAAATAATTCGCGCATAAAAAATGCTAAGATTTACGTTTTAAATCCATCTTATGTCAAAAAGATATTACATAATCATAATGCCAAAGGTATTGCGCGTGGCTCGTTCCTCGATAATTTCGAAGGCAATTCGAATTTCGGTGCTGACAGTAGGTGTGTAGACATCAATATTAGGCATTTACGTGGTGTACCGTTAGATAAAACAACTCCTTCTATGGAAGATATTCTGAAAGTTAGTAACAATTATTTGATTGGCCCAAATAAAGATGCATTCGAGAAAGAGTTAAAAGAATTATATAGAGGATAAAAATGACTAAAATAACAAAACATGAACTTATTGGTTATAGTCTTATGACTGTGTTTTTAGCAACAGCGGTTGTAGATGGGATAACTTCGAGGATAAAAAAGCATCATGAGGCGCAATTTAGAAAAGCCATACCGCAAGTCAATTTAATAGATTCTGCATATAAAACTACGATAAATTTGGAAGATACTATTTTTTATCAAAAATTAAATTCTCTAGATAAAGCACATTATAGAACAATAGATTCTTTAGGATCTATACATCATCACAAAATAGATTCTTTAGATAAAGTATATCATACCCAAATCGATTCTTTGAAAAAAGTCTATGATAATAATTTAGAGAATAAAGTTGGAGGAAAATAAAATGATAGGTAATAATGTTGTTAAAAATGAAATTATGATTCTTCCTTCACAGGAAGGTCATTTTTCTTGTCTAGTTCTATTCGAAGACTTGAAATCTAAAGGCGTTCCTTATAAAAATATTGGTTTGAACGATGTTGTAGGATTAGGGATACATCATTTTTTTGATACTAAAAATAATATAAAACTAAATGTGGAAACAGGAATAATTGAATGTATAGACTATATTCTTAATCCAAAAATGACTCAACTTTTTGTTAAAGGACATCTTCCTTATTTGAAAGAAGAATCGGAAGCAGATTATTTTTTAGTGGAAGACAGTATTCGTATAGTCAATTATTATTCTGGAACATACCATAGGCAATTTATAGGTAAACCCTTCATGGAGAAACATCATTCTATCAATATAGGATTATTAAAATTTCATAATGAAATTACTGAAGTAACAAGAATATCCAAAAATAAAATTGTTTATCCATTATATCCAAAAGATTATGAGAAGATAGAAAATTATTTAGGAGGAAAATAAAATGAATGAAGATAATTCGAATAATAAAGATAAAATACCTTTGACGCATAAAATCGTCTTTGGCGCATCTATACTTTTTGCATTAGGCACGATCGGATACGAATATGATATGAATAGAGAGGATAAGAAATTTCATAAAGAACCTAGTTTAATCGCACTTGATTCAACATATATTTCACGTAGAGATTCTCTAGCCAAAGTGCAATCTATTCAAAGAGATTCTTTAGAGAAAGAATACCAATTACGATTGCATAATGTTTTTGAGAATTATAAAAAAGAACACGGACTAAATCCACAATGGAGTATACATAAATCGTTGTATCGTACAATAGAAGACAAATTAGGGAAGAAATAAAAATCTTAAACCTTAAACAACACATGTTTTATTATTGGTATAAAGATTAAGATTATCATTGTGATTACTGTGATTATAGAAATCATTGTCCATATCTTTATTCCTTTATTCTTGCCATTGATATCTATTGCTGCTTTATGCAACATTCTTCCACCGTCGACTGGTCCTAATGGCAATAAATTAGCTAATCCTATTCCTAAACTTAGTGTTGCTATCCATTCAAGTAAATTTGCAATTACAAATAGTACATAATAAATTCCTTTATACCACCATACCTGACTCTTTAGAACGTAATTAGTGCTTATTCCAGAAACTCCTATATATCCTTTTGATTTATCAGTAGGACTTGCTGCAGTAACTAAACTTACAGTTTTATTTTCATTGCCTAGAACTAACGTATCGTTTGGTCTGACGCATGAAACTGCAGTAATAAATTGATTTAGATCTGTTACAGAATTTCCATTAACACTAGTATATGCTACATTTTTCTCGACGCCATATTGCTGTGCTGGATATCCTTGTTGTATCGTGCCAAATTCTACTCCTTGTGATGTTACCATTGTAGCTATTAATGGATTGATTATTAAAAGAGATATTACAAGTACAACTAGAACTAATAGTCCATTAAAGAATGGTCCTGCTGCAAATATGGATTGTTGTACTACTGATTCTTTTTTTACAACTTGCTTTTCATCAGGTTCAACAAATGCTAATGGCAATGGTCCGAAGAATCCAAAACCAGTATTTTTAATTTTTAATCCGTGTGATTTTGCAATTATTCCGTGTCCAAATTCGTGAACAACTATTACTATAAATAATGCTATTATTCCATACCAGAATGGTACAAATATTGGACTTCCCGGAATTTGAACTCCAGGAATTACGAGTGATAATGTTGGTGGAGCTAATGGTACAAAAATTAATTCGTATAATCCTTTAATTAATAATCCACATATAAGAATCATTCCTAAGAATCCGACGCCAATTGCGACGTATCCTAAAATTTTTAAAAATTCTTTATGATCTTCAGCAAATTTATCTATAAATTTTATACCCCATTGTGTTCTGTAAAGAAGTATAAATCCGCCTTCAACTTGAAATTTCTTTCTATTGATGTAAATTATTATTGCAACTATTATATAGAATATTAACACAAACTTCCAAGAAGATAAAAATGTTCCTAAACCTTGTGCCGATATCATAAATATAAAAGAATATAAGAGATATATAAAGCTATCCTTTGCGAGTTTACTTTATTTCTTTCTAACTGGTCTCAATACTCGACCATTGCACTTTCTGCATGTAACTTCTTTTGCTAAGATCTTCATGTTATCAGATCGTATTTTAGTTTTGCATCTTCTGCAAACGAATACGTTCTTGTATAATCTTGCTTGAGCTTCTGGAAATTTGACCATTTTTTTGCCTCGTAATTTTAATTATCAGGTTTAACTTGCTTCATTACTCTTTCGTTAAGTATATCCCAATATAATATGTTGTTTCCTTCAACAACTATTCCTTGTAATTCTTCTGGAATTTTTAAATCGAATGTTTCAAATGTTTCTCCATCCATAACATTTGCAGTTGTATCGTGTATGCTTAATACTTGTGCTGTCTTCTTTCCAATTATTGGAACGTCAATATTATCGTGACCCGGCATTACTAATTCTCTTTTTTTACCGTCAATCATTCCAACAGCAACTAATCTTACTTTTGCATGACCGTGCTTACCTGGTCTTGAAGTTGATGTATCTGATACAATAGATGCTACTCCATCTATAATAACGTAATTTCCTTTTGACAATGTTGCTACACTTTTTGGTACAGTTTCACCCATAATTTCACCTGAATATTATATTATCGTATATAACCTATATGTTAATTATAAGAATAGGAATTTTGGAGGGTTTATAAATGTTGCGCGTTAGTAGCGCAACAGCTCCGAACAAAGTGATGAAATGTTACGTGTACATTTAATATTTAGTTATTCTTTATTATACCATTCGTGTAATCTTGCCATGGCGCTACTAATCCCACGATATTTACCTTCTTTTTTGGCTGCAGCTTTGACTTCATCATAGTTTGTGATTATAAATGGTTTATTTGTTGCTATTAACATTCCACAAACGACAGCACTTACATCTGTTAATTTTGGTGTCCAATCATCTCCTAAATCAATTTCGTTAACATAATCTAAAGATATTTGAGCTGGTGTGAATGCTCTGATATTTGTCAATCCTTTTTCGTATCCTTTCCAATGTTCTGGAAAACTACTTAGGTTATCTACTCTTTTAATTCTACGGTCTTGAGGTCTATCCCAGTCTAATAATTGTGTCTCTAAATCTATTTCAGGTTGTATTATCATAATTGGTTTATTTTTAGCTAGAGCCATTCCATATCCCACTCTAATTCCTGTATTACTAGCATAGACTATTGCTACTTTGCTACTGTTATTTATAGCATATCTTGTGGTATTTAGCATAGAAACTTCATTTGCATTAGCATTGAATTCTGTATTATTGTATATGAAATTACCTTTCTTCTCTTCATGTTCAATAATTGCTCTTACTGCTTCCCATCCCTCATCGTCATCTCTTTCGACTGAATATAATAGTGTTACAATTTTTTCTTTTGGATTTTCAAAGATTTTTTCTACACATATTACTCCTGTACTATCAAATTCTATATGTTGAGAAATATCGTTACTTTTCATTAATTGTAACCTTACTTCTTTTTCGCTGGGTGTTGAATTATTCATTTTAACCTCCAAGCCAATTTAGGCAAGCATAATTAATATAACTATTCCCGAATAGTTATAATTTAAAAATGTATCTACTCTATATTATAACGTAGGGTGTGTCTTATTAATTATTAAGTGTATTTAGAATTATATTCTAGAATGATATTAATCCTAACAATCCTTTAAAAATACTTTTTCGTTCATAATTTGGTTCTTGTACTTCAACAAATTTTTGTTTTGCTAGGTCATATATTGGAATGAGTTTAGGCGGTATACAGACGTCTTGCAGTTTATCGAATCTACTTATTATTTCTTCTCTATACAATGAAGGTAGTCTTGATAACATTGCTAATTCCATAAATTGTAATTTAATTTTTGTATTGTGTCCCTCTTCTGAGTCTATTAGTTTCTGGAATGCTTTGCATTGATATTCTGCTATTACTGCTGGGTCTCTTAATCTTTCTTTAAATAATGTTGGATGAGCATCGTGGTATTTATGGACATCTGCATTCCAGACTTTTATAGCAAAGAAGTGCGTCATGCATGAATACGCTTCGTCTATTTCTGCTCTGTAACTATTTTTGTAACTATTTCTTCCGTAACTATAAAGAACTTTTTCGGAATTAAAATTATATTCTGGTGCTGTAAAGTCAGGTATTCCTGCTTTTTCCATAATATATCCTAAAGCTAGTCCTACTATGACGTCTCCTGTAACGCTCTCTTTATTGAAAAATCCTTTTTCGTGTATGAGTTCATCTATTGATTTTAGTTTTACAGGTCTATCTGTTGGATTGGTTAATATCATAATATTAGAAACTAAGAACCATTTATAAAGATTATTGTTGTTATTCCTAAGTAGTGTATATTTATGTTTTTATATTTTTCTTTGTCTTTTACCACAATTTAAACATTCTTTTCAGAGAATATTTCTTCTTTCTGAGCCACGATGTAAGTTCTTCTTCAGCGTGTTCTCCAAACTTTTTCTCGTCGTTTCTAAACACAGTCGTATGTGCTTGATGTCTTCCATTCTTTACATTAAATGTATGTTTCTTATGTAATAATTCATGATACATTACATAATCAAGAAATTTCTTCTCCTCATCAGGTAAGCTCTTGAATATTGTACTAATATTTATTGAATTTGTTCCATACTCATAACTTCCAAGTTTTCTGAAACTTTCGCTAGCATATATTAAGTTGGGTTTTTCCATTAATCCACTAAAAAATTTTTCATTGACTCTATTAAAACTTTCTTCAAGTTCAGGATCATGATTATGTGATTTTGCATATTTAGAAAGTCCTTTCATAAAACTTTCATATAATTTCATCTCGCTCGTGCTAACGACGCGAATTTTATACATTCTTACAATCAAACTTTCAATAAGTCCTATTTGAATATCTTCATCAATATTTTTCCATAACGTAGAAAGATTAAATTCTACATACATTTTTGTATATCGAACATTTGCATTATAATTGCTGAAGTG
>Ga0265322_10000905_pt1 | contig 10475 bp, 20 predicted proteins | sample 41222metaG_FD_193584 | JGI IMG/M metagenome (GOLD analysis project Ga0265322, IMG submission 193584) | Rhizosphere microbial communities from Carex aquatilis grown in University of Washington, Seatle, WA, United States - 4-12-22 metaG | ecosystem: Host-associated > Plants > Roots > Rhizosphere...
TTGCCAACTTTTGCCATTGCTTCGGCAATCATATCACCAATTTCTTTTTCACCGTTGGCAGAAACAACACCAACTTGCGCGATTTCTTCGTTGCTTGTTACATTACGTGATCGTGACTTCAAATCTTTTACGACATGCTCGACGGCAAGTTCCATACCACGCTTCAAGTCCATCGGATTCATTCCAGCGGCAACTGCCTTTACGCCTTCAACTGCCATTGCTCTAGCAAGTACCGTGGCTGTAGTGGTACCATCACCAGCACGATCAACTGCTTTGCTTGCAACTTCACGGATCATCTGTGCGCCCATGTCTTCCACGGGATCTTTAAAAGCTATAGCTTTAGCAACTGTTACTCCATCTTTTGTTACTTTTGGAAGGCCGCCGTATGGATTTTGCAAAAAAACTGTTCTTCCCTTTGGGCCCAGTGTGGCTGCTACTGCTGATGCTGCTTTCTCTAAACCGATCATAAGTTTTGCGCGAGCATCTACCGAAAAAAGAATATCTTTAGTTATCATATTACATCCATATTAAAATTGATTACACATAATAATATATAATTTTATGCATATTGTCAATTAAATAATAATATAGTTCATGAATTGATTGCGCAAATTGAGGTTTAACAATGTCTATTTATAATGATGATATAGCACGACCATATGTATACCTGATAACGTTTGATACTGGAGAATATTATTATGGCTATCGTGAAGCTAATATAGTCCCGGCCAGATTTGATATTGGATTTAAATATTTCACTTCGTCTGAAAAAATTAAAGCAATGGGATTAGATCATGCAACGATAGAAATAATAAATGAGTTCGAAGGATCTAATCCCGGAGATGACGCATGGGATTCAGAACAAGGTTTAATTTGGCACTTCTGGGATGATCCTTTGCTTTTAAATGGGACTGTTACTAGACCTACTGGATCACACAAAAGATGGAAAGCTAAAAAAGGCAAAGACACCTATAACTCAGGTAAAACATACGAAGAACTATATGGTACTATTCTAGGTAAGCAAAAAAGAGAAAATCATAGTCTGAAGTTGCAGGGAAAGCCCAGTGGAATGTTAGGGAAAAGTCATTCGTACGATACAAAGTATATCATGCATCTAGCACAGCTAGCTGAAAATAATCATCTAGCTAATAAAACAATCTATATATGGTTTCATCCAAAGTTTGGCGAAGAAGAGTGTAGTACATTCGATCTTATTAGACGGTATCCCGGAGAAAATTTAAATAGAAAAGAGCTATGCCGCGTGGCTAGAAAAAATAGAAAAAGTCATAGATGCTGGTCATTAAAATAAAAATATTTTAATTATTTTTCTCTTACATACTAGAAATAGTAGTTGCCATGTTATCTACTAAATCACTTAGATCATTTTCAATAACGCGAATTTGTAATTCTAAAAATAATCTGTCATTTCTATCGTGCATTGCCGCTACTGTCATCTTTAGAAAATCTAAATTTGCCGCCATTCTTAACATAATCGCGGAGTATCCGGCATAGACTTCTATAGCATGATCACGATCTGACATTTTAAAGATTCTTCATAATATCAATGCCAGTTTCTGATAAATTTTTTGCAAATTCTGCCATTTCATTTTCTATTTCGTCTAGCTTCTGTAGCATTAATTTTTTATTTTTACTATTCTTTAATTTTTCAATTTCGTTTCTTAATTCATTAGTATGAATTGCCATACTCTTTAGTCCAGTAAAATAACTTAGAAAAATTCGTGTAATAAAGTTAAAATCTCTTGACGGAATGCTTGTTATATAATAAATCAAGTAACCAAAACCAATGATGATTGCCAGTGTCGCTCCGAGCAATATTGTAAAAATAATCATTATCGTCTCTTCCTAAACATCCACTCTTTAGGTAAGATATTAAAATAACACAAAACTGCTGCTGTGCCAAAAAACAGTGTAAATTCGACTGCCGATAAAATTAAAAGAAACTCTAACACTTGTATCATTTACGTTTCCTGAATAAAATAGCAACCAAGTTATTACCTTCGTAATACATTGGCTTTTCAATATCTTCTTGGTCTGTAATAAGAGCTAGAAAAGCTTTAATCGTTTTCTCACCTACGTCTTTATGGGAAAGTTCACGATTTCTCATGCTCAAAATCACTCTTACTCTATCACCATCATCCAGGAATTGCAATGCTTTTTTGGCTTTAATTGCTAAATCATGCTCTTCGGTATTTTGCCTTAATTGAATTTCTTTGGAATCAACCGCTTTTTCGCGCTGTATTTTATCTGCTTCTTTTTCTTTTTTCTTCTTAGCATACATAAACTTGCCATAATCTACAAGTTTGCAGATAGCTTCGCTCGTTGTGTTATTGATGTTTACTTCGAGTAAATCTAAACCTTGATCTGCCGCAAGCTTTTGTGCAGATTGATTGGTCATTGGCGGAAGCTTTGTTCCGTCCTCTTGAATAATTATAATTGTTTTGGCAGAAATACTCAGGTTTAATCGGTCTTTATTTTTGTCTTTCATTTAGTAATACAATTCCCTTGATGATTTATTTTTTGTCGAGATATTTACTGTATATCGCTTTGAACTTTTTTTCAAGATAAGTTTCATCATTCGTGGGAGTTTTTGTGGTCAGTTGTGGTTGGGCCGGTAGAACAGGCGTAGGAGTCTGAATTACTTGTTGAACTTGAGGTTGAACTTGAGATTTCTTTTTATCGAAATATTCTGCTAATGAAATACCGGCAGAAATAACCAAGATAATTGCCATTGGATCGAAAACGCACATAATGATTAATATCATCAGCCTGACCGAATTATCTATTTGATCTTGTGTTGGGTTATTATAAAACAAAGCCGCGACATATTTTATCGGACCGAGTTTTTGTGCTACTTCTGCCATCTGTTGTTTAAGTGGAGTTTCTTGTGCTTGAAGAGCATCGATGTCTTTTTGTGTCTCGGTAATTTCTTTAGTAAGTCTATCACGCTCGTCTTTTTGTGCTGCTCGCGCTTTTAAACCTTTTGTCGCCGCATTATTCTTAAAGTACGTGTCTAAGGATTTATCTAACTCGGTCATCTGTTGATTATCACGATCAATCGTTTTTTGATCTGACGCAATCTTTTGCTCTATACTATCGATTGCTAGTTGAATTGTTTGAGTGGGAGCTACTGCGGTCAAATGCCCCGCACTAAGATATCCGAAAATACCAATGTCTGTGATCAGCATCAAAATCATAATCGCCGCTACGAGATATCCCTTGATTAGGACAGAAACATTCTTATTTTTCCAATTTCTATGAAGCCACAAGGCAGACGTTATCTTTGATAGTTCTAGACCTAAACCCATGATGATTACAGATATTACACTGGCCGAAAAAATCTGTGCTAACCCAGACACAGAAAAGAATGCTGCTGTGCTGCTAAGACATAGTGCCGATATGAGGACTAAAATTGTTAAGAACATATTGTATTTATTATGAAACCGCTGTTTCAGATGTATCTGGGCCGACGCCTGGTGGAATTCCAAACATCTTAGAACCTTCTGAAATTAAACTAAAATTCTGATCTCTGTCGAGGAACTTATATTCTATATAATCTGGTTCCATAACCAAAAGATGCTGCCAGACTACATCGAGATCAATAGCAGAGCAACTATAAATGTCAAAATTGATATATGGTACTTCAACAGAGTCCCATATGTGTAAGGCCGAATGACTAGTAGATAAACATACTGCTGCAGTAATGCCTTCATTTCCGGGAACATCACAATAACTTGCTATAGGGCCGGCAAGAACTACCATGCCGACTTTTTCAACGAGATCAAGCATCCATTGCTTGGCTACTTCTACATCTTTTATTGGGTTTTTAACTGTGGCGCGAACAAGTAAATGTTCATGACGTAGAATTTTGTGTGTCATTGAAATCTCCGTATTAAGTCATTGTATGTCATTGCAATTTACTGCAATTTATTTATAAAATAACCGGAGAAATTTTATTTTTTATTAGACTACAAAAGTGACTGTTACTGCGGCTAATGCCGTTGCTAAAACAGTAGTTAAAGCGCCAACTTCAACCGACAAAGCCGACATTCCCATAGGAAGATGCGGAGCAGGTACGGCTAGCGTTGGATCGTTTACATCGACTGTCAAAATATCATCATCTGTCAATGCTGTTGCAACTGCTGATTTAACTGCTGCTGCGCCGTAAAGCAAGTTGCTTGTTGCATCATATGCATATGGATTATCAGAGTCGAGAACGATATTAAATGAAATTGCCGTTGGGCTTACCGAGAACAATGTCTGGCCAGTTACAACAACGTTATGAACTTTATTGACTGTCATAGTTTGACCTAGACGTGCCATAATCATGTTCCAACGCAAATTTGCGCGTTTCTTAGCAAGAGCTTGAACTAGAGTTGTCGGAGCAGCGAGTGGAGTTAGTGTTGGTGGAGCAAAGCCAATAACTGCTGTAATACCAGGCGTACCGTCGCAAACTGAAACGGGTACATTGGTATAAAGAGGTTCATTTTGAAGTGTTAGATTGCCGCCCGAAACTCCTGCTACTGCATGATGAACGGATGAGAGTGCATTAATATCTGCTGCCAAAGTCGTTGCCGTAGTGCCTGAGCTAACTGTTACCGGGATATTATTGACCATAAGAGTTTGACCAATGACGATTGATCCGAATGCTGTTCCGAATGCTAGGAGATTGTTCAAATAGCTTTCGACGCTTTCAGGATCAACTCCACCGTCTGCAGGTGCTGCGCCTGTGAAGCCGGATAGGTTAATCGCAACGTGATATTCTGATATAGCCATTTTAATCTCCTTTGAATTATACAATATTTAGTGTTTTCTAGTTTAGACTTCTAAAGTTATGAACTTATAGCTATTACTATTAGTTTCGCCTGGATATCCTCTAGGATGACAAATAAATCGTGTGTGATCCCTCGTTATATCGTGATTAAAATGCGTATGACCAAATGCCCATATTTTAACTTTAGTACTCAATTCATTGACGTTTTCCATGTGCGAGTTATAGAAGCTTCCTCCGAGCATATTCCACGCTACATCTGCCGATGATTTCTCTTTTTTGACTGTCAATACATCAAGTATTGGCAGAGTATGAGTAACACAGATTATATTCTTAATTTTATCGTCTTTATCGTACTGCAAAACTTTATCAGATAATATTTTAGCCTCTCTTTCGGCTAATCCATCTGGCTCATCTAAATCGAATTTAATTAGTCTGCTATCGGACATATATTGCTTCCATGCTTCTCTATAGATGCCTCTGTTATATCTTGCATCTCCAGCATTCCAATCATACCAACCGTTATTGCCGATAAAGACGGTATCATCAATGATTAAATCATTTGTTAGTAGATAGTACCATCCATCTCTCGCTGCCACATCTGCTAAATATTTTTCATTTTCAGAAACTGATTTGCGTTCATTTTGAAATTTTCCTATCTGATAGGAATCATGATTGCCATCTACATATGCCACATTTTTATAATACTGTTTAGCATCAAGCAAAAAGTTTGCGTTATTTTCTAAATTTTCTGATAGATCGCCGGCAATAATAAGCGTATCGGCTTCAGACGGAGTTACAATATTCCATTGAAATGGCGCGTAGTGGTTTATATGGAGATCGGAACAGAGATCAAATTTCATGATCAAGCCATTTCCCATTAACGGGTTGATATCCACCACGCCCAAGCATAACGTTACGCTTGTGGCAGCATTTACATTCATGATATCTATTATGACTGCCCCATGCAAATTTATAGAAATGAATTCCAATTTTACATATTAACTTTTTAATCATTTGCATTCTCTCAATATAAATTCTGCTTCATCAGCTTCTGATGAAAATGTAATTATTGCTGCATAAACGTCACGTTTCATGCGCGATTTAAGCATTTTATAACGTATAGACGCAGTAGGATAATTCTTTTTAATTTCTTCTTCAAATTGTACTGCTGCTTTTACTGTTGGAGTATCAAAACGAATATATCGTTCCCATACAAGATTATCTATTTTAAAAAATGTCATTGTATGACCAAATACCCGTTCATAAAAAAGTTCGAACTCCACGTCATTCATCAATCTTACTCTCATACCACACAGAAATAGGATGCGCCCCTCTAAAAATTATTGTCTTATCATTGATCAAAAAATTATTAAACACAGGGAGAACGAATCCAGCAGGAACTTGGGCTGCGCCAATCATCGTCAGTAATTTTTTTGTTTTATTATCTTTGATGAGAACTTGAACTTGTGTTACGTTTTCATTATTTTTAACGTCTGGTGTCGATAAATTCAACCAAACATTACGTGCATCCGTAAACGACACGACAATTTCATAATAATCAACAGGATTAGACGGATCTGTTTTATCAGTCTCTTTTTTAGACGTGAGAATATCAGAAATATATTTTGTAACTGTCGCCATTTTAAATCCTTAGAAAAAAGAGAGCCACATGAGAAAGGGTGACAAACTAATGTGGCTCTCTAACTGTATTAGACTACTTTAGAAAGAAGACTGCCGAGAACTAGAGCAGCCAAATGAACGCCGATAAGAGCGCCTGCTCCAAGTGCGATACCAGTAATAACCTTGAGACCTGCATCTTTAAGAACAGCGAGAACGTTAGTTAACATGTTAAATCCTTTTAAAAAGTTTAAGTCTTAACATATTACTAAAGTGTTATGTGTAAGTCAAAATTATTTCTTGGTCTTTTTCTTGAGAGTACCGTCGTTGAAATTATTCCAACTATTCACTGCGCCAGCGGCCGTCATAGACCATGAACCTTGCCACTTACAAGTCTTTTTCATACATTCAGCTTGAAACATTGACTGATCTGGATCCAATCGTCTAGGTTCTGAAAAGATTTCAACCTTTTTGCCATTACATTTTGGACATGCGTTAAATTTGGTCATTTTTATCCTGCTTCTGTTTGGCTGTTGATATAATGCTGTTCTGCGAAAGCCAGAGCATAATTTTTATGGCGTTCTACGATTTCAAATGCGCCGAACATAGGCATCTCTGTTAATCCAGCAATATGAATAGTTCTAAAACCCCGAACACTCTCATCATTGAAATGTATGTCATAACCATACACGTCATACTTAATGATATATCCCAAATTTTTTAATTCATTCTCTTTCATTTTTATCTCCTAGTAGTAGTATGCATCGTCTTTTTCTTTTGTTGATTGTGCGGTAAAAATAAAAAGTGCGGCATCAGCAGGATCAGTGAATTTTATTTTGTAATACTCGTCACTAAATGTTCTATGATATTCGTCATTTAAATTGTTTATTGAATGAAATGACATATCAAAGTTTTTAAGTCCCAATTCATTTAATTTTATAAAAAAAATTGATAGATTATCATCTGACTCTGGGTTCCAATGTTTTTTATCAAATAATTTAAAAGATGTATTTGACAGTCTTTTAATCTTATAAAAGTTTGAAAAACTATATCGCATATATCTTTCATCTATGCGAGTTTTCCACGTATCATTGTCGTCGTATGGCTTGAATATGCGAACTTCGCCTGTATCTTTGTTATAAAAACGATGTGATTTTTTTGTTGCTCTAACTTTATAAACATATGAGTTTTTAAGTTTTATAGGTCGTCTTCTGACGGTTGTATATTCTTTTAACGGCAAAAATAGAGCATTATCTTTTTTCAAAGATGCAATGATTACTTCTTGAAGATTTTTTACTACTTGTTTCTTTTTAGTTTTTTTCATAGTGTTACCAAAATTTAACTCATTTGATAGATTATCATAATTAAAAAACAAGTCAAGTAGCAACGTATAAAATTTTATCTATTTTTTCTTGACAAAAATTAAGAAACTGTCATAATCAATACATGAATCAAAACTTACATATACTATTGGATCAGCTAACTGTTGCGTCAACAGAGTCCAAAAGCGAAATTATTTCTATAATGGCATCTGAAGGATGTTTTCCTGCGCGTGGACTTACTAATAGTATAGCACTAACAGTACTTAAAATCATAACTACACTAGGTGGGAAACAACTAGTCAAACGTTCATCCAAAAAACTTTTATTGAAAGATGAAGAACGTGCGGAAGCAGTGTTTTTTAGCATCATCGATGAAATCGTAATGAACGAATCACTTTCATTAATTCAAGATTTTCTTTGTGCTGTGCATCTAAGCAAATGGAAATTTGACGTAGAAGATGCACGACGATATATGGAAAAAATTCTCGTACAAACAGCTTATCCCAAATAACGATGAAATCCAAAAAAAGTAAAAAAGACTTAGCATTTGAACGTATGGTTGAAGAGTGTGTTCAAAATTCCGAAGCTAGACGACATGATCCTAATGAACATGCTGCTTGGCGCAAAGAATATTCACAGACATTAAAGACTGGACAGAAGCCACTAGTAAGTCTTTCTAATAAAATTACTGGTAGTTGCACTGCAAAAAATATCGATGATACTAAGTGGCAGAATACCTATAAAGACAACGATGAATTGCGCATTAGAGAAGAAGTTGCGCAAAAAGAAGTCGATAATAAACGTAAGCGAATTGCGCCCGCATATTCGAAAGGAAATTACCAGTATATATCAAGCTTATCTGATATAACCACTCTCGGTAAAAAAGTATAAATGCGCAATAAGATAAATATATTTTATGAAAAAGAAATATTTCCTAACCGTGGCTAATCTAGTTCCTTATGTTAAGGAATTAATTCCGGACATCAATACGTATGAAATCGTAGAAATAGACCCACGCAAAAATTTGCAAGAAATCGTCGTAGAAGCAAAGCTATTTGATAGTATCAAAGAAGCAAAGAAAAATGGATTCAAAGGCGAACCATTACCGGCGTTAGTGAAATACGAAGTCGAAGATAAAATTATCGTCGTGCTTGTTTAGTTTACTTCTTTGGTCCCAATAATTGTTCAATTGTTATGACTATCATCGGTGACGCAATAATCGAACCAATCATATTAATTTTAACTGTCGAACCATTACGTAACACTGTCATAGTAAAGTGATCGCCAACCATAATTTTAGAAATCAATTCGTGTAACTTGTCATGTGACATTACTTCTTCATCATTCAATGCAACAATAACATCATCTTTCTGCAAATCTGGATTTGCACTATCGACCACTTTGAGACCGTCATTAGATGTTAACCCGGTATCCGTATCAGTTTTTTTAAGTTGATTTACGTGAATCCCAAGTTTAATTCTTACTATAGATTCTTTTCTTAGAACTTTTTCAAAAACCCACTTAATGTCGTTTGATGAAATAGCGAATGCATAAGAATTTCCACCATGTTCTCCGGGTCCTAAAAGAGACGGCATTCCTATGAGATTTCCGTTTTCATCGAGCAATGCGCCGCCAGAATTACCCGGATTGATAGTTGCGTCCGTTTCTATATATGCAAATGGAAAGTCTGATATTTCTAGTTTATTAGATACTATACCGTGTGTAATAATAAGACCTTCATTGAGTGGATTCCCAAGAATAAAAACATTCTGCCCTATTTTAACTTTTGATGAGTCTTCTAAAACAACTGGGCGTAATGTCTTTTTGACATTAACTTTGAGAACGGCAACATCTCCCTCTTCATCTCCGCCGACGAATGTTGCTTTAGCAGAAGTTCCATCTGAAAATTCAATGTCTATTTCTGTTGGTATTGGTGGAGCTGCAACGATAGGTAATGTAGGTGGAGCTATCTTCTTTCCGTGTAGTTTTTTAATTATTTTTTTACTTACCGGTGATTTACCTTGCAAGTCTGCATAACTTTTAACAACATGATAATTAGTTACGATATATCCATCTGAAGAGATTATCCAACCTGAACCAGCAACTAATGATCTTCCGTCATTCATTGGCAGTTCAATGCGAACCATCGACTGCATCCATTCTTCATATTTTTTATTATGTATGTCTGATAAGAGTACTGCTGAATTATTATCATGTGATGAGAATTTAGATGAGGTAAAAGTCGAAGCAAATAGTATGGCCACAACAACGAATAAAATAATTTTGGTCAGTTTCATCAATATCTCCTTTAAAAAACTCTGTATCTATTATATAGTTTCATAATTTTGACATTTTTTAATTTGATTATTTGTTATATTTCAATGACTTATATGATTTTTATTGGGTCAATATCGTACTGTTAAATAATATTGTTAATTAACAACGTTAAAGGAACACTATGAAAAGAATTCTGAAACATGCGCATACAGTTTTAAAGATGCTTGGCCTTCCTAAATTAGGAGTCTGTAAGAAGTCTTGCTCGAAAAAGTCATGCACGAAGAAAGCTTCTAAGAAGTCCAAGAAGTAATTTTATCATGTTGATTAAAAGGGCCGCCATTGTGCGGCTTTTTTATTGTATTGTGCGTTGATATTTGATATAGTGTGAGTATGAAACAAAAATTCATTAATCTTTATATGGACTTAGCAATTAGAATTTCTGCTATGTCGGTCGCCAATCGTCTCAA
>Ga0265322_10000907_pt1 | contig 10451 bp, 15 predicted proteins | sample 41222metaG_FD_193584 | JGI IMG/M metagenome (GOLD analysis project Ga0265322, IMG submission 193584) | Rhizosphere microbial communities from Carex aquatilis grown in University of Washington, Seatle, WA, United States - 4-12-22 metaG | ecosystem: Host-associated > Plants > Roots > Rhizosphere...
TTGGATCCGGTCGGCGTGAGGCGGGTGTTGGGCACATGACGGAACTCATGCAGATAGAGACCGTCCAGCTTTACAACGTCACCCGTAAACAACGGATTGTCGTCGCCGCGCTGCTTCGCCCAACGGATGTTGGAGAGGTAGTCAGCATCGAGCTTCAGCTTGGCCATCGCTTGCGGCGAGAAGAACAGGTGGTAAGTTTCTTCGCCACCCTTTTCCTTGATGCCGCGAATGTAGTTGTCCTTGGCGTAAGCCTTGGCTTGAACCAGCATCGCATACGACGGCGTGTCGGCGGCGGCAACAGAGCTTGTGCCGGTGCCCCATTCCACCAACTTCGAGGTGCCGTTCCAACGACCGTAGCGCTTGCTGGAAGGAGCAACCACGTCGGCAGCGAACTCCAGGTAGGGCAGGTCGGAACCGACACGTCCAGTGGGCGCGCCAACAGCGCTGTTCTTGGTGGTGTAAGACAGGCCGGCCATGGTCAGGAAAGCTAGCTGGTCGATACGGTCGGAAGCCCAATACGCCAGCTTGTCGCGGCTGTTCTCGCGGAAGTTGACAACGGTCTTCTGATCGGCCAAGCGGCCTTCGTTACGGTTGGCGTTGCGCAACTGATCGATGCGGATCACGCGATCGTAAGACTTCAGTTGCTCTTCGTTGCCTTCCAACATGCGGTCGCCCGCGATACCGTCGCCTTCGAGGTCAGTCAACAGCGTCAGAACGGCGCGAGCGCCCTTCTCAGTCTGCTTCAGCTCGGTGACGTGTTGAATCAGGGCATTTTCATCTTTGCCCAGGAATTTGTTGACGAAAGACAGATTGCGTGCTTGACGCCAGAAGTCAAGCGACCAGACGGTTTTTTGTTCGCTGGTCAACTGGCCGAAATTGGTCATTGACATTTAAGTGTACTCCGTAAAGTTTCGAACGAGGATTCCGACGAGCTGCGTCAGAGTCAGGTCACGATGTCGCTGCGACTTGCGCAAGTTCGACCTTTACGGCGGTCGCGCCGAGAGCCGTATCGTAGCTCCATTTCGGCACTTCACCCACTTCACCTACGTCTACTGGTTTGTCGCCACCAGCCAGCGATTTACTGCGCGAAGCTTACCAGAAATCAACAAAGTATGCAAGAAATGCGGGGCCGAAGCCCCGCACGTTCAGGTCAGCACTTCTTACCGCCGCCGCCGCCGCCGCCCTTACCTTTACCACCCTTCTTACTTGCCACTTGGATCACCGCCTTTCGTGATGAAACAACCGACTACGCCAGCGAACAAGTAGTCCTTGGCGCGTTGATGGGCAGGAAGTTGATCGTACGGCACCAAGCAAGGATGTTTCTTCTTGTCCACATCCTTCATCATGCCCCAGGACCAACCGTCCGCGAGTTTGTGATCACACCACAGGTTGTGACTCTCGCGCGGCGAGATGCCGCCTGCTGCGAGGTGTGCGCGTACCCCTTCGATGGCACTCTGCTTCTGCCACGCAGGGGCATCTTCCCAGCTCGACGCGCTCTTGTCGTTGATCGATTCGCAGTACGCCTTGTTTACTTCATGGCAGATGCGGGCGATGCCTATGACGCGCTGCGCGTCTTCGTTCAAAGGCGGAACAAGTTGGCAGACGTTGCTCATAGCCTGATCACCACGTACATTTCGTCATCTGTCTTTGATATACCAACTGCCTCAGCAACGAACCCTGCCGAAGCTTTCTCAGAAGGGTGCTTCTCACGAGGCTCCTTACCTTGAAGGTTAGACTTGTGGTGAGGCATACCCGGTACAGCCTCAAGGTACTTACGAAGCCGCTCGATCTCTTCGCATTTCTCAGCAAGCTCCCCTCGGCATTCTTCGAGCTGTTTAGTTAAGGACGCAAGTTCGTAATTCTTATTGTGCAAGCGCCCGACCTTGTCGCGCACTTCACTCTGTAACGCTTCGCACTGGCCCACCGCGTCGCCCGCTGGATACGAGAGGCCGAGTGCGTCGTAGATGGCGAGCAACTGCGTGTGGTGCCACGCAAGCTGCTCTTCGACATCGTTGTTCACGTCGCCGCGCTTGGTGCGATACTCAAACTCCAACTCGGCAAACTCCTGGTAGCTGGCCATCTCCGCACACGCCTTGGCATACGCTTCGTCGTAGTCATGCGACGTGCCGGTGAAAACGAAGCCACACTCAAGCGTCAGCGTGCAGCACACGCAGTTGTCGAGGTCGTAGTAGACAACAGTAGGTTCGCTCATTATAGAGAATCCCCACGCATGCGACGCAGCGTCGCGTCAGGGATGGCCTTGAGGTCGTCCACGCTCGTCGGCGTCGGCAGACCTTCACGCATGCCGGCCTTGTCTGTGTCGAGACCCACGTCTCGTGTGTCCACAGGCGTCTTCAGCGCGGCGTCGATGTTCTTCGCCGCTGCCGCCGTCTCGCGGTCGAGCTTCTTCTGGCCCTTGCCCAACCCCTTCCCCTCGTCCACCACCGGCTCCACTTTGGCGCTCTTCGGCGAGATCTTCATCTTGCTCAAGATGCGATCCGCCGACTTGGCCAGGGCCGCGCTCGGTGCCAGCCGCTCGTTCTCCATCAGCGCCTTCTGACCGGCGAGAATGAAGTCCACGATGTCCTGATCAAAGCCGTCACTGTGCTCGTCGAGCACGTCATACTCCGACTCCAGGCGAGTAACCGTGGCGTCCAGGCGAGTATTCTCCTGAATCTCATAGCTGGTCGCCGCTGACTGCTCTTGCCCGCGCCGCTCAGCAATCTTGTCCCGCAGGCCGTCGATCTCTTCTTCGAGAGCAACGATCTTGTCCGTGTCGCCGTCGAGAATCGCCTTGGCCTTGTCGTTGCGCAGCGCAGTAATCTGCGTCGCCAACTCCTTCACCGACGCGCTCTGATTGTGCTTGTTCAGCTCGGCAGTGGCCTCGGCGAGCTTCCGCTCAGCAACTTCACGAGCCGTACGCTCGTTCTCCAGAATCGTCTTGTGACGACCCACGGGGATGAACTGACCTTTGTCGTCGCGGGGCTTCTCGACGGCAGCATCCGCAACAGGCTTCTCGGCGGCGGCATCCGCAGCAGCCTTCTCAGCAGCATCCGCAACAGGCTTCTCGGCGGCGGCATCCGCAGCAGCTTTGTCAACCGCAGCGGTATCCGCCGACGCTTGGAAGTTGTCTCCACGATCTACTACACCACCGGACGAACCTTCGCCACCTTCTTCCGGGGCGAAGTACACACGTTTACGCAGGGCCATTACTTTCTCCTTCTGGTTTCGAGGACGGGGACTTCAACATCGCTGCTCGCCGCGCGTACGCGTCGGTATCACGAATTTGTGACTGCTGCTCGGCTTCCTGCTGCTTCGCCGCCATATCCTGCTGGTGCTCTTCCTGCTTCATGGCAAGCTTCTGCTGCATCTCCTGCCACTTCATGTCCATCTCGGCGCGGACCTTCTGCATCTCCATGTCCATGCGCTCGCGCTCAAGCTGAAGCTCAGCCTGCATCTTCTCGATGGTCGTGTCCGGCGCGCCTTCCTTCTGAGCCTTGGCGATGTCGAGCTGGTACTTGCCGGTCTTCTCCTGAGCCTCGTTCTCGACCTTGGCGACGTTTGCCTCCATACCCCGCATCTTCAGCTCGCGCTCCTTCAGCGCCTCGGGAGAGTTCGAAGCGGCCTTCATCTGCTTGATGACTTCGGAGCGGCGCTGTAGACGACTGTTCTCGATCAGCACATCGTCGGGGATAGCAAGCCCCATTTCCTTCAGCTCCTTGGCATGCTGGAACTGAGCATCCTCAACTGTGCCCGTATCTGGCGCACTACTGACGACAACACTGTACTCACCGCTGGTCAGATCGTTGATAATCTCATCCGTTACGGGGTCGTACTGGTTGACCGTGATCGTCTCGGCCTCGTTCTCCATGTCGTTGTGGATAATGTGGACGAGGCGTTCGTCTGTGTAGAAGTCCTGAACCAAGTGGAGGACGTTCCGCGCCAGGAGGAAGTCAGTGCGTTCAAGGTTGTCCAACACCTTGACCAAGTTCCCTTTCCCAGACTGCTTCTTGTAGGCGATGGCCTTTGCAGCGACATCCTCACGGTCGAAGCCTTGCATGCTGTCCGACACACCTGAGATGGTCTTCATGTGCTCTTCGGCCTTGTAGGAGATGCGGTCCATGCCCTGCGGCGTGGTGTTGGGCGTGATCTTCTCTAGCCCATCCATCTCCTTCACCTCGACGACGAGACCGGTCTTGGCCCCCGAGGCCTCCAGGTCTTCAATCTCCATGTTGACGAGGTTGTTCGCCTTTACCTTCCAGCCCGAGTTCGCCGTGGTGTTGACGACGTGCAGCTCTTGGCTGGATGACTTGTTCAGCAACTCCTGCGAGTCAATCAGGTGCTCCACCAACCCAGAGGTGCGGCCATAGTGGAAGTGAGGGAAGTAGGGCACGACGGTGAGGTGCCGGTACGGCGACCAGTCGTCGTGGAGGATGACGTGGTCTGCCGTGACAGTCCACCGCCTACGCTTGATCTTCTTCGGGACGACGTTGATCTGGCCGTTGAACTTCTGCATCACGCTCGCAATGCGGTCACGGTCCCAGCCGTCAGGGATCGGGCGGGTGTCACCTGTCTGTACGTCAACAAAGTGCTTCTGGCTTGCCAGTACATTACACTGGCGCTCAAGTACACGAATGTTCCGCCGCACGTGCTCCTTGTCCGAGATGCCGTAGTAACTGCCCGAGAGCTGCGCGCCGGCGAAGCGGTCCCGCACCTTCTCAATACTGTCGTAGGCATACGGGAACAGGCTCTCTTCCTTGTCCTTCAGGTACTCGGCGTCAGCTTGGTTGTAGAGCAGGGCGATGTCCTGGTACGTGAGCCACTTCGTCGTGAACACGTCGTTCCACGAATCCGGGTCGTACTCTTCCGCGTCCGGGTCCACCACGACGTTCTTGCTGTTGAGCAAGCTGATGACAACCTTGCCCTTCATGTTGTCGCCGAAGGCCATACGCACGTCGTAGAACCCGCGCGAGCGGATGATGCCGGTGGCGAACACGTCTGAACGTGTCCACGAGAGCTGGTTATCGTGAGCAATCTGCGCCCAGACCTTACACAGCGCGTCGGCAACGTCCGAGGTAGCTCCCTCGCCGGCTGGCCGGTAACTCACCTCATTACGGTTGTATATCTGCTCGCCCATGATTGTGGACATGGTTGAGATGATCTTGTTGATCGTTAGCGCAGGACGGCGAGACTCCTTCAGCGCCTGCTTGTCTTCGTTTGTCCACTGATTACCGAAAGTAAAGTTGTCGCACTTGTCGGCTTTCTCTAAGAACTGGTAATGTCCACGTTCGACACAGTACCGAAACCTATACCAAATATCCGAGGCTAGTGCGTCATTAACCGGCATCTTCTACCTCGTTGGCTGTGTAGTGTACTCCATCGGAGATGTAGCGCAGTTCTATCTGCGCCTCGCTCCTAGACACCAGCGCTGCGATGTCAGCAAGGTCTATGTAGTCACGACCCTTGTCGAGACTGCGGGCCTCGTTACACGCGTCCCAGCGTCCACGAGACTCCACCAACCGCTCACCTTCTGGTCCACGAACCTTCCATCGTTTCATTACAGCCTCGGACCCCAGACGATGCCGAATACGTCGGCTCCTGTGCCGAGCTGGACTGTCAGTCCACCGCCGAAGGCGATGCCGAGCATGCCGAAGTCCACGCCAGTAGCCGGCGAAGTGAACTTTGCTGTCGAACCGCCGCCGATGGCCGAGGCTTCGCGGATGGTGACAGTGCCAGCGGTTGAACCTTGAGGGATGATCTTGAGAAGCCGAGCATTCGAAGAGGCGATCAACACCTCCGTTGCGCCCGTGACGAGAGTGAGGTTCTGAGCCGGCAGCATGTTGTCCCCTTTGCAAGAATGCGCGAAATCCTAACAGAACAGCGGCTTGGGGTCAAGCCTGTCTCGGTCAAGCCTGTCTCGGTCAAGCCTGTCTCGGTCAAGCCGACATGTGGCCCGACTCACCTTGACTACCGATGAGCGCCTTCAGCTTCGTTTTCCAACTCTTCGGCTCCTTCGGCTTCGGAGCACCCTTCGGGCGGGCTTGTGCCAGCGCCAGCGAGACGAGGTGGGCCAGTGCGTCGACTTGGTCGTCGTGTTTACCACCAGCCTCGAAGCGCAGCAGCTCGTTCTTGAACGTCTCCCACCACACTGAGAGTATACGGAACAACACCTTCTTCTGCTGCATGCGGCCTCGGGCGGGTTGTGCACGCGCTCGCTTGTCTGTGAGGGGGACGAGCACGTCGTAGCTGGGGTAGTGGTGCTTGGCCTCGCACGCACGTTCGAAGTTCGCCTTGATGGACTTCCATATCTGCCCGTCTTCGACACCGATCTTGTCCGCGCCCCACGTCATCGCGTAGGTGACGATGGCTGTGCCCAGTTCTATACCGTCGTCGGTCTTGAAGCGCCACACGTCGAGGATGTAGATGTTGTCGTACTCATCGAGCAGGCCGGTGATGCCGACCGTCCAGTCGGCTTTCTGCTTGTCGGTGATGGCGAAGTCCCACGCCTGGAGGATCATGCGCCCATCTCGCGTCGGCGCGTGTGTAAACCCCACCAACATGTCCTTGGTGAAGAACAAGCCGTCCTCTGGCGTCGGGTTCTGCTGGTAGAGCGCCGCCCACCACCGCTGTTGGCCACGCGCGTAGTACGTAGCCTTCCGCTTTAGTAGCGACAGCAGTGGGTACCGCTCGGGGTGAAGGGCTGTACCTTGTTTACGCGTAAGCGTAGCGCCGGGGGGTACAGGCGCTGACGGATGAAGCTGGACTATCGTGTCGTCGGCCAGGATGTACTCGTCGCCCTGGTCGTTGATGGCGGGGTACTTGACCACCTCGAAGTGGTCCGCACCCTCCACGTCGTTCATCTTCTGGATACGACCGGCGAGATCATCTTCGTTCCACCATGTCATTATCATAAGTACACCGCCACCAGGGGCTAAGCGGCTCAATGCGGTGGACAGATACCACTCCCAGTTGTTATCACGTATCGTTGCCGAGTCTGCTGCTTCGGCATCCTTTACTGGGTCATCAATCAAAAGGATGTGGGCGCCACGGCCCGTGATCATGGTGCCTACACCAGCAGCTAGGTAGCCTCCACCTGACGTTGTGTTCCAGTTCTCGACCGCTTGCGAGCGCGGATCAAGCTTCGTGTCGGGGAATACCGTGTGATACGCCGGATCACGCAGCAGATCACGCTGGTAGCGTGAAAACGACATGGCAAGGTTTGACGCGCCTGACGCTGCGATGATTTCCCATTCAGGATGCTTGCCAAATACCCACGGCGGGAAGTGCCGCGAAGCGATCTCTGACTTTCCGTGCCGAACAGGCATGCAAAGTAGTAGACGTGGCTCCTTCTGATCCTCCACATCCTTGACAAAGCGCTCCAGGCGTCTACAGATATCCTCGTGGACCCACCCTGTGAGGTATTTCGGCCTGAAGCGCTGTATGAAAGGCAGTAAACGGCGTCTACATAGCACCCGCTGGGCCATTTCTCGCTGCGGATCAGCCTCAGCCTTCGCTTTGTCGAACGATGGTGGGCTGTAGGGCACCTCATCTTCCGTCGCCTGGGACGGGAGCAGGGCTTCAGAAGTGGGTTTAGCGAGCCGAATCCGGGCCTTTGGCGTGTCTGGAGGATCTTCCTGGGCTTCCGGTGCCGGTGGAGGCTCTGGAAGCGGCGTATCGGCGCAAAACGGGCATATGTTGAGGGCGTCTAGGGTGTCTTCCTCACGCTCGATGTGGCAAATCGAGCATTCACGAAACGACATGGAACTCCCCGTCGATTACCCGAGCTTGGCCCTCGGCTATTTGCAGCAGTTCTTCGTCTGACAGGGCTTCGAACTTCTGCTTCATGTTGCTCTGCTGGAGGGTCATCTGCACCTTGATGGTTTCAGGCTCGTAGAAGCCAAGCATCTTGCCAATCTCCCGTGCTGCTGCGACCATGTTCCCTGGTTCCGACACCAGCTTGGCCATGTCGTAGGCTTCCTTCAGCATCTCGATGACCTCGACGCGCTTGATCTGGGTTGTGGACGCTAATTCTGAGCGTGCCCGCGCTAGTGCTTCGGAAACGCTGGGTGCTTTTTCCACCAGAGCATTCTGCGTGGCTGACAAAGCGTAGCCTGCGAGCTTGGCCGCTTGAGTCTTTGACTTGCCATCAAGCCGCGCCTCGACATAGTCGGCTTGTTTCTCCGTCAACTTCGACTTGGTTGTTCTTGGTTTTGCCATTGGCATATTGTTGCCGGTGAAAAATTTGAAAAATAATATACGACTTTGTGGTCTAGCGCAAGGTGGGGTGGGTGCGGAATGAAATCTTGGTATAGAAAGTATACTATGTGTGGTACGTATACATATCTAGCAAACTATACATATCTAGTAAAGTATACATATCTAGCAAAGTATACATATCTAGCAAAGTATACATATCCATGTGAATCTACGCGCGGTGTTCTCCCTCCCCACGTCTCCCAGCTATGCCCCGACTTCGGATTCGGATTTCCCTGTCTACTATTTAGGAGTCCCTTACTGCCTCGCATGCTCGGCAGTTACTTCTCCCTCTGTGTAGTTTCCATCAATCATCCTCTTGGAGATCATCATGTCAAAGACTATCGCCGTTGCATCCGCTCAAGAACGTTTGGCTGCTTACCGCGCACATGCTCGTACGCTGTCGCCGAAGGCTAGCACGCAAGCTATCTCGCTCAGCGAGCGCATTGCGAAGTTCGCAGCGTCTGTGCCCGCATTCGCGGAAGACGTGGTTGCTGTGTACAAGTGCGAACGCGCAGCGCGTCAGTAGCTGGTAGGGGCTTCGGCCCCTATCTCTTCGTTTACTTAGCATATGGGGGACGTATGGTCACCATTCTCGCAGTACTCGTAGGTTTCATCCTCGGCGGCTTCACTGGGCTGCTGCTCGGCACCCACCCGCTCTATCTTGCCAAACTCAACGAAGAGCACAACTAGGAGATCAACCATGGCATATCAATCTGCGAAAACAGCTAGAGGCAACGTAGGTGTTAGCTACGCTTCTCAATGCGCAGCCGACACTCAAGCAAGGCTGATGGATAGCAACAACTGCATCGGCTGCGTTAACTGCACCCGCTGCACCAACTGCACCAACTGCACCGACTGCATCGAATGCATCGACTGCGCCCGCTGCACCAGCGGCTTCGACTGCACCGACTGCACCAATTGCGCCCGCTGCACCGACTGCACCATCTGCACCGAGTGCACCAATTGCGCCCGCTGCACCGACTGCACCAACTGCACCTACGGCACCGGCTGCACCGGCTGCACCAACTGCGCCTACTGCACCAAGTGCGCCGGCTGCATCCGCTGCGCCAATTGCACCAACTGCACCAACTGCCAGCACTGTACTAGCTGCAACGACAGCACTGACGTTGATGGCTGGCAAGACTAAGGAGATCAACCATGTTCGCAGGACTCGGTCACATCGACATCCTGCTCATCCTCTACCCGCTATTCCTCGCCTGGGGCTTGCTCAGTCTCATCAGCAAGCTCAAGCGACGGAAGTGGATGGGCTTCATCGTCGAAGCAGGAACATTCACGTTCCTGTTCTCACTTCACGGCGGCAGCGTCCATGGTGGCTTCGCCGCCGTCGTTGCCGCACTCATCGTTGGTGCATTGTTTGAACCGATTACAAGGAGACGATCATGAAGTATTTTACGACTTGCAATGGCTACAATCTCATTCGTCGCTTGGATATTGCTGATGCGCCTGCCACGCAACCTACGTCCGCTGACGTTGACAACATCCTTACAAATCTCTGCGGCGCAGTGCTTGCTAGGGATATGGAAGCTAGCGCCGAAGCTTGCAACGTTGTTCGTCGTTGGCTTGGCTACTAGGAGACGATCATGAGCATATTGTTCAGTGTTCAAGGGCGGCACGCCCCCGCTTACCTGGACTACAGCGTTGGCGCGACCTCACTTGAGGACGCACTCAACGCCGCAGCTACCATCGCTCACGAATACGCGTGTGTGACCATTCACGTTCGTGATGGTAACTTCGTCTTCAACATAGACTACGGCAGTGCCGTGTTCTCACCTGTGGAGAAATCATGAACCGCCCCATGCTGAAGTTTGAACTCCAGCTCGCCAACCGGCAACTTGCGCTTGAAAACGCAGCGTTGCGTAAACAAGTTGGCGACTTGGAGTTCCAACTCAAGGTCGTTGTGCCGGCAAAGTCTACTTATCCTTGTGTAGACAATAGTGGACGTGTATACCGGCTTACTCGCGGTATACGCTGTTATCCAAATTAAGCACAGTGTCATAAAGTTAGTGGTCACTACCAACTTATGACATTCGCAATGCTGTTCCAATACTTACCCTCTGTAAGTGCTTGATCTAGTACAATTGTTACACATTTCAGAACATTTTGTGAAACCTAGATCCGCTCTGGGTGCGGAATGTTCCGATGTTCTGAAATGTTCCAATGTGAAAAAACGCACC
>Ga0265322_10000908_pt1 | contig 10424 bp, 8 predicted proteins | sample 41222metaG_FD_193584 | JGI IMG/M metagenome (GOLD analysis project Ga0265322, IMG submission 193584) | Rhizosphere microbial communities from Carex aquatilis grown in University of Washington, Seatle, WA, United States - 4-12-22 metaG | ecosystem: Host-associated > Plants > Roots > Rhizosphere >...
CCAGGGCGGTCCGCCGCGCCTCGGGCTCCGCGGCAAGCGCCTGGTTCCAGGTTTCCTCCCCCGTGAGCTGGTGGGAGAACAGCACGGTCTTGGTCGTCGTGTCGGTCAGGCTCAGGCCGGTGATGCGCGTGCCGGCGGCGGGCAGTTCGCGGAGCAGGCGGTCGCGATAGTAATTCACGGTGGCGGGCGTCTCGCGCAGAATCTCCGGATCGACGAGATAGACGAACGGCTCGGTGGCGAGCTTGGCGTAGGCCCGGTTTTCGCGCTCGCTGGCGACGCCGAGGAGGAGCGTGACCGACGAGGGCACCGCCGCGGTCGGGAGACTGCCCTCCACGAACGTGCCCTTGGCGGCGAAGTTGAGCGTGATCTCGCGCTCGGGCCGGTTGAAACCCCAATTCTCGAGCTCGATGGCCTGCGGGGCGTCGCGGAGGAATTCCTGCGCCTGCAGCAGCAGGAGCCTTTCGATCAGCCGCCGGATGAGGGCGGGGTCGGCGGGCAGGGTCTGGGGCGCCTGATTGGGCGTGCGCATGACAATCTGCCAGGGATCGGTGTCGAGCGGCTGCGGCCCGGCGAGACGCTGAAGGGTCAGCTCGGGGCGGTTGGGCGCGCCGAGCGTGATGGAAGTGAGGGCGCGTGGATCGAAGCTGAGCAGCTGCTTGTCGCGCAGTTTCTCCTGGGCTTTGCGCAGGTTGTCGAAAAGCAGGTCGGGAAAAGTGACGGTGAAGACGGGCGCCCGATCCTCCATTTTCGCGTAGAAATCGGTGGCGGGTTCCGGGGGGGACCCGCCCGGCTCGGCCCCGGCGCCCGGCGCTTTGCCCTCCGCATGGACCGGGGCGGCGGGGTTGCCCAGCAGCAGGGTCTCCCGGCGGCCGTTGCCTTCCAGCGTGAGCCGCAAGGCCGGATTGGCGAGGCCCGTTTGTTCCGAGGGGACGGAAGCCGGATCGACAAACGACTTGGTGTGAAGCGCGTTGAGGTCGTTGATCGCCAGCTCGACTTCAGTCCGGTTTGCACGCGTGAGAATGGGGGCCTCAAACAACCAGCGGGGTCCGTCGCGGCGGAGGCGGATGCGCAGGTTGGCCGGCGCAGCGGTCTGCAGGTTGAAGGAGCGCACCTCGAAGAGGGGGATGTTGAAAATCGTGTCGGCGCGGAGCTGGTCGAGGGTGAGCGCCAGGCTGTCGGCCAGGCTGCGGTCGACCACGTGGATGCGCTCGCCATCAGGCGAGAGGACATACAGGCGGTTGCCGACCTTGGTGGTGTCGCCGACGCGGAGGATGACGGTCTTGAGTGATGCGGCCGCGCCCTCGCGAGCGGGCAGCGCGCTGTCCAGACCCGCGGTGAACGTCAGCGTGAGCCGGGGTTTGTCGAGCCCGTAGTCGGCCAGCGAAAGGCCGCTTTTCGGGAGATCCTTGACGAGGAAACTGGTCTCATGCTCGAGGAACATCAGTTTGTTGAGCATGCGGCTGACGGCATAGGGATTGGCGGGCCATTCGATGGGCTTCGTGAGCATCCAGCCTTCGGGACGCTTTTCGATGCGCACGGGTTCGGCCAGGCGGCCACCAGTGATCGTGAGCGACTGGATGGCGGCGGCCTCGGGGCCGAGCACGCGTCGGCGGCTCTCCTCCCAGATCCGGTCCGTCTGCCACTTGCGCACGAACGTGAAGATGAAGAAGAAGAGGACGACGTTGAGCAGCAGCAGGACGAGCGTGACTTTGGTGCGCATGGCGGCAGGGATTTAAGCAGAACGAGGGAAAACGGCGGAGGGCGCGGCGGCGCCCGGGGGATTCGTTCGTGCATTCACATTCTTCATTCGCATTAGCGGCGCCGCGTCCAGTAGACGATAAAGCCGAGCAGGGCGGCGGAGCCGGGGAGGAGAAACAGGAGACCCAGCCGGAGCTTGGCGAGTTCCTCCTCCGAGAGGGAAAGTTGGAAGCGCTCGATCGGGCGCGGGGGGATGTGCAGCTGGGTGTCGCGGTCCACGGCCCAGTTGACCGCGTTGATGCAAAGGATCTGGTTGCCTTGGTCGGTCAGGCGGCGGTTGGAGAAGATGTCGCCCGAGCCGACGACCACGAGGCGGCCGCCCGGCACGCTGAAGGGCAGGGCGCCGGCGGTGACGCGCTCGGAGGTGACGATCACGCCGAGTGGTCCCTTCAGGTCGGAACCGGGCGTATACGCCGGCAGGACGTTCGTCAGACGGTAGCCAAACTCACCCCACGATGTCGGCGAGGAGGTGGCGAGGATGGAGACCTTGAGGGCGTTGTCGAGGGGGCGGCTGGGATCGGGCCGGACGGAACGGGGCGGGCTGATGCGCAGCGGGACCTTGTAGTCGGCCAGGCCCTTGGTGATGGGGTGGCTCCCGTCGATGTGGCGGATGATGAGTTCGCCATTGTCCGTGATGACCTCGGGATTGGTGTCGAAAATGACATCGTCGTCGACGCGCACGCCCCAATCAAAGAGCAGGTTGTCGAGGCCGAACTCATGCGTCGGGTCGAGAGTGAGGATGATGCGGCCGGCATGGGTGGAGAGGTACTGGCGCAGCAATTCCTCCTCGCGTGGCTGGAGGCGTCCCTGGGGGGACGGAATGATGATGAGATCGGCGCCGTCGGGGATGCGCTTGGTCAGGGAAAGATCGAGGCCTTCGAGGTCATAATTCCGCAGGCGCAGCTCTTCGCGCAGCACGGAGAGGCCGCGTACCGGACTGATGTCGTCCGGGCTCATTTCCCCGTGGCCGGCGAGGAAATAGATCTTTTTCTTCACCGGACTGGAGACATCGAGCAGGGCGGCGGTGATGGCCTGTTCGCCCTGGAAGGCCTCCCGCCGGCCCTCCTTGTGCACGTAAAGGTCGTTGAAGCGCACGACGTGGCGGTTGTCCCCGCTGAGCAGCAGGATGACATCGGGCTCCTCGAGGCCGAGCGCCTCGGCGTCGCGGCGGCGCTGGTAGACGTCGAGATATTCCACGCCGATGCGGCCGTCACGGCCGGCCTTGGGATCGTGGTTGGTCGCGGAGGCGTAGAGATATTCCCGCAGCAGGTTCTGCACGTCATGGTAGGCCTGGGCGGCATCGGCATTATCGGAATCGGGCGTGAGCGTGACGACCACGCGCACGGGCCGCTGCAGCTCGCCCAGGTAGGAGAGGGTCTCAGGCGAGAGCGAGTAACGGCGGTGCTGGCTGAGGTCGAAGCGCCAATGGTAATGGATCGAGAGGTAGTTGAGCCCGGCGAAGAGCGTGAAAAACAGCACGGCCTGCAGCACCAGGTTGATGGTGCGGAGCCAGCGGGCGGCGCGGTAACTCTCGATCGGCAGCATGGGGCGGGGCTAGTGGTGGAGCAGCTTCGCCTCGACCCCCAGGATGGTGAGGATGAGCGTGAGCGTGGTGCCGGTGAAGTAGAAGAAGAGGTGCCGGGTGTCGATGATGCCGCGGCTGAAGTCATCGAGGTGCTGGAACACCTGCGAGTAGTCGAGGGCCGTGCGCACCGGCCGGAAGGCTTCGATCTGCAAAAGCTGGACGTCGAGCGCCAGCCTCGGGCCGAAAATCAGCACCATGAGCAACACGAAGCCGAGCACGGCCGCCACCGCCTGATTGCGCGCCAGGGCGCTCGCAAACACCCCGATGGCCACGAAGAGCAGACCGGACACGGCGATGTAAAGGTAGCCGCCGATGAGCGTGCCGGGATCCAGCAGGCGGGCGTCGGTGGCGAAGCGGTGCAGGATGTAGAAGAGACCGCCGGTCGAACCCCACAGCAGCAGGTAGAGAAAATAGGCGGCGCCGTATTTGCCCAGCACCACCTCGGCGGTGGAGACCGGCGTGGTCAGCAGGGTCTCCAGCGTGCCAAGCCGCCGCTCCTCGGAAACGCTCTTCATCGTCATGAGCGGCACGATAAAAATCACCGCAAACCCCAGAAAGAGCCGGAAGAAGTCGTGGGCGGGCGACGTCTCCTGCGCCTGCTGGCTGTAAACCTCCAGCAGGCCGGTGAAGATCAGGCCCATGATCGCGAGAAACAGCATGGCCGCGACGTACGTGCCGGGGTTGACCAGCAGCATGCGGATTTCGTGGCCGAGGATGGTGAAGAAGTGGCGCATGGATTATCAGAAGTCAGCGGACCTCCGACGGCTGGCGTCCGCTTCACGCTTTGCCGGCGCGTCGACGACATCCCAGCTGCGCCGGGTGGCGGCGAGGAAGACGTCCTCCAGCGTGGGATGGGCGCGGCTGAGCGCCCGGATGCGGTAGGACTTCGCGGTGAGCGCCATGAGCAGGCTTTCGCCCAGCTCCCGGTCGCTCGTGGTGGTGAGGATGACGGAATGGAAGCCGGTGTCGTCCGGGCCCGAGGTCATCTGGACGGCCAGTGCCGTGTCGACCCCGGCGAGCACGGCGGGCAGCGCCGCCACATCACCGGCGAGCTCGAGTTCGTAATGGGTGCGGCCCAGCACTTCGCGCCGCAGCTCGGCCGGCGTGCCCTGCGCGACGAACCGGCCGCCGTTGATGATCAGCACGCGGTCGCACGTGACCTCGATCTCGGGCAGGATGTGGCTGGAGATGATGACGCTCATGCGCCCGCGCAGGCCGCCGATGAGATCGCGCACGACGAGGATTTGATGGGGATCAAGGCCGATCGTCGGCTCGTCCATGATGATCACCTCCGGCTCGCCGAGGATGGCCTCGGCGATGCCCACGCGCTGGCGCATTCCCTTGGAAAGCTTGCCGATGATGCGGTGGCGGATGCGCTTGAGATCGCAGAGCTCGAGCACCTCGTCGAGCCGCGTGTGGAGCTTTTCGCGGGCAACCTCCTTCAGCCGGCCGCGGTAGTAGAGGTATTCGTTGATGCGCATGTCCTCGGGCAGCGGATTGTTCTCGGGCATGTACCCGATGTGCCGCTTGGCCTCGTCGGTGCGCGAGGCGACGGGGATGCCGCAGATGCGCACGATGCCGGAGGTGGCCGGCAGGAAGCCCGTGAGGATGCGCATGGTGGTGCTCTTGCCCGCCCCGTTGGGGCCGAGGAGCCCCACAATCTCGCCGCGCCGCACGGTAAAGCTCACGTCATTCACCGCCGCGATCCCGCCGTAGGTCTTCACCAGGTGCTCAACCTCAATGGTGAGTGGGGGGGTCTCTGGATCGGCGGGAGGCATGCGGGGGAAGACAGGATGGTGGACAACGATTTCCAAGCTAGGTTACCCCGGCGGCGCGTTCAACCGCCAGGCGGCGGCGAGGCCCCGCAGGGTGAGGTCGGGCACCAGGGTGAAGGGATGGCGCAACGTCTTCTCTAGTAACGCCGCTGCGCCGCCGGTGGCGAGCACCTTTGGCAGGGGCTCGCCGCGCCGGGCCAGCTCGGTCAGCACCGCGTCGAGCAATGCGCGCTGGAAGAGGGCCTGTCCGTTGACGACAACGCCGTAGTGCGTGTGCGTGTTGCCGATGTCGATGCAGAGAAGGGTCATGGCGCTGGGCGATGGTTAAAGGTCAAAGATCGCAAGGCGAAGGGGAATCGATCAAGCGCGATCGAGCAAGTCTGCAACCGTGGATCAGCTTTTCTCCAGTGTGACTTCGCCGGCATGGAAACGCTGGGGGCGGCCGTTCTCGCCGCGAATGAGCAGCGAGCCCTCGTCGTCGATGCCGCCGGCGACGCCCGTGATGCGCCGGCGGCCCTGCACCAGGGTGACCGGCTGGCCGCGCAGGAGGTCAAAGCGGTTCCACAGGTCGGCAAACGTGTCCCGGTAGCCATCCTCGATGAACCGCTCGTAGGCGGCGAGCACGCGGCCGATGATCGCCGCGGTCAGCCGGTTGAGATCGAGCGGATGTCCCGTGCACTCGGCCAGCGTGGTGGCCTGGCTGGCAAGTTCGGCGGGCAGCGCGGCGAGCGGGCTGTTGACGTTGAGGCCCAGGCCGAAAACGAGGTCGCGAATCTGGTCGGAGTCGATGCGGGCCTCCGTCAGCATGCCGCCGAGCTTGCGGCCCTCAAAATAGAGGTCGTTGGGCCACTTGATGCCGGGCTCGAGGTGGCAGAAGTTGGCCACGAGTTCGCAGAGGTTGGCGCCCATCCAGAGGGTAAACAGTTGCATGCGGCCGGGCTCGAGGTGCGGGCGAAAGACGAAGCTCGCGTACAGGTTGCCGTTGTCCGCGCTGTGCCAGACGCGGCCGAGGCGGCCGCGGCCCATCGTCTGCCGGCGGGCGAGCACGACGAATGGCGTGGCCCGGCCGGAGGCGAGCTGGCGCTCAGCTTCGTCATTGGTGCTGTCGACTTCGGGCAGGCAGAGGATGTCCAGCTGCCGGGTGGGCGGCTTCAAGTGGGCCTCCACCAGCAGGGGGTTGAGGCTGGCCGGCCATCGGACGAGCCGGTAGCCGCGACTGCGCGCGGCCTCCAACTCAAAGCCCTGGTCGCGCAGCTTGCCCATGTGCATCCAGACGCCGACGCGGCTCATGCCGAGTTTGCCGGCGAGGAGATTCCCGGACACGAACGCCGGTTCGTGTTCGAGCAATTCGCGGAGGATGACGAGTTCGGGCGAAATCATGGCAGGCGAATCCGCGGCCGCCCCCGGGCAGGCGGTGAGGATCGTTTAAAGTAAAAACCAAAGCGCGACGGTTCGGCAAATGACATTTGACGAGTTTCGGCAGAGGCGTCGTCGCCGCCGGCCGGACTGGACCCGTGCCGACGCTGGAGACGGAAGGGAGAATCGATCGCGCGCGAGGTGCGGCCAGGGTGAAACCCGCTACGGCGGCTGATCGCGGGTGAAAGTGTCATTGCGGACCTTCGTCAGTTCCTTCGCGGCCTCCGGATCGAGTTTCTTCATCTGGTCGATCTGGTCGTTCATCCATTGGAGGTCCTGCAGGCGCTTGTCCTCCTCGTACATCATGCGGGCGCGGGCCTCCTTGGAGATGCCGACAATCGGCAGCGTGAAACGATTGAGAAATTCACGATCGAACGGCGTGAGGTATTCCTTCACCAGCAGGTCATCCAGCGCCTTCGGCGTCAGCCACTCCTTTTCGTCGATGCGCGGCAGCCGGTTGTCTTTGACAATGACTGGGTCCATCTGCACGACGTCGGGATCGGGCGGCGGCGGGGGAGCCTTCTCGGTTTTCTCGGGTGGGAGCGGGCTCCAGACCGGCATTTGGATGGACAGTTCGGCGGTGAGCTGAGGGGAAAGTCGGGGGCGGGGCTTGGGTGCCGCCGGTTTGGCGGGGGAGGAGGCGACGGTGGCAGCCGGCTCGTTCGTCACTTTGGCAGTGGCTGGCGCGACCGGCCCGTTGGCCGGCGGGGACACGCTAGGAGCCGCCGGCTGGCCGGTTGCGTCCTTCGTCTCAGGTTCCGCACCGGCCGGCGCACCCAACGCCATGATCAGGGCGAAACAAGGCACGATGTTGTTCGGGTGGACGATCATCGCATGATTAGACGGGAAATTCCGGGAAAAGTTTCCCTTGGGAGGACAAACGGATGCGGAGTCTGGTCAATGCCGGCCTGCGGCCAGTTTCCGCGCGATCATCACGACCTGCGGCTTGAGCACGTCGATCACCGCCTGTTTGTAAGCCGCCGGATCCACAGTCACCTCGTAACTGCCGCCTTTGCGCTCCTCGCGATCGCGACCGCGCGTGCGCCGGATACCGGCCACAAAGGCATGCTCGTATCCGATGGCGGTGGTGAGGGTCAGCGTGGCTGACTGGCCGTCCGGGGTGAGAAACGCGGCTGAACCCGCCGAGAGCAGGATCTGCGGCCGCGCCCGCAGCGGGGGTGCTTCAGGGGTGTGTCCGGCGGGGAGAAACTCGTGCCAGTCGTAGGTGGTGGTGCACTCGCCCGAGTAGGCGACAAATTCGACCAGAAACGAAACGATGGGCAGGGTCGCGTCCAATTCGCGCGTGAGGCGGGTGGCGGCAAGGAAATTGCCCAGCATGAATGATTCCACCCACGGACAATGACGCCCCACCAGGGTCATGGTCTTGCGCGCGCCTGAGATGCCCGCGACGGCCTGGTAGGCTTGGGGTACGTCCTGTTCTTTGCCGCTTCGCGGGGCCTGATAAGCCAGCTCCTGGAAGCCCGGATTTACGGCGAGCGGTTCGTAGGGCAGGACCTCGATGCCCTGCGCCTTGAGCTCCGTGACGAAGGCGGCGAGCACGGCATCGGCGATCTCCTGGAAATCTGCGGGCTGCAGACCGGCCAGGCGGAGGCTCGTCGGCAGGGCGCGGTCGGTCTCGTCACGCTGGGTCAGGCGAAAGCCGGAATCCGTGACAAAGGAGAGATTGACGAGCGGGGTGGTAAGGCGTTTCAGGCCGCGCAGGTTGTCCCACGTGGACTCGCTATAAAAAGGTGCAACATCCGAGGTGGCCTCAAACCCGGTTACCTTGATCTGGGCGCAGAGACAGGCAGAACCCGCCGGCGCGAGGACGGCGGCCCACGCAAGGCGGCGGAGCCAAAGGCGGAGCGGCATGACAGGCAATCCGCTGGCGAGGATTTCCGGAAACCGCGGCGCCGTCAAACCGCCAGGTGCGCCCAAGTCTCAGGTGCCTGTCGGTGTGGCGGCCCCGCCGGCCGGCTTCACAAAGGCCGCCAGGACGAGTCCGGAAACAATAAAGGCGAGCACGGCGTAGAGCGAGCAGACGAGGTGCCAGGCCCACGGGTGGTGCCACCAGATCGGGTCGGAGTAATCGATGAGCGCCGAGCCCGCGACGCCCACCAGCGTGGTGAATTTGACGCGGCCGGAATAGCCTTTCAAGGCGGGCCCGGCCATCACGAGCAGGATGGCCAGCAGGAGGCTGACCACGAAGTAGTGCCCATAGCCCTTGATGAATGTCGCCGGCTCCATCCCCGCGTGCCCTTCCTTGACGAATTGCACCTGGACGCTGGGCCCGCGTTTGTAGAGCTCGGCCATTTTCTTCTGGTCCAGCTGTGCACCGGGAATGAGGTAGGTGCCGGTCTCGGGAAAGATTTTGGCGAGGGCCAGACCGGCCGTGTCATCGTCGGCCGTCGATTTGAGAACTGAGTAAGGGAAGGGGCTCATCCAGTAGATGGCTCCGAATACGAACATGGCCAACGCGGCAAGCGCCGGTCCGAGCACGAACTTCTTCATGGTCAGGAGGGGTTGGGAATTCGGGGTAAGTTCGGGCAAGGAAACCGTCTTTCATCGGTGCGCAAGCCGGGGCGTGCCTTTCCAATCTGCCGGCCGGAATCCCCCCGGCCGGAGCTAGCGGGAAAACCCGGGCCTAGCTCCGCACCTGGCCGGAGCCGGTGACGACATACTTGTAGCTGCAGAGCTCGCGCAGGCCCATGGGGCCGCGCGCGTGCAGGCGGTCGGTGCTGATGCCAATCTCGGCACCGAGACCGAATTCAAAGCCGTCGTTGAAGCGCGTGCTGGCGTTCCACAGTACCACGGCGCTGTCCACGCCGGCGAGGAAGCGCCGGGCCGCGGCCGCATCGCGCGTGACAATGGTATCCGTGTGTGCGGAGCTGTCGCGGTTGATGGTGGCGATCGCTTCGTCGAGCGTCGGAACAACGCGCACGGCCATGATCAGATCGAGAAACTCGGTCGAATAATCCGCGGTCCGGGCTGATCGGTGGGCGAGCCGGTGCTTTTTGAGGATGGCGGCCGACGCCTGGTCGCAGCGCAGCTCGACCTGATGCGCGAGCAACGCGCGGGCGAGGCGCGGCAGCAGCGTGCCGGCCACGGCTTCGTGCACGAGGAGCTGCTCGGCGGCGTTGCACACGCCGGGACGCTGCACCTTGGCGTTCACCACGATGCTTTCCGCCATGGCGGGAGCGGCGTCCTGGTCCACATAGACGAAACACACGCCCTTGAAATGCTTGATGACGGGAATGGTGGAATGCTCCGCCACAAAGCGGATGAGGCCCTCGCCGCCGCGCGGGATGAGGCAATGCACCAGCGAATCGAGCTTGAGCAGCGTGGTGAGCGCGGCGCGATCGGTCGTGGGGATGAGCTGCACGGAGTCGGACGGCAGTCCCGTCCCGGCCAGCGCCTGCGCGATCAGCGCGGCGAGTGCGGTGTTGGTGTGAAAGATCTCCCGGCCCCCGCGCAGGATGGCGGCGTTGCCGGACTTCAGGCAGAGCACGGCGCAGTCGATGGTGACGTTGGGCCGCGCCTCGTAGATGATGCCGATGACCCCGATGGGCACGCGGATTTTCCGGATCTCGAGTCCGTTGGGGCGCATGGTGTGCTCCAGCTCCTCGCCGACGGGATCGGGCAGCGCGGCGACCTGCCGCACGCCCTCGGCCATCTGGGCGATGCGCTGAGGCGTCAGCGTCAGCCGGTCGATCTGGGCGGAGGGGAGTTTGTTTTTTTTCGCCGCGGCGAGGTCCTTGGCGTTGGCGGCGAGGAGGGTGTCCGTGGCGGCGGGCAGCAGTTCCGCCAGCCGGGCCAGCGTGGCGTTCTTCCGGTCCGTCGACGCCGTGGCGAGCACCAGCGACGCGGCGCGGGCGCGACGGGCGAGGGCG
>Ga0265322_10000912_pt1 | contig 10385 bp, 19 predicted proteins | sample 41222metaG_FD_193584 | JGI IMG/M metagenome (GOLD analysis project Ga0265322, IMG submission 193584) | Rhizosphere microbial communities from Carex aquatilis grown in University of Washington, Seatle, WA, United States - 4-12-22 metaG | ecosystem: Host-associated > Plants > Roots > Rhizosphere...
AATTTCTGAATTTGTTGAACCAAATCTAACTTTACCTTTAGAAGAACTTTACGTTAAACAAAAAGCGCCAAGTTCATTTCTTCCGGTTATGGAAGTGGCAATTGGTGCTGGTTTTGAAGTTAGCCCCCAAGAAAAAGGTTGGCTGATGATTAAAAGAGTTGCACCAAAACCAAAATTGAGCTAAGATAATGTGGAAGAACTTTATCTTATCTTGGGTTGTTTCGGCAATATAGATGATGGTTTTATAAATTGTCGAGCTTGTGAAAATAGAATATTGCTTATAAATCCTAAATTATTTTATTATAATGAAATATTAGATTATTTGGATAACTGCGGATTATTTGATAAAGCTATATTTGATTTAAATGCAATAAGAAATATTATCAGAGTAATGCAAGATAAGTTCGAACAAGTAAAAAAAAGATTATGGCACGAAAAAGAGTATAAAAAGTTTGATAAATTTATTCAAGTCCATAGAGATTGTGGATTATATTTAAAATTAGAACTTAATAAACAAATAAGTGAAAATAGTATAATTGAAGAAAAAACGGTTCCAATAATAAATAAAGAACCAGAATTTCAAAAACCAAATCTGCCATTTATTAGAGGCAGAAGATAAATTAAATAAATAGAAAGGACAAAATAAATATATGGCACTACAGGTTGTAAATGATCGTTTTGTAAATAATGAGAGAAAGATTAATCATAAGGAGCGTTTTCCTCTATCGTGGAAGGATTATCGTCGAGGAGAGGAAGCGGCAAGTGTGGGGCATATCTGGGAAAGACTTGCGGATAAACCGAATGATACCAAGCAATATTTTCGCTGTGAACGTTGCCAATCAGAGGGATTTAGGAATGAGGGCGACCGTACGATGATTATTGAGGACTCGCTTGAGCTTGAGACCTGCGATGAGTTGGTGGCTAAAGCAATTCTTGTTAGCTAACTGATAAGTTTTTCTGCATAATGAATTCTTTACTTTACTTATAAATTTACTAATGTAAATAGTACAATGATTATTGGTTTCTCCACATAATGAATTCTTTTCCTTACTTATCCCATCTCTGAGACCATTAGTAATTTCAATAACTTGCAACTTGGTTTTCGAGAGGCTCTACATTACAATATTAGACCAACATAAAAGCTCAAGAAATTTAAATCAACAAACATATTTAACTATACGAAACAATTAAAGAAATAAGTTTTGCGAGCGGTAAGCTTAAGAAAAGTAAGGCAAAGAGTTCATTATGAGAGAATCCAGACCATCACGTAAGTCTAGCAAATACACCAAATTACGTGAATCCGCACTTAAGAATGATGATCAAATGCGACCCAAGAATGCTTCCTCAGTTTCTGGCTCTCGCAGTTCTAAAAGCAGACAACAATCCCGAAACGGTTTAGAACAGAAGGTGTCAAAACCCGACAGTCATCTTATTGCAAGGTCGAGAGGAGAAAGAACTAAGCAGCTACAAGGTTCTTCGTTACAATCGAAAGATTGCTGCGGGCTTTATGATGAAAGTCATAATAATCCCAAATTGTGCGAATCTGGGGAGGTAAAATCTCCCCAGATTCCACCGCAGGTTTTTGTATTAGCTAAAAATAAAAAACCACTTATGCCATGTTCACTAAGAAAGGCAAGAAAATTACTTAATTCAGGAAAAGCTTTAGTTGTAAATAGATTTCCTTTTACAATTAGATTAAAACAAAATACTAGTTCATATGTTCAAGATGTTCAACTTAAATTTGATCCAGGTAGCAAATATACTGGAATTGCAATTGTAGCAAATAATAAACCAGTATTTTTAGCAGAATTAGAACATCGAGGAAATACAATACATAAAAATTTACAAAGTAGGGCACAAATAAGAAGACGTAGAAGAACTTCAAATTTAAGATATCGGCCGGCTAGATTTTGGAATAGATATACTCCAAAAGGATGGTTAGCTCCAAGTTTACGACATAGATTGGAAACCATAAGTTCATGGACAAATAGACTTAGAAAAATTATTCCTATAACTGGAATAAGTCAAGAGTTGGTAAAATTTGATACACAACTAATGCAAAATCCAAACATAAAAGAAAAAGAATATCAAGAGGGAACATTATATAAGTATGAAGTTTGGGAGTATTTATTAGAAAGAGATGGAAGAAAATGTGTTTATTGTGGCGCAGAAGGAGTTAAATTAGAGAAAGATCATGTTATTCCTAAAGCTAAAGGTGGAACAAATAGAATATCTAATTTAGTTGTAGCATGTAGAGATTGTAATGAAAAGAAGGGAAAATTATCTTTAGAAGAATTTTTAAAAGGAAAGCTTGAAAAATTAAGAAAAGTAAAATCACAATTAAAAGCATCATTAAAGGATACGGCGGTTGTAAATTCTACCAGATTTGCTTTATTAGATATGTTTAAAAATACAGGATTATCTATAGAAACTGGAACTGGAGCAAGAACAAAATTTAATAGAACGAGATTAAATATACCAAAATCTCATGCATTAGATGCTTTATGTGTAGGCAAAGTTGGTTTCGTTAATAATTGGAATTTACAAGTTTTAAAAATAAAATGTATAGGCAGAGGATCTCATCAAAGAGTATGTACTGATTGTTATGGGTTTCCAAGATCAAAACTTGAAAAGCCACAAAATAAAAATAATTCACATGGAAAACCAAAACAGACAAAAGGTGAATTAGAAAAAGTTAGAGGTTTAGGAGGAAAGAGACCTCAAGGCTTTGCTACCGGGGACATGGTTAGATGTTTAACTGATGGTAAAATTGGCAGAATTACTGGAGCTAGAGTTAAAGGTGCAACAAGGGTTAGAGTTCCTTGTGAAGAAAAAGATAGAAATTTAACATCTAAAAAATTAATATTAATATCCAGAACAAATGGGTATGATTGTTATTATGACTGACACATCAATTGATATTCCAAATCCATTAGCTGATAAATTAAATCAAAAGGATCTGGATTTAATTTGGACGTTAAACTCAATAGAGTGGAGTTGGTCTGTTGTTCCATATGTTTCTAATGGAATATATGATAGAATTTTAGATAATTTTAAAGAACATTCAAGAGAAAAATTAAATAATTGGTATAGGTTACAATATTTTAAATCTCCAAAAGTGCTGCTTATTCAAAAACCAGGGAAAAGAGTTTATACTAAAGAAAAAGCTGTTGTTGATGGCGGACACACAAAATTATCGTGGGATTTTGATGATAATTTTAAACTTATTCAAAAAAGTAGTATTGGGTATGTAAATTCATATTGTGGTGTAGTAAAAGTTCAATTGTATTTTTACAATAATTCGGTTGAAAATGCACAAGGGTATACTTTTGGAGATAGTAGTCAAGTAATTAAACCATTTACAAAATTACAGCATAAATGGAAAGATATTTCTTATAAAAGTCAATATGTAGAGTTTAAATGTATGGAGTGCGATCTGCTTGGTAAACTATTTTATAACAATAATAATTTTATAATTCCTGATGAGTTTTTGACTTGCGAGGAATATAAAATGAAAAGTATAATAATGTGAGGAATTATGGCGATATACGAATATTCTTGTGAAAATTGTAATCATAATTGGGAAGAAGAACAAAAGATGGCCGACCAAAAGATAACTACGTGTCCAGAATGTAAACAGGAAGCTGCAAAGAGGTTGATCTCTGGCGGGACTTCGTTTATACTTAGTGGGTCAGGCTGGGCAAAGGACAATTATAGTTCAAGCAAATGAAAATTCCGGCACCAAAAACTGCTAAATATAAATATTTTTGTAGGTATTTTTGGATTAAAAATAATACTAATATTGGTAAAACTCGCAATGTTAGTCACACTCGTTCTACTTTTTTAATATTAAATATAAGATATTTTAATATAAGTTCTTTATATTGGTTAAAAACATATCCAAATATTGTTAAATTTTATTTTATATGCGGATGAAAGGATTATACAAATGTTAATACCACAAGAGGTTATGATTATTTGTGACACTATACGAAATAATGGATTTGAAGCATATTTGGTTGGAGGATGCGTTAGAGATTGGTTGTTAAATAAAGAACCAAATGATTGGGATATTGCGACCTCAGCTAAGCCAGATCGAATACAAAAGTTATTTAAAAAGACAATACCTTCAGGAATTATTTACGGAACGATCACTGTGGTCATCGGAGATTTTCAATGTGAGGTAACTTCTTTTCGTGGTGATAGTAATTATTCTGATGGAAGAAGACCTGATGAAGTTATATTTGTTGAAAATATTGAAGAAGATTTAAAACGAAGAGATTTTACTATAAATTCTTTAGCTTTTCAACCAGAACACAATAAAAATGATATTAAAATAATTGATCTTTTTGGCGGACAAGAAGATTTAAATAATAAAATAATTAAAGCTGTAGGAGATCCAAACGAAAGACTACGTGAAGATGCACTTAGAATGTTAAGGGCGTGTAGGTTCGCTTCTCAATTAGGATTTTCAATTGAAGAAAAAACTTTAAAAGCAATTAAAGATAATCATGAATTATTAAAAAATGTAAGTCAAGAAAGAATTTATATAGAATTAAAGAAAATATTATTATCTGAAAAACCTAGCATTGGATTGAGGTATGCTTTTAAAACAGGGTTGATGAATGTTATTTTTGAAGATAATGTAGATGATTGGCATGAATTTATGTTTGAGGCAATTGATCTTCTTCCTAAGGATTTTTGTTTAAGATCTGCAATTTTATTCAATGTTAAAGAGCATATAATAAAACAAGTAGATTTATTAAAAAGATTAAAATATTCAGCAAAAGAAATAAAAAAGATACATCATTTAACTAAAAATTATAATAAATATAGAGAATATCTTCCAATGTTTGATGATTATGAAATAAGAATGATAATGGTTAATATTGGTAAAGAATATTTTAATGATGTATTTGAAATATTATTAGCAAATGAAAATGCTAGTTTGTCTTATTTTTCTAGAAAATGTAAAGAGGTTTCTATATCAGCTTATTCAATTAAAGACTTGGCAATAAATGGAGATGATTTACAAAAAGAATTAAAATTATCTCCAGGGCCAGAAATAAAGAAATTATTAGATTATTTATTTCAAAAAGTAACAGAAAATCCAGAATTTAATAATAAAGAAAAACTATTAGAATTAGCAAAATATGAGAAGAATACGTCAAAGGCATAAATCTAGTTGTGGTCCGACTTGTTTAGCGATGGTTTTAGGTATTTCTTATAATAAAGCTTTAGAAATAACTCATCCAAATCATATAAAAGGAAAAAGTTACTCTACAACTTTTGAAGATATAGAAAAAGTATTAAAATTAAATAAAGTAAATTATATTGTAAAACATCCAAATAAGTTACCAAAATATAAAAAAGAAAAAGCAATTATTTATATAGCAAGAAAAAGAGTATTGACAAAAGGACCTTATGTTGGTATGTTAGCTGGACATTGGATAGTATGGAATCCTGAAAATCAAGAATATTTAGATTCATGTAATAAAAAACATAATAATTATTATAAATCTGCTTTTAAAAGAGGAACAAGAACTGTATTTGTTATTAAAGGATAAAATAAATGAAAAAGATATTATTGTTATGTTTTATAATTTATGGATGTCAAAATCAATGCAAAGTATACAAAGAAAAGTCAGCTATATTAACAGGATGTGAAACAATAGAAAAAGTTTATGGAGATGTAGAAAATTGGGTAGCTGTAGGGTGTGGTAGTAAATATTGTTGTAGTCATCTTGGAATATTTAATAATTACAATTGTAGTCTTTGTCCAAATCAAGGGAATAAATAATGGAATCAAAAATAAGATTTGAACCAAAAAACGGAGAAACTAGAATAATAGAAAAATTTCTTTTATTTCCAAAAGATTTACCAATATCTATATGTAGTTCTGCTTTTAAAACAAAATGGCTACAAAAAGTTAAAATACTTCAAATATATGAAGAACTTGGCGGTGTTGGTGGTTATTGGTGTGGATGGATAGATGCTAGTTGGGTAGAATAATATGAAATCTAAATTAATATATAAACCACAGTATAGAGAAATAAGAATTATTGAGAAATTTTTATTATTTCCAAAGTATCTTCCAATATCTAAAAGTTCCCAATATTTTCAGATAAAGTGGTTAGAAAAAGCTAAAATTATGCAGATATATGGTATTAGTTGGGAAAGTTTGTGTTGGGTAGATTAATATGAATAAATATATGATTAAATATAATGTTATTGGTTTTCCAGGTGAGCAATTAGCTGGTCCATATAATGAAGATCAAATTGAATATCAGCAAAAAGATATAGAAATATACTCTGGTGTTTATAATGTTTCAAAAGTTTTAGTTGAGAAAGTTGAAGGAAAATGAAAAATATTCACGTTCAAAACAATATCGGAATTAGTCTATTGGGAATTTCTTATAATCTAGGAAGTGATTTTGAGACTAATGGTGTTTATGGAACCCATCACTTAATGGAGCACCTTAATTGTAAACCTGTTGATTATCTTCGTTCTGCATTAAAAAGAGCTGGAATTTATCATAATGCTTTTACTGATACGGATAGATTATGTTTTTATTTTCAAGGGTTAGACGAAAATCTTTCTCTTTACGCTTATGAATTATATGAAAAGATTACTGCTGGAACTTATGCTTGGTCAGAAGAAGATTTTAATAATGAAAAGAAAACAGTAATTCAAGAATATGAAGATGTTTTTAATGATCAAATTAATGGAACTTTAACTAATTTAATTCGAAAACATTATAATTATTTTGGGCCAATTGGATTAAAAACTGATATTGAAAATTTTTCTTATAATAATTCTTTGGAGTTTAGAGAAAGATTTGTTAGGCCTCATTTAATTTGTCAGGTTGGAACAAATAATCTTTCTTTAAAAGATATTATAAATAATAAAACAAAAACTTTTAATGTTCCAGTTTTTGGTAATTATGATCTGCCGCAAGAAACAATTCCAAAAGAAGGTAAGACCGCGGTAGGATTACTTGGAAAAACAGTTATTGGTGATGCGGAAAGAAATAAAATTAAAATAGTTTTAAGTTGCATTAATAGTGGGTTAGAATCTCCTTTGTATCAAGAAATAAGAGAAAAGAGAGGATTATCTTATTTTAGTTATGGATTTATGGAAAAGTTGTATAATTATAATGTTTTAGTATTTTTGTCTTCTACAAGTAATGAAAATAGTAAAGAGCTTACAAAAGTATATAAAGAATTTTTCTCAGGTGATTTAAGCCGACATATTACTAAAGATCGATTTGAAGATTGTTACAGTGAGATTATAATTAGCAAAAAGAAGTGTGAAAGATTACCACATGAAGGAGTTTTTCATACTGTATTAAGTAAATCACCTTTTGAAGGAATTGATGAGTTTACATATGAAGAGGCGTTGGCTTTGTTGAATAAATATTTTGGATTTGATAATTTTGTTGAGATAGAGTATTAGAAAGGAAAAATATGAACCATGGAACTGAAGGTTATGCTCAGGATAATTCTTCTCTTTTAGATCCTATTTCTACTGAGGAAAATTATAATTCTTTTGATAAATTAAGTAAAGAAAATCTTATATTAAGAAAAGAAAATTTAGATTTAAAAAGTAAGTTATCATATATACGTGATATTATAAATAGAATAATATGAATAAAATAATTAGAAGAATAAAATTTTGTTTTAGCACTCGGCCAACAAAATTAAAATATGCTAAACTCCGCCGCCAAAGAAGATATGGTAGACTTTTAGCAGAGTTGTTTGGTGCAGAAAAAGCTAGTTATATTATGTCAACTTTAATAGACAAAATAGGTTATAGCGAAGCTCTTGATATTGTATCTAAAATAACTAGACAATATAAAAATCCAAAAGAATTATATTATAAATTGCTTGATATATTATAAATTATGAAAAGAGATTGGTGGTGTTTACAAATTGTTTTACCGTATTATAAAGATGAAGACTACAGAAAGTCAATGATATCTTTAGTTAGATTGAAGTTTGGCGATGTTACTATTGATGTTACTTTTTTAGAATATTGCGGCCAGCTTGAAGTAGAATCAACTCAGGACGAAATGTATATGTTATTTGGAATGGATAATAGATTTATAATTAAACATACTTGTGATCGCGGTATGATTAAAGAAAGTGATAGAAAGTATATATAAGATTTAAAATGTCCATCCCAGCTGTCTTTTGAAATATAAAGATTGGGCGCCTAGATTTGTGGATAGTTTAATGGAGCTACGGTAAAATTAAATTCTCTAGGTAAGCTGGCTTTAATTTAGGACTTGTTTGTGATGCGAGAGATGCTATGCTAAATGAAGATGAAATTGATTCTTTGAAAGTAAAATAATATATGTTGTTTTTCATTTTAAAATATTGTTTGATATGTTTTGGAATTTGGTTTCTATGGGGGCTTAGAAACTGGATTAGAAAACCATGGGGAATATATATTTCTCATACCAAAATTTCAGATGGTAGTTGTTTTGTAAAAGTTAAGCATTATAGTATGTGGCCTCCTTGGTTGCCGTATATTACAACTTGGTATAAGCCGGAAAACTATAAATTTTGGCACGAAGAAAAATCTGGCAAATGTGCAAGTCGTAATCCTGTTCAATATGATGGCAGGGAGATGTATTTAAATTTTATGATTATGGCTGCTGAATCAAGAACTAAAGAAATAAATGACATTATTGGAGATAAGAAGGAATAATGTTTATACCAAGAAGATATGTAATTTATGAAAACAAAGATGGGACAGAAGTTGGAATGACACCTTGGATAGAATATGATGATAATTATTCTATCCATCATTATTTGACACAGAAGGATATACAGCAAAAGTAAAATATATAATTTGGGCTTTTTCTTGGACCAATGCTATGAAAAAATATTATAAACTATATAATTTAGGCGAGTATAAAGAATTTAAGTAATAAGTGTTCATATAAATAATGAGGGAAAATATTATGAAAATGTATAAAATTTTAATTGCTATTTGTTTAATTGGTTGTGCTGGGTCTCCTTCCGTGGATTGTTCTTCAAATAATATCGGAGGAGGATCTAATGGTTGTGGAACTGGAGGAACAGGGTCAACCATTCCATCTTCAACCATTACTTCAGTAGCTCTTGGGACTCAATTTACTTGTGCTTCATTTGCTAATAATACTGCTAAATGTTGGGGAATAAATGCGGATGGAGAACTTGGTAATGGAACGACTACAAATAGTATAGCTCCAACTTTAGTGTCTGTAAATAACATTAGTAATATTGCAGCAGGATATACTTCTGCTTGTGCAACAACTACTGACGGGTCTGTTTGGTGTTGGGGAAAGAATCAATTTGGAGAAACTACTGGAGTTAGTGGCGTTATTTATCCCAACCCAATAAAAGTAGCAGGCATAACAAATTCCAGTCGTGTTTTAATGGGCGATGACTTTACAGCTACATTAAATAAAGATGGAACGGTTAGCTGCTGGGGAAGTTCTAATGCTGCTCAATGTGGTGTTATTTCAACTACTTCAGTATCTCCTATGACTGTGGCTGGTATTACTGATGCTGTATCTTTGGCTGTTGGAAGTAGTAGTAGCTGCGTTATTACTAAAACAGGAACAGTTAAATGCTGGGGAACTTATTGCTCAAGCTCAAGTGTGTGTTCAAATTATACTACGCCAATAACTTTAGGAACTTCTAGCGGATCATTTGAATCAGCGACTCAAGTTAGCGTGGGTCTTTGGACGAGCTTTGTAATAAATCAAGGCGGATATTACTCATTTGGTTATAATAAAGATGGAGAACTAGCTAATAATACAACTACAGATTCAATGTCTGTATCTACTCCAATAACAGCATTTAGCAACCCATCAGTAATTGCTGGTGGTGCTTTTTATACTTGTGTTGTTCAAAATGGAACTGTTTGGTGTGTAGGTAAGAATGATCATGGTCAACTTGGAAATGGAACAACAAATAGTTCGACAATCCCAGTTCAAGTTCCTGGTATAACAAATGCTAATTATGTATATCCAAAACAACTAGCTACATGTGCTATTTTGCAAAGTGGAAGTCTTGTGTGCTGGGGATCGAATACGTTTGGTGAACTAGGTAATGGAACGACAGTAAGTAGTAATGTGCCAGTAAATGTAGTTGGTTTGTAAAAAGAGGTTAATATGTTTAAATATATTATAAGTTCTATTTTAATAATGTCAGCAGTTGCTTGTGGTAGCCAAGGAATTGATAATTTTGCTACTGGTGGTAATGGATTTGTTGTTCATCATACTGGTGGTAATGGTGGTATGTCAGCTGGAGGTGGCTCTGCTTGCGCTCAACAACAGGTTCCATTGAAGGTTGTTCCTCCAGATATTTTAATTGTTCAAGATAGATCTGGA
>Ga0265322_10000914_pt1 | contig 10372 bp, 2 predicted proteins | sample 41222metaG_FD_193584 | JGI IMG/M metagenome (GOLD analysis project Ga0265322, IMG submission 193584) | Rhizosphere microbial communities from Carex aquatilis grown in University of Washington, Seatle, WA, United States - 4-12-22 metaG | ecosystem: Host-associated > Plants > Roots > Rhizosphere >...
GAATAGAAATCAAATTCCAGTTCGCCGATGCATAATATGTAAAACCCGAAGAGCCGAGCGGGTGAGCCATGTCTGACGCTGTTACATATTCCAGGTCATGCACACCGGTCGCCGTCAACGTATGCTGATGCGTATTGAGCGAGGATGATAGCACATTCCAGTTGCCGCTGTCACTGGGAGAATTCCAGAGCTGAAGCGTGGATTCATTCTGACCCGAAAGAGAAACTTCCGACGTATCATACGTGAAAGCAACCGATGCATCTAAACCGGTATCGACAGCCGGAACAACGGTGAAATACCGGAATATGGAATTTTTTCCGTTCCCGGAAAGAGATTTCGTATTTATCCGCGTTATGGTCGTTACGCCGGGAACTGCTCCCGCCGCATTCATGCTGAATCCGATTCCGCCGAAAGTTTCCGTTGTCGATTGTGCTATTGTTCGCGTAGCCACAATTGTTCCTGAAAGGACCATCCCCGGCTTTTCCACTAAACCCCCGTTCAATGTTACGGTATACGGTGAGCTTATGATCGCATTCTTCATCTGAACAATGACCGTATCGACACGCGCAATCACAATACTGGCGAATTGTGAAATCCCCGTTCCGCTGAATGTTTGATTCGCCGGTACACTGCCGGAAACTCCGATGTCGAGCGTGTAGTAACTTCCACCGGACGTTGTCAGGTTGAACGTACCATTATTATTTATTCCACCGCCAAGAAGAGTGATGGTTGCAATATTCGGGCTCGTATAATTCTGAACGTCCAACGTAGCGTTTTGGTCTATAAAAATACCGCCGTCAAATTTTACGATGGTAGAATCCGAACCTGCATAACCGATATCATTCGGATTTGCATTCATTCCGCTGCCGATCAGAAATGCAGAACCGGCCTTCACCCGCAAACTTTTAATGTACATGATCGTGCCGTTCGTTGGAGCCCATACAAAAGTCTTCGCAGTCACTCCATCACCGACTTCAAGATTCGCGAAACGGATGGTAGCGCCGTTTCTTAATGAGTCCGTTGTCGAACCGATCAGTTTTGTCGTCCCTTCATTCATATTCAAACCGGCATTGCCATTCGCCGTTGAGTTGCTTGAAGACGAATTGATGCTTCCTTTGATGACCAAAACCGCTGAACTGTTGCCATTGGAAGTCAGTTTCGGGCGTCCGCCGCGATCGCCGCCTCCACCGCCACTCCCTCCGCTCAAACTGAGATTACCGTAAACGGAAAGCCCCGACGTACCGGAAGAAGCAAATTGGAGAAGCGGACCGCTGCCGGAAACAGTTCCGTTCCCGGTTAACGTTAAATTGTGACAACGCGCGGAAGACCCATTTATCGTAACGGTAACACCCAATGTTGTCAATGTTGCGTCATTGGTTGAATCGGGAACGGTTCCACCGGCCCATGTTGCCGGTGTACTCCAATTCCCGCTTGCCACCGCTTCATACGGATTGACGATATTCACAACCGGATTGACAGTTATAGTACTCAGTGTCCCGCCGATGCCTTCCGTTTTTGATGTGAAGGTTGTCAATCCAAGCGCCGATGGTGCCGTCAAATTAGAAATGACAATAATTCCTGATTTCGTATTGGTTACGGATGCACCCGTCACCGTTATCACATATGGATCAATCGACGTGCCGCCTCCGGTGACGGCAGAGACCGCCCCGTTGAATCCCGTCCCTGAAATACTTTTCGATGAACCGTCCCATGTCCATGTTGAGGGAACGGCAACACTGCATCCGGAAAGAGTATTGCTTCCATCTCCCGCCACGATCAATGTCTCTTTGACTGCAGAAACACTTTGAAATCTCAACGCCGGGGAAACGGTCACGGTACCGGTTCCATCTCCTGCCGGGACGCCCATATCTGTTGCCTGCCGGGGTTTAATGCTCAGTGACGATCCGGAAAACGACAGGATTCCTTTTGCGGTAACTGAGCCGGCAGGAATAGTTTTTCCCACAAGTCCATTCAATACACCATTGCTTTGTACGAACACGGAAAGAGTATCATTCGATCCGTTTTTATAGATATAATCTTTCGGTGAAGAGAATATCCCGATCGAGTCTGTCGTCATGCCGGCTATTTGAATCAACTTGCCTTCGGCAGAATTTGTTGCCGATTCCGACAAAGGCAATGTCACGGTGACCGGAGTGAGTGCCGATGTTCCGGTTGTATCGATAAATTTGAAATTCGGAGTTGAAAGCTCATACGCATTTTGAAAATTGTTCAACGTGCCCTGAATGGTTGCATTTCGTCCGGCGGCAAGATCCGGCAGACCGCCGCCCAGGAACATTTGCAAACCGCCGGTACTGTCCTGAATATATCCTTGCCCGTTGGTAAATGTATTTGTCCGTACATTGATAATACCGCCGACCTGAATACCATAATTCACGACCGTGGAAAGCAGGTTTGCTTTGATCGCTGATATTTTTACAGTGCCGGCAAAATATCCCTGCAGTGCTCCTGCGGTAGATGATTCTGCGGAAGAATCGTCCGTTGCAGAAATAAAATATTCGATGAGATCACCGTTCGCCGCATTTTTTGCAACAGAAATAATTCCGAAATACGTTGAGCCGGCTTGTGTCATCGTCACCGTTGAATCCCATGCTCCTTTATTTCTTCTCACATGAAGAACTGCTCCGGTAACCGCCCCATCAATATCAACAATATTTGCCGAAACGGAATCAGCTGTTCCTGCTGCAGGAATAAAAACCGTCCGACCGATGCCGGAAATTACCGGCGGGCTGTTCAAAACGACAGGCGGTGTCTCGGGCGGCGAGGATGAATTTTGCGGAGATGGATACCGGACCACAAAATCTGCACTGTTATCTCCGGAATCCCAACCGTTGCCGAGCAAACTATCAGCGCCGCCATTTTCCATCGATGCAGCAGTCGACGTCGACCGCGCTTTACGCATCGCACCTGTGGTATTGCTCAACGCTGCAACTGCTGTTCCCTGATAATATTTCGATGATCCATAACCTACATAATCCACGACGGATATATTGGCTGATGGATCTCCCGAAAGTTTTCTTACAGTATCGACAAGTGCAATTGTTGCACCGGAAACAGAAAAATTCGGAGAAGTAGAAGAAAAATCTGCATCCGGTGTCGGCAAGGCAGGCAAACCGGTATCACTGCCGGCAGCACACTGGATGAGAAAGAAACCATGCGGCGAAATCGTCCCGGATAGAGGGCCTGCGATCTTTGTGTTCCAACTGCCACCGGAAGATGCATACTGAATGGACCAGCCGGTGATATCCACTGCCGAACTGGTTGGATTATATAATACGACGTAATCGTTTTTGTATTGCGAACCGGTGTTCCCTCCGCCGCCGTACACTTCACTGATGATAATGTGGTTTGCAATTTGGGCGACAGCGCTTGATACGCCGAACAATACTATGAACAGAACCGCGATCAAGAATTTCGAGAAAGAAGAATATAGTACATGCATAATGCCTCCCTGCATTAGTGATGATGATGTTGGGTTAGAGTGTTATGACAAAAACTTCAGAAGGGTTTGAAACTGAATGCTCGGGAGTAACTATACAGGTGATTCAAACGATGGGTTTTCCCCAGGTGATTATGCCAATGTAAGATTTGGAAAGGAAAAAAACAAGTAAAAAAACTATTAAAACTCTCGGCAACAAAAGTGCCTTACCGAATCAGCATGATCTTTTGCAACGTGGAATTCGTCGAAGTGACAACGCGATAAAAATAGACTCCCGTGGGCACCGGAAATCCCTTGTAATCCATGCCATCCCATGGTTGTGAAGATGCGGCATAACCGATGGGAGGTTTATCGAATTGGTCGTCATAATAACCGGGTTTTTTATATCCGAGGTGAAATTCGCGGATTTTTTCACCGAGAAGGTTATAGATATAAATAGTAACATCCGTCGGCTGTGAAATTTCATACGTCAAATAGGTTACCGTATTCCTCGACGGGACAAACGGATTGGGATAATTGGGAAGCGATTTTGTTAACGTCGGTTTCCCGCGCGGGACAAGGATGATAAGCGGGGATCCGCCCCCATCGAGCGTTTTCAGTATCGTTCCTTTTTCACCGGCGACCCATCCTGTATTCTGATCGACAAATCGGACCGATTGCAGATTTCTTTGGGTTTGGCTTCGCAATTGTCTCCACGAGTCGCCGCCGTCGGTTGTTTTGAGTATGACGCCATGGTCGCCGCCCGCCCACCCCGTCAGTGGATCCGTAAAATGGACTGAATTCAGATTGGTGTTAATCGGGACCGGTTTGCGCAGCCATGAGTTACCGCGATCGGTAGAAATGAAAACCCAGCCGTGATCCCCAACAATTGCGCCAAAATACTGATCATGGAATTCTATCTCATTCAGTTTATAAAAAGGTTGTGCCAATGTAACCGGTTGAAAAGTTCTGCCGCCATCGATACTTTTTGCCGCTTGATTGCTCGGAAGATTGACACCTCCTACCGCCCAGATAGTATCTCTATCAATATACGCATGCGACTCTAAATTGATTGAGAGCGAAAGATTAATGATAGCCCATGTTACGCCGCCGTCAATTGTTCGCAGAATCGTTCCCGCGTTGCCGACCACGGTTCCGTTATTGGCATCAATGAGCTTGACCGAGTGGAGTGATTGTTTACTCGGGATCTCCGATTGATTCCACGTCGCCCCGCCATTCATTGTCCAGAGAACCGTGCCACTATCACCGCATGCCACACCCTGCAGGATATTGATGAAGAAAATAGAATATAAGTTAACGGAAACATTGGACGGTTGCTGAATCCACGTACTCCCGGAATCGGACGTACTGTAAATTGCTCCATTGTTTCCCGCAGCCCAACCATGAGAATGATTTACCATCCACAACGAGTTCACGTTTGTCAAAAATCCGGACGAAACAGTGTCGACATATTGTCCGAGATTTCTTTCACGGTACATTTTGCCCGCATCACCGACAATCCAACCGTCATCGCTGGTCGGAAACGACACGCCGCGAAGATTAATGGTTGTATCCAGAGTCTGTACTTTCCAGGCAGACCCATTATTCGTCGTGCTGACGACCGTTCCCTGATCGCCGACAATCCATCCAAGCCCGAAATACGGGAAACTCATTTTGACCAGTGTATTGGAAGTCAGAACGGAAGATTCTCGTGTCCAAACCTGAGCAGTATCGGTTGTTTTATAAATACTCCCGGCGGAGCCGACCAAAAATCCGAACGAAGGTGCTTCAAAGTGAATGTCACGAAACGTATATAATGAAGGAGACGGCAATGTATCCCAGGTTAATCCTCCATTCGGAGAATGGATGACAGCACCGAATGTACCGCACGCAAATACTTGAGAAACAGTGGGAAAATCAAGAGCAGCAAGAGATTGGGTAGTCGGACTTGGTATAGAAACCCAGGAATTTCCCCCGTTTGTCGTGCGGAGAATAACTCCGTTATTACCGACAATCCATCCAAGATTGCTGTTCGCAAATCCCACATCGTTGAAACCGGTTGTCTGGAATGCACTATACTGAAGCGACCATGTGAGGCCGCCATCTGTTGTCGTAACGATCAGTCCGGAATCACCAACGGCATATCCGCGATTCTGGTCAATAAAATATAAAGCAGAAATTGCAAGTCCCCGATCGGAAAGACCGTGAACAAGATTCCATGTTTTTCCGGAATCAGCACTGCTCATGATTGTTCCGACGGTTCCGGCGACCACAATATTTCGACCGTTGAATGCAACAACGCTATTCAGGTCATTCCCCTGCGGTAATGGATTTTGCCAAAACCATCCCGACTGGGTCGAGACCACAACGGATTTTTTCACGGCATGTTGTTGTGCATATACAGAACTGATACACAACAGACATGCGGTGATAACCAGCATCCGCTTGAAACAGCACCATCGACCATTGACCATTTGCATCCGAAAATACCTGAAGTTGAACAATATCAGATATGAACTATTTCGTTTCTTTCTCCGTCACAGGAGAATATACACAAATACGGTGAATATATTATTTGACGTACATCATTTTCTGCAAAGCACGATATTTACCATCCTGGGACGCCAGCCGAACCAGATACATCCCGGAAGCCAAACCTTGACCATTCGGATCAAATATCATCGAATGAAGTCCTTTGCCGAAACTCTTTGATTCTGCAAGGGTGGATATCTCCTGTCCAAGCATATTATAGATTTTGATATTCAGAACCATCGGTTGGTCAATCGTAAATTCTATGACCGTATACGGATTAAACGGATTTGGAAAATTCCGGAGGGCAACATGTTCCGCTGTCTGTTTTGCCCGTGCAAGAGCAGCGGCGCTCGGGATACCGGAAAAATATTTACTGATGCGGCTTGCCTGACCCACCACCCAGATATTTCCGACCGAGTCATTCGTCATAGAAATAATATTTTGTGAAATACCGGAAGCATCCAACAACCACGTCGTTCCTCCATCGGTTGTGTGTAAGATCGTCCCCTCGTTACCCACTGCCCAACCATTCACATCATCGGCAAAGAGCACCGCATGAAGGGGCCAGACAACGTTGGTCGGCTGAACGGTCCACGTTACGCCACCGTTGACAGTGTTCAAAATCGTTCCGTGAATACCGACCGCCCAACCCAGCAGGGGGTTTCTGAAATACAAACCATACAAATCCCGGGTGGTTTGTAACGATGAGCTTTCCTGGAACCAATGTGTACCGCCGTCTTGTGTGGCAAAGACGATTCCCCGAACGCCGGATACCCACCCGTTGTTGACATCGGTAAACTGAATTGAAGTAAATTTTACTGCGGCAACATATTTCGAAGCCCAGTGAGCGCCGCCATCAGTCGTGGAAAGTATTCTTCCATTGGCAGTACATGCAAATCCAAGCAGGGAATTCACAAAATATATCGATTGAATTGCAGACTTCAAACCAGACGATTGGAATATCCAAGACATTCCTCCGTCGGTCGTATGTAAAATCGTACCGGATTTTCCGCCCAGCCAACCGGTTACATTGTCATAGAAATCGACGGCGTAATAATCCGTGCTGACGGGTGATGCAATCATCGTAAATGTCGCTCCACCATCGGTGGTCTTCGCAATAACACCCTGCGCTCCAACAACATACCCGGTACCGGGAGACGGGAACGAGACAGCGTTGAAATTTCCACTAATAGATTGGTTCAATTGTTGCCAGGTCGCTCCACCATTTTCGGTTTTCAGGATTATTCCGTTAATGCCGGTAACCCATCCGAGTGAAGCGTTGGCAAATCGAACTGCTGTCAGCCAGCCGGTTGTTCCGGAATTTTGCTGAAACCATGCTGAACCACCGTCCGGTGAATTCAGAATTGTACCACCCGATCCGACTGCCCACACATTCACACTGTCGGCGTGGATCGATTCGAGATAGAGTCCGGATGTTTGCGCCATCACCAACCACAAGCTTCCCCCGTTGGTCGTCTTTACAACGACGCCATTATTTCCGGCAGCAAACCCCGTGTTCACATTGATAAAATCTACACTACTCAACGCGGAAGTAGTTCCGGAATTTTGAGAAGTCCACGTGATCCCGCCGTCGTTCGTGGTATAAATTGTGCCGGAATCCCCGACCACCCAGCCTTTAGTCGGACTGGTAAAATCGATGGAATAAAAATTACCTGTCGACGGGGTGAGTTGTCTTGACCACGTAACACCGCCATTGGAAGTTTTTGCGATGTATCCGTTCGAACCGACAACCCATCCGGTATTGCGATCGACAAATTTTATGTCGTACAGTAAAAAGCTCGTGCCGGAAGATAATTTTGCCCATGTACCTCCACCGTCGGTGGATTTCATAATGACACCACGGGTACCCGCCATATATATATATAACGAATCAACCACATTGACAGCGAACAATCCTTCCGTGGCACCTCCAATGCCGGTTGAAGTTTGCCACGAACCGCCCCTATTCGTCGTGGAAATCACCGACCCAAGATAGCCGGCGGCAATACAACCGGTATCCCGGAATATATCGACGGTAAGAAGTGTATTGCCCTGCGGGTATGGATTCACCGATGTCCAGACTGCTCCGCTCGACAGTATTCCATCCAAGCTGGACGCTGTATCGACGAAAGCAAACGGGTTTTGATTTGTCGCGATGCTGTCAATTCCCGTTGAGGAGGAATCTTCAATATCGAATACTGTTTGTGCCGATAACACTCCGCAAAAAATGAGAAGGAAAACGAATACGCCTGTCAAACGCAAAATCGCAGAACATTCGCCCGGAATAAAGCGCATTGCACGGTTGCGGAAAAATGATACGATCGTTTTCATACAATCACCCCGTTATATAATTGGCAGATCATTTCTTTATCGTTTCGGTGCTAATGTAAAATTCTGGTCATTGATAATATCTCCATCGGCTTTCATAATAACATCGATTTCCCGCTTTTCCGGACTGCTCGTAAATCCTAAACCGGAAATTTGCGTGGCATCAAGAGTAAGTACATATTTCCCCGGAGGAACACCGAGAAACTCAAACTCACCGGTTGAAAATGTGGAAGCCGTTTTCGTAAAGCCGGGATGTTTTTCACCGTTTGCACCGATAATTTCCCTCGACGATGTCAACGTAATGTTGATTCCTTCGGCAGGAAATGTTGTTTTACCGGCAATGGTCACCATACCTCTGAGTATACCGCCATTCACGATGGGAATGTTGATACGGCGGACTAAATTCGGTTCAGCGACCAGATGGACGGCTCTATATTGCGGAACCCAGATCGGATCTTCAAGGGTTTCGGGATCAAGGAAGATCTTATAATCTTCATAGCTAAAAATTTTACTCTTTGTTGCGGTATTGACCGGCATGTAGAACGGATACCCTTCAACCGTCATGTCGGAAACGTACACACGCCCGATATCAATGGTTGGTTCATTATTGTCCTTCTTTCCGTTCCCGTTCGAATCGAGAAATGCAGTCACAAAGAATCCGCCATTGCCGAATAAATTTCCCTGCGTACTGCTAAACCGGACATTGAGCGGCGATGTTGTGAAACTGATGTTTCCATACGCAGACGCCGAATATTGAAGACGATCAGAATTATTTGTCGAAGCTCCGGCTTCGGCGCGTGTAAAGGTCGGATAATACGTTAACTTCAGTCCGAGCAAGTATGTATTTGTTGTATAGCTTCGGTTATAAGAAAACTCAAGTCCGAATCCGGTCCCAAACCGCTTGAAGCCCAAAAAATCTATTTCATCGATTGCTTGTTGCAAATTATCGTATGTGAGATCGGTGAGGACATGTAATCCGGCCGGCATAACAAACGAAACAGCGGCCGTCGTTTGGTATGACTGCGTCGTTGTGCCGTCACCATACACTTTTTGAGAAACGATTTCCGAACTCAACGAAGGTTGAAATGAATTAAAGGTCGTGCTGATCGATGCCTGAAGTTCGTCGGTCCTGCTGTCGTTATATGAAGTTTCCAGCGCCAGGACGTTAAAAAACGATTCTCTGGAAAACGTGTTAATAGGAACAGACGCCGAAAAATTGAGCGCATTGACAACCCCCGTTGGATTAAGCTGGGAGGTACCTGCATACCATGTGTTTTCAAGTGTAATTCGCGCCGACGATGTAAAATCCCATGCAAGACTTCCTAAAGAATACGCCTGAGGAATGAATGTCGCATTTGCAATAAGAGCCCCCAAAAGACGCGCAGTACTGGAAATGCCGGTATATGCCTGTTGCGTGGTCGTAAAATCATAATATGAAGAAATCGACCCTATGGTCAATTCCGGCGTTAACCCCCAATCCATTGTATTGGTAACGACAAACGGGGCATTTTTTTCCTCCCGATTTTTTCCTAATGAAAAAGAATATTGAAATTGTCCCGGAGGAATCATTGTCTGCGGAACATCCAGACGATATTGAATAACTTTTTCCTGACCCCATGCATCGTACGCGTGCAATTCCATCTGTCCGTTTCCGTACATGACCGGGACATCAAATTGATATTGCCCCCGTTCATCCGCATATTGAAGTGCGGTTTCTCCGAGCGTACCGTAAAATGCAACATCCATTTTCGGATCGACATTTCCCTGAAACACTTCCTGAGTAAAAATACGGCGTGGGGCAACCGGTCGATTGGTAATTTCGACACCGGTAATTTCCTGGGGAAACACACCAAGATTCAAAATATCGCCGACGGTGATCTGGCTCAGCCATGAATTGTCAAAGAATGGATAACGGAAATTACCGATAAACGTATTCGTCGACTTTCCCAAATTCACGACATTGTATAAACGGCCTGTAAAATCGCCGCCAAGCGCTTTCACACCGATATTAAAATTATTGCGCGCACTAGGACGAGAATATTCTGAAAAGATTCCGTTCGTAGAATAGTTAATAAG
>Ga0265322_10000916_pt1 | contig 10365 bp, 10 predicted proteins | sample 41222metaG_FD_193584 | JGI IMG/M metagenome (GOLD analysis project Ga0265322, IMG submission 193584) | Rhizosphere microbial communities from Carex aquatilis grown in University of Washington, Seatle, WA, United States - 4-12-22 metaG | ecosystem: Host-associated > Plants > Roots > Rhizosphere...
GTCGCGTCGTCATCAATCCATGTTCACGTCTTCCCTGCGATGAATCCCGTTGGCAGCCTTTTCCGTGCCTCGATCGGCAAGAAATTCCTGATGGCCGCCACCGGGGTGGTGCTCTTTGCCTTCATCACCGGCCACCTCGTCGGCAACCTGCAGATCTTCGGTTCGCCTGACCGGATCAACGGCTATGCCCACTTTCTGCAGAGCCTGGGGCCCACGTTGTGGGTCGTGCGCCTGGTGCTGCTGGCCTGCGTGATCATCCACATCTGGATCGCCGTCCTGCTGACGCTCGAGAACTACCGGGCCCGGCCGGATAAATACGACATCAACCACACCATCCAGGCCACGCTCGCCTCGCGCACCATGCGTTGGACGGGCGTCGTGGTCTTCGCCTTCATCCTCTATCATCTCGCCCAGTTCACGGTCGGTTGGGCGCAGACCGACAGTTTCAAGAGCCGGCTGCCGGAATACACGATGACCGCGGACTTCCACCTCCTCGGCTTTCCGGTGGTCGCCAGGAACCAGCCGGTGGCCGACGTCTACAGCATGGTTTTTCTCGGCTTCGCCAACACCTTCGTCTCGCTGTTCTACATTCTGGCCGTCGGCCTGCTAAGCTTCCACCTGGCGCACGGCGCCGACAGCCTGTTCCAGACGCTCGGCTGGCGCAGCGAAAAATGGGCCGGCCTGCTCAAGAAGGTCGTCGTCCTTTATTGCGTGCTCTACTTTCTCGCCAGCCTGGCGATCCCCGGCGCCATTCTCACGGGCGTGGTGAAACCGGCCCCCGGCACCTATGCCGCGCAGAAGCTCACGATCGCGGTTGCCCCGCGCTAAGCCCTTCCCGCCATGGCCAAACTCGAATCCCGAATCCCTTCCGGTCCGCTCGAGCAGAAGTGGACCCGGCACAAGGCGGAGATCAAACTCGTCAGCCCGGCGAACAAGCGGAAATACGAGATCATCATCGTGGGCGCCGGCCTCGCCGGCTCCTCGGCCGCCGCCACGCTCGCCGAGCTGGGCTATCCGGTGAAATGCTTCGTCTTCCACGACAGCCCGCGCCGCGCCCACTCCATCGCCGCCCAGGGCGGCATCAACGCCGCCAAGAACTACCAGAACGACGGCGACAGTGTTTACCGGCTCTTCTACGACACCATCAAGGGCGGCGACTTCCGCTCCCGCGAGGCCAACGTCCACCGGCTCGCCGAGGTTTCCGCCAACATCATCGACCAGTGCGCCGCGCAAGGCGTGCCCTTCGCCCGCGAGTACGGCGGCGTGCTCGCCAACCGTTCCTTCGGCGGCGCGCAGGTCTCGCGCACCTTCTACGCCCGCGGCCAGACCGGCCAGCAGCTCCTCCTCGGCGCCTATTCCGCGCTCAGCCGCATGATCGGTCTCGGCGGGGTGCGGATGTTCACGCATTCCGAGATGCTGGACCTGGTCGTGGTCGACGGCCACGCCAAGGGCATCATCGTCCGCGACCTCATCACCGGCGAGGTCACCCGGCACGCGGCCGACGCGGTGGTGCTCGCCACCGGCGGCTACGGCAACGTGTTCAATCTCTCCACCAACGCGCACAACTCCAACGCCACCGCCATCTGGCGCGCCTATCAGCGCGGCGCCTGCTTCGCCAACCCCTGCTTCACGCAGATCCATCCGACCTGCATCCCCGTCTCCGGCGACTACCAGTCGAAGCTGACGCTCATGTCGGAGTCGCTCCGCAATGACGGCCGCATCTGGGTTCCGAAAAAGCCGGCGGACTGCCGGAAGAACCCGAACGACATCCCCGAGGAGGACCGCGATTATTACCTTGAGCGGATGTACCCGGCCTTCGGCAACCTCGCGCCGCGCGACATCTCCTCGCGCGCGGCCAAGAAGGTGTGCGACGAGGGGCGCGGCGTGGGCGCGTCCGGTCGCGGCGTCTACCTCGATTTTGCCGACGCCATCCGGCACATCGGCGAGGCCGGCGTGCGCGAGCGCTACGGCAACCTCTTCGACATTTATCACGAGATCACCAACGAGAACGCCTACCGGGTGCCGATGCGCATCTTTCCCGCGGTCCACTACATGATGGGCGGCCTGTGGGTGGACTACAATCTGATGTCCAACGTTCCCGGCCTGTTCGTGCTCGGCGAGGCCAATTTTTCCGATCATGGCGCCAACCGCCTCGGGGCCTCCGCCTTGATGCAGGGCCTGGCTGACGGCTATTTTATCATTCCGTACACCATCGCCGACTACCTCGCCACGCAGAAGCCGGGTTCGCGTCCGAAGCCCGAGGCCGCTGAGTTCAAGCTGGCCGAGGACAATGTGCGCGGCATCGTCATGCGGCTGCTGGCCGTCCGGGGGAAGGAACCGGTCAGTCACTTCCACAAGCGGCTCGGCAAAATCCTCTGGGATCACTGCGGCATGGCCCGCAACGCCGCCGGTCTGAAGCAGGCCCTGCAGGAAATCCCGCGGCTGCGCGAGGAGTTCTGGGGCAACGTCATCGTCCCCGGCGACGGCGGCACGCTCAACCAGTCGCTCGAGCAGGCCGGCCGCGTGGCCGACTATCTCGAGCTCGCCGAGCTCCTGTGCCGCGACGCACTGGAGCGCGACGAGTCCTGCGGCTGCCACTTCCGCGAGGAGCACGTCGACCCCGAGGGTGAGTGCCTGCGCAACGACGAGCAGTATGCCCACGTCGCCGCCTGGGAATACCAGGGCAGGGACCGGGCGCCGCTGCTGAACAAGGAACCGCTCGCCTACGAGTCCGTGCACCTGGCCCGGCGCAATTACAAATAGACTTCCGACTCCTTTCAAAAATGGTCGCCGAATCCTCTTCCAGCCAAGCCATCTCGGTCACCCTCCGCGTCTGGCGCCAGGCCGGTCCCGGCCAGCCGGGGCGGTTCGTCGAATACCCGGCCCGGAATCTCAACCCCAACATGTCGTTTCTTGAGATGTTGGACGTGGTCAACGACGAACTCGCCGTCACAGGCGGGGAACCCATCGCTTTCGATAACGACTGCCGCGAAGGCATCTGTGGCACCTGCTCGCTGGTCATCAACGGCAAGCCGCACGGTCCACACCGCGGGGTCGCCACCTGCCAGACCTATCTGCGCAGCTTCCATGACGGCGACGTCATCACCGTCGAGCCCTTCCGCGCCAAGCCCTTCCCGGTCATCAAGGACCTCGTTGTCAACCGCCAGGCCTTCGACCGCATCATGCAGGCCGGCGGTTTCATCAGTGTCCGCACTGGCAGCGCCTGCGACGCCAACGCCATTCCCGTGCCGAAGGAGGCCGCCGATCTCGCCATGGATGCCGCGGCCTGCATCGGCTGCGGCGCCTGTGTGGCCGCCTGCAAGAATGCCAGCGCGATGCTGTTCGTCGGTGCCAAGGTCTCCCAGTTCGGCCTGCTTCCCCAGGGCCAGCCCGAGCGCGACCAGCGCGTGCGGGCGATGGTGAAGCAGATGGACGCCGAAGGTTTCGGCAGCTGCACCAACCAGTACGAATGTTCCGCGGTGTGTCCGAAGCTCATCAGCCATGAGTTCATCGCGCGGCTGAATCGCGACTATCTGAAGTCCGTCCTCCGCTCCGCCTTCACGCCCACCTCGGCCAACGCCAGCTCCGCCGGGGGCTGAGGCGCCACGGTTTTGGTCTGCCACCGGCCGTGCGCTAAATCGCGCGGCCGGAGCGTTTTCAAGGGGAGACGGCGCGAGGGTCATGCCGGCTGTAACTTTTCGCCGGCTGCCGTGTTCTAGGGGAAACCACTCAATCACACACGACCATGAAGACCCTCCTTTCGCTCCTGATCATCTCGGTCCTCCTCACGGCGGCCGCCTCACTGGATGCCTATCAGTTGGACGCCGGTGTCATTTTTTCAACCGTGGCGGTCGCGGCGCTTTTTGCGATCGCGCTCAACGACTCCCGGCCGGTTCGCCGCCTGTCCCCGACGCGCATCACCCGGTTCCCGGCGCCGTCCCGGCAATCCGCGACGCTATGCCGGCGTTCCATGGATCTGGCGGCTTGATCACCGTCATTGTGCTTCTTCGTCCCGCCGGCCGCGCCTTCATGGCGCGGCCGTTTTTTTGCATCGGATCCGGTCAGGAGCCCAAACTTCCCGTAACTTTTCGCCGGCTGCCGTGTTTTTGGAGACAACCTCAATCATCATCATGAAGACCCTGCTCTCCATCCTTTCCATCCTGACTCTCATCCTGGCGGCCATGTTGCTCGACGCATACCAGCTGGACTTCGGGGATTGGTTTATCGCCGCGATGGTCGCCGCGATGTTCGGGTTCGCCCTCAACGACACGCAACGGTCGCCGCGCACCTTCCTGCGGCTCCGCTAACAGGTTGACCGGCGCCCGCCCCTGCGGGCCACCCCGGGCATGGAGCCCGGCGTCCCGTTCGATAGTTCAGAACATGGACAGCGCCCGGGCGCTCTCGACCACCACCCACGCGCCGCCCGCTCCCAACAGCCAGAACAGAGCGACCTTGAACGCGCGCCGGCGGCGGAGGCTCACCTCGTAGCGGTCGACGTTCACCTGGCGAAAGCCGCTCTCCACCAGGTAGCTGATGAACTGCGCGTTTTTCGTGCAGGTGGTCCGGATGCGTGAATTGTCCACCGACCCCATGCGGACGGTCGGACGGGACCACCAATGTCGTAATTCACGCAGCATAGTTCCTTAATCGACTTTAGTGTCGTTTTCTCAAGGAGAAACTGTCAATAAGGCGCGCTTTTCAACGCACTTTTACCAGTCCCCCGCCATGCATCGTTTTCACTACGTCGGCAACACCCTCCATTGCGAGTCCGTGGATTTGGCCGCCGTGGCCCGGCTCTATGGCACGCCCACCTACGTCTACAGTGCCGCCACGATTGAGGACAACTATCGCCGGCTGGCCGGCAGCCTCGGGGAAGTCGACGTGCAGCTCTGCTATGCGTTGAAGGCCAATGCCAGCCTCGCGCTGTTGCGCCTCCTCGCGAACCTGGGGGCGGGCTTCGATCTGGTCAGCGGCGGTGAACTGCGCCGCGTGCTGGCCGCGGGCGCGAAGGTCGATCGCAGTGTTTTTGCCGGCGTGGGCAAGACCGAGGCGGAGATCCGGTTCGCGCTCGAGACGGGCATCTATGCGCTGCATGCCGAGAGCGAGCCCGAGCTCGCGCGCATCAATCACGTGGCCGGCCAGCTCGGACGCAAGGCGCCCGTGGCCATCCGCGTGAATCCCGACGTCGACGCGAAGACCCACGCCAAGATCACCACCGGCCGGAGCGAAAACAAATTTGGCATTCCGCTGGCCGCCGCGGCCGCGGCGTATGCCCTGGCGGCGAAGCTGCCCCATCTCGAGCTCAAGGGCGTGCAGATGCACATCGGCTCCCAGCTCACCGAGGTGGGTCCGTTCGTCGAGGCGGTCGAGAAGATCGCCCCGCTGGCCCGCCAGCTGCAGCGCGATTACGGCATCAGCTACTTTAGCCTCGGCGGCGGCATAGGCGTCGTCTACCAGGAGGCGCTTGCCAGCGGCGCGCCGGCGTGGTGGGACGCACTCCCGCCCGCCCGCCGGCCGCTCACGCCGGAGACCTACGGTGCCACGCTCACGCCGCTGCTGCAGCCGCTTGGCCTCAAGCTGCTGCTCGAGCCCGGCCGCTTTCTGGTGGGCAATGCCGGCGTGCTGCTGTCGCGGGTCGAGTACCTCAAGCGCGGCCAGGGAAAGAATTTCCTCATCCTCGACGCGGGCATGAACGACCTGGTGCGGCCGGCGGTGTACGACGCCTACCACGAGATCGTCCCGCTCCAGCGCGACACCTCGCGGCGCGCGCTGCTGGCCGACATCGTCGGGCCGGTTTGTGAGTCCACCGACTGCTTTGCCCGGGATCGCACGTTGCAGGAGGTGGGCGAGGGCGAGTATGTCGCCTTCATGAGCGCCGGCGCCTATGGCTACGCCATGGCCAACCGCTACAACACCCGCCCCCTGCCTGCCGAGGTGCTCGTGCACGGCAGCAGCTTCGAGCTGGTCAACGCCCGCGATTCCTTCGAGCAAATGATCGCCGGCGAGCGCGTGCCGGCCTGGTTGAAATGACCGGGCGGATCGACGTACTGAAGGGTTGAGAAGCCCGCGTCCGGCCCGACAAAAGACTTGGTCTGGGCCGGCCGGCCGATCATTCTGAGCGCAGCGCCGGATCTCCTCCCGGCATGAAGACCGCCACCGCCGCCCTAACACCGGGGTTGCCAAGGGGCCCTTCTCCATGCTCTCTGCCTTCCCAGCACCCCGACCTCCTTCATGAACATCTGTGTCATCGGCGCCGGCGCATGGGGCACGGCCTTCTCGCTCCACCTGCAGCGGCTCGGCCACGCCGTCACGCTGGTCCCGCGGCGCCCCGAGCAGGCGCTCGCCCTGGCCGCCACGCGCGAGAACACCGACTACCTGCCCGGATTTCCGCTGCCGCCGGGCCTGCCGATCGCCCGCGAACTTGCGCCCGTGCTCAAGGAAACCGAGGTCGTGCTGCTGGCGTGTCCGGCGCAGGCGTTGCGGGAGTGGTGCGAGCGGCTGCGCGCGGACGTGGCCCCGGCAACACGGCTGCAACTGGTCGTCAGCCTGGCCAAGGGACTCGAACTCGGCACGCACCTGCGGCCCAGCGAAGTGATCCGCGCCGTGCTGCCCCGGTATGCGGCGGGCGCGCTCACGGGCCCGACCACCGCCGCCGAAGTCGCGCGCGGCCTGCCGGCCGCCATGGTGCTGGCCGCGGAGACGGTCACGCCCTTCGTGCAGCAGGTGCAGGCCGCCCTGAGCGGGCCCAGCCTGCGGCTCTACACGAGCGACGATCTCCCCGGCGTGGAGTTCGGCGGCAGTCTCAAAAACATCTATGCCATCGCCGCGGGCTGTTGCGACGGCTTGGGTCTCGGTGACAACGCCAAGGCCGCGCTCATCACCCGGGCGCTGACGGAGATGGTGCGCGTGGGCGTGGCGCTCGGCGCCCGGCCGGAGACTTTCTACGGGCTCAGTGGCGCGGGCGATCTCATGGCCACCTGCTACGGCAATTGTAGCCGTAATCACGAGTTTGGGCTGCGCCTGGGCGAGGGACGGACGGTGCAGGAACTGCTGGCCGGACGCCGGACCGTCGTCGAGGGTTACCAGACCGCGGAATCCTTCCACGGCCTTTGCGTGAAGCGGGGCATCAACGCGCCTATTCTGACCGAGGTTTACCGGCTGCTCTTTGCCGGCAAGCGGCCCGCCGACTCGCTGCAGGCGCTCATGCTGCGCGAGCTGAAGCGGGAAGACTAGGTGCCGGGACCGCGCGGCCCCCGGTGTTTCTCGGGCCCCGACTTGCTTCCACGGGGGGATTGGATTCCGTGACTGCCCATCCCCGTTCCCCCCGTGATGAATACCCCCGTCGATTCGGGTCTCTTGGACCGTCGCCACCGGCTGGTCATTTTTGCGTCGTCCCTCGGCACGGTATTCGAGTGGTACGATTTCTACATCTACGGCACGCTGGCGGTGTTTTTCGGCAGACTGTTCTTCCCGCCGGGCAACGAGACGGCGGGATTCCTCTCGAGCCTGGCGCTCTTCGGGGTCGGTTTCTCGGTCCGGCCCTTTGGCGCGCTGGTCTTCGGCCGCATTGGTGACCTCGTGGGCCGCAAATACACCTTTCTGATGACCATCGTGGTGATGGGGCTGTCGACCGCGCTGGTCGGCGCCCTGCCGACCTATGAGAAGATCGGTTTTTTCGCGCCGGTCCTCCTCGTGCTGCTGCGGCTGGCTCAGGGCCTGGCCCTGGGCGGTGAATACGGCGGCGCCGCGACCTACGTGGCCGAGCACGCCCCGCCCGGCCGCCGCGGCGCCTACACCAGCTGGATCCAGACAACCGCCACGCTGGGTTTTTTCCTGTCGCTGGTGATCATCTACGGCCTGCGCAAGGGGATGACCGCCGAAGCTTTTGCCGCGTGGGGCTGGCGCATCCCGTTTCTCGTTTCGATCGGGCTGCTCATCGTCTCGGTGTACATCCGCCTGAAGCTGCAGGAGTCGCCGGTGTTCGCCGCGATGAAGGCGCAGGGCCGGGGGTCGACCGCGCCGCTCACCGACAGCTTCGCCCGCTGGGACAACGGCCATCTCGTGCTGCGCGCCCTGTTCGGCGCGACGGCCGGGCAGGGGGTGGTGTGGTATACCGGCCAGTTCTACGTGCTCTACTTTCTCATGACCACCTTGAAGGTGGACTACGAAAACACCTACCAGCTGGTCGCCTGCGCCCTGCTCCTAGGCACGCCGTTCTTCATCGTGTTCGGCCGGCTGTCGGACCGCATCGGCCGCAAGCACATCATGCTCGCCGGATGTGCGCTGGCCGTTTTCACCTACGTGCCCATCTTCCGGGGGCTGACCCGCGCCGCCAACCCCGCGCTGGCCGACGCCATGCAGCGCGCCCCCGTGATCCTTCATTCCACGGAGTATCACAACACCGTCGAACTCACCGTCGGGGCGGTCTACGACGCCCTCGGCAAGATTGTCGGCGTGAAGCGGGTGCAGACGGAAACCGACCGGGCCCGCAACTATCTCAATGCGCGCAGCATTCCGTTCACGCTCGCCCCCACGCGGCCGGAGGCCCCGCTGGTGCTTGACCTCGGCGGGCGGGACGCCGTGAGCGGGTTCGACGCCAAAAAGTTTGACGAGGCGCTCGGCCCGGCCGGCTATCCGCCGGCCGCCAATCCGGCGGCGATCAACAAGCCCGCAGTCATCGGACTGCTCACGCTGCTCATGCTTTATGTGACGATGGTGTACGGGCCGATCGCCGCGTTTCTCGTCGAGCTGTTTCCCACCCGCATCCGCTACACGTCGATGTCGCTGCCCTATCACATCGGCAACGGCTGGTTCGGGGGCTTCCTGCCGCTGATCGCCGCGTCCATCGTCGTGTTCACCGGCGACATCTACGCCGGACTCTGGTATCCGATCGGCGTCGCGCTCATGACACTGGTGGTCGGCTGGGTCGCGCTGCCCGAGACCAAGGACAACGACATCAACGCCTGAACCGGGCGGTTTTTTGCTCGCCGTCGCCCGGCCGCCGGAGTGTTGATCTCGGTGTCATGCAGCATCGAGCTCTCCGCGAGGAAGGATATGTCGCCAACCGCCAGCTGGGCGCCTCGGGCCTGGTCGATCTCACGTTTGGCAACGCGAGCGTCTTCGATCCCGGGGCCGGCGTGTTTGCCATCAAGCCCAGCGGCGTGCCCTACGCCGATCTGACGCCGGGCAAGATGGTGCTGGTCGACCTCGAGGGCCGCGTGCTCGAGGGCAAGCTTCGGCCATCGTCGGACACCCCGACCCACCGCCGGCTGTTCCAGGCGTTTGCCGGCATCCGCGCGGTGGTCCACACCCATTCCCGCCATGCAGTGGGCTTTGCGCAGGCCGGACGGCCGATCCCCTGTTTCGGCACGACGCACGCCGACTACTTTCATGGCGCCGTGCCCGTGACGCGTCCGCTGACGGAGGCCGAGATCGCCGAGGCTTACGAATGGAACACCGGCAATGTGATTGTGGAAACCTTTCGCGGCCGCGATCCGCTCGACATGCCGGCGGTGCTGGTCTGGCGGCATGGACCGTTCATCTGGGGTCCGGCGGGGGTGCCGGCCGTCGAGACCGCCTTTGCGCTCGAAGTCGTGGCGCAGCTGGCCTTGGAAACCCTCGCGCTGGCGCCGCAACGCGGCGAGATCGAACCAGGACTGCTGGGCCGGCACTTTTCCCGCAAGCACGGCCCCGGCGCCACCTACGGTCAGACCGGCCAGCTTCCGTAAACTGTTACCGCCCCTCCATGGCTTTCACCCTCGGCATCGACTATGGCACCAATTCAGTGCGGGCGCTTGTCGTCCGCTGCGCCGACGGCGCGGAACTAGGCTCGTGCGTGATCGATTATCCCAGCGGCCGGCAGGGCATCCTGCTCGACCCCAAGGATCATCATCTCGCCCGCCAGCATCCGGGTGACTACCTCGTGGGCCTGGAGAAGAGTGTGCAAGGCGCGCTGGCCGCGGCGAAGCGGCAGCGCGGCTTCGATGCGGCGAAGATCATCGGCATCGGGGTCGACACCACCGGGTCGAGTCCGATCCCGGTCGACAAAAACAACCGCCCGCTCGCGCTCGACAAAAAGTGGCGGAAGCACCTGGCCGCGCAGTGCTGGCTCTGGAAGGACCACACGGGCTGGCGGGAGGCCGCCCGCATCACCGAGCTCGCCGCGCGGCATCGCCCGCAATTCATCGCCAAGTGCGGCAACACCTACTCGTCCGAGTGGTGGTGGTCGAAAATCTGGCACTGCCTCGCCGTCGCCCCCGAGGTGTTCACGGCCGCCTGGTCGTGGGTCGAGCTCTCCGACTGGGTGCCTTCAGTCCTCGCCGGCGTGACCGACCCCACCAAGGTCAAGCGCGGCATCTGCCCGGC
>Ga0265322_10000917_pt1 | contig 10356 bp, 14 predicted proteins | sample 41222metaG_FD_193584 | JGI IMG/M metagenome (GOLD analysis project Ga0265322, IMG submission 193584) | Rhizosphere microbial communities from Carex aquatilis grown in University of Washington, Seatle, WA, United States - 4-12-22 metaG | ecosystem: Host-associated > Plants > Roots > Rhizosphere...
CTCTCGCCGACGACGTCAGCGCGCTTCTGCTCGCTCGGGAGTCGGAATCGGGGAATTGATGGAATTGCCGATACTGAAGAACGTGAAGAGAATGGTCCTCTGCCTGCTCCTCGCCGCTGCCGCGGTAGCCTCCGCGGATCCCCAGTTGGAGGGGCTCGCCTCATGGTATGGCGGCAAGTTCCACGGGCGGCTCACGTCCAGCGGCGAGGTATTCGACACGAACGAAATGACCGCTGCCCATAAGACCCTTCCCTTCGGCACGATGGTGAAGGTCACGAATCTCGACAACGGCGAGACGGCCATCGTCAAAATCAATGACCGCGGTCCATTCGTCGAGGGAAGAATCATAGACCTGTCGCGCGCCGCCGCGGACGCCCTGGGTATGGTCGGCCAGGGAGTGGCGAAAGTGTCGCTGGAGATCCTTTCATTCTCCACGGACAAGGATCTCTTTGCGATCCAAGTGGGCGCTTATGGAATCGAAGTCAACGCACAAAAGGCCCAGACGACTTTGGAAGGCGACGGGTTGATCGTGACGTTGGAGAAGACCACGCTTGGAATCACCCGTGTTTCGGTGCGTGGAATTCTTTCGAAGGATCTCCCGGATATCCAGAAGAAGATCGAAACTCTTGGTTTCTCTCAGTATCTGGTCAAAAAAGAAAAGACCGAGCCGCCCCAGATAACAAGCGCCGCCCCGCCGGCGGCTCCCACGGTTCTGCTTCCCTGAGGCGGGTCGTTCCCGACCCGTTTGACAAGGATTGCATAGCACCCCCGGGGCGAGTATCATCATCGCAGGCCCTTGGGAACTGAATGAAGAAATCAAGCGACATCGTCGGATACGGCCTCTTAGGAGTGGGGGCTGTTCTCGTCCTCATGGGAGCACTCCCCCTTTTCCAGGGAATCCACTGGGAAGGCATCTTCCTTGGATTCGGCTCCTTCGTTGCCGGCGCCTGGGTGCTGGCGGGCAAGGACCTGCGTGCCGCCATCCGCCACGCGCTGAACGCAACCCGTGAAAATCGCGGGACCCACTCGGTCAAGAGCCAGCCCACCGGTCCCGTCAAGATCGATCCTCTTCTGCCGGTTCGCATCCTCAAGCTCGCCAAAGATCACGATGGCGTTCTCACCGTGGCGATTGTCGCCATGGAGCTGAATGTGCCTCTCCCGCAAGCGCAGGCGGGATTGGAAGAGTGCGTGCGGGTGGGTAATGCAGCCCCCGATTACGACATACCGCGTGGGCATTCCCTGTACCGGTTTCCCGAGTTCCTGCCGCCGGAAGCGGAGCGCTCTTCCAATTGACAGGGGACCGGTGCGCCGGTAAGATCATTCTCCGTGAGTACGCCCCAGTAGCTCAGCTGGATAGAGCGACGGTTTCCTAAACCGTAGGTCAGATGTTCGAGTCATCCCTGGGGCAAAATAATTCAAAATAGGATAAAGAATTGCGTGATTGAGCGCCGGAAAACTGCGCGCGCTGTGAGATAAAAGATGAGAGAAACTATGGTACTCGCGCGACTGCTCCGACGGTTGCCAAAACCGTAGCGATTCTGTCTGTCTGCGCCCACGCCGGCCGCTGGAATGGCGGTCGTCGCCTGCTCTCTTGAGTTGACAAGTGTATATGTTCATCGTATACATTGCATGTGAGGCTGCTCGACGAGTTTTTTGAAAGTCTTGAAGGCTTTCAGTGGGATGAAGGCAACTTCGAAAAGACGTGGGTGAGACATGAGGTGTCCCAGGCGGAGTGCGAGCAGCTTTTCCTCAATAGACCGGTTGTCGTGACCTTTGACGAGGACCATTCCAAGCTGGAACGGAGATTTGTGGCGTTGGGACACGCTGATTCTGGGCGCCAACTCACTGTCGTTTTCACTGTCCGCGGCTCCTTGCTGCGGGTTATTTCAGGCCGGCCCATGAGCCGGCGAGAACGGGGGATCTATGCCAAGCGCACGCAAACCAGTGCCTGAGTTCAAGTCAGAAGCCGAAGAACGCTCCTTTTGGGAAGAGCACGATACGGCTGATTACCTGGACTGGTCGAGGGCAGAGGTCACCCAATTTCCGAACCTGAAGCTGTCCACTTCCACAATCTCCCTACGGCTTCCTGCTCAGCTTCTCGCAGACTTGAAGCGCCTGGCTAACAAGCGTGATGTGCCGTATCAGTCGCTGCTCAAGGTTTATCTCGCGGAACGAGTTGCAGCAGAAAGCGCCAAGGCACTGCCCAACAAACCTTTGCGACGCTCTATGTCGCCTTCCTCGTCCAGAAGACCCACTCGGCTTGCGAAGAGGGGTCACTCACGATCGAGCTGAAGTGATCTCAGAGGCTCGATTCCGCCTCGCGCAGAGAGATGAGCATAGTTGCGCGATAGCCAGAGCAGCGACGCGAGACGTCGAATACTCGCCGAACAGATAGCTCGAGAAGAACAACGCATTTCAGAAATCGCCGCTGAACTCGAACGCCGCCGTGCTCTTGTTTCGTCTTTCAAAGAGCAGTTGTCAGCTCTTGAGCCACGTGCTGACCGATCGACTGCGCTTGACGAAGGCGCAATCTCGACAACGGCAACGCTCTCAAGCGAGGAGAAAGTGAGGACGTTTCGCTCGCTGTTTCGCGGCCGAGAGGATGTTTTCGCGCGTCGTTGGGAGAGCAGTAGGACAGGAAAGGCTGGCTATTCGCCGGCTTGTGCGAACGAGTGGGATCCGGTGCTCTGTGGAAAAGCAAGGGGTCCAGGAAGTTCCGGAAAGACAAACTGTCTTGAATGCTCTCAGCATGCGTTCTTTTGCGTCACCGATGATGAAATAGAGAAGCATCTCAAAGGCTTTCAAGTCATGGGGATATATCCGCTTCTTTCCGATGAGAGTTGCTGGTTTCTGGCCGCGGATTTCGACGATGGCGCGTGGCAGCAAGATGTCGCTTCGTTCCGTGAGACGTGTCGTTCACACGATGTTCCCGTCGCTATCGAACGATCACGTTCTGGGAAAGGCGCTCACGCCTGGCTCTTCTTCTCCGAACCCGTCCCCTCCAGCCTCGCGAGGAATCTGGGGTGTTTCCTGATAACCGGGACCATGGTTCGTCGCCACCAACTTTCGATGTCGTCCTACGATCGGCTCTTCCCAAGCCAGGATATGCTCCCCAAAGGTGGCTTCGGAAACCTCATTGCCCTTCCCCTTCAATGGGAAGCGAGGACGAAAGGCAATTCGGTATTTGTTGATGCATCATTCACTCCATATGATGACCAGTGGGCTTTTATATCGAGCATCCAGCGCATCGATTTGAATAGGGTTCAAGAAATCGTCCAAGACGCTGGCCGTCGGGGCAAGGTTATGGGACTGCAAATGGTCGATGCCGAGGAGGAATCTGACCAGACTCCGTGGAAACGACCTCCATCGGGCTACTTGGAACGGGTGTCCATGAACGAAACCCTTCCGCGCGAGGTGCACGCCACCATTTCTCAACGCTTGTTTCTTGAACGAAACGGCCTACCCTCTCCTCTTCTCAACCAGATCAAGCGTCTGGCTGCCTTCCAGAATCCGGAGTTCTACAAGAGGCAGGGCATGAGGCTTTCTATTGCACTTACCCCCAGGGTTATTGCATGTGCAGAAGAGCTCTCCGAGCACGTCGCCCTGCCTCGTGGGTGCCAGCCCGAGGTTGAGGCCCTGTTGAACGAGTATGGCATCGCCCTTTCGGTCGCAGACAAGCGCGAGGAGGGAGCCGTGCTCGATTGCTCTTTCACGGGTACTCTCACCTCAAGTCAAGAACAAGCTGCAAAGGCTTTACTGGCTCACGACATAGGCGTCCTGGTGGCACCTCCGTGGACTGGCAAGACCGTTTTAGCGATCTTTCTGATCGCCATGCGGCGACGAAGCACGCTCGTTCTTGTTCACCGGAAGCCTCTCCTCGATCAATGGGTCGCACAACTTGCCTTGTTCCTGGGCAAAGAACCGAAGGAAATCGGGCAAATCGGTTCCGGGAAAAACAGACCTACTGGTAAGGTCGACGTGGCGATGATGCAAAGACTAGTCCGCCTTGGCCGCGTAGCTGACCTTGTGGCTGGCTATGGACACATTGTAGTGGATGAATGCCACCACGTCCCTGCCGTTTCCTTCGAACGCGTGCTTTCGGAAGTGAAAGCAAGGTTTGTTACTGGGCTTACTGCAACTCCACGTCGCCGGGACGGTCAGCAGCCCATCATTTATATGCAACTCGGTCCTGCGCGGTTCACTGTCGATTCACGAAGCAAGAACGCACAACGCCCATTTGCACAGTCCCTCATCGTCCGTGAAACCGATTTTGTCATTAATCAGCAGACCGAGCGAACCACGATCCATGAGCTCTACTCGATGCTGGCGGCCGATCAGGCCCGCAATAATCTCATCTGCAAAGATGTAATCCAAGCCCTTAAAGACGGGCGCTCCCCGATCGTGCTCACGGAGCGGCGCGAGCACCTTGAAAAACTGTCTGAGGAACTGCGTGCATACGTTCCGGATCTTGTCGTGCTCCATGGAACAATGAGGCCGTCGACGCGGCGCGAGGCGCTTGCACGCTTCGCCACGGCGCCCGATGGCAAGCCGCGGCTTCTCCTCGCGACAGGGCGCTACATCGGAGAAGGTTTCGACGACGCACGATTGGATAGCTTGTTTCTCGCCCTGCCGGTGTCGTGGAAAGGGACGCTGATTCAATACTCGGGCCGTCTCCATCGTCTGTATGCCGGCAAGACCGAGGTGCGGATATACGACTATGTGGATCGAAAAGTCCCAATGCTTCTTCGGATGCTTGAAAAGCGTCTCCGTGGCTATCGGGCGATGGGGTACGTCCGTGTAAAGGATAACAATGAAACAAGGAAAAAGCTTGAAGCGCATGCGTCAAGGGTCGAGTAGCCCACGCAGCCCAACGTCCTCCTCTCGTCTTGAGCGAATGATCTCAGAGGCAATCGTCGACTGTTACAATGCGAGCGAGCAAGCGATGGGTTTTTTCACTATGGTCGAGGAGAATCTTCGCTTCCCGTTTTCGACCACCGTGCTCGGCATCCAGGTCAACGTGCAGAAAGTCGAGCTCGATGACGCGGAGGAGATTGTTGTGGTTTTTTCCAGAGGCCCAGAGAAGCAGCGGATCCCATTACTGGACCTTTCCCTTCCATCTCCTCAACCTGAAGGGGCAGAGTGGATTGAAGCGTATCGTCGCTGGGCGAGGGGGAGATAACCATCATGCACAGCTATTCGGGAATCACAGACATCGGCGAGCTGGATCTCCAGCAGACGCGCCACCTCAGGACGGTCTTCCTTCTCGCATTGCGCCTGCATCGAATATCACGACACCGGGGTCAAAGAATAGACGCGTGATGCTCGGGATGCTGCGCTGATGTCGCCCCGCCGCAAGGCTTCCCTTACATCATCGAGCTTGTACGCATCATCCAAGGAAAGATAAAGCGACCAACCGGTCTCGCCCTCCAGAAGTTCTACATCGACTTCCGCAACATACTTGCCTTCACGAACGATCTTGGTCCGCTTGCGTGTCGTCATTTCGTCCTCCTGGAATAGTCGTCAGCCCAACGTTGCGGGTCAGGCCGATATGCGGTGATCAGAACTGCCGGAGAAAGCTCATTCCTTGGGATGCCCCAGACGGCATGGACGGCCCTCTCGTGCGGAGATTCCATCGGCAGCCAACTCATCGTATCCATGTTCCAAGATCTTCACCGCGTCGGCACGAGCGAGCTCACGGACGCGCTGAAGCGTGTCACCCATCTCCTTGAGAATACAGCCTCAGGTGATCTTCGACAATCACAAGGAGAGCCGGAACTGCGAAGATAGTGACGAAGCCGACGACCCGTACCAAGGCACCTGCCATTCCGCGGGAACTGGCAACGTATTTCCCAAATCGGCTGCCCGAATCCTGAGCCAGGACGCGAGTGCTGCGCCACGCTCGGAGGCTCGGCGGGAAGACCTGCGCCCGGAGAACCCATCAAGTCGGAGTGCCCATTCCCACGTTCCTCTTCATGTGGCCACTGCGGACGTTGCGCCTGTCCAACCAGGCGCCCGCCCCCTCTACCGTCCCCGGGGACCCGATCCCTTGCGCAGGCTCTTCCGCTGCCGGTTCCCCGAGTTCCAGGCTGCCTACGAGCAGCGCTCCGCCCCCACCATCAGTAGGTCCCGCCTCCCTCTCATCGCGCGCGCCGCCTCGGCATTCCGCGTCTGCGGAGGCTGGAGCCAGGGCATCGCCCGCATCGCGGCCACGGTACTCAGTGGCATTCAAATGCCCGAAGTGCGGATTCGGCCGGTTTCGTCCCCAGGGCGGCAGCAGATCGCCTTGGACGTGCTGCGGGGGTTCCGTCCTCGCAACTCCACGGAGTACCATGGAAGCCCTCGGTGACGCGACACATCATAAGGGCCCCTATCTCAATACGTGGCAGACCAACTCGCGCTGGCCCCGGATGCGACAGCCCCGGGCACGTACCGCCCAATCGCTCACGCGCATCCCGCGCGCCTCGCGGGGTGCCCCGAAGTCCTCCCTGCCCGGCACGCCCGATGGATAAGCTTTCCTACCAATCGGCCATACAGAGCCGCTCCGCCTGGGCTCGGCTGCTCAAGAAAGTCTACGAGGTGGATCCCCTGATCTGCTCTCGTTGCGGCCACCCGATGAAGGTGCTCGCCATCATCACTGACACCCTGCAGGTGGTCAAGATCCTGCGCCATCTTATCAAGATCGCGAAGCCACTGCCTGGCCTGGATCCTGCGTCGCTGAACTGATTCCGCTCTCCTCGCTCCCCCCCGGGGATCAGCCTGTCTGTCCTACCGCAATTGGTAGATCAACGGTCCGCTTCCGCCCCGAGTCCCCCCCCCGCGTCGCTCATCCCCTGCGTTGCAGGCTCGGCACCTCCAGACTTCCCATTCGGCCCAAGGCAAGCTATAGTACTTGCTATCATTAGATGAGCTTCACCAGGCTATGCAGTTCGAGCAGAATGTCGCCCGATGCAGGATATATCATGAACGATAGGCTGCTAGCCTTGGGAAGACAATTATGGTGATGCGATGACAAGCATGTCCGATTTGATGAATTCGCTGAATATTCAAAGGTATCCAGAACGCTGGGATCGGCTGTTCTGCATTGCGATGAAGGAATATGAAACAAATGGCGCTTTCTTTCTGCAGGAGCCCTATATTGAAAGACTGAACGATGAATTTGACCTGTTTGACGATTGGCTCGGGGTTATTTTGCAGGCTGCGGAGAAGGTAAGAAACAATTCGAGCCTGGAAAGGTACATTTTCCTTTTGCAATATGCCATGACGGACAGGACGGCATTTGCATCCGAAATCAGCGAGGTCTTTCCGCCTTTGCCACGGGACGGGGTTGATACTCTGGCGTATGATTTCGTTCTGCTTTTCTCACTCCTGCCATTGATACCGCCGGCGGCGCGAGCCATGAAAAACCGTGGGGTGCCGGAGGCTATTTACCGTGATACACTGAAGGCATATAGGTATCTTGTTGACCTGACTTATGATATATATGGGAAACCGGGATTGGCGTTCGGACGATACATCAGTTGGATGCAGCTCTACCTTGACGCCCTTATTCTGCGAATAGGCAGATTGGATTTTGAGGTTCGAAAGCATTTCAACGGATCCATCTATGTTTTCAAAAACAAAGACAATGAGTTCAAGGTTTTGATGAGAGATGTAAGATTACAGAAGGGAATGGTTTTCGGATCATCTGGTTATAAGGATGAGATACTCGCGGTTGATTCCAGATTTCTCGAAACGGATCCATATTATGAGGGGTACCCCGTAAACGAAAACGGTCTTGCGGATGGTAATCGGATCCGTTTGGAAAAGGAAAAATGGAGCATGATGCTGACATCAGGCGATTCTGTTATCGAGATCCATATTCCTGGCGTCAGCCATGCGGGGAAACTTTCGCAGGCTGCCTGTGAAAAATCCTATGAGGACGCGCGCCTGATTCTTATGCGTTGTTATCCCGAATACAATTTCAAAGCATTCAGCTGCAGTTCCTGGATGATGGATCATCAGCTAACGCAATTCCTTTCGCCGGAAGCCGGATTGGTGCAATTCCAGAAAAAATTCATTCTGTATCCCAGAATAGCAGATGGAAAGGGGGTATTCTCTTTTGTTTTTACCAAACCGTTCAGCAAACTGGAGGATCTCCCTGAAGAGACAAGCCTTCAGCAAGCTCTGAAGCGCCACTATATCGACGGTAAATACATATATGAGATGGGCGGCATATTCTTTTGATGCCGCATGCCGCGGATCGTACGGGCTGGGTTATCATGTGGAGCGTCGCGAACGAACCAGCCAGCAACGAAAAAGAATCCGAATCCTTCTTAGGAGAGCTTCATGACTATTCGGAGCGTTTGGACAATACCCGGCCAATTACGCTTGTCACCTGCAAAAGCTTTCAGGACGCACGTCTAGTCATTCGCTGATTTCAACAGAAGGTCTCCGAAAAACTCGGGGAGATGGAAGTTCGGCCTATCCGACGCAATCGGGCTCCAGCAACCGAAGTGCGGCCGATCCGTACCCTCGGCGATTTTATAGAAATTGCCCGATGCGCGCGGGAAAACCCGGAGCTGATTGCCGTCGTGAGCGGCAGTGCCCAGGGCCTTAGGCGGTACCCGCTGGTCGCCCAGAGACAATGGGAAATCGAGGCCTCCGGGAGATTGTCCCAGCCCGAGCTTAAGGACCTTGACTAACCGGATTGAAACAATAAAGTTGATCCAGCAAATTGCAGACAGAATCAACTGTTTTCTCCCCGGCATCTGCCTGCAGGCAGCTGGTGTAAGCCAACGTTGCCTCATACCCGCCAGCTGCCAATGCTGAAGGAGTGGGGACATACCCAAACAATCCGTTCGTAAGAGTGCTTACAATATTGTATGGAAACCATGAGTGTTGTTTGATTGCAAGAGAGTACTCAACAAATAGCTCAAATGGGATGGCAACTACGGCCAACTCCCCGAACCGCATGACTTGAAGCTCTATCTCCACGGGCGCGTCCCATGTCTTTTCTGCGGAAATCAGGAATATTTGCATCGCACTCCACCAATCTGTCTCTGACAGATCATCCTTTGGCAACGCAAGCGTCTTCTGCATAAAGGTACGTTCGGATTCAGAAGGCATACGTCGTAACATCTGTATATTATCAGTTTGAGTTTCCAAAACAATCTCGTCGGCTGTCACGATTTGAGAGCGAATCTGAAGCACATCCTCGGCTAAGAGCGCGCCCATCCTCTTCCAATGCTGCCTTTTGATCGGCGATTGCGCTAAAAAGTTGATGTGATTGATATTCCCGCAGCCGCCAGTGAGAAAAAGGCTAACGACCGAGTTCCCAAGTTCATGCTTGATACTCCCGCTCAATTCACCTGGATAGTCGCCGGATAGTTGTGTACCACCCACACAATCCAGATGGCAGGCAAAGTTTGTAATAACACCCATTGGCGATCCACCGGTGTCATCTATGCGCATCACTGTCACGTCGGAATCGATGGGCCCGTCGGGTTCCACAATGTCACTATTTCCTACGCCAGGGTTCGTGCGTACTGTGCCATTTTTCATCCTGTATCGTCTATGGAATGAAATCCGCTGTTCACTGCCCTTCCCGAAACCAATTCGGGCTATCTTGCGGTTTTGATATGCCATCACTACACAATCCGCACCTTTTGCAATAATCAGGTTAAGGTAGTCGGTATCGGGTTTGTATAACCTTGGCCAGAGCTCGCATGGCCCCCCGGTATGGGTATGAGTTGCTGCAACGAGTATATTCTTTTCTTCAATACCTGAAAGTTGATGAATCCTTTTGCGTATCTCAGACACTTGTGTGTGAGTGATTGCACAGATATCCAGCGATAGTATTGCAGCGACTATAACGCCGTTATCAATCACCAATGACTTGGCATAAAGGTTATCAAGAATTCCAGTGGATTTTTTGTCATGAAGTTGGCCGGGAATGCTTAAGCCTAACGGCGGTGTTATGTCAATTTCGTAAAGCCCGCACAAAAGCATTCTTATTCTCCTTTATTGTCATATAAGGTATTCAAGAGCCGTATCGCTTCATCTTCAATCAATCGGCCTGCGCCTTCCTCTAAAAAACTCCAGTGGCAAAGTCTTGGCTCAAAGCCGCCCGTGCGAAATGCCCGCTCTGTAGGAATATATCCAAAGTTGCCATTTGCTTGAGTGTTGATGAGGGTGAAGGGGAATTGAGATTTGGCTTTCAAGCTTAACCCAAACTCAGCAAAGTATTCCCCCGGTATTGACAAGAGAGCCATACCACCAATTCTGAAGGCTTGGATTTCGAGCTGGACGGGGTTGCTCCAGCCGGGGTCACTGGCAATTTGGGAAATACACTCGGCATAAAATCGATCGATTTGAAGC
>Ga0265322_10000920_pt1 | contig 10340 bp, 15 predicted proteins | sample 41222metaG_FD_193584 | JGI IMG/M metagenome (GOLD analysis project Ga0265322, IMG submission 193584) | Rhizosphere microbial communities from Carex aquatilis grown in University of Washington, Seatle, WA, United States - 4-12-22 metaG | ecosystem: Host-associated > Plants > Roots > Rhizosphere...
CCATCTTATTGATAGAAATCGGTATACTTATCTCAATATAGGTTCCTACATTATTATATTGAGAGGCAACAATTTTATTTTCACTTTTTTGAGAAAAATAAGTACCTGATACAAAATCATAATCGGTAATAGGACAAGAATGATAATCTGTATATCTTTTCGAAAAAGCACTATTTTTGCTTTCTATTTCAAAACATTCTTTGAATAATTCTATAACTTTTTCAGGATTTTCCATTTTTTGTCCAAAAATTAAAGGATTTTATTATAATAATTATAATACATAATAGTCTCACAATATAATAATTTTTGCCGAGAAAAATAAATGAATTGGTATAACCAGTATAACCAGTATAAAACAGCAAATTTTGGATTAAATAAAAAACTTATCTTTAAGTTAAAAGATGGGACAAAGATTTACGAAGTTAACGGGAATTATGCTAGAGACGTATATACGGATGAGTATGTATTGGGGGGCCATCACTATAAAAGTGGGTATGAATTTATCCCAGAAGATGAAGTATGGATGGATGATTGCTATAAAGATAAAGATGATAGAGATGCCGATATACTACACGAAATAAAAGAACGACATCTTATGAAAAATAAAAAAATGGAATATGATCCTGCTCATGATGAAGCAGCAAAAGCAGAAAAAAGATTACGAGATAAATATAAAAAAATGAGAGAGAATTCCTGATACTCTTTTAAATCCACACAGGTTTCTTTAAACATACCTATAAAAAATATCCTGAATAAAATCAGGATATTTTTTAATTAGAAAATTGTTTTTTATTATTTAATCTACAATCTTAATATGTGCTTTATTTTCTGTGCTCCATTGACCTCTATACCAGGTTGCACAAGTGATTAAATTATATTCGCCAGTTGAATTAGTAGTTAGAGGAAGAGGAGTTCCATCAAAATATAATAGGGCAGTATCTAATTGGCCATTACTAGTCACATATTCTGAATATGCACTTATTTTTGAAGAGAAATAAAATGCGACATCTGCTTCTGACAAACATGGAGATTTTCCATTAAATGTATAAAGCGTATTTGCTTTACTTTGATCAGGATATTGCACTAATCCCATAAACTCTTTCTTGGCTGCTTCCGGATCTTTTAATGTGGCTGCTGCATATGCAGTTATTTGAGTAAGATAATCAACACTAGTGTATGGAGTTGTAAAATAAACAATAGCAGGAGTTTTTGTCACTCCATCTCCTTCTGTCAAACTCAAAATAAGTGTTTCATCATTTTTTGTCACAGTTTTCCCATCAGAAGAAACTGAGTCAATGTTAGTCCAAGTGCTTGTAGTTAATTTCTTTTTGCCTGTAGTAGAAGAAATCTTATAACCAATGTAATGAATGGTTGGGGCTGTTAATGCTGTAATAGTTTCTGACATTTTTAAAAATCTCCTTATCGTTTTCTATTTATTTATACAATAAAAGATATTTTCCTTTAAAAAATAATTATTTTTGTAAAATTATTTTTCAGTGCCAGCAAGGACTATCTGGAAGGCAACGTTCTTGGGTGGTCACTCCAAAACTATATTAGCATTTTTCATTGTTTCAGTCAAATTAACGCCTTGAGCTTCAGGACAAGTTATTATTTTAAGACGACCAAAATCCCTTAAAAACGATTTGATTTGCTCTCGCAAAGCCACACGAGCCCTAGATTGCCAATATAGAACACATCTTAATTGTCTTTCGCTCCAGGTTGGAAACTTCAATCTCATTTTATCTATATGCTCTTTAAATGGGAATATATTATAAATAGCATGAACAGGTTTTGAAATATCTATTACTTCAGAAAATAATGGAGAATTAGGAGGACAACCGAGTTTATGATTGAAATTACAACATCCTTTGGGGTGGAGAGGATAAGATTTTAAACACAATCCTTTAATTTTTATATCAATAATAGGATGAACTTCAATCCATGGCATTCATTTTCTCCAATAATAATTTTGCCTCAACAACTGCTTTTGTTTTGGAATATTCTTTAATAATTTTTGTTAATAAATCTTTTGCCATATTTTTCATATTAACATCTTTACTATTTACACCGAACTTCGCCATATCAAGCGAATCAGATGCTTCTGCTTCTGCTATTCTCATATCAAGAGAAATTTCAACAGGAGCGGCAGATGGAGCAGAAGTCGTAATATGATTTTTTACAATTGTTAAATCTGGATGAATTATGTCATCAACTGCTGGAGGAGACCATTCAAAAGAGTTTATCAACTCATCATTAGAATTAACAGATTTTTGTAATTTAATAGCATCATCTCGTTTTGTTTCCCATTCTTTTTTTACAATATCTGCCTGCTTACGCATTTCCTCACCTTCAGATAATAGTTTATCCGCATTACTTTTAGCTGTATTAATCTGTCTTTGTAGATTTTGTTTATTTCTATTCATAGCATCTATCTGGCGATAATCTGTAGAACCCGTATTGTTTTGATTATTAAGTTGATTTTGTATCGTATCAATTTTTTTAATTTCTGCATCATAACTTTTACCTTTTGCTTTAAGAGTTTCATTAAGTTGTTTATATTTTGTTTCAATTTTTTTTGCTTCTGCAACAGCACTATCTACATCTTTTTTCTTTACTTGGCAATTTTTTTCTATTTTAACATAATTATCTTTAACAATTTTAATGTTCTTATCATACTCTTTGCTAAATGGTATTTCTCCAGAAAGTTTTTTAAGAATTAAATTAGAATTGGCATCTAAAGAAGAAAGTTTATTTACTTCATACCACATAACAAGTTGAGAAACATTTTGACATATTCCAGTATTTTCTGTATCTAAAACAATAGCTTTTAATCCATTAGTTAAAGATTGAAGAAAAAATGTTTGTCCACGTTTCGCAAAAATATATGATATATTGCCCCAAGCAATACCATTTTTTGTATCTATTTCAATTAATTCTTGAGCTGGAATGTTCGCTATATCAGGTCTTCCTAATTTTAAAAGTTTCTTCATATAAGCATCTTGTAATTTTATATTTTTTCTATTTATACTGCATCCTCTTGCGTAATTAAAAGACGCCTCATTTACATTAACTGAAGAACTAATATTTTGTATAATTTGAGACATTTCATCAGAAAAAAATGCTGGAGAAGAAGTGGGTTGAGATGTTGATTGAGCAAAAATAGAAGAAGATAAACTTAATAATAAAATAAATGTGAAAGATATTTTCATAAAATCAACTCCTCTTTATTTTTCATCTAACATAGAAAGGCCAATTTTTTGAATTAGCCTTTCGTATAAATCTAAATTATTTAAACTTAAAAAGGAATTACTTCCAATATTAAAAGAATAATAACTATTAAAAGAATAAATCCCACCCCGCCACTGGGAGCATAACCCCACTTGCGACTATAAGGCCAGGTCGGTAATCCTCCACATAATAGTAAAATTAACAAAATCAATAGAATTAGTCCCATTTATATTCTCCTTTATAGCTTTGTCGGATGGTTATCTGGTTTTACAAGAGTAACTCGTCCTGAGGCAAGAGCTTTATCCACTGCCTTTGCCTGAATGGCTTGCTTACCTTTGACACTATTGTATATTGTGAATACTACGATAATCAAAGCTGTCAACCCTGATGCTAAAGTAGAAATAGTAGCCGTTTGAGTTGCCACATCCCAGCCCATTTTCCCAGCTAAAGCACCTACTGCTAATGTCGCTATTGAAGTAGCAATCCATTGAACCATTTGTTTTGTGCTATCTGATATTGTCATTAACATTCTCCTAATTAAAATCGAAAATTACTTTTTTGGTTGGTTCCAAACAAAAGGAACCACATTTATTTCTTTTGTTGCCTTTAATGTCATTTTTACGACAGTGGGGACCTGAGGCACACCCTGAGTATACGGCAGAGAACCGGCTTCTACACCTTGTGACGCTGATTGCAATAACGCTTGTAGTGCTTTAATCTTAACATCGTTCGGTGCATTGGCGAAAAATGCTTGAATATATCCTTGAACTGTTACTTCTAATGTGTTTACGAGTACTCCGACCACAACTTTATACTGGGAGTTCCATTGAGCAAGATACTGTTGAGCGATAGCATCAACACCTGAAAGATCAGTTTGTGTTGCTGATACTTTTTCAACTGCTACAGCGATTTCATAGACCAAACGAGCAGCAGCAGGACGATCAACTTCAGCGACGCTTAACATTGCTGTAGCTGTTGCTAATTGAGTGGCAGACCTAATTAAGGGTTGATTAGCAACAATGATTTGATCCCATGTTTGAGTTCCTGTTTGCTGACATCCCATTAATCCAGATAAACACAGCACCATAACTAAACTTAAATACGTTAATTTTTTCATTATTTTTTCTCCAAAAAGTTATTTATTACACTTATTATTATCGGCGAAAATTATATTTTATTCCTCATTCTTGCTACAATTTTTTTACTCATCACATCCTGCGATTTTTCTAATTCCGAATTTAAATCGATTTTGCATTTTGGGTTGATTATTTTTGCCTTATCAATGCCTTGTATAGTTTGAGAAAGAGCTGTCGTAGTTCGAGAGTTTTTAATATATTCAAAAATCCAATTAATCCCAGAAATACCAACCGTGGCAACAGCAAGCATCCCCTTAGCGATGGTGCCTAAAACAGGGATTTTTAATGAAGCGGCTGAAAATCCACCATAAATTACGAAATATGCTATGATAATCCAGAGTGAAGATTTTATGTAAGTCCAAATTTTCTCAAGAACTCCATATCCCTTTACTTGCCCAATAGACGAATTATTTATCCCTTGATCCATGGCCGCAACATCTGTAGCCCCAAGGCCGGTTTTTCCAGATTCTAAACTCTTTGTTTCATTTTTCCCTTTATATTCTTTTTCTTGTGTTACTTTTTCCCACTCTTGTTCTGTTATAGTTATTTCACCACCATTAGAAATAGATTTTAAAAGTGCTATTGTAGTTTTATTAACTTGTTGACTTTTTTTTGCCGCTAAAAATCCGAAATTGCCCACAACTAGTCCCCCAGCAAAACAGAATGTTCCGATTACAAGTGAAAGAAAAATTATAGTTAATTTAGTCATTATTTGTCTTCCTTCATTAAAATTAATCTATCACCAACTAAAATGTATTTATCTTTTCCCACAATATATTCATTTTTTCCAACACATTTAATAGTTATAGTTTTACTTGATTTTAATTGCATAACTTCAGTGTGAGAAGAAGTAACTCCTTGTGGCCCACCTTGAATATTAGAAATCAAAGCAGAAGAGCACCCTGATACAAAAAGTATTACTAAAAATGCCAAAATCTTCAGCATAATTTTTCCTATACTACTTTAATCTTTGCAGTGGCAACCAATCCTACTTTTCCTTCAAAATACACACAAGCAGAACACACTATTGTATCGTCTGTAACGGTATAAGTTCTACCAGAAAAAACTCCATGATCTTTTGTTGGGTCTGAAATAATTCTAAATTGTCCTATATAAGTATTTGCTTCCGTTGCACAAGGCATTTTATCCCCAAAGAAATATAAGATATTACCCCTACATTGGCTAGATAAAGTCAGATTTGATGCATCTTGTTTAACTCCAATAAAATCAGTAGCATCTTCTGTTTCTCCAGAATAATTAAAAAGTGTAACACCAGAAGGTGCCACAAAAGTCACTTTTACAAAATCTCTAAACATATAAACAGAAGCATTAGTTACTTCAATAGGTGAGCCTTGAGGAGTAGTTTGATCTACTTTAAGATTAGTCACAGAACTTGTGCTTCCATCAGATAGAACTCTTGTTCCTGTCAATTCAATTGTTGGGCCTTTTATCTCGGTAATCTCTACTGTCATTTTATTTATATCTCCGTAGTATAAGATAATTTTACTTCAAGAAATTATTTATTTTCTCCTTCTTTTATTTTTACAAGTTGTTCCTAAATGTTTTCCATGCCAATGACTGACAGAAAAAATATTTAATAAAGGATATTTTGAGATTAATCCGCTCTTGTATTGAACACAAAGTAATTGCCCTTTTGTATAAATAGAAGAAACTTTTTTAATAATTTTGGGAGTTGAAGAAGTGTGAAAAATTATTTCTACTTTCATAAATGTATTCCTATATAAAAATTATCGTCTTTTTAATTTTTCGGCCAAAATAAAATCTTCTAGTTTTTTCTTTCCTCTTTCTGACATAGGACCAAATATTTCGGCAGAAGAACCTCTTTCTAACATCTGTGCAGCACCTAAATAATTAGCCAAAATCTGATTTAATCTATGATTATTACCAGAGTTAGAAAAACTTCTTGCCTCTTCAACTAAAATCTCATCAACATATTTATTAGATGGATCATCTATTAAATTATTAGATATTTTTAAAAAATTATACCAATTTGTCATAAATCACATTTCAACTTATATTAGACTTTTCCTTTGCCAAAAAATTATAAATTATACATCCAAAGTTTCTTTCCGCTGTCATATACTCTAAAAAGTCCATTTTGTTGACACCAATCTCGTTCAGTCATTCCTTCGGGACAATTAGTTTTCTTTTTTTGTTGAGATTGTTTTGAAACATAACAATTTTTATGAGTGTTCCAATAAAAATAATCTGGATCATACTCTTTTTCTAACTTAAAACCTAAAATATTATATATGTTCCCCTCGGTATACCGAGTATCTGACCAACTAATTATGCTCTTGTATCCTTCATTTCTAGCCCATTTTGTGAATTCACTGAATAATTTGCTTGATCCTCCTTGAACAGAAACTCCATCTTTAAAACACAATCTATTTAAAATTATATTATCTTCTTTATTATTCTGCCTGTGATGATGAGAAGCCGTCATAGAAGCAACGATTTCATTGCTATAAACTAAATTAAAGTATTTTATAGTTCCTTGTCCATATCCTTGTATGTGATTATAATCTATAAAATCTGCACAAGAAGAATTATCTACTTTACACTTTCTTGCCATTATTCTCTCAGTATTTAATCCTAAAATAGTTTTGATAAAGTTCCATATTTGAACTTTTCTATTTAACCAATCGTGCTCAAAAATATGAAATAATCTAATTCCTTTTTCTCTGCACATATTAGTTTTATAAAAGTGTCTATTTTTTGCTTCCTTAGTGTCCAGAAAAAACTCTGAGTTCCAAAAAGGTCTATTATATTCTATAGCAAACTTTTTATCCGGAATGTAAATGCCTAATTCTAATGGAGAAATAACCAATTTATCATTTAATAAACAATTTTGATTTTCATTTTTAAGTAAATTATATATTTCTTCTTGTTTCTGCTTTTTTATATCATCATTGCTGGCAAAAAAATCACGGCCATATTTCTCTAAAAGCATCTGTTTTGTATTATCTTTAACTTTCTGCACTAACAAAGGGTCTAATATATCATATTTTTTTCTAAAATGTTTTCTTTTTTTATTCTTTTTCGTTTCAGATATTTTATTAGCAACTTCTTTATTTTGAGATGCGTAAATTGAACCATATTTTTCCTGAATTGCCAACAATGCTTTCTCTCTTTTATTTTTATCAAGCATTGGAGAAAAACTTCCCTGCTCTTTCAATTTACACTCTTTATGACAAGCAGAACCAGATTTATTGAAAAATCCTTTACGAATTTCGTGAGGTTTTCCACAAAATCTACAAGTTGCTACAATAAACTTCGCTGAACTTTTTCCTAAAATGTCTGGATTATACCCAAAACGAGAGATTGTTTCATCAATTAAAATCTCAGATGTAAAATTAAAAGTTTTTCTGATTTCTTTATCCATTTTTATTTTATTGTTTCCCAATTTTCTATTTTTTTACAAAATCTTCGCACAAACTTATTATATTCATATTTTCCAATAATAACAATCTTTATACCATATTTTTTGATCACTTCTTTCATTATCTCTCTTTTTTCTAAACAACTTTTACAAGTGCATACCCACTTATCTGATGCTCTTGCATGTCCTTTTATCTCATAATATATATTTTTTGCCGGAAAATAAAAATCTGGACAATAAGAAAAACTAACTCCATTTGCATCGACATAAAACCTTTTCGGTTCATATTCATATTTTCTATTTAAAAGTAAACAAACTCTGGCTATGTTAGCCTCCCAAGAACTTCTAACATAATGCCCTATGTCTTTTCGGATGCCACCACGACCTCTACCAGCCCCTCTGGGACAAGGTTTCCCGTACATAGGATTGCCAGAGCCGTTATAACTCCTTCTCTTTTCATAGCCCTTTCTACGACATTCTTTAACCTCATCTGTAGTAAACTTTCCGTCTTTCCACGCTTTTTTAATTGCAGTGGAAACATTTTTGTTGTGTTCTGCTGTTTTTATAGTTGTTTTCATTGTACGTGATATCCTATCTTTTCTCATCTGTTCAAGTTCTTCTTTGCTTAAATGTTTGCTAATTATCCTTAAAATATAAACAAAAGCAATCCCTCCAAATATATTTTTTGAATTGCCAAGAATGTTATAAATATCAAATCTTGGACCAGTATTTGCCATATATACTTTAAAAACTTCTGCCTCTTGTTCTTCAATAAGTTTTTTATGCAATTCATCTTTTGTCCTTCTTATATGGCCAACAACCTTCCAATGACTATCATATTCTTTGGAACAGATTGGGCATGTTCTTAAAACCGCTAATTTATTATGCATTGATGCCGACATATTTTTCTCTCCATATAAATTGTTTAACCGACTAATTATATATATTCGGCAAGATACTACTCATTCCTTCAAAAATTATAAGAATTATTTTTTTTGAACATCATATACGAAGAAGTGCTTTTATAATTTATATTTGAAAAAATGATAAAATATGTTCTTTCTCAAATATAATATATGAAGAAGTTCTTATTAAAAGAATATAGGTAATATATGAAGAAATGGATTATTTTTTAACACAAATAAAAAAGAGAGACTGGAAACTAATCCAATCTCTCTTTTGTTCTTAAACTATGCTTTTTACAGCATTTATGGCATTACTTCAATTATACAGTGGTTCCAGAGTCAACGTAAATACTGGATACTGCGTAGTCGTTACAGATTACAATTCCGATTTCTTCATAGATGACCCAGCCGAGCCTGAGTTTCTTTGGATCATCAGCAGGAAGCACTGTGATATCTTGACGAATCGGGAAAGCTCCAACTGTGTCAGGGCTTGCAACTACCAGGACATAATCTACTGGCATACGGCTTGAAACGTGAATATCAGCAGTATAAAGGTGTCCATAGAGACCAGTTGTGATAATTTCACGCTGTGTGGCTTCATCATAGAAAGTCTTGCCGAATGCACGAACTGATGCAAACTGGCGAGCATGCATAACTATCTTTGTAGCAACAAGGTCATGCTCTTCAATCATACGGAAGGCCGTATTCAAAGACGCTGCTGATAATGTCCCGAAGTTAGTTACTGTGTTATGGGATGAAGTAGCAGCAGACAGTAAAGCAGCAAAAATATTTGTATCTTCTTCCTTCTGGATGGCTTCCTTTGCCTTAATCTGGGCACGGTCTACGATGTAGAATCTACGTGCTTTGATTTCACTCAATCTTACGGTTGGGTGAGCAGCAATTTCCCAAGTTGGGACTAGAATCTCTTCGCCTTCCTGAATCTGATCAGGTACAGCACCACGACGAGAAACTACATGGGCAACGGCAGCAACGTCACGCTCGTAACGGGCAAGGGCACCCTGTGGTAGCTCATCGACCATTATGAGTTTACGACCAACAGCCTGATACTCCAAGCTTCTGCGGATAGGTTCCACCATAGCCTGGGCTAATGCTGTACGGCCTTCGTCGGTTTCCATAGCCTGTGCAATAACTTCTTCCTTCTCTCTATCAGTTAAACCGTTCTTATTTAGACTCATTCATAATCTCCTTTGCCATTCTTAGGTATTCGCTTTCTACAAATCCTAAAATGATGACATTAAAAAGTTTTGTTAAAATTGAACTTACAATTACACTTCTAGCTTGATTGTGACATATAAACCCAAACTCATACTGCCATTAACATCAACGCCTGGAACACCCGATTCCCAAGCAGTGACAGCAGCAGTCATTGTGGCTACTACCTGAATCGGACTCGTTGAGTTAGCAGTAGTAGTTAGATAGCCATTATCAGATGAATATAGGGCAGCAGCAGGAACTCCTGTTACAGAACTAGAAACTGTTGATTCAAACAAATCTGTTGCAAAAACACCACCACTATGATAGACAGTAATCTTGCCAGAAGCCAATGTCTCATTGTAGAAATCACTAACTCTATTGCTTGTAACTCTAGTGGCTCCAGAACCATTGATGATCAATGAAGCGGAGTATGGAGTATTTGGATGCGTATCA
>Ga0265322_10000922_pt1 | contig 10320 bp, 5 predicted proteins | sample 41222metaG_FD_193584 | JGI IMG/M metagenome (GOLD analysis project Ga0265322, IMG submission 193584) | Rhizosphere microbial communities from Carex aquatilis grown in University of Washington, Seatle, WA, United States - 4-12-22 metaG | ecosystem: Host-associated > Plants > Roots > Rhizosphere >...
GCGACGAGCGGCGGCTCGTTGGCCAGGGGCTCGCGCCCAACCACGATGTCCTCCGGCCCATCGCGCAGCAGGTCCAGCGACAGGGCCTGGGGCACGTTTTCGGCCGTCACCCAGACGGTCTGGTCGTTAGTCGTGCTCTGAAAGGCGTTGATGGTGAGGTTGAGCAGGATCTGGATGAGCTCCGTGCCGTTGATCAGCGCGGCGGTGTCCTTGTCCAGCTGCTTGACCGCCAGGTGGCCGCCGCGGATGGCAGGATGGTGCTTGAGCAGCGTCTGCAGGTCGGAGAGCACCTGGTTGACGCGCACCTCGCGGTTGGAGAAGTGGCGTTTGCCCAGTGAACGCAGGTAGCGTGTGGCGATGGCAAAGCAGGTGTTCACCTGCTTCGAGATGATGCCGAGGTCCTCGCGCACCGCGTCGAGATCGGCACCGTGGAGGAAGGAAACCTTGGCCAGGCGGAGCTCCAGCATTTCCACATAGCCGATGATGATGGTCAGTGGATTGTTGATGTCGTGCAGCACGCCCGCGTAGATCTGGCTGGTGGTCTTGGCCATCTCCTCCCGGAGCGTGGTGTCGTGCAGCTGGTCGGTCAGGCGGTGCAGGCGTTCCTGCGTGGCGAGGACGGTCTCGGAGATGCGCCGCAGCCGCAGCGCGCGCGCGACGGCTTCGCGGATGGTGGGCAGGTCGAAGGGCTTGCCCAGATAGTCACAGGCGCCAAGCCGGAGCGACTGCCGCGCGGTCTCGATCGTCTCGTAGGCCGTGAGCATCAGAATCTCCATGTGCGGATCGATCTCCTTGAGGCTGCGCAGCACCTCGATGCCGGAGCGCCCCGCCATGCGGATGTCGAGGATGCAGACATGCACGGGATTGTGGCGCGCAAACTCGACCGCCTGGTCGCCGTTCTCGACGGTCTGCACCCGGAAATCATTCTTGAAGACCATGCGCAGCGAAAGGCGCGGGCCTTCCTCGTCGTCGACGACGAGCATGGTCGGCTGATCGGGGACGGCCGGAGCCGGCGTAGGCGAGATAGTGGCCGGGATGGTAGCCGGGATCAGGGGTGGACTGTCGGAGGCGGCGGGCATGGTTGCTGGTTTAGAATCGGAGATCGAGCGAGAGGGAAAGGGTGTTGATGGAGGTTTTGTAGGCGCCGTCGGGGGAGAAGCCCGCCAAAGTCTGCTGGCCGCTATTGACCTGACGGGTGCTGGCCAGCGCGCGTTGCAGCGTCAGCATGAACCGCACCGGGCCCTGCGCATAGCCCACGCCCGCGCACAGGAAATGGCGCGTGGCGTCGGGCACGGCGGGATTCCACGTGGCGTCCGGCACAGAGTTCTCGCTCAGCGTGTAGCCGGCGCTCACCTGCCAGCCGTCCGCCAAGTAGCGCGTGACACCGAGTTCGTAGAAGCAGCTGGCCTTCCAGTTGAAAACGATCGACCCCGGATTGCCCGCCGCGGCAATTGCGACGGATTTTAGGCAGGTCCAGTTGGTCCAGTCGATGTCGGCCTCTAGGTTCCATTGCGGCGTGGGCCGGTAGGAGTAGCCGGCGATGACCACCTCGGGAAATGCGAAGTACGCCTGCGCCGGGTTTACCGTTGTCATCGGCTGCACCGAGGGGAAAGCCGGCAGCAAGCGAAGTGTCGTGGTGCCGCTGACGCTGAAGTTGGTCCGTGCCTGGTAACTCAGGCCGAACGCGTGCTCCACCGCGGGCTGCCAACGCAGGCCGAGGTTGTAACCGACATCCGTCCCGTCGGCGTTGAGGCGAAAGAGGCCATTGTAGGGGATGCCGCTGAAGAGCAGGCCGCGGTTCAGGTCGACCTTCAGGCGGTTGAAGGTGAGGCCGCCACCAATCGACAGGGTGTCGGTGAGCCGCCAGGCGAAGACCGGGTTGATGGTAGTGTAGGTTTCCTTGTTCTTCGTCGCGAACTCGTAGAGACTGTCGGAAAATGGCTTGTCACTGTTGTTCCAGTCGGTCGAGAGGCCGAACGGAGCGTAGATGCCGAGGCCGAGCGCCCATTTCGCACCGGCCGGCGCCCAGGCGTAGTAAACCTGCGGCAGCACCTGGGTCTCCTTGTTCAACGAGGAAGTGACAGTGGAGTACGCGGGATGAAAGGTGGCGCTTAATTGCACGACATAGGCTGTCGCCGAGATCTCCTGGCCCTGGAGCTGGGTCAGGCCGGCGGGATTGTAATAGATGGCGGACGGGTTGTCGGCCGTCGCCACAAAGGCGTTGCCGCGGGCCGTGGCGAACGCGTCCTTGAAACCAACCTGCGTGCCGGAAGCGCTGAGCGCGACCGGAGTCAGGGCCAGGAGGCTGGCAGCGAGACGGACCGCCCAGAGCGCGGATCCGTGCGCGGGAAGCGTGGGGCGTAGACAGTCGGAGGCGGGCATGGGAATCATCAGTTGGAGGGAAGATGGATGATGAGGTCGGGATCGTCCGGCTGGCTGCGGGTGTGCACCTCGAGCCGGCCGGCGTGGGCCTCGATCACGCGCTTGGCGACGGTGAGGCCGAGGCCGACGCCCGTGTTGCGCGTGGTGAAAAACGGATCCGTGGCGCGGGCGGCGACTTCGGAAGTGAAACCGCGGCCGTTGTCGCGCACCCGGAGGGCGAGCCCCGGGCGGCCGTCGGGCCGGGCTTCGGACGCGACCGTGACGGTGATCCGGGGCGGATCACCGGCGGACTGGAGGCCGTTGAGGAAGATCTCCTGGAGGGCATGCAGCAGGCTCGCGCGATGGCAGCGCACGAACGGCTGGGGCACCTCGCTGAGAATCTCGAGTTCGCCGGTCTCCTGTCCGAGAAAGGCGCGCGAATGGGTGAAGCTCTTCCGGAGCAGCTCCTCGAGGGGCAGGGAATCGGTGACACCGCCATCCGTCTGCGCGAGGAAAATCATCTGCTCGGTGAAACGCTGGATCCGGTTCGTCTCGCGGGTGAGCGCGGTCTTCAGCGAGTCGCGAAACTCGGCGTTCGCATAGTCGGTGTCAAAAAGCTGCTGGTGGGTGGTGAGCGGGACGAGTGAGTTGCGGATCTCGTGGGCGAAACGTTTCGCGATCAGGCCGATGAGCTTGAGGTTGGAGGCTTCGATCTCGGCGCGCTGCGCCGCGCGGATCTGGGTGAAGTCCTCCAGCAGCAGCAGTGCCGGCTGCGGCAGCTGGCGCCCGCTGGCCGGGAAGGGGATGAGCGACACATGCAACACCTTCGGTGGCGGGCCGGGATGTTCGTAGAGGAACGGCGCCACGTTTACGCCGCGTTCGACCACTTCGTGCAGGCTCGCGGCGAGCGGCGGCGGCAGCCCGCTGAAGTCGAGACGAGCGGCGGCGGGCGTCGCATCGCCCTTGAGCAGTCGCAGCAGCGCGTGATTCGCGAACAGCACCGTGAGATCGGGGCCGATCACGAGCGCGCCGCTGGTCATGGCCCCGAGCACTTCGGAGAACAGGCGGTGGCTGGCGGAGAGCTGGTGGTGCAGCCAGGAGTTTTTCACCGCCAGTCCCAGCTCCTCCATCAGGTGGTAGACCAGCAGCAACTCCGCGTCGGTGAACGGGGCGCCGGTGAGGCGGCCGCCGAGCAGGGCAACGCCGATGGTGCGTTCGCGGTCGTTGACCGGCAGCGCGATTTCGCAACCAAGGATCTCAAACTCGCGCCGCAGGCGGGGATCGCTCGTGAGAAACGGGGCGGAACTCCCGGCGCCGAGGCGGAAAATCTGCCCCGTCTGCAGGATGCATCCGCCCAGGCCGCTTTCGCGCGAAAGCTCAAAGCAGTCGATCAGTTCCGTGGGCAGGCCCACCGCGCCGGCGCACACCAGCCGGGTTTCATGACGCGGCACGGACGGACCCAGGGAACCGGCCGAGGTCGGAGGTTCGAGGAAGATGGCGATGCGCGCTGCGCCGATGATTTCGCGGAGCTTGAGGACAAAGTGACGCGTGAATTGCTTGTAATCGAGCGAGTAGCTGAAGACCTGCGAGAAATCGCGCATCACCGTGAGCGCGGAGGAGGTGAACGCGGAAGCGGCGGGTGTCCCGGTCGGCGCCGACGGCGCCGACGCCGGCAAGCCCGCGCTCTGGGCCGGACGTTCATTTCGCGCCGCCAGCCGCTGAATCACGGCAAGGCAGGTGGCCGGATCAAACGGCGGGGCCAGCACCACGTCGGCCCCGGCGAGATAGGCGGCGCGTTCATCCTCAGGCGAGCCCTGCCGCGGGGCGACGATGAGCGGACAGTGGGAGACCAGGGCGCGAAATTCCGTGATGGTGCGATGCGTCTCCTCCGAAAACGAGTCCACCGCCAGCAGGCACACGTCGAGCATGCCGGTCTCCAGCAGGGGCCGGGCGGCGGCAAGGTTGGGTTTGCGGAGGAGCTTGAAGTCGACGGAGGTGGAGGGGGCCGCGAGTGGCGGAAAGACAACGTTGTCCTCAGCGATAATGAGAAGGTGAATCACTGCAGAAATCTTGGGCCCCAAGCGTGTCGACGGAGACGCATAACCAAGCTGTGCAACTAAGTGGCCGATGGGAACATTAAGGCAACGGAAAAGTATCGCGGGGCGCCTCGCGTTGCCGACAAGACCGTGCAGTTTTTCGGATCCCCTTCAGCAGAGAATTTCATGTCAATTCTGTCATGGAATCCGCCACCGGTGGACCCCGTCCGTATTCGGCCCGGATTTTTTTAACGCCGGCAATTTCCGGGGGAAATCCAACGGCCATTGATTATTCATTCCGCCGGCGACCTGGGCGGAAAGGATGACGGATCCGGTCCGGAAAAATTCGGCCTGGACCGGGCGCTTTCCTGCGCGGGCGGAGATCTTCAGCAAAAGGTGGACTTGGCCATTGTTTTCAGCTAAGGGGATCTCGAGTCGATTTTTTCGCATCAGTCACCCTATCAATGATTACCGACTCATCGCAGATTGAGACCGGGCAAGTCCGCACCGATTTTGTGACCTACCAGAATCGTGCGGGGCTGCGCATCGCGGCCTGTCTCGATCACACGGGAGGCGAGATGCGATCGCGGCCGTGGGTGCTGATGGCACCGAAGTATGGCGAGACAAAAAAGAGCACGCTGCACCTGGCCTATTACCTGGCGGCAAACGGCATGAATGTGCTGCGCTTTGATCTCACCAATCATGTGGGCGAAAGCGAAGGGAGCATGCTGAATTTCACGATGCCAGGCGCGGTCGGGGACATTGTCGCCGGGCTGGATTATCTCGAGGCCAGCTTTGGCGCGACGCCGGTGACGGCGGTGGCCAACAGCCTCTCGGCGCGTTGCATGCTGCGCGTCGCGGTGGACGATTCCCGCATCAAGAAGCTCATCTGCGTGGCGGGGGTGGTCAACCTCGCGGTCACGATGCACGAAATCTACAAGGAGGACATCTTTGGCAGATTCCAGAATGGATACCGATGGGGGATCACGGACTTTCTTGGCTTCGACATCAACACGGACGTTTTTCTCGACACGGTGATCCAATCGGGACTCCACGACCTGCCGGGCACGCTGGAGGACGCGGGGAAACTACGCGTGCCGTTTGTCTTTTTCCATGCGGAGCGGGACGTATGGGTCAAAAAAGACGAAGTGGAGCAGGTGGTGGCGGCCAATCCACGCGGCCGGCTGGTGTCAGTGACGGCGGCGATGCACGAAGTGCGGGAAAACCCGCAGGCCGCGAGACTGGTTTTCGAACAAGTGGTATGGGCCTGTCTGCATGACACGCCGTACCCTGGGGAAGGTGCGGCGAACCTTCTCGTTCCCGAAAAGAAAGTGATCCTGGCGCAAAACCGACGCGAACGGGACCGGATGCGGCGTTCCGAGACGCCCGTGGAAAGCGAGACGGAGTTCTGGGCAAATTACCTCAAGAAATACAGCATTCTGGAGAAGTCCGTCGACTATCGGGCCTACCTTGACTTGGTGGGCCGGCTTTGCGGGTCCTTGCGCCCCGGCGCGCTGGTGTTGGACGCCGGCTGCGGCAACGGTCTGTTTGGGCTTTGGATTTTGCGCGAGGTCTGGCAGCGGCATGCCTTGGTGGCGGCGGACCAGCCGCTCATTTATGTCGGTTTGGATCTCACGCAACGCGGTCTGGCCGACGCGTTGGGCAACCATCTGGGCTGGAGACAAAAACTGCACCAGATCGCCAAGGCGCGGGCGGTTTCCCCCCCGGGCCTGCAGTATTTTCTCGTGGATTTCGACCGGCTTGACGAAAAGTCAAACGCGGCGGAACGGCTGCCCTTTCAAGAGGGAACGTTTGATGTGATCTGCTGCAGCCTTGTCCTCTCCTATCTCAAACGCCCCCAGGGGCTGCTCAGCGAATTATACCGCTTGCTGCGACCCGGCGGAACGCTGGTGGTATCGAGCATGAAGCCGAACTGCGACCTGTCCATCATCTATCGCGATTCGATCATGGCGAATGTCACCACCGAGGACCTTCAGGCGGCGCGTGATCTGTTGCGCGCGGCCGGCAAGATCAAATTGAAGGAGGAGATCGGCTATTACACCTTTTTCTCGCAAACGGAGCTGGCCGGTCTCGTGATGGACATGGGCTTCAATGTGCTGGAATCGCATCTGTCGCTGGGTGAACAGGCGGTGGTGATCAAGGCAGGCAAATGACGACCTACCTCATCTTCTCGTCATTTCTGAACTTCATCGCGGGCCTGCTGCTGGCCTTTGCCGTGGTGCTGCGCGGCCGCAAAAACCAGCTCAGCCGGCGGTTCGGCTTCTTTGCGCTGAGCGTTGGCATCTGGTCGGCGGCCTATTTTCTCTGGCAGATCTCCCAGGACGCCGAGCGAGCCTTGTTCCTTTCGCGTTTGCTGATGGTCGCGGCGTACTTCGTGCCGATCACCTTCCTGCATTTTGTCGTGCATCTTTGCGGTGAACGGAAGCCCTGGTGGATCCGTTTCGGGTATTGCATCACCCTGGTCTTTATCGCGTTCAACTTCACGCCGTACATGGTCCGCGAGGTCAAGCCGGCCTTCGAATTTCACTTTTGGCCCCGGGCGGGTTCCGGTTTCGCCCTCTATCTGGTGTTTTTCGTCATCTACACCGGGGAGGCGGTGCTTCTGCTGCACCGGCAGGCGCGCGCCTCCTCGGGCGCCCGGGCGACCCAGCTATGGCATATTTTCTTCGCCACGCTCGTCGGTTTCACGGGAGGGGCGACCAATTTTCCGCTGTGGTATGACATTCCCGTGCCGCCGCTGGGCAACGCGCTGGTCTTCATTTATCTGGTGACCGTGGCGAATGCGGTTTCGCGCTACCAGTTGCCGCTGGCGACCTATGACTTCATGCACGCGGCGGTCTACATGGGAATGAGCGCCACCGTGTCCATCTTTTTCGTCCTGAGCTTCGTGGTCGTCTCCTCGTTGCAGGGGGTGACGTTGTCCTCGCCCGACCTGCTCAACACCTTCCTGCTGGGGATGGGGGTGAGCCTCTTTTTTTTCTGGATTGTGCCGCGGCTGAAGGAAGGCACCGACCGCATCCTGTCGCAGACCTACCTGCGCAAGCGCATCGGCCCGCGCAACCGGCTGAAGGAGCTCGCCGAGCAGATCTGCACCATCAGTATCGAGCAGGAGATCTTCGACACCACCGCGCGGGAAATCGCCGGTGCCATGGACTTCGCCCATCTCGGCATCTTCATCCGCGGCGAATTCACCGAGTCGTATGTCCTGCGCGCGCAGGTGGGCTGGGGGCGCGGCGGCTACACGCTGGGTTCCCTGGCGGGCGACACCCGGCTGGTGCGTGTGCTCGCCCAGCGGCAGGCGCCCATCATTTTTGACGGTTCGGAGGTCGAACTGCCCTCCGAGGATCTGGAGGACATCGAGCAAACCCGAAAGACGATGCCCTTTGAAGCGGCGTTCCCCATCCTGACGGAGGGTTATCTGCTGGGGGTGCTCATCCTGAGCCCGCGGGAAAGTCGCGAACGCTACACGGAGATTGATTTTTCCCTCCTCGAGGCCATCTGCCTGCAACTCGGCGTCACCCTGCGCGCGCGCCAGCTGGAGCGCCGCGCCAGCCAGACGGAAAAGCTCATCTCGCTCGGCACGCTGGCGGCCGGTCTGGCGCACGAACTGCGCAATCCGCTGGTCTCGATCCAGACCTTCTCGGCGCTGCTCAAGGAGCGCGGTCATGATCCGGAGTTCCAGCAGGAGTTCGGCGCCATCATGCAGCGCGACGTGGGCCGCATCGCCAGCATCGTGGAGAATGTCGCCGCGTTCGCCGAAAACAGCACGGTGCCGTTCGCCCCGGTGAAAATCGAGGAGGTCCTCGCCGGCGTCGCCGAAATCGCCCGGCCCGAGCTTTTGCGCACCGGCGTGCAGTTCCGGGTGGACCAGCCCGGCGACCTGCCGCCCGTGCACGCCAACTACAGCCAGTTGCTGCAGGTGTTCCTCAACCTGCTGCAGAACGCCATCCATGCGCTCGCCGGCCGGCCGGACGGGCGCATCACCGTGACCGTGATGTTGCGGGCGGACGACGTGCCCAAGCCCATGCTCTACATCACGGTCGCGGACAACGGTCCCGGCATCGACCCGGCGTTGCTAAACCGCGTGTTTGAGCCGTTCACGACCACGAAATCCACGGGCGACCAGCCCAGTCGGCGGGGCATGGGATTGGGACTCGCCATCGTGCGCCGCATTATCCAGTACCACCAGGGAGCGATTGACGTGACGAGCGAACTCGGGAAAGGCACGACGTTCCATGTCTACCTTCCCGCCACCGCCCACCTTCCATGAGCCAGGGGGAAGCCAGCATGCTACCGGCCCAGCGGTTGCCCGCACCGCGGGTCATGAACGGACCCGCGGCCCTGCGCGCCCTGGCCGCGGCGTTCGCGCACCTGCAGGATTTTGACGGGTTTGTCGGCGGGCTGCAGGCCGCGCTCAACCAGGCGGAATGGTTTGGCCACATGACGCTGGAACTGGAGGATCGGCCCGGCGGGGAGACGCAATTTGCCATCGGCGAAATGACGGTGCCCGTGCAGGGCGCGCTGGGCCCGCATGGCGTGCTGCGCACCGCCGGCCGCGACCTGCCACGGTTTTTCGGAGCCGAGGATCTTTATCTCCTGTCAGGTCTGGCTGATTTTCTCGCGGTCGTGCTCGACCGGGCGCGCGAGTGGCAGGAGGTGGCGCGCCACCGCCAGCTGCTGGGATTTCTGCTCAACCAGGCGCCGGTCGGCATCCTGGCGTTCGACGAACAGCATCGCCTTGCCGCGGGCAACGACCTCGCCCGGCACTGGCTCGGCGGGGGGGGCGACCTCTGGGGCGCTCTGCAAGCGGCGCTGCCGGAAGAGGTGCGCGTAAACGGACAGGTGCCGCGAGCCTGTTTTCATCTGCGCATTGAGGGCCGCCTGATCTATGGCGAGTTGCGCACGACCGCCGGCCCCGAGGCGGCGGGCGGCGTGTGTGTGGTGGTGATGACCGACCTCACGCCCGAGCAGGCACGCCTGCTCGACGCGCTGCGCCGCGAGACCTATCGCTGTCAGTGGCGTCGGCTGCGGCTGGGCTTCGCCCTGCTGGAATCGCCGCGGATCCTCGGCGGCCTGTTGCAGCAGCTGCCCGAGCTGCGCGCCCGGCTGCCGGCTACCGTGACGGCGGGACCCTACGACGCGAACCGCGTGGGGCTGGTTTTCCCCGAGGGCGGGCGCAACACCATCCTGGCGCAACTGCGCCGGCTCAGGCCGCTGCTGGGTGACGCCCCCGTGCGCGCCGGTATGGCCGAGCTGGGGCGGGAGGGCGGCGAGCCCGAGGCCCTGCTGCAGGCGGCGCTGGCCGGGCTGCGGCCGTTCGGCGAGGCGATGCGGCCCACGCTGCTCCTGCACGACGACAACCCGGCGGTCAACGACATGCTCGCCTACGTGCTGGGCCGTGATTTCGACCTGGTGAAGAGCACGGATGTGGAGCACACCCGGCAGCTGCTCCGGACGCGGGGCTTCGACGCGCTCATCACCGAGGTGGAGCTGCGCGGCGCCAGCGGACTGGAACTGGCGCGGCTGGCGCAGGAACTCCAGCCGGGCATCCAGCCCTTCTTCACGACGATCTCCGAGCTGCCGGCCAGGGAGGCCGGGGCCCCGGAGCTGGCGGACGCCGTGGTTTTTCAGAAACCGTTCGACGTGCGGTCGCTGGCGCAGACGGTGCGCGAAAAGCTCGGCGTGTGAGGTGGCAGGAGTTCCTGTCCCGCGGCCGTTACTTCTGCTTGCCGAAGAGCTCGGCGATGATGTCCTCGAGCGGCACGTCCTCGATGGTGATGTCGGCCACGGGCCCGGCGGCCAGAATCTGCTGCGACACCGCCACGGCCTGGTCGCTCGGCACATGCAGCACGTACTCGCCGTTTTCGGCGGGCTCGGCGCGGCCAAACTGGGGACTGAACGC
>Ga0265322_10000924_pt1 | contig 10301 bp, 12 predicted proteins | sample 41222metaG_FD_193584 | JGI IMG/M metagenome (GOLD analysis project Ga0265322, IMG submission 193584) | Rhizosphere microbial communities from Carex aquatilis grown in University of Washington, Seatle, WA, United States - 4-12-22 metaG | ecosystem: Host-associated > Plants > Roots > Rhizosphere...
CGCCGACATGATGAAACTGAGTGATCAGAATGTCGCGCTCGCGTTCCGCATGCCTCTGCAGATTCTTGGGATTGGCGGAACGCCATTTGCGTCGACTGAAGCGCTGATGTCGTCGTGGAAAGCGATGGGGCTTGGCTTCGCGCTCAACCATATCGAGGAAGCGTTCGGCCTGCTGTTCGGACTCAAAGGGTTTCCCGACGAATATGTTGAGTTCGATACGAATGCGTTGCTTCGTTCGTCGTTCAAGGAAATGATCGACGCGCTATCGAATGGTACGCGGCGCGTCATGGCAATCAATGAGGCTCGCCGCTATCTCGATCTTCCGGCAAAAGCCGGCGGCGATGAGATCCTCGTCCAGCAGCAGGATGTACCGCTGAGCATGGCGGGAAAGATTTCATCGACGGGATCGCCGTCATCTTCGGGTACAGACGCCGCTGGATCCGGCAATCAGGATCCGGCGAAAGCCGCAGAGGAAGTGCAGCGCGTGCGTTCGGCATTCCTAAAAGGGCACAGTGACAATGTCCGCCACGCCGCTTGAAGTGCTGGCCGGGGAACTCGGTGCAGTCGCCGCACGGATCGAGCGTGAGTCGGTGCTGCGGCTTGATGCGGCATTCGCCGATCTTCGGCGAGTCGACGCGGAGCGAGAGCTTCGCCTGACAGCGCTGGAACGGCGCGTCGATGGGCGGATTGCGACGATCAAGGATGGAACTCCGGGCGCGTCTGTCACAGTTGACGACGTGCGGCCGGTTCTGGTCTCGCTGGTGGCCGAGGCCGTGAGCGCGTTTCCGGTGCCAGTTGATGGAAAAAGCGTGACTCTCGAGGACGTGGCGCCGCTTGTTGCGTCCGAAGTCGCGCGCGCCGTGGCGGCGCTGCCGCCGGCGGAGAAGGGTGACAAGGGCGAACCTGGGGAACCGGGGCAGCCGGGTGAGGCGGGCGCTGGCGTGACGCTTGACGACGTGGCGCCGCTTGTTGCGTCCGAAGTCGCGCGCGCCGTGGCGGCGCTGCCGCCGGCGGCGAAAGGCGACAAAGGCGAGCCCGGGGAACCGGGGAAGCCGGGCGAGGCTGGTCGTGAAGGTCTTATGCCGATCGCCAAGGAGTGGACGGACAAGGTTCATTATGCCGGCGTCGTGGTTACGTATGGCGGGGCAACCTACCAAGCGCATCGGGATACTGGCCGCGAGCCTCCGCATGAAGATTGGATTTGCCTCGCCGCGGCCGGACGTGACGGCAAAGATGGTCGCAGCCCCAAGGTGCGCGGCACCTTCAGCCATGACGTGCACGATTACAGCGATCTCGACATCGTTGCCCTGGGTGGCGCTGCCTTCATCGCGCGGCATGACAATCCGGGCCCGTGCCCAGGTCCTGGTTGGCAATTGATCTCGTCGCAGGGAAAGCGTGGCAATATCGGCGAGCGCGGCCCGCGCGGGCCCGCCGGGCCGACGATCGCGCGCATGGACGTCGATGATCAGGGAATGTTGACATTGTTCAACGCCGACGGATCGAAGGTCGAATGTGACCTTTATCCTTTGCTGGCAAAGCTGCAGTGATGCTGACCGTAACCACGCGCGCACCCGATCCGACGCTGCTGACATTGGCTGAGGTTTCCGAGGCCATCGGAACGGACATTCACGACAGCGATGCCGCATTGCGCCGGCTCAATGCGCGCGTCAGCGAACTGCTCGCCGGCGCGTGCGGGCTCGAGCGTGCTGGCGCTGCGGTTCTGACGCTTCGCGAAGAAACCTTGACCGAGACGATCTGGCTGCGCTGTCCGATCGATGTGTTGTACCTGGCGCGCAAGCCGATCGTCGAAGTGCTCACCGTGACGGAAGGGGATTCCCTTTTGACGGTCGCCGACGACTACGAGCAGAACAGCGAACGCAGCCTGCTACGCAGGCAGAGCGGCGCAGCGTCATGGTGGGCCACGGGAAAAATTGTTGTTTCCTATCGCGCCGGCTATCTGGTCGTTCCTCCTGGCCTGAAAGAACTCGCAGCAAAACTCGCCACCACGCTACGCGCCGAGCGCGGACGTGACGGATCGCTCGGCAGCGTCGACATTCCCGGTGTGATCGCTGAGACCTATCGTTACGGTCGCCCCGATGATCCGCTAATTCCCGCCGAGATCATGGAAGGTTTGAAAGACGGCGGATACGTCAATCGGCAAGGCATGGTAGGCTGAGATGGACAATTCCGGCTTGAAGAATCTCGGCGACGTCGCGCTCGCGGCGATCAACGCGGCGACGACGGCGACCGTGATAACATCGGCGTCAGACGATGAGGGCGCGACACAGCCCTATATCGACCAGGCGCAAGGCGCGCTTGGCGCGACGATCGAGGCGAATTTTGTCTACGGATCCGGCGGCGACACCCTCAAGGTGATTGTCGAAACGACGCTCAATCAGGGAATTACTTGGATCGAGATCGCGCGGCTTGCCTTTGCGCAGGCCTCCGCCGAGAAGGTCATCAATCTGTCGGCGCTGACACCCGTCACGACGGTCTATGCGCCGACCGCGCTTTCCGACGACACCGTCAAGGACGGCATTCTCGGCGACCGCTTCCGCGCGCGTACGCTCAAGGGAGCCGGTGCGGCCTATGCCGGCAACACATCGCTGTCGCTGCGGCTACATCTGCGCTGACATCCATGAGCGTAGCGTCTGCAAAGGCATCTTACGCGCGCACGCTCAAAGAGCGAGTGACGCTGCGGCGTTACACGGGTTCGGGCACTAATCGGCCACGGTTCGATGCGGAGAATATCCGCGCTCGCACGGTCGGGTATGAGCCGCACGAACTCGTCGGCACGATTGTACAGGGCGACCGGAAAATGATCGTGTTCGCGGATGATCTGATTGCCAAGGGATTTGCATTGCCAGTCACGGCGAATGACAAGGTCTGGATGCGCGGCAAGGAAATGGCGATTATCGCGCCGGACGACTCCACCCGACGGGTGGATGGGGTGTTGATCGCGATCGAGCTGCAGGTGCGAGGGTGACCACAGCAAGCGACGCTTACGGCGTCATCCGATCAGTCATTGAAGCGAATGTGCCGAACGATCAAAATGGACGGCCGATCGACTTACGGTTCTATGGTGACCAGGCGCCACTTTTGCCGTCGATTCCGCAGCCATTCGCTTTCATCCTGTTCGATGCATCACGCGCGAGCGTGATCGAGGTCGGCGGCGGACGTGGTGCCAATAGGCACCGCAATCCAGGCATCGCTGCGATCTACCTATTCGTGCCGCAGGACTGGACACTAAAGGTTGCGACCGATCTTGCTGAATCGATCGCGACGCTGTTCCGGTCCTACCGTCAAAACGGCGTCAGTTGCGAAAGCGCAACTGTCTATCCAGGCGGCCTCGGTTCGCAGATGAAGCCACCCGGGACAGATTCCGAAGTCGACAACTACATGTGGGCTTGCTGCGAGATTGAATTCTATTTCGATCTGACCGGCTGAGACCCTTTCCTCAATCCACATCACTAATCCCGCTCATCCGCTGTTGCGGTTAGAGCTTAATGGAGGTCGCCTCATGACCGCGCAACTGATTGCGGAAACTGTATCCGAACGGCTGGTTTTGAAGGCGTACTCGACGGCGACCTATGACGCGGTGAGTGAGCCGGCACCGGCGACCGATCCGGCCGCGACGGGCGGTCAGGTCTGGCGCCATACCGACTCCTTCAAAATGGCGCTTGCTAAGACGGCGTATTCACCGAAGGAAATCCGTATCGATCAGCAACAGCCGATCGACAAACTCGGTTCCAAGTCTTTGTCCGTGTCGGTTTCGACGTTACTTTCGTGCCTCACCCATAAGACGCCTCTCGAGGCGGTGATCGGCGGGACGTGGACGGTCGCGGCGGTGACGTCGGACAACACGACGCTGATCAGCGTGGCGGCAGATTCAACGACATCGAAATTCACCTTCGCGGGCGGCGATACGATCGCGGCGGGATTTTTTGTTGGCGACATTGTCCGATTCACGAATCTTTCCGAGGCGACGGACAATACTGCGAATTACGTAATCACAGGAATCGGCGGAACGTCCAACCGAGAATGGACCGTGTATCCGCCTCCGGCCACCATGACCGCAGATACGTCGTTCACCATAACGACAGTTGGGCGCTCTCTGATCGCACCTGAGACCGCTCCCGTCGCGCGCAAGTTCGCGATCGAGGAATATCAGTCAGGCCCTGACATCGCTCGTCTGGGCACCGAGATTCGGTTCGGCGGGTTCGATCTAAAGGCGGCTCCGAATGCTTTGGCAACGCTCGATTTTACCGGGACCGGGCGCAATCTGGTACTTTATTCAGGCGTCAATGCGCCGTTTTTTACCAGTCCGACCGCACAGACCACGACCGATGTCATTTCATCCATGGATGGGCTGCTGTTGATCGGGTCTGTGGCGATGCCGGTGACGGGGTTATCGATATCGTTCCAGCGCTCACTATCGGCGGCGGTGCAAATCAAAGCGGATGGGTTGGCTGCGGGAGTCGTCGCCAGCGACAACGCAGTTATCTCCGGTGATTTCAGCCTGTGGATGACGGACACGGCGGCGGAGGCTGCGTATCTGGCTGCGACTGAGTTTGCGATCCTCGCCTATCTTCCGGCATCGAATGCGGCGAATACGCCGGCGATGACGTTCTACCTGCCGCGCTGTATCAAGACGTCGGCGGATCCTGCGAGCTCGGGCGGGTCAAAGTCGGTTGCATGCAAGTACTCGGCGGGTCGGCCTTCGACTCCCGGCATCGGCGTCGCCGACACTGCATTGCGCATCGTGGATACCGAGGTGACATGACCGCAACGCAAGGCGTTCCACTTCAGCCAACAGGACGATGAATCATGTCGAAGTTTGCGGGCCTTGCTGCCAATGTTGCGGATAGTTTCAAGGTCGTGTTGATAAGTCCTGAAACCGATCTTCCGATCAAGGACGGTGACGGGAAGGAAGCCTATATCGAGGTGATGTCGCAGGACAGCGACGTCGCCCGCGCGTTCAATCTCGATCAGAACAAGGCCATCAACCGCAAGGTTTTCGGCGGGCGCGGGCAGGAACTCGCCGAGACCGATGATCTTGCGGTGAGCATCGCACGTATGGCGAAGCTCACCCGTAGTTGGTATCTGGTCGATCCATCGACTGGTTCGCTGATTGATGTGCCGTATTCCGAAGCCGATGCCGTCGCGCTCTACACGGCGCCGGAAACACACTGGATTTACCGGCAGGCGCTGGTCGGCTCGGCGGCGCTGAGAAATTTTATCAAGCGCTCGCCGAAGACGCCCTGATCTTCGCCGAGCGTGAGTTCCGCCGGCGCAAGAAAACAAGCGACGGCGCAACCGAGGCGGATCACGAAGAGGCGGGACGACGCATCGCTGAACGGCTTGGGCAACTCAAGCCAGAGGCACATGAGACGAATTCACAGCCTTGCCCTCTCGGCGCACGCCATGTCTGGAATTGGTATTGGGAAATCCGCCGTGGGCTTCCGACCGACGGCTACGGCCTATCGAATGTGACGTGGGAGGCCTTGCGCGCTTGGCGGCTGGAAATGCGAATCGAACTGGAGGCCTGGGAAATCGATCTCTTGATACGCTTCGGTTATTTGCATGCCGTCATTGAATCCGAAGTCGCGGCCCGCAAGGTGAAGTGATGGCGATCAAGGTCAAAATCGATCCACTCGCCATCGATATTCCAGCGATGCTATCGGGCGGAACGCTGGCCGATCAGAAGAAAACGGCAGCGGACTTTGCCCGCAAGGGCATCGCGGACGCCGATCAGATCAACCAGCGCATCTTTGGCCGCGTGCCGCCGCACACGATCACAGTCGATGGAACCCAAGGCGCCGCGCTGGAAACCGTCAACCCAGACGGCGGATCGATCATCGTCGAATACGACCTGATCGGAGATGTTCTGATCTGGATTGCGAAAACGCTGGAGGACCGCTCTCCGATCGTGTCTGGCGCCTACAAGCGCGGACATACACTTTATGCCGACGGCGTGCCGACCGATGTTAATGGCACGGTGCCACAGGCCGACGTTTATACCTTCATCAACACGGTTCCATATGCGCGCAAGCTAGAGGTCGGGAAGACGGAAAAGGGTCGCGCCTTCCTCGTGCAGGTTCCCAATAGAATCTACGAGCGCACAGCCAACGATGCCAGGCGGAAGTTTCACAACTCTGCTGATATCCAGTTCGGATATGCGGAAGCGGTCAACGCCTACCGGCTCAAAAACAATCAGGCCGCTCGGCATTTCTTGAATGGTGGCCGAGTTTATATCGAGCCATCGCAACGCAAGGATCGCGCGGCTGGATCGGCCGTCAGTTCTCCCGCCATCATCGTCAAGCTTCGAAAATCCTGAGATTAGACGGACTCCATGGCCGACATCACGGAAGCCATCAAACGGCTGACCTATCTGTTCACGTCGGATGGGGCCGATAAGGTCGCCTCCGATATGAAGGCGGTCAATGATGCCGGCACAAAGCTGACGGCTGGAACGATCAGTGTCAGCGAGCAAAATCTTTCACTCGACAAGTCATTCGCTGGCCTCGAGCGCAGGTACGTCACTGCCATCCGCAATGATCAGGATTTTGCCAAGGTCAAAAGCACGCTCAACGATGCGGTCAAGCAGAATCCGGCGCTGCAGGATCGTGCTAATGTGGTCCTTGCGGCAGCAGCAGAACGCTACGGCCAGGCTGGGGTTGCCGCGCGCGCGTTCTCGGCGGCCACCTCTGGCGTGTCCGGCCAATTGATCGCCCTGTCGGCCGGCGCTGGGCCTGTGGGGGTGTTTCTGGCGGCGCTCGGACCTTGGGGACTGGCGGCGGCGGCTGGAATCGGCCTTTTGATGGCCGCGTTTGAAAAGGCGACGTCGCTCGCAAACGCAGCCATTCAACTCGAAAAGTTCTCGGAGACGACCGGGCTTGCGACCGATCAATTGCAGGCGCTCACACAGGCTGCCGCGCGCCATGGCGTGCAGGCGCAGGATACAATCAGCGCCATTCAGCGCTTTACCGCCGCATGGGATGAACTGCGCAATGGCTCGGGCACGATGCTCGACCAGATCAGGAAGGTCGATGGCGGTCTAGCCGATCAGATGCAGCGTACGACCGATGTGACGCAGGCACTTAATCTTTTGGTTAGGGCGATTCAGCAGTATGACGCAGCCGGAAATATCGCGTCCCGCAATCAATTGTTGCGCTCGGCGGGTGGCCGAGGCGGCATCGGCTCTCTCACTGGCGTTGCAGAGGCTGTCAACCAGGCAGGTGGAATCCAAGGATTGACGGCGCAGACGGCAGCGCAAGGCGGGATTGTCGATCCGGCGTTGCTGACGCGATTGCGGGATTTGCAGACGGAAATCGATGAGACGAGGAAGCGTACCGAAGAAATGCTCGCATCGATGAACGCCGAGAGCCTTAAGAAGATCGAACTTGCCTGGGTTCAACTTGGGGAAAATGGCGCCAAGGCGCTCAAGAAACTCAACGACGAACAGTCCAATATGAATTGGTTTCAAAAGTTCTTCGATAATGTCAATCGGGCGGAACAAGAATACGCGAAAATGGGGGCTGCGCCGGCAGCCTCCAGCGCTAAGCCGAGCTGGTTATCAAGCGTGCAACCTCCCTCCAATTATGCCGGCGGCATTGGTAATCCGTTGGATTCTATCAATCCGGGCGGAACTTTCACGCTGACCGGAAACTTAACGCCGCAGGCCATCTCCGAACAGTGGAAGACCTATACAGCAGCGCTCGGTCCAGCGGCGTCGGCGACCGAGAAATTGCAAGCCAAGTTGGCTGATCTGTTTGCGCAATATTCGTCCGGCAAAATCACTGTTGAGACCTATAATCGCGCCGTCTCCGGTGAAAATCTTCAAACAACGATTCAGCTCGAGGGGCAGCGCATCGGATTGCTCGGCGAGGCGGCATCGGTCACCGATCTTTTGAAGCAGAAGCAGGATCTCATCAATAAAGCGCGTCTTGAGGGCGTGAAGATTACGTCCCAGGAAAGTTCGGTGATTCTCGCTTCCGTCGCCGCACAGCGGCAATCATCCGACACGCAAATTCTCACTGCCAATAATGTCGTCACAGCCGAGACATTACGCGCCACAAAACTTGCGGAATTGAATGTGCTGCTGGGCCAGCACAAATTGACCCAGGATCAGGTCAATATATCGGCGAAGACCTATGAGAAGACGATCCGTGAAACGATCGAAGCGCAACAGGTGCAGAAGTCTTTATATCCGCAACTCACGCAGCTAATGCTCGATTCCGGCAATAGTTATAAACAAATCGATAACTTCGCTACCAGTTCTCTCAACAACCTGGTGACGGCACTAGATTCGATCGTCATGCATACGTCGTCTGCCAAAGACGCGTTTCGGAACCTGGGCACTCAAGTCCTCAGCTCCCTTGATCAAATGGTGATAAAGATGGCAATCGTGCAGCCGATCGCGGCTGCGCTGCAGGCGACGCTTGCCGGCACCAGTTCTGGCGGGTTCAATTTCTTGAGCTTCTTGGGATTGGGCGGATCGTCGTCATCGGTTGCGAGTGGTATCGCCGGGAAAGAAGCTACGTCGATCGCGCATTCCGGCGGCGTCATCGGATCGGACAGTTTTGCCGGCCGCTACGTTCATCCCGCCTATTTCGAAAATGCGCCGCGATTCCATTCCGGCGGCACGGTTGGTGCAGACGAAGTACCGATCATCGCTCGGAAAGGAGAAGGCGTGTTTACGCCAGCTCAGATGGCGGCAATGGGCGGCGGCGGTTCCTCTATATCCGTCACGAACCATAACGATTTTCGTGGCGCTGATCCGAACTCGGAGGCGCGCATCCGCGCCGCGCTTGCGCAGCAAAAGCAGGACATCCTCAGACAGATCGTGCCGATGGTCGATAAGGCGAAGTCTCAGCAGCCCGGACTCTTGCGCACGGCGCGGCAATGACCACTCCAATCTATGAATTTCCGCGCGGATGGTATCAGTTTTCCAGCCGCAAATATCCGTTGCAATCCGTATCGCAGGTCTCGCCGTCGATGCCACTCTTAGGCATCAAGCGAGTGGCGCGCGGAGCTGCGCAGATATGGACCTGCGAATTCACAATGACGCAGCAGCAAGACCCGGATCGCCAGCAGATCGAGGCGTTCTTTCATCGTCTCGACGGGCAGGCTGGTCTGTTACGGATGGGTGATCCGAGCCGGCTCGATTTTTGGTATAATCGCAGCCTTATTGGCACACGTAGAACTTTCACGGATGGAACATCGTTCACGGATGGAACGGGTTTTGCCGACGGTTTGATGCCGCCGACGGCCTATGTGGCTGCCGTGGCGTCGAAGGGCGACAGCTTCATCGAGTTTGGTGGGCTGCTGGCATCAACCGCACAGGCGCTCACGCGCGGCGACGTGTTCGAGCTCGCACCGAACGGCATCCGTGCCTTGTTCCCGCATTTTTACGAGATCATGCACGGTAACGATACTGATGCAAACGGGTGCGCTGGCGTCGAAATCAGGCCGCGATTGCGTCAAGGGATCGCCGTCGGAGATCAAGTGATTTTCTCTTATGCGTGTTCGGTGTTCAGAATGATCGACGACTCGCAGGCGGTCATCGAAGTGACGCCGCCCGTCGTTGGAAATCTTGGCTTCTCTTTGGTTGAGGCATTGGATCAGGTGCCATGAGCCGGCCACTGACACTCGCCATGGCGAAGGCTTTGAAGGGCGGCGCGCCGCGCGCGATCTTTGCCGCGGTTGATCATCCGTCCGGCATAGGCCGGTTCTGGACCGGGCTCGGAAGTAAGGACTGGGACGGCCATACGTGGACTGGGTCTGGCCTGCTCGGCGGCGTGTCGCCGGTCAAGGCGACATCGGAAATCGCAATCCAGGAAATCACTTTCTGGATGTCTGGCGTCGACCTCGATATTGTCAATCGGCTCAACGGCGATATTCACAATCTAACTGGCGATGTGTGGCTTGCTTGTCTCGACAACCAGGATCGCGTCATCGCCGATCCATATAAACTACTGAATTCCGTCCTCGATTACCAAACATTCAAGCTCGACGACCAAGGCACGGCGACAGTTTTTATCACGGCGCGCACCGGATTCGTCTGGCTCGAGCGCTCGCTTGATACTGCGTGGACCGATCAAAATCAGCAGTTGGCCTATCCGGGTGACACAGGCAACAGCCTGATCGATGGGCTGCAGAATAAAGACATTTTGTTCACATGGTAGCTGATGCGCGTATGCGCCTCGATGCGGCGTTGAAGATATGGATGGCGCGCGCCGCCCGCACGCAGGCGATCTGGGGCCATACCGATTGCACGCTCATCTGGGCAAACGTCATTC
>Ga0265322_10000928_pt1 | contig 10271 bp, 7 predicted proteins | sample 41222metaG_FD_193584 | JGI IMG/M metagenome (GOLD analysis project Ga0265322, IMG submission 193584) | Rhizosphere microbial communities from Carex aquatilis grown in University of Washington, Seatle, WA, United States - 4-12-22 metaG | ecosystem: Host-associated > Plants > Roots > Rhizosphere >...
CCCGTTTCTCATTGGGTGTGTTGATCTGAACCATGGTCTGACGCACGACGACGCTCACCATGTCCGCGGCGCCCAGCCCGAGCAGCGCGGCAAGGGACAATGGGAATGACCGTGAGACGGCGAATACGATCGTGAACATGCCGAACAAGGCCACGCATCCCAGCATCCGGGGTCCCGCCCGCCGCGCCAGAGGGCGGCGGGCGAGAAGAAGCGCCACGATCATGGCACCCACCGCGGGGGCACTGCGCAAGAGCCCGAGCCCCCAGGGCCCGACGAACAGGATGTCGCGGGCGTAGATCGGCAGAAGCGCCGTCGCGCCGCCGAACAGAACGGCGAACAGGTCCAGTGAAATGGCACCGAGGATCGTGGGCCGGGAAAACACGAAGCGCAGGCCGCTGAGGAGTCCCTGGAGTCCCGGCTCCGCCGCCGCGGCGACATGGAGTCGGGTTTTGACGCGCGCCATGAGGGCGGCCGCGGCGGCGAAGCACACTGCGCACGTGGCATAGACAACCGTGGGGCCGAAGGCATACAGGAAACCGCCCACCGCCGGTCCCGCAATGGTTGCGACCTGGAACGTCGTCGAGTTCAAGGCGACGGCGCGCGGGAAATCTTCTCCCGACACGAGAAACGGCAGCAAGGATTGGCCAGCCGGCCCGAGGAATGCCTGCCCGGCGCCGAGAAGGGCGATGACGGGAAAAATCCAGAGGGCGGGAGCCCCGTGGATGAGTGAAATCACGAGGAGGAAAACCGTGACGAGAATCGAAAGCAGATAGCCGCCCACAATGAGCGTGCGCCTGTCGAATCGGTCCGCCGCAAGACCGCCTGGAAGGGCCAGGATGAGCGACGGAACGAACTGGACGAGGCCGACCATGCCGAGGGCGAAGGCGCTGTGCGTCAGGTCGTACACGTGCCAACCCACGGCCACTGTCAGCATGAGGGAGGACAGGGAGGCCAGGGCCCGCGCCGCGAGAAAGACACGAAAGTCGCGATGACCGAGAACTCCCTTCAAGACTCGCTTCTCCATAACCCTCCTCGCCTTGAGATTTCTACCAAATATACGTGACCTTGTACGGCGGTGGCGAGGAGGTTTGACCTTCCGAACCAGGGTGAGTATTCATTCTGAGTGGAGGCAGTGATGAGGATCGAGATCTGGTCGGATGTCGTCTGTCCGTGGTGCTACATAGGGAAGAGGCGCTTCGAGGCCGCCCTCCAAGGCTTCGAGCATCGCGAGGCCGTGGAGGTGACCTGGCGCAGCTTCGAGCTGGATCCGAGCGCCCCTGCCGGTCTGGACAAGCCGCTGGACGAGATGCTCGCGGAAAAATACGGCATGTCCGTTGCCGAGGCAAAGACCGCCAACGCCCGCGTTACCCAGCTGGCCTCCGCCGAAGGTCTCGAGTACCACCTCGACCGGGCGCAGCCGGGAAACAGCTTCTCCGCCCACCAGCTCGTGCATTTCGCCGCATCGCGCGGCGGCGCCGCCGCCATGCAGGAACGGCTCATGAAGGCCTATTTCACCGACGGCCTTGCCATCGGCCACCTCGACGTTCTCGCGCAACTGGCCGCCGAGGTCGGCCTGGATCCCGGTGAGGCGCTGCGAAGCCTAGAGACGAACATCTTCGCTCAGGCGGTGCATGATGACGAGGAGCGGGCCGGACAATTCGGAATCAATGGCGTGCCCTTTTTCGCAATTGAAGAGAGATGGGGCATTTCGGGAGCCCAGCCGCTCCAGGAGTTTCAACATGCCCTTGCCAGTTCTTGGAAAGAGCTGGCCGAGGCGACACGGTAGAAAAACCTTTTCCTTGCGGGTCACCTCAGCGGGGAGTATAGTAGCCAAAAGAGTTCGCCTTCACCAATCCCATCCCCGGAGGGTGCTCGCATGGCAGGACATAACGTCGGCACGGTCACTCGTGTCCCGGATCCGACTCCTCGCTACGCCATCAAGGCGCCGAAGAATCTCTCTCCCCGTATCCAGTGGCTGCGCGACTATTACTTCCAGGGCGTGGCCCGAAGCTGGAACAACGAGTTCACCTCCTGGACAACGGGAACGCCGTGGGATTTCCAGTTCAACGAGACAACATTTTACATCGTACCGGAAACCTACACCTTCTTTCCCACCTTTCGCGCATCCTTTCGTCAGGTGGCGCGCCCGGTCGATCTGGTCCCCGGCTTCTGGTCCTGGAGCATAACGGAGCGGCGCGCGTGGTTCGTGAAAGAGGTCATGACGAAGCGGGTGCCGTGCGAAATCATTCCCGGAGATCTGCTCGCCGGCGCACGGTTCAACGTCATGACCTCCACCTGCTTCACCAAATCCGAGTCGGCGGCTTTCGACCGTCTCGTGCTGGCCAAAGGCGGCACCCGTGAATCGGTCCAGTGGTTCCACAATCACGGCTTCGGGAATGCCGGCGCCACCAGCGGCCACATCATTCCCGACTACCCGCGGATCCTCGCGACGGGATGGCGCGGTGTTGCCGCCGATATCCAAGCAAGGTTGGACGATCTCTCCGAAGCCGACCGCACAGGAGCCAGAGGCGCCCAACTGCGCGCCATGCTCACCTCGGCCACCATGCCGCGCGACCTCGCGGAACGTTATGGCGCGCTTTGTAGGACGCTGGCAACGGAAACAGGAGGTACAGAACGCCGGAGCGAGCTCACACAGATGGCCGATAATCTCTCGCGCGTCCCGTGGGGGCCCGCTGAAAGCTTCTGGGATGCGGTCCAGTCGCTGTGGCTTACCCACATGCTGGTGATGAGCGATGAAAACTATCCGGGCCCCGGTCTTTCCTTCGGCCGTATGGATCAATACCTGTATCCGTATTGGCGAAAGTCCATCCAGAGCGGCATGGACCGCGACTGGGGCAAGGAAATCCTCAAATGCTTCTGGTTTCACTGCAATACGGCCTACGACGCGATGATCCGCACCGGCGCGCATCAAGGCATCACCGCCGGCTACGGCCAGCTCATATCGCTCTCCGGCCGGGGGCCCTCCGGAGCCGATACGACGAACGATCTCACGTACGCCATCCTCGAAGTCATCGACGAAATGACACCCATCCTGGAGCCGAAGCCGAACATCCGCCTCCACAAGGGCTCGCCGGACGAGCTGTTGGACAAGGTGGTGGACATGATCAGCACGAGCCAGGGCGCCCCGTTTCTCCTGAACTTCGACGAACGCTCGGTAGACGGCATGCTGCTGGAGGCGCGCCAAGCAGGCCTCGAGCATTTGATCAATCCGGATACTGTATACGACTACGCTTCGGTGGGATGTCTGGAAAACACGATGGCCGGCAATGACAGATCCGGCACGGTGGATGCCAACCTCAATCTGCTGAAGGCCGTGGAGCTGGCCCTCGCTGACGGATACGACATGAACCCCTTTACCGACCCGATGACCGGAAAGGTCGATGCGCGCACGCGTCGCGGACCGGCCACCGGAGACCCGCGCGGGTTCCGCTCATTCGAGGATTTCTGGGCCGCGTACGCCGCGCAGACACGGGGGATCGTACGGCGCATCGTAGAGCTGTACGAGTCAAGCGAATCCGTTCGGGCCCTCTTCGCCCCCACCCCGTATCTGTCATGTCTCGTGCGGGGCTGCGCGGAAAAGGGCCTCGACGTGACACAGGGGGGGCCTGAGATCAACTTCGTCACCATCGAGGCGGTGACGTACGCCACCACGGTGGATTCTCTCCTGGCACTGAAGCACCTCGTTTTCGACCGCGCGGCGTGCACGATGGCGGAATTGGTCAGCGCGTTGGAGGACAACTGGGTGGGGCATGAGCGGCTTCAAGCACTCGCGGTGAACAAAGCCCCCAAATACGGCCGAGATGACGACGAGGCGGATGCCATGGGTCGGCGTGTCATGGAGCTGTGGACCGGCGAAACATGGAAGTACGAGACTCACGCGACGCATCGGCGCTTCCGACCCGGAATGCTCAGCTGGAACTACTGGGTCTCCGACGGTTTCGTGCTCGCGGCCAGCCCCGATGGCAGACCCAAGGGCAAATTCCTCTCTAATGCGCTGTGCCCCTCCAACGGGGCCGATACGAACGGTCCGACGGCGAATGTGAACTCCGTCGGCAAGGTGCTGGCCGGCGAGGTGGAGCAAGGGGGCGTGCGACGGTCGTTCGTGAACGTTCTGCCCAATGGAGGAAGCCACACCATCACGTTCAACCCTTCCCTGGTTCGCGACGCGGAACATCGCGCCAAATTCAAGGCCTTTCTGCGCGGCTATGACGCTAATGGCGGCACAGCCCTCCAGATCAACATGCTGGACGCCACCATGCTCCGTGACGCCCAGGCTCATCCGGCAAACTACCGCCACCTCCTGGTGCGGGTGACCGGCTATAACGCGTATTTCACGAGCGTCGGCAAGGAGCTCCAGGACGAGATCATCGCGCGCGAATCGCACGCGCTGCGGTAGAAGCCATGGGCGATCCCGCAGAGCGCAGCGGTCTCATCCTCAACGTCCAGCGGCTGTCCACGGAGGACGGTCCGGGCATCAGGTCCACCGTGTTCCTGAAGACCTGCCCGCTTTCCTGTCGGTGGTGCCACAATCCCGAAAGCATCTCCGGCACGCCGCAAGCCCAGTGGTTTTCAACGCGATGCATCGGATGCGCCGGTTGCGTGAAAGCCTGTCCCCGGGGTTGCATTGCGTTCGAAGCGGGCCGGGGCGTTCAACTGGACCGGGCGTGCTGCGACGGATGCGGAGCGTGCGCCGAGCAGTGCCCCTCCAACGCCCTGGAGATGCTGGGAAAACGTATCGACGTGGAAGCGCTGGTGAAGGAGCTCTCGAAGGACCGCGCCTATTACGAGTCTTCCGGGGGCGGCGTGACGATTTCCGGTGGGGAACCGCTCGCGCAGCCGCTTTTCACCGTCGAGCTCTTGAAAGCGCTCGGGCACGACGGCGTGCATACCGCCCTGGACACCTGCGGGTTTGCGTCGACGGAAGCCTTCGTGACGGCCGCGGATGAAGCCGACCTGATCCTGTTCGATCTGAAGGCCATTGACCCTGCGGCGCACAAAGCATTCACCGGTCAAAGCAACCAGATCATCCTTCGAAACCTCGCGACCCTGGGGGAAGAATGGCGCTCCGGAAGCGGTGCGCCGCACGTGTGGATTCGCACGCCGCTCATACCCGGCGCCACCGCCACGCCGGAGAATCTCCTGGCCATCGGATCCTTTCTCGCGGCAACGCTGGACGGGGTCGTGGAACGGTGGGAGCTGTGCGCCTTCAACAACCTCTGTCGGGACCAATACGTGAGGCTCGGGATGGTGTGGGACTACGCCACCACCCCTCTCATGAGTCGGGACGAGCTCGATGCGTTGGCGCACTGTGCCCGTTCTTCCGGTGTCGACCCGCGCATGGTTCTGGTCAGCGGTGCGGCTCGAACGGAACACTTCGATGAAAAGGAAGAAACCAATGCGTGACAGCTCACCTATGACCACCTTCTCGGCCTCCGACATCGAGGGGCTCTCGCCGGCCATGAAGGTCGGACTGCTTGCCACCGTAAATGACGAAGGCCAGCCGCACGTGACTCTCCTGAGCAGCCTGCGAGCCGCCTCGCCCACGCAGCTCAGCTTCGGGCAGTTCACCGAGGGGTTGAGCAAAGAGTTCATAAGACGCAATCCTCGCGCGGGCTTCCTCGTCATGTCGCTCCAGAAGCAGCTCTGGCGCGGCACGGGCACATTCACTCACACGGCCAAAGGCGGCCCGGAGTACGACGCGTACAACAACGAGCCTTTGTTCCGATACAATTCCTATTTCGGAATTCATACCGTCTACTTCCTGGATCTTTGCGAGCACGAGGGCCGCACCGACTTGCCGATGGGTGGAATCGTCTCGGCGTCGCTCATGACGGCCGCGGCACGCGTCTTGGGTCGAGGCCCCAAGCGGGAGGGCCCGGCCATCAGCACGTGGACGCGCGGGCTTCTCAGTGCAATGGGCAATCTCAAGTTCGCCTCTTTCGTTGCGGCGGACGGGTACCCCCGTATCATCCCCATTCTTCAGGCCCAAGCCGCGTCCCCGGATCGCGTCATCTTTTCACCGTCGGTCTATGGGCGCGATATCGATGAGATTCCTGCCGGCGCCGCCCTGGCGATCTTCGGAATGACGCTGAAAATGGAGGACGTGCTGCTCAGGGGGCGGTACGCGGGGATCCAACGATGCGGCGGCATACGATGCGGTGTGGCGGAAATCGGCTGGGTTTACAACTCCATGCCTCCCGTGCCGGGGCAGATCTACCCGCGGCCCGAGCTGGAAACCGTAAAAGACTTTTAGGGCTGACGGTTCCGCGAGCAGAGGCTCACGCTTCCCCGACGAATGAGCCGATGCGGTAGCACAGCACCGTTCCGCATACGCGGTCCGGGGCCAAAGTGGGAAACCCCCAGCAATCGGAGATCACGCGCGCGCCCGCAGCGAGCTCCCTCCTCACCTTCGCCTCGAGCCGTCGCATGATCGCGCTTCCTTGAAAGAGCGTGAGGACATTGAAGGGCGACAGGTCGGCGCGCCAGAAACTTTTCCAATGGATGAAGGCGCGGCCCTGCAACCCCGAGCGACGCACGTTCCGCCGTGCCACAAGAACGAGGATCGGATTGACCTCGAACCCGTGCGCCTCCGCTCCGCGACGAGCCAGCGCGATAACGACGCGGCCGTCCCCCGAGCCGAGGTCGGCGGCCCGCTCGCCAACTGCCGCGTCGGACAGCTCGGCCATCAGGAGCGTCTTCTCGGGGGTGCTGGCGACATAGATTGCTCCCCGTCCCAAAGGGAAAAAGACGAGAAACACCAGGGCAAAGACGGTGACAATGATCGCCCCCGCCACGACCGCGCTCAGCATGCGACTCCTCGAGACATCGCAATACACCGTTTTCACGTCCGGCGCAATCACGGAGCACGAGGACACGGCACTTGCGCCCAATCGTGGCGATCGAGATACTAGATGAAAATAGGAGAGACCCCATGGCGAGCACAGCCCCGTATGGATCCTGGAAGTCACCCATCACTTCCGACGCGATCGTCGCCGAGACGATCCATTTCGGCACTCTCCTCCTCGACGGCACCGATGTGTATTGGACCGAGCTTCGGCCCCAGGAGAGTGGCCGCACGGCTCTCGTTGTAAAGACGGAGGACAAGGATGCGCGGGATGTGCTCCTTCCGCCCTTCAGCGCTCGCACGAGGGTGCACGAGTACGGCGGGGGGGCCGTGACGGTGGACAATGCGGTGATATTCTTCAGCAATTTCGATGACCAGCGTCTCTATCGTGTCGATCCCGGCAAGGCACCGCGGCCATTGACCCCCGCGGCAGACATGCGGTACGCGGATGTCTGCTGCGACCCGGCCCGCGCGCGTCTCTACTGCGTGCGCGAGGACCACCGTAATTCCGGAGAAGCGGTGAACGCGATTGTGGTCATGCCGCGGGACGGCGACACGGATGGCGGACGGGTAGTCGCCTGGGGCCACGACTTTTTCTCGTCTCCCCGTCTCAGCCCCGACGGTGGGCTGCTTGCGTGGATATGCTGGGACCACCCCAACATGCCGTGGGACGATACAAGGCTCATGGTAGCTCCAGTGCTTCCGGACGGGTCCCTGGGCGCGGCACGCCGCGTGGCAGGGGGCGAGGATGAATCGGTGATGGAGCCGCGTTGGTCTCCGCATGGGGACTTGTGCTTCATCTCGGACAAGACAGGCTTTTGGAACCTCTATCGGGCACGCGGAGGGACATCGGAATCCGTAGCCCCCCTCTGCCCAATGAGCGCGGAGGTCGGAGGGCCTGCATGGATCTTCGGTGGTGCGCACTACGGCTTCCTCTCCGGGGATCGTCTTGTATTCGAGTACGCGCGCGACGGTTTCAGCCGTCTTGCCATCCTGGACCCGGGAGTGTCAGTCCCCCGCGACATCGATCTCCCTTTCAATGAAATCGGATGCCTTCGAGCAGCCGGTGAGAGCGTGTTCCTCATCGCGGGCTCTTCTGCGGCACCCGAATGCATCGTGCGAATGGAGGGCGGAATCCCTCGCGTCCGAATCGAAATCGTACGCGCGGCGTCGACCATGGCCTTCGACCCTGGTTACCTGTCACTACCCCGCGACATCGAGTTCCCGACCGGGGATGGACAGCATGCCCATGGGCTCTATTACGCTGCACGCAACAAGGACTTCGCCGGGCCGGCGGGCGAGCTTCCTCCCCTCCTCGTCTTGAGTCACGGCGGGCCTACCGCGCGGACAACGGGGGAGTTTAATCTGGAAGTGCAATTCTGGACGAGTCGAGGTATCGCGGTGCTCGACGTCAATTATCGAGGCAGCAGCGGATACGGCAGGGCGTATCGAAACCTTCTGCGGGGCAGGTGGGGCATCGTGGATGTCGATGATTGCATCAATGGGGCGCGCTTTCTGGCCGAGGACGGCGCCGTGGACGGCGCGCGAACCATGATCGAGGGGGGGAGCGCCGGTGGATTCACCACCCTGGCGGCGCTCACCTTCCGTTCCTATTTCAAGGCGGGTGCAAGCTACTACGGCATCGGAGATCTCGAGGCCCTCGCGCGTGACACGCACAAGTTCGAGTCGCGTTACCTCGACGGGCTCATCGGCCCCTATCCGGCCGCGCGGGAAACCTACCGTGAACGCTCACCGGCGTTCTTCACCGAGCGCCTCTCGGCTCCCCTCATTCTCTTCCAGGGCCTCGACGACAAGGTCGTGCCGCCAAGCCAGGCCGTGACGATGTTCGAGGCGTTGCGGAAGAAGGGCGTCCCGGTTGCCTATCTCCCTTTCGCGGGCGAGCAGCACGGATTTCGAAAGGCCGAGAACCTCAAACGAGCCATCGAGGCGGAGCTCTTCTTCTACTCGCGCGTGTTCGGATTCGCCCTCGCCGATGCCATTGAACCGGTGGAAATCGAAAACATGTAAAAAACACGGCAAAGAGTAACGCTCCTGAAGGCCGCGCCCCGCGTGAAAGTCATTCCTAGATCGTCAGATTCGTGTGGGCGATCGCGCGTTGCGTCACCCGCGCAAGAGCGCGCGCGGCCGAAGGACTCAACCGATCGCACGCCCAATTCCAATGGATCGAAACGATTTCTCCCGCGTGAAAATCCTCGAGGTATCCGCGACCGTCGATCTGACGCAAAATCCTCACCCGCTCGGGCGGGCCGAGTGCCAGCTTTCCCGTCTTCAGCACCAGCGGCGCGCGCGACACGACCAGCTCGGCTCCGTCCACCGATACGACGCCTCCCCAGCTGATGCGACATTTGTCCATGCGATCCAGGGCGATCGTGGCCCGCTCGTCGCGCAACAGCCCGGCACGGCGGTAAATCTCGAAGACGTGGAAGTCGTGATGCGGCGTGCTTCCATCATCCAGCGCGGCGGTCAAGGAGGAAAATGCGCCTCTGTCCATGCGCTGACGAAAGCGGCTGCGAAGCGAATCGAAGAATGACGCCACCCCGACACGATCCAGAAGCGCGTTGCCTACCCAATATGCCTCTACGACGCGTCGGTCGAACGGATCCGGGATTCCGTTTGAGGCAGCGATGAGCCGCAGATACGGATAGGCCCCTTCGAAGCGCTGCGCCAGCCTGGTAAGGCCCGGGTCGACCGGCTCGCCGGTCAGGTATTCAAGGAGCGCGCCATGCTCGTCCGGACCGCAGTAGCCCAGACGATTGGGGGGATACGCGTAGCGTGCAAAGAGAAGCAGGCCGGATATCATGAGCGCTCCGGTGACCGGCTGTTCATCTCGCGCCGAAGGCCCAGTATGAAGACAGCAAGAATGGCGAGCAGAACTAGTGACAAGCCGATCCAACGCGAGGTGGGTATGCTGATCCTCCGTGACAGGAGCACAAGAGCGGTGGTAACGATGGGCGAGCCGGCGGGGATCGCGGTGACCGCCATCGCGGAGGCATGGCGGAGCCCCAGGATGGAGGTGATGGTGAAGGCGAGGAGTATGAGACCCGTGACCCCCACGATCCCCCATTGTCCAGCGGAAAGGCGGGCAACGGCGCCTCCGTGCCCGCTCACGCTGACATAGGCTACCAATAGGAGCGACCCGAGACTCATCTTGAAAAGCATCACCATGTAGGCAGAGACGGACCGGAGCAGGTATTTCATGAGCGTGAAATCCACCGCAAATAGCAGCGTCGCCGCGGCAAGGAAGAGGACGCCGGCATCGAGGCGCACAGCGCTCACGCTGATGCCGAAGGTGAGACCCGCAAACAGCACGCCAAGGGCAACCCACAGAGCGGGGCCGAAACGTTCTTTGAGAAAAAGCGCGGCGAAGCCTGCGACGAAAAAGAAT
>Ga0265322_10000929_pt1 | contig 10262 bp, 9 predicted proteins | sample 41222metaG_FD_193584 | JGI IMG/M metagenome (GOLD analysis project Ga0265322, IMG submission 193584) | Rhizosphere microbial communities from Carex aquatilis grown in University of Washington, Seatle, WA, United States - 4-12-22 metaG | ecosystem: Host-associated > Plants > Roots > Rhizosphere >...
GGCCCAAAGCCGGGAACACATCCCGAGTACCACATCACCTGACGGGAATAATCTCAGTAACTGAAGAATTTAACGCGGCGCGTTACCGCGATCTTGCCATGAAAGCCATCCAGGATACGCGATCAAAGGGAAAAATTCCTTTGTTCGTTGGCGGAAGCGGTATGTACATGTCGGTTTTACTGGACGGGATCTTTGAGGGAGTAACCATTGAAGAAGATCTACGCAAGACATTGGCCAAAGAAGAGAAGTCAAAAGGCCTGGGGCATTTATACGAGCGGCTTAAATCACTGGACCCTCAGGCAGCGTCAAAGATTCATCCGAATGATCCCCAAAGGATAATCCGGGCGCTGGAAGTGATCCTGTCGACAGGCCAGCCCATTTCCGGGCTTCAGCCAAAACGCGAAGGGTTGTGGGGAAAAGGGCCCGTCATGATCTTTGCCCTCAACCGGCCGCGCCAGGAGCTTTACGGGCGCGCGGAAGCGCGCGTGGAGGATATGTTTGATAAAGGCCTTGTCGAAGAGGTCAGAAATGTATCAGGGTTGCCTTTAAGCCTGACCGCGCAAAAGGTCATCGGTGTCCCTGAAGTCATGGGGCACTTAAAAGGAGAATATGAACTTGAGCGCGCCAAGTACCTGATGAAACTTCATACCCGGCATTATATCAAGCGTCAGTTGACATGGTTCCGGCGGGATAAGCGTCTTACTTGGATAGATATCAAGAAATCTGATACGCCTGAGTGTGTCGCGGGGCAAATAGAAGGTTTATTATGAGAGAAAAAATAATATTAGCGGTTGTTGTTGAGCACGCCCACAGCTCATGGTCACCGGAAGATGAAGCGGCCGAGATGAAGCAGTTGATCTCGACCTGCGGCGGGGAGATCATCCACACGATTTTTTGCAAAACTCAGCCGCCCACTGCCTCCCATATGCTTACCAAGGGCAAGGTCGAGGAGATACAGGCCCTGTGCCAGGCGGGGGGCATAGATGCCGTCATTGTCAGTTGTGACCTTAAGGGCACCCAGCAGCGCAATCTTGAAGCTGATTTCGGGGTCAAGACACTGGACCGTACCCAGGTCATTCTCGATATCTTTGCCAGGCGCGCCTTTTCCCAGGAAGGGAAAATGCAGGTGGAATTAGCCCAATTGCAGTACAGGCTTCCCAGGCTCACGGGCCATGGGGAAGAAATGTCACGCTTGGGCGGCGGCATCGGAACGTCCGGGCCCGGTGAAACCAAGCTTGAGATAGACCGCCGGCGTATCGGTGAGCGCATCACCAGATTGAAAAAGGATCTCAAGGGCATCACCCAAAGCCGGCAGGTCAAACGCAAAAAGCGCCAGGACCAGAAAATACCGACCATCGCGTTGGTCGGCTATACGAATGCCGGCAAATCAACCCTTTTAAATGCCCTGACAGAGGCCAATACTCTCGTGCATGACGGGCTTTTTACCACCCTGGATTCACTTTCCCGTCAAGCTTTGCTGCCCAATCATATGAAGGTGGTTTTTTCCGATACCGTCGGATTTATGCACGCCCTGCCTCACGGGTTGATCGAGGCATTCAAGGCAACGCTTGAAGAGGTCCAGGAAGCTGATCTATTGCTGCATGTGCTGGATATAAGCCATCAAGATTACAGGAAATTCTATGACGCGGTCCGCGCGGTTTTGGACGAATTAAAGGTGCTGGAGAAGCCCGTGGTCATGGTGCTTAACAAAATTGATAAACTTGAAGACAACCGGCGCATAGAGGAGATCAAGAGGGAAGTTCCTTTTGCGATCGGAGTTTCCGCCCTTAAGGGTGAAAATATCCAGCATTTGTTTTTGATGATCGAGGATATTTTATCCGAGGGATCAGTGGACATTGATATTGTCCTGCCTGCCAATCGTATGGACCTGGTCAATATGGCCCATGGCCAGGGACAGGTGCATGAAGTCAAGTTCTTGGCTAAAGGGATACGGTTGAAAGCTTCCCTGCCGGCTAAAACAGCGGGAGCCCTTATATCTAAGCGAATTGACAAAGCAGGTTAACTATGCTAAATTTACAAAATATGTTCCGTCGAAATATTGTTTTATCTTCCTTATTTTTGATCGTGTTTCCCTCTTTATGTCCGGCTGACTGGGTTTGGACCCCTGAAACAGGCAAGTTCATTAATCCCAAATGGGAAGTAAAGCCCACCCCTGAAGATCAGCTGGAATTCGCCCAAAGCTTTAGAGACCAGGGCAATTGCAAAAAAGCCATGGTGGAATATAAAAAATTGATCAAAGCCTACCCCCGCGCCAAAGAAGCCCCGGAAGCTGAATATTATACGGGCCAATGCCTCGAAGACATGAGCAAACCTTATGAAGCTTACCAAGCTTATCAATTAGTCATTGATAAATATCCTTTCAGTGAACGTGCCGCCCAGATCGTAAGCCTGGAGTACAATATTGCCAATCATCTCCTCGAGAACAAGGGCCGCAGTAAATGGGCAGAGACGGTCATTGGAAGCGATGACAGGGTCATCGAAATTTTACGCACGGTTATCAAGAATGCCCCTTATGGAAAACTCGCCGCGATCTCCCAGTACAAGATCGGCCTTTATTTGAAGGAAAAAGGCATGTACCAGGAAGCCCGGGATGAATTTGAGAAAACCATGAACGATTATCCTACCAGCGAATGGGCCCAGGCCTCCAAATTCCAGATCGCCATGGCGGACACCAGCAGGGCCTCGGATGCTCAGCATGAGCAGAAGGTGACCAGTATCGCCATGGATGAATTCAATGAATTTGTCAAAACCCACCCGGACAGCCAGTTGACCCCTGAGGCTAAGGAACAAATGGTCCGCCTGAAAGAAAAAGAAGCGGAAAATAATTTTGTCATCGCCAAATTCTATCAGAAGCAGAAGAACCTGAAAGCCGCGCGGATCTATTTTAAAGAAGTTGCCGACAACTACGCGGACACTTCCTGGGGGCCCAAGGCATTGGCCCAGTTAAAAATCCTTGGTGAATGATGGGACGTTTCCTTTTGTGCACATTGCTTGTCGCGTCAATTGCCGGCTGCGGGTATACGACAGGGACCTTGCTGCCCGCCAAATACCGTAAGATCGCCGTAGCACCTTTCTCGAATAATGTGGGGTTTACCGACCAGAATATCCAGGGCATCTATGTGCCGCTTTTGGAATCTAATGTCCGCACCGCCATTATCGATAAATTTTTGTTCGATGGGAACCTGAAGATCGCCGACCCCGACAAGGCGGACCTGGTGCTAAGCGGCAGCCTGATCAGTATCGCGCAGGATGATCTTCGCCAGGACGTCAATCAAAACGTCCAGGAATACCGGATCAGGATCATTGTTTCCCTGACATTAACCGATACGGCCGCGGACAAGGTCCTTTGGAAAGAACCTTCCTATACCGGTGAGACAACGTATTTTCTCACGGGCTCCCAGGCCTCCTCGCAGAGCGCCGCGGTGGATGCCGCGCTCAATGACCTTGCCACCCGCGTTGTTGAGCGTACCGTTGAGAATTGGTAAGCTATGATTTATCTTTTCCTTGGTGATGACCTTCCAGCCAAAGACGCCAAGATCAACGAGATCAAGAATAAATTATTCAAGGATTCCCAGGAAGCGCTGGCCTTTGATTTCGATAATCTCGACGCGAAAGAGTTGGGGGACGACGCCCTGAAAAAGGCGTTTTTGACCCTGCCTGCCATCGCCCCGCACCGTTTGATCATCTTGCGCCAGGTCCATAAATTAAAATCTGCTGACATCCAGGTGCTTTTTAATTTCTGTAAAAAACCGGAAAAGTACTGCGATCTTGTCCTTGAATCATCGGAAAGCACGCTCAAAGGCGATCTAAAGGATTTGCCGCTTTACGCCAAAGGCGCGGTATTGGGAAAGCCCGAAGGCCCGAATGTTTTTGACATGACCAGGATGATATCCGCCCAACGGGGCGGTGAGGCGTTAAAAATGCTGGATGGTTTTTATCGCGAGGATGTGCATCCGTTGCAGATCATGGGCGCCTTGGTCTGGTATTGGGGCAAAGAGGGAAAGGCCTGCGGCAAGGAGCGTTTTGAACGCGGTCTTAAGGCTCTTCAAGAAGCGGACATGAACATCAAGCGAAGCCGCCTTGAGCCGCGCTACGCAGTGGAAAAATTAGTGGTGGAATTAGGCCTTTTGCTTAGACGCTGAAGCGATGGAACGGGCGAAACGGGATTTTCTCCGGGCCGCTGTCTTTTTGTGCATGACGTTGCGTTTGGCCGCCTTGTCGAATTTCTTGTAGATCTCTTTGAGCAAATCTTTGACATCGGCTTTTTTGTCAGCGGCAGCGGTGGTGAATTTCTTGATCGTTTTTTTCAGATCGGTCTTGATCTGCAGATTATGCAAATGTTTGGTATGGGCTTTACGTAAATCTTTAATGGCAGTACGACGTTGTGGCATGAAAAAATTCTCCTTTAAATAGAATGTTAAGGAGCCAATAATAGCAAAGCACTCAACATATGTCAACGGATAAATCTCAAGCGCCCCATAAGCACCACGCCCTGTTAAAATCGAGCGGCATTGTCGCTTGCGGGGTATTGGCCTCAAGATTGCTGGGGTTTGTACGGGATGTGATCATAGCCCGGTTCTTGGGGACCGGCTTTTTGGCCGAGGCGTTCTTTGTGGCCCAGCGCATCCCCAATCTGTTAAGGGACCTGGCGGGTGAGGGTGCGGCTAACGCGGCCATTGTACCGGTCCTTTCAGAATACGCGCATCACAAATCCAGGGAAGAATGGCTGGAATGCATCAACGCGGTGCTGGCCTGGGGCATGATCATCTTGGGAAGCATCACGGTACTGGGTATTTGCGCCGCGCCCTGGATCGTACGGTTAATTGCCCCGGGGTTTGCCGGAGAGCCTGGGGAATTAAGATTAACGGTCGATCTGACCCGCATTATGTTCCCGTATCTTATTTTGATCGCCTTAACCGCTTTCCAGGCGGGGATTTTATATTCTTTAAACGCGTTTTTTGCGCCGGCTTTCGGGCCATGCCTTTTGAACCTGGCCATGATCTTAAGCGTATGGGTGGCATGCCTGTTCTCATGGCCTTTGGCGTATACGATCTCTTTCGGTGTTTTGGTCGGGGGCATCTGGCAGTTTGGCGCCCAATGGCTTGCGTTGCGACGCCGGGGGGTTTATTGGAAGCCTCCCATAAGCCTTGATCATGAAGGGGCTCGCCAGATCGGCAGGCTCTTGCTCCCGCGTTTATGGGGAGGGACTGTTTACCAGCTTAATGTGTTCGTGGACACTTTTTGCGCGTCCCTGGCAGTGATCGTGGGGGCCGGAGGCATTGCCGCGATCTATTATGCCAATCGTATCATCCAATTTCCCCTGGGTGTTTTTGGGTATGCCTTATCATCGGTTGTGCTGCCTTCCTTATCCAAGATCGTCCAGGAAGGGGATATGGCCCGATTTAAATCGACGCTGTTTTTCGCGCTGCGCAATCTGATGCTGATCCTGATACCCACGGCCGCGTTGATGGTCATTTTTTCCCAATGGATCATCCATTTGGTATTCCAGCACGGGGCATTTGACGCGTATTCAACACAGATCACCTCGCAGGTGATGTTCTATGCCGCGCTGGGACTGCCTTTTTTCGGAGCCTCAAGGATACTGGTATCCGCTTTCTATGCCCTGCAGGACACTAAAACACCGGTCAAGGCGGCCACCGTTTGCCTGGTGATCAATGTGGTATTAAACGCGGCCCTGATGTTCCCTTTGAAGATCGGAGGCATCGCCCTGGCCAGCAGCATCGCCGGCGCGGCCAATTGCTTCCTGCTCTGGAGAGGGCTTAGTAAGAAATTAGCACAGATAAGCACTAAACATCCATTGGGATGAATTTTCTCCACTAAAATGCTAATTGCTACTTACTGATTCCTGGATAAGTCAGGAGCAAAAGCACGCATTTTAGTTTCAAAAATTATCCCAATGTCTGAATAGACATATTATGATGGAAATCAAAACAACAATAAAAAGTTTGCCGACGATGAGCGGGGTGTATTTGTACAAGGACGCCGCGGGGTCCGTCATTTACGTCGGCAAGGCGGTCAATATCCGTAAACGCGTTGAATCGTATTTCCGCGCCAATACCGGAAGCCTTAAGACCGACCTTTTAGTCAAGCACATCGCGCTCATCGAGACCATTCAAACTGCCTCCGAAGCCGAAGCCCTGATCCTTGAAGCCAGCCTTATCAAGCAATACCAGCCTAAATACAATATCGAGCTCAAGGATGGCAAAACCTATCCTTATATCCAAATTACAAAAGAAGAATTTCCTCTGATCTCGGTGATAAGGTTTAACGCGCGCGATAAAAAGGATTTCAAGGCTGATCTCTACGGTCCTTATGTGAACCCAACGCTTATCCGTGAAGCGCTCCAGATCATCCGCAAGATCTTCCCTTTCCGCACGTGCGATCCTTTTGCGTCCAAACTTTGTCTTTATTATGATCTGGGGTTGTGCCAGGGGCCTTGTGAAAACCGGATCAGCAAAGAAGATTATCAGCGCAATATCCGCAGCGTGAGGTTTATTTTCGACGGTAAGAAAGACGACCTTTACCGCAATTTAAGGCTGGAAATGGAGCTCTTGTCACGTCAAAAAGATTTTGAAGGCGCGGCCCGCCTGCGTGACCAGATCCGGGCGATCGGGGCCCTTTATTCAGGGACAGGGGACATTAATTACTTCAAGGAAGCCGAACAGCTACAAAGGGCCATAGGACTTGACCGTGCACCAGTCCGCATCGAATGTTTTGATATCTCCAATATCATGGGCAAACAACCGGTGGGTTCTATGGTCTCATTTTTAAACGGAAAGCCTGACAAGAACAATTACCGCAGGTTTCGCATCAAAACCGTAGAAGGCATCGATGATTTTAAAATGATCGCGGAGATCGTGCGCCGCCGTTACACCCGGCTTCAAAAAGAACATTCGAGCTTCCCGGATCTGGTCGTCATTGATGGGGGTAAAGGCCAATTGGCGGCCGCGATGAAGGAATTAAAGAAATTGAATTTGGCCCTGAGCGTCATTTCCCTGGCCAAGAGGGAAGAAGAGATCTTTGTCCCGGGCAAACGCAATTCCTTCAAGCTGTCCCATGATTCCCTGGGCCTTAAGCTCCTGATGCGCCTGCGGGATGAGGCCCACCGCTTCGGCCTGAAATACCACACCCTTTTACGCGCCCAAAAGTTCCTCGACAAGGCCTGATTTTAAGATTATCATGTACGAGTTTTTATAATTTTGCTTGAGAAAGGTTTATCATGGAAATTGGTATCGTAGGCTTGCCCAATGTAGGCAAGTCCTCGTTGTTTAATGCCCTGACCGGCGCTGCCGCGGCGGCGGAGAATTTTCCTTTTACCACCATTGAGCCTAATATCGGCATCGTGCCCCTGCCGGATGAACGCCTGCAATTTTTCGCCCAGGAATGGAATTCCGCCAAGGTTACCCCATCGGGCATCCGTTTTGTGGACATAGCGGGTATCGTTGAGGGAGCGTCCCAGGGAGAGGGTTTGGGTAATAAATTCCTGTCCCATATCCGCTCGGTGGACGCCATTGCCCATGTGGTACGCTGCTTTAAAGATGAGAACGTGGTCAATGTGATGACGGAACTTAACCCGCAGTCCGCCGCGGATATCATCACCACGGAACTTTTATTGGCGGATATCCAGCAATGCCAAACAGCCCTGGACCGCTGGTCCAAAAAAGCCAAGTCCGGGGACAAAGACTCGATTGTCAAGTGCAATGCCCTGACGGATTGCGTCAAAGCGTTTAACGATGGGATACCGGCCCGCCGCCTGGCAGGGATCCCTCCAGAGATCCTGAACGAATTCCAGTTTTTGACGTCCAAGCCTTTGATGTATGTGGCTAATACCGATGAGGGGACCCCTGATGAGGCCTTGCTCAAGCCCTTGCGTGACCGGGCCCAGGCAGAAGGCGCCGCGTTAGTCGCCTTGTGCACCAAGCTGGAAGCCGAGATCGTGCAATTGCCCCCTGAAGAGCGCGATGAGTATTATCAGTCCGCTGGCATCACTTCGCCTGGTTTGGCGCGACTGGCGAATGCGGGCAAAGAGTTGCTGAAACTCATCTGTTTTTTCACGGCAGGTCCCCAGGAAACACGCGCATGGCTTATCCCCCAGGGGACGAATGCCGTCAAGGCCGCCGGAAAGATCCATACGGACATTGAACGCGGCTTTATCCGCGCTGAAATATATAGATATGAAGACCTCAAAAGGCTTGGCACCTATAAAGCCGTTCAGGAGAAAAATCTGGTGACGCTCGAGGGCAAAGAGTATATTATGCAGGATGGCGACGCCGCCTATTTCCGTTTTAGCGTTTAAAATTTATGACTGAACAGTTAAATAAAGAATTCGATGAACTTGCCCAAAGGCTGGCCGGCCTAAGGGGGTATCTTTGACGTGCCCCTTAAAGAAAAATCCATCGCGGAAATACAGGCCAGGATGTCCCAGGAAGGGTTTTGGGAACATCAGGAACAGGCCAACAAGGTCATGCAGGAGCTTAAGGGATTAAAAAATATCGTCGAGCCCTTCGCCGATTGTGTCAGGCGCGTCAATGACGCCAAAGAATTACTGGCCATGAGCGAAGATGATGAGGATTTGAACACGCAGTTAGCCGACGAGGCCGCGGCGTTAAAGGCCCAGATCGATGCCCTGGAGCTTCAAGCCCATTTAAGCGGTCCGTTCGATCATGCCAACGCCCTTTTAAGCATCAACGCGGGGGCTGGCGGCACCGAGTCCTGCGATTGGGCATCCATGCTCATGCGCATGTATGTGCGCCACGCGGACCTGAAGGGTTACAAATGCGAGACCATTGATATATTGCACGGGGATGAAGCGGGGATCAAGAACGTGACCCTGCGTATCGAGGGAGATAAGGCTTACGGGTTCTTGAAATCGGAAAAGGGCGTTCACCGGCTGGTGCGCATTTCCCCTTTTGACTCTAACAAGCGCCGCCATACGTCTTTCGCGTCAGTTGAGGTCATCCCTGAAGTGGATGATGAAACAGATGTGGAAATAAACCCTGCTGAATTGCGCATTGATGTCTACCGCGCCTCGGGCCCGGGCGGCCAGGGGGTCAATACCACGGACTCCGCGGTACGCATCACCCATTTGCCGACGGGATTGGTCGCCCAATCACAGAAAGAGCGCTCGCAATTGCAGAACAAGGCCCAGGCCATGAAGGTCTTAAGGGCAAGGCTTTTGGCGGTCAAGACCCAAGAGCAGGAAGCAGTGATGAATAAAGAGGCCGGGGACAAGCAAAAGATCGAGTGGGGTTCACAGATCCGCTCCTATGTCCTGCACCCGTATTTGATGGTCAAAGACCACCGCACAGGGGTCGAGACCGGAAATGCCCAGAAAGTTCTGGACGGAGAGATCAGCACGTTCATTGAAGGATTCTTAAAGACCCGGCCGGAAGACCGGGACAAACGCCTTAAAACACGAGGGAACGACGATGTTTGATTTTTTGATCCGTAATGGCGTTGTGCAAAACGCCCAACGATTTATCGACCGGCTAAACCCGAAAGTACAGGTCCATATCCACCCTGAAGCGCCCCTGCCTTCCATCGGCCTGGTCAAGAAACTTTCCGTACGGGCGTCCGAGATCTGCGCCCTGGAAGAAAAGATCAAAGCCTTATCCGACGATGAGCTCAAGGCAAAGACTGTTGAATTCAAGGCGCGTATCGCCAAGGCTATCAGCAGCAAAAAGGCTGAATATGAACAAATACAGACGACCTTTCGTAAGGCATCCTCAGGCCAGGAACGCGAAGACCTGACAGTTGAGATCAAGCGTTTGGAAAAGGAATTGTTCGAGACCAAGCAGGGCGTCCTGGATGAGATCCTCAATGAAGCATTTGCCGTTGTCCGCGAGACAGGGCGCAGGGTTTTGAACATGCGCCACTTTGACGTGCAATTGGTCGGCGGCATGGTGCTGCATAGCGGCGGGATCACTGAGATGACGACCGGCGAAGGCAAAACACTGGTCGCTACCTTGCCAACCTATCTAAACGCCCTGACCGGGGACGGCGTGCATGTGGTCACAGTCAACGATTACCTGGCCCACCGTGACCGGCATTGGATGGGGCCTCTCTATGAATTTTTGTGGCTATCGATCGGCGTTATCCAGCATTACATGAACCCGCGCGAGCGCCAGGCGGCCTACAATTGCGATATCACCTACGGTACTAATAATGAGTTCGGCTTTGATTATCTGCGCGATAACATGGTTTCTTTCAAGGAAGAAATG
>Ga0265322_10000933_pt1 | contig 10250 bp, 8 predicted proteins | sample 41222metaG_FD_193584 | JGI IMG/M metagenome (GOLD analysis project Ga0265322, IMG submission 193584) | Rhizosphere microbial communities from Carex aquatilis grown in University of Washington, Seatle, WA, United States - 4-12-22 metaG | ecosystem: Host-associated > Plants > Roots > Rhizosphere >...
AATAGGCGGTGAGCTTCAAGTCTTTCGTTAGGAACGGGGTGCCCGAGTCGAGCTTTACAAGCATTGTCGTAAGCCCTTGCGCAAGGATCGTGCCTCCGAAGCGGGCCTTCGATCCTGCGACGAGAAGCACCGAGGAGCCCTCGGCCAATTCGGAGCTCGATCCCGGCACCTCCTCTGGCTGCGTGAGGCGGAAGCCGATCTTGAGACGCAGGGCATCGAGGTGGGTTTCTGAATACTGCTCATGCTGGCCCATCTTTCGCGCGCATGCATCGAAGACATGATGGTTGATAAGAAGCGCATGGAGGGATTCTCCCCGGTCGATATAGAGCGATAGCCGCCCAAGAAGAGCGGTCTCTTGGGCGTTCAAGTCGAGCTTGGCAATGAGGTGTTCGAGCATCTCACGCGAATGCGCCGCAATTATCCTGCGCGCTTTGCTCCTTTGCGCAACAAAGTAAATTAAAAAAAAGAGCAAGAGAGCGATCGTGATAAGGAAAACAAAAAGGATATCCAGCCGCGTCTGGACAAATCCCTGGCCGAAGGCCGAGATGAATTGCCCGACGCCTGTCTGATTGGTATACAACATATTGAATTGCCCCTTTTCCCATGGTGCCCGCGTCTTGCGTGGCACTTCTGCGATTCATGGTTGACTCTAGTATGATAATACCGGGTCGTTAGCAATGCCATTCCAAAAAAGACAATGAGTGACAAGGCGGGCGGCAAGAAGAGCTTGCTCGCCGCGGTGTTCATGAAATGTGGTGGGCCTCTGAAAAGTGTCGCTACCCTTGCGGTGCTTGGTGGAGTTTGAGAGCTGGGAAGTCTTAGCTGATGCGGCGGAGCACAACGGTTCAGTCATCTGCTTGCATCGTTAGAGCGGAGAGCTCGCACGAGCCGAAGACTCGGCAGAAGAGATGAATCAGCGTATGCCTACGTCAGGGAACAGCCGGGCGGACTCTTTCTTGACAACCTCATAGCACTCGCACACGCGCGCCTCCAGGCCCGGACGATCCAGCACCGTGATACGGCCATGGCTATAGTGAATCAATCCGGCGCTCTGCAATTTTCCCGCAGCCGCGGTCACGCCTTCGCGCCGTACTCCCAGCATATCGGCGATCAATTCCTGTGTCATGATCAGCTCGTTGGTGGGCAGCCGATCGAGGCTGAGCAGAAGCCAGCGACACAGCTGCTGGTCCACCGTATGGTGACGATTGCATACCGCCGTTTGCGCCATTTGAGCGAACCGGGCCAATATGTAGCGGAATAATAGACGTTGTAGGTCCAATCCGCGATTGAATTCAGATTTGAGTAAATGCCCTTGCACTCGATATGCGTGACCCGCGCTTTGCACCACGGCCCGATTCGGCATTGTATCTCCGCCCATGAAGAGTGCAATGCCCACGATGCCATCGTTGCCGACAACGGCGATCTCGGCGGACGCACCGTCCTCCATGACATAAAGCAATGACACGATGGCGGTAGTGGGAAAATAGGCATGATCCAACTTGTTCTCTGGCTCGAACAAAGCCTTACCAAGGGGAAGGGCTACCAGCTCCAGGTGTGGAGCTAGACGTGCATATTCGGGTTCCGGAAGGGCGGCGAGCAGATGGTTTTGTCGAGATGATCTTAGGGGGCTGCGCATCCGTTTCATGAGCGACCACAGCACGCCGCTCGACATTGAAGCCTATCATTTTTCTGGTGAGGTCGTACATACACGAGGGATTGCGCTTTCTCATCACCACACTTCACAACTCCCATTCTGTGTGCGTTACCACACAGAATTGCATTGCCTGAGCGTCGATTTTTATCGGTAGTTAGGGCTTCAAAAGCGAATGGATAAAGTGTCTGAAGGTGGTCAGCAGCGGGGCGGCATAGTCGAGGAATTCAGAGATTTGGGGAGGCACTCCGTGGGGATCGATTTATCAAACCTTGCTTCAAGTCGGGCGCGTGCCGAAGATCTCATCGCCCTGGTTGTACGCAACGTCATGAGCGAGATTCACTCCATGAAGGGAGTTCTCGGCAGGTCCGCGAACGTAGTCGATTTTGTAAACTTGGAAAAGAGCGCGATCGCTTCGCTTACGAGCATAAAGCGGCTGATCGTCGAAGGATGGATCGAGCCCTTGATAGGGATTCGGCATTCATTGGAATGCGGCCTGCCGGCGCGTCAGGGCCGGGAGGTGCGCATCGGTGTCTTTCCCACGGCGGCAAACCCTCTTCACTGGGCCCATCTGCTCGGAGGGCTTGTTGTGATGGAACGCTTCCACCTGGACAAGGTCATCTTCGTCATCGCCGGGCAGGATTCGCGCAAGCCTGAGATGGCACCGGCGAAGGTCCGTCACTCCATGGCAAAGGAAGTTCTCCATCTTTTCAACCCGTTCTTCGAATACTCCCCCATTGCTCTGGGTACTACAAGCTCGGGAGAGGAGAATCTATTCAAGATTCTCAAGATGAATCCCGCTCAGGCCATTCATGCATTCTATATCGCAGGTGGCGATCATTATCACAGGTTCGATCCCGCGTCCGGCAGCCCCGATACGATCCAGAGACTCGAGGAGGGAATGGCTGTGAAGTCATTTGGCTTCGATGCCCGATTGCATCGGGTATCACCCGTTTTCCTTCACCGGGTGAATGAGGAGAGAGTGATTCCGACATTCCTTGACGTGCACCGCGTGGGGACGCTGCCTCTGCAGACGTCTTCGACGGAAATTCGCTGGGCCCTTGAGGACCGCGGACGCTGGGGTAAGCTCTCCGCGCTTCCGTATGTCGCGCTGGCTTCCATCTGTGGAAACGGCTTGTATCGCGTAGGAGAGTGCAAGGAATTTCTGGACACGCTCCACTCTTCCTCTGGTCGCGTGGTTGATTCTCAAGATGTCACCTTGGAACCTGGACATGCAAGAAGACCGTCCTTCGTCCGTTCTCTCGTTACGCTTCCGTTCGCAGCCCTGCCAGCGCCTAACGCTGCCAATAATCAGTCTCCCACGTGATAGAAGCTCCGTGAATGTTCCGCGAAAACAGATGTCGCATTGGAGGAGTTGTAGATGCCAAAGATGACGGTCAAAGACATTGAGGTTAAGGAGGAGAGGGTATTGGTCCGCGTGGACTTTAATGTTCCCATGAACCATGAAGGGGCGATCACCGACGACACACGCATCCGGGCAAGCATGCCCACGATCAAATATCTGTTGAGCCAGCGCTCGCGAATCATCCTCTGCTCACATTTAGGTAGGCCTGACGGCAAAGTGGTGAAAGAGCTAAGCCTGGCGCCTGCCGGAGTGAGATTGTCAGAGCTCCTCAAGATGCCAGTAGAGACGTTGAATGATTGTATCGGTCAGCAGGTCGAGGCCGCGGTGTCAAACATGCGCGGCGGTACCATTGTGCTGCTTGAAAACCTGCGATTCCATCCACAAGAAGAGGCGAATGAGCCTGAGTTCGCCAAGAAACTATCAAGCCTGGCGGATGTCTATGTCGATGATGCGTTTGGCTCATGTCATCGCAGCCACGCTTCAATAGTGGGGATCGCACGGTACCTGCCCGCCGTATCCGGACTGCTGCTGGAAAAAGAGCTTACGACCTTGAGCCGGTTGACGGGAAATCCAGAGAGGCCCTTTGCCGTCATGATCGGGGGGGCGAAGGTGGCCACGAAGCTCGGGCTTTTGGACAATATTCTGCCAAAGATAGATTCTCTCCTCTTTGGCGGTGGGATGGAAGCCACATTCATTAAGAGTCAGGGCTTCGGCATCGGGGCTTCAGCCGTGGAGAATGACCAGATAGATCATGTGCTGAAACTGAAGATAAAGGTCAAATCCGCTGGTGTTCGGTTGCTGTTTCCAACGGACCTCATCATTGCTCAAAAACTGGAAGCTGGCTCACCCTTCAGGATAGTTTCGATAGATCAGATTCCTGAGGGATGGTTGATAGCTGATGTCGGGCCTGAAACAATCAAAGCATTCACCAGGGAGCTGAATCGAAGCAGGACTGTTTTCTGGAACGGGCCCTTGGGAGTATTTGAGATTCCCGATTTTGCCAAGGGAACGCGAAGCATGGCCGCGGCGCTTGCCGAACTGAATGCGACAACGGTCATCGGAGGAGGCTCAACCGCCGAGGCGGTGGTAGAAATGGGACTGGCGGATAAAATGTCGTTTGTCTCAACCGGCGGTGGGGCTTCACTTGAGTTACTCCAGGGCAAGGTACTCCCCGGAGTAGCCGTATTGAAGGATGCGTAACACACGGAACGGAGAAATCCGTCACTTTATACTCATTGAGAGAGCGTGGTGATGGAAACAATAAAGAGCATCAAAGCCGTAGAGATACTCGACTCCCGAGGAAATCCCACTCTCAAGGTGAAGGCAGAGCTTGATGGCGGTTGCTTCGGCGTGGCGGCCGTGCCCTCCGGAGCGAGCCGCGGCAAGCACGAGGCAGTGGAGCTGCGAGACGGCGACGCTTCCCGATTCAACGGTATGGGCGTTCTTAAGGCGGTGTCCAATGTAAACGAAAAGATTGGGCCAGTCATGGTCGGCCTGTCAGCTCTTGACCAGGCGTCAATTGACAAAACGTTGATCGATCTTGATGGAACGGAGAACAAATCCGGCCTCGGTGCTAACGCCATTCTAGGAGTCTCACTGGCCGTCGTCCACGCCGCGGCATCCTGCATAGGAATTCCACTTTTTCGGCACTTGGGCGGAGTGGCTGCACACACGCTGCCCGTGCCCATGATGAATATTCTGAATGGAGGCAAGCACGCCGCCAATTCGACTGATTTCCAGGAGTTCATGATCGTACCTGCTGGTGCGCATAGCTTCAGACAGGCGCTGCAAATGGGGAGTGAAATCTATCACGGTCTGAAAGCGATTCTCAAGGACAAGGGGTTGAAAACGAATGTCGGTGATGAAGGGGGATTCGCACCTTCCCTGAAGATCAATCGGGAAGGAGTTGAACTACTCGTGTCAGCTATCGAAAAGGCTGGATACACTGCCGGCAAAGACTGCTTTATCGCCTTGGATCTCGCGGCCAGCGAGTTCTATCGTGATGGCAAGTACGTCCTTGCTCGAGAAGGAATCTCGTTGAGCACCGATGGAATGATAGAGTACTGCGCTGATCTGGTTTCTCATTATCCGATAATCAGCATCGAAGACGGCCTGGCAGAGGACGACTGGGATGGCTGGCGATTGATGAATGAAAAACTGGGCGCAAAAGTACAATTGGTAGGCGACGATCTGTATGCCACGAATAGAAAACGACTGACCAAAGGAATTCGAGTGGGAGCATCCAACTCCATCCTGATCAAGGTAAACCAGATTGGTACTTTGAGTGAGACTCTCTCTGCGTCCCAAATGGCCCAAAAGGCAGGATGGACCGCAATCGTCAGCCATCGATCCGGCGAGACTGAAGACACGACAATAGCCGATCTGGCCGTCGGGCTTGGTAGCGGACAGATAAAGTCTGGCGCTCCATGCCGTTCGGAGCATACAGCCAAGTACAACCGCCTTCTGACAATAGAGCAGGAATTGGCCTCGGGCGCCCAGTATGCGGGGATTCAGGCTTTCCGCAACAGAGACGGAAATCTCGGCGTGGATGCGTAAGACAGGTGAAACCGTGAGAAAGGTGTAAATCGTACCATGAATATGAAACCTGATCAGCGCACAAAGACCCAGTTATCCATATTCTTTGCTGTCGCGGGTCTCCTCATTTTCCAATTGTTGTTCATGCGCGGTGGCGGCCCCACTGAAGTCGCGTACAGCGACTTCAAAAAAGCGCTTTCAACGGGCAAGGTGCAAGATCTCGTCGTTTCCCCCACGGACATCCAGGGCACCATGGTCGACGCATCCGGACAGCTCACCGCTTTTCATACTTTGCGCGTCGATGAGCCAGACTTCGTGAAACAATTGACCGACAAGGGAGTGAAGTTCACCGGCAAGGCTCAAGGGTCGTTCTTGGGAAGCGTCTTCACGTGGATCCTGCCCGTAGGCATCATGTTTGCCCTGTGGTTTTTCTTCATGAAGCGGAAGGGAGCCGGCATGGGGATGGGCTCGGGCGGTCCGGGCGTGTTGGGAATTGGAAAGAGCAAGGCGAAGCTCGCGGTAGACAGAGGGTCGAATGGAATCACCTTCGGAGATGTCGCGGGAATTGACGAAGCCAAAGAGGAGCTGCAAGACGTCGTTGACTTTATCAAGACTCCCGATCGCTTCGAGACTCTCGGCGGGAGGATCCCGCGCGGCATCCTCCTGGTTGGCGCCCCGGGAACCGGAAAGACTCTCCTTGCCAAGGCCGTGGCAGGAGAAGCCGACGCGCTTTTTTTCAGCATTTCGGGATCGGAGTTCGTGGAAATGTTCGTCGGCGTCGGGGCCGCGCGCGTTCGCGATCTGTTCTCTCAGGCTTCCGCAAAAGCACCGTGCATCATTTTTATCGACGAGCTGGACGCACTCGGTAAGGCCCGCGGCTTCAGCCCCATGGGGGGGTATGACGAGCGTGAGCAGACCCTGAACCAGCTCCTGACGGAAATGGACGGGTTTGGCGGCCACAAAGGAGTGATTGTCATGGGCGCCACCAATCGCCCGGAAATCCTGGACCCCGCGTTGCTCAGGCCCGGACGTTTTGATCGGCAGGTCGTGGTGGACCGGCCCGATCTGGTGGGCCGTGAAGGCATCCTGAAAGTTCACGCCAAAGGGGTGAAGCTCGGTGCATCGGTGGACCTTCACGTAATTGCCCAGCGTACCCCGGGGTTTGTAGGGGCGGACCTTGCAAATATCGTCAACGAGGCGGCACTCCTTGCGGCTCGGCGGGAGAAGACAGAGGTGTCCCCGGATGAGCTCAGCGAGGCCATCGACCGTGTCGTGGCAGGGCTGGAGAAGAAGAAGCGACTCATCAATCCGCAGGAGAAAAAGATCGTCGCCTTCCACGAGTCGGGGCACGCCGTGGTCTGCCACAGTCTTGATAGCGTGGACGTGGTACAAAGGATTTCCATTGTACCACGTGGCGTGGCCGGACTAGGTTATACCATCCAGCTTCCCACTGAAGACCGCTATTTGGTCACGAAGAAGGAGCTGGAAGAAAAGCTCGCGTCGCTCCTGGGCGGAAGGGTGGCTGAAGAGTTCTTTTTCAATGACGTCTCGACGGGGTCGCAGAATGACCTGTACAGGGCGACGGAAATAGCCCGCGCGATGGTCAAGGAGTATGGGATGAGCACGCGGATGGGGCTCGCTGTTTACGAGCGCCCGCGAAATCCCTTTCTCAATGGAGACTTGTACGGGCCAGTGGAGAGGGACTATTCGGAAAAGTTCGCCGCGGAGATCGATGAGGAAGTGAAGCTCATCCTCGAGCAGGCCCAAACGACCGCGCGCGCCATCGTTGAGGCAAAGCGTGCGACGGTGGAAGCCATCGCCGAGCGCCTCTTAGAGAATGAAGTCATTGAGCGGGAGGAGTTTCTGCGGCTTGCGGAAGGGGCGTCGGAGCAAAGCCCTATCATGGCATAGAAGAACTTCCGTGCTGGGTGGAATTGATTAGGAATAGGCGCCGGATGCCTGCCTGACTTTCAATACGGGGCAAGCCGCCGTCCGCGTCGAGAACTGACAACATTCCCCTCAGCCTCAATGAATGGCTGCCACCGTCGCGGCAGGCCAGCCCTTTCGCAACGCGGCGACGAGACCTGTGGAAATATCGACGGAGAATTCGTAAGTTTTTTCTCCATGTTTGTCGTGGGCGACCACGGAACAATGCGGATTGCCCCGGCCAGTCAGCCATGAGAAAAAGCCCTTCTTTGGGGTCTGCACGGAGACAATCTCGCTTCGTGCTATGGTGAACTCGCTCTCATCTTCATGCTCAGCCGATATGTCCATGTTCATGTATGGCCGCGGGGTGTCGGCAACATATTTGAATCGGAAGGACTTGTCGGTCAGGATGAGAAGCCCTTCATGGCCCGCAGGGTTCCCCCCGTCACGAAACCAGTTGCCCTCGCTCCGGGCCTCGACTTTCTCACCTGTCTCCAACTCGAAAGCCTGCCAGAATTCCGCTATGTGGTCAGCCACGGCTGTGCCTCCTCTGCTCTGCAAAAGCTAACGAAGGTAAAGATCCGCCCTTTTTGATCAGACAGCTGTTTGCCAGCGCACAGATCGCGGATCCTCCAAACCAGTCAGGAGCTGCCTGCGGGCACCCCATCAATGTGCGCCACCGCACAGAAATGAATTGGTCGCTTTTCCAACATTATTCATTGACAAGGCGTTCTGGTACGCGCCGATACAGCGCAAAACGAGTGATCGCTTCATGGCCAGCGACCCCTCATAGCCTCGCATGAGTCTGAGCGAAATGAGACGGAATGAGGAAAGATGGAGCATGTGATGGAAATTAGCCCCCGTGCCGGAAAACTTGCTGATCCGGAAATGTTGGTAAACGTGCCCCGTCTGGTCACGGCCTATTACAACGGGGTTCCCAACCCTTCGGTTTCCTCACAGCGGGTCGTGTTCGGTACATCAGGGCATCGTGGATCGGCGTTTGAGACGGCTTTCAACGAATGGCACATCCTCACGATCTGCCAGGCGATTTGTTTCTATCGAAAGCGGCAGCGCATCGAGGGCCCGCTGTTTCTTGGCGGGGACACACACGCGCTTTCCGTGCCGGCTTGCGCCACAGCGCTTGAGGTGCTGGCCGGAAACGGGGTCGAAGTCATACTCGCGCAAGGGGATGAATACACGCCGACTCCCGTCATCTCGCATGCGATTCTCAACTACAATAATGGGCGAACGACAGGACTTGCTGACGGTATCGTCATCACTCCGTCTCACAATCCGCCGCACGACGGCGGGCTCAAATACAACCCGCCAAACGGCGGACCGGCGGGATCCGCGGTCACCGCGTGGATCGAAGCCAGGGCGAACAAGCTCCTGGAAGCGCGTCTCCGCGGGGTAAGGCGCATATCCTGCGAAAGGGCGCTTGCCTCATCCACGACCCACCGGCACGACTACCTGAGCTCGTATGTCGACGACCTCGAAGGGGTGATCGACATGGATGCCATCCATGGCTCGGGCATAAGGCTGGCGGTGGACCCACTGGGTGGCGCAGGGGTTCACTACTGGGGGGCAATCGCCTCGCGCTACGGGATAGAATTGACCGTACTCAACACAATCGTCGACCCGACCTTCCGCTTCATGACCTTGGATTGGGACGGCCAGATCCGCATGGATCCATCGTCTGCCTACGCGATGCGTGGTGTAATCGATCTGAAGGACCGTTTCGATATAACGCTTGTTTGCGACACGGACCACGACCGCCACGGAATCATCACCAGGAGCGAGGGGCTGCTCCCGCCAAATCACTACCTGTCAGTCGCCATACACTATCTCTTCCAACACAGGCCGGATTGGTCCGCCGTGTCGGCGGTCGGCAAGACAATCGTGAGCAGCCAGATGATCGATCGCGTCAGCGCAAAGCTGGGCCGGAAGCTTTACGAAGTTCCGGTAGGCTTCAAATGGTTCGTGGATGGGCTGCTCGATGGATCGCTCGGCTTTGGAGGTGAAGAGAGCGCCGGGGCTTCCTTTGCCCGTCGGGATGGCAAGGCATGGACGACGGACAAGGACGGAATTATTGCCGCATTGCTCTCGGCGGAGATCACCGCGAAGCTGAACCGCGATCCCGGCGAAATCTACCGTGAGCTCACGCGCGACTTCGGTCAGCCTTCCTACGACCGGGTCGAGGCGCCGGCCACCTCGCTGCAAAAGGAGCTCCTCAAGACGCTTTCCGCACAGCAGGTCAAGGCGAACGAACTGGCTGGGGAGAGAATTCAAGCCATCCTTACCAATGCCCCGGGAAATGGCGAGTCCATAGAGGGATTGAAGGTAACATCCGAGAACGGATGGTTCGCGGCGCGTCCTTCAGGGACGGAGGATATCTACAAGATCTACGCTGAGAGTTTCCTCGGGCCGGATCACGTGCGCCGCATTCTCGAGGAAGCGCAGGGTCTTGTGAACGACGCTCTTCGGGAGACAGCGCCACCCCACACTCTTCAGGGAAAGAAGTCATGAGGAAGCCGAAGAGGACGAATGCAGAGTTGAAATACCTTGTGGCCCTGCTGGCAGACACCGACGGCATGATCCGCGAACGGGCTCGCGAATCGTTGGTGGATACCGGGAAGGGCGCTGTTCTGTCCTTGATAAAGGCGCTGCAAACATCCCCGCTGGATCAAGTCCGATGGGAAGCGGCAAAGGCGCTCGGTGCAATCGATGACACCAGATCAATGCTGCCACTGGTGAATGCGCTCAAGGACAGCA
>Ga0265322_10000935_pt1 | contig 10186 bp, 12 predicted proteins | sample 41222metaG_FD_193584 | JGI IMG/M metagenome (GOLD analysis project Ga0265322, IMG submission 193584) | Rhizosphere microbial communities from Carex aquatilis grown in University of Washington, Seatle, WA, United States - 4-12-22 metaG | ecosystem: Host-associated > Plants > Roots > Rhizosphere...
CGTCTCTTTTGCGATGTCCGTCCCATTCTCTACTGTTATTCCTACATCTGCCTTCTTTAACGTTGGAGCGTCGTTTATTCCATCACCCATGAATCCTACTGTGTGATTGTTCTGTTTTAACGCGATGACTATTCTCTCTTTTTGCAGTGGCGTAAGCCGTGTGAATACGCTTGTCTTTTCTACAAGATCACGCAACTGCATGTCGTCTCTTGCGTCTATATCGTCGCCAGAGGCGTATCCTTTTACTTGTATATCAAGATCTTTGCATATCTTTCTTGTGACAAGTTCATTGTCTCCAGTAAGTATCTTAACCTCGACGCCAAGCTCTTTCAATTCTTCTATTGCCTCTCTTGATTTTCTTTTTGGAGGATCGAGGAATGCAATGAACCCGAGGAGCGTCATCTCTTTTTCATCATCATAATTGTATGCGAATTTTTTCTGCACATCCTTGTACGCTATCGCAAGGACTCTATGCCCGTCAGAGCTCAAATTATCATATGTCTGTATTATTTTTTTGAGATCTTTCGCGTTTATTCTCTTTATCAGGCTCCCAACTCTATAATGTGTGACTCTTTTGAACAAGGCTTCAGGGGCACCCTTCGATATTATGCGATATATTTTCTTTTGACTTCTACTATGTTTTCCTTTAGCTTTATTCTTATCTTCAGTTTCTATCACTATCGACATTATCTTCCTGTTGAAATCGAACGGTATCTCGTCCATCTTTTTATCTGTGACCTCGAACCTCTTCTCGTGTTTGAGTATAGCTTCATCTAGAACATTCTTGAGACCCGACTGGAAGTAGCTGTTTATGTACGAGTACGTGAATACCTCATCATTCTCTTTTCCAAGAACATCAGTATGTCTCTGAAGTATTATATGATCTTCCGTGAGCGTACCTGTCTTGTCTGTGCACAAAACATCCATAGCGCCGATATTCTGTATAGCATCAAGATGTTTCACTATCACCTGTTTTTTGACCATATCCCTTGCGCCCTTTGCCAAGTTTACGGTTACGACAAGAGGAAGCATGTCAGGTATCAGCCCAATAGCGACAGCCATCGAGAATAGCAATGATTCTAGAACGTTATGTTTCAGGAATGCGTTGACCGCAAATATCACAAAGACCAATATAAGTATGGCTTTTATCATGAGCCATGTGAAGTCACGGATGCCTCTGTCGAATGACGTCTCGGTGCTCGAGGATACATGCTGTACTATACTGCTGAATTCCGTAGCTTTCCCCGTCCTTATGACTATACATGTAGCCTCTCCACTTACGACAGATGTTCCCATGAACACTATATTTCCAGGAGTATTCCCGTCATCAATATTGCTTTCATGTGTCTTTTCAGAGGGGATACTCTCTCCAGTAAGGCTTGATTCGTTGACGAAAAAATCCTTAGAGTCGATTATCAATGAATCAGCAGGTATTATGTCGCCTGCAGTGAGAACGATTATGTCCCCAGGCACTATCTCTTTGTTATTTATCTCTCTCTTCTCGCCGCTTCTTATAGTCGCTGTAGTTATTTTCACCATCTCTATGAGTTTCTCTATGTCTTTTCCGGACCTATATTCCTGGATGAAGTCGATGCATACACTTATCAGGACCATGGCGAATATGAACATGGCGCTTATCTTTTCAGAATAAAATAATGTGAATAACCCAATGAGTAAGAGTCCTATTATTATAGGGTTGAGAAATTTTGATAAGAACTGCAAGACTATCGGAAGTTTATCCTTATGTATGGGTTCATTTGGGCCGTATGTCCCGAGCCTTGACGCGGCCTCATCATTCGTCAATCCTGTTATCGCTGTTTCAGATTTTTTTAGGGCGTCATCTTTTGATAGCCTGGAATATTCGATTAGTATTGCTTTAGAAGCCTCCTGACTTTTCAATCGCCCACCTCTCTCATATTTACTGGCATAGTTGTTTATAAATATGATTGTGTTTTATGTGCTGATATACTATAGCATCGTATTGATGCTTACGGATTAAATTTATAAACGCGTTTTCTCTCCTATTCTACGTAGGGTAGTGCTTGGTTGTGGGTATCTTGCTGTAACAGGCAAGAAGCTCAGGAAAGTCCGCCCACCGTGAAAGGCCACTCGCAAGAGACCCGTAATAAGGTGGCTCCAACTCAGAAACAGAACCTCACATTATAGGGATGATGGATAAACCATCGGCGACGATGGAATAAATCCTGACGACGTAGTGTGGATGGATGAAATGGTTAGTCCTGGCCGGTGCAACTCTCTAAGAGGCTAAGTCGAATACCAAGAAAACCTGTTCGTAGAAATGCGAAGGTTTACAGAAGGTGGCTTATAGCTACCCTACACTTTTTTATCACTGTTCAGATTTTTTTTTTGCCTTATGAAATTCCTGTCCAAGGAGTGCGAATATCGCTATGTCGACAAATGTTATTATAAGAAGTATTATCGAGTGATTGAATACGAATTCATATATCTGATAGATTATAGTTAAAGCAAGTAGAGAACTTACGACCGGGAATACCCATAATTTCTTTTTCATGAGAGCAAGCATTATTCCAATGCTTAAAATACCGTGAACGATCATTATCACTGATATAAGTTGGTGGACATGTAGGGACATGTTCCTCGCCGCGTTCATGAAGAAATTTGCCATGACATCATCAGGATCACTCACTAATTCTCTTCCGAATATTGCCTCAACAATTCGGCTTATGGTCGCTGAACTTGCGAAAAGCAGCATGACCCCGGCTATAGTTTCAAGTAGTCCATATATCCCTTTGATGTAAAGGCTTAATCTGAATATCTTATGCTCGATAATGCGCTCTATATGCTTATTCATGTTCTGATGATTTGCTCATCAATTAAAAATGTTTACATATACATCTTTCAAAAAATATCACTACTGAAGAGTAATATTTTTAAATGGACATTTGCTCCGTCTATCATGATTCCGTATTATAAGACTATAGCAGGTGGTAAAGATACCCTCAGAAAAAAACTCGACATAGACAGACTCGAGATGCCTATGAAAGTCATACGATGTCAGGATGGGTTGTTTACAAATCAAGAATATATGAATCTTCTTGGCTATTTTTCTTGGGAAGATTTTGTTTCAGCTTACAAATCAGAACAAAAGATAATAACGCAGGCTGACAAGGTTTCGAAAACTGTTAACGAATTCGAAAATGCAATATCGGAGATAGTTGATAAAGAGACAGAAGATGTAGAGAATCTGCATGATCATGAAGTAGGTATAGCTTCGCTAGTATTCGCCTTGTCTGCTTTCGGTTGCGCGCCGATATCAGGATGTAGGGCTCATCCTGGAGGCACATATTCTTCAGCTCCATCTGCAGGATTATTCGCGCCTAAAACGAAGGCAAGAACTCTGCTAGGTGTTGCGATGCATTCTAATGTCGGAATAATAAATAATTCACATATAGAAGAACATAATGGTATAGAAATATATGCCCACACTGTTACTGATTTGATGCAGTACGCACATAATCTGTATAAGACGCAAAACACTCCTGCACCGAAGTCTAAGAGAAGATAATCGGGAAAAGTTTATATAGTATTTTTCTATTACAGTACCATGATCGATAAAACTAATGCCAAAAGAGATTATTTTCTGAAAATATTCGCTCAGGCAGAAAAACATTATGGGTCCTCTACAAAGAGGCTTGCAGGCGACGACTGGAAATTTGATTGGCAGACACTTATCGCGACTATACTTTCTGCCCAGACAAGAGATGAGACTACAATTCCTGTAGCCGAGAATCTGTTTAAGAAATATCCTACTCTTGAAAGTCTTTCAAAGGCGAGATATGATGATGTCCTCAAGATAATCAGTCGAGTAAATTTCAAGAACAACAAAGCAAAGAATGTGATTGGTGCAGCAAGATATCTTGTCGAACATTACGATAGCACAGTTCCTAATGATATCGATAAGCTCATCGAAATCCCTGGCGTAGGAAGAAAGACAGCGAATCTTGTCTTGAACGAGGTCCATTCAATGGATGGAATATGCGTCGACACGCACGTGCATAGGATTTCCAACGTGTTCGGCTTCGTTAAGACAAAAACACCAACACAAACGGAGCAGGAGTTGATGAAGTTAGCCCCAAAACGATATTGGTCTAAGATTAACAGAGTATTTGTACTCTGGGGAAAAGAAGTTCGCGGACGCGACAAAGAGAAGTTTCTGGAAAAATTAGAAAAGAATTAGATTATATGCTCTCCCTGAAGAGATATTGTGTAAATAATATGCTATAAAGTATTACTCAGTAATGACAACATTTATATAGGTTGTTTTGTTCTTATTTGTAATATCGCTTGTCTGGGGGTTTTTATGACTAAAACGCTTGAAGCCCTTTTATCAGGGGAAATCAGGGTATCGCTATTGGAAGACGAAAAAATATGACATGATATATAAGGGAAAAGATGAAATCTCTCGATAAACTTACAAGAACTTTGTATAGTAGAGTGCAGCGAATTGTGGCTTCGAAGCTCTTCAAAAAAGTATTCTATACTGAAAGCCCTTTTGAAGCGATGTTTTACGACAATCCGATAATGTCATTCCTAGTTGATCCTGAGACAAGACGTGTCGTGGATGCAAATAACGCTGTCATTTCATATCTAGGATATGATAAAGAAAAATTATTATCTATGAAAGTCTCTGATTTTAGTATGACTTCTGTCGATGCCCGTGATACTGCATTCCGTGATGCACATCTAGGCGCGGTATATTTTCCCCGACAATTCGTTTTGGCTAATGGCTCGTTACGTGACGTGGAGATACATTCAGGACCTATAATTATACATGGAAAAGAGCTTTTTTATTCCACTGCCATTGATATAACAGAAAAAAAATTACATGAACAGCAGTTGAAATTATTTCAGCAGATATTCACAAGCGCTAACGATGCAATAACAGTTGCTGATCCAAACGATAATTTAATCCTTGTCAATGATGCTTTTTCAAAGATGTATGGTTATTCTAGCAAAGAAGTGATCGGTAAACCTACATCCATATTGTGGTCAAACACTAATCATCCTGAAGAACTTGAGAATATAATTAACGATACAAAAAAAGGCGAGTGGCGTGGCGAGCTCTATAATAGGCGCAAGGATGGCACAGAATTCCCAATATACTTATCTGCATCACCAGTCGTCGATAAGGATAACAGGATAGTAGCTCTGGTTGGGATAGCTAGAGACATAACTAAAGAGCGAACATACCTTGGCGACATCGCTGCAAGCGAAAGGAGATTCAGGGAATTCGTAGATATGTTACCAGAGCCGGTTTTTGAGATAGATATTTCAGGTCACCTAAACTTTGTTAATGAACAAGGGTTGAAAATCTTTGGTTATACACGTGAGGATTATAATAGAGGAATAGCTGTTTCAGATGTAATATCTCCTGAAGAGCACTCGAAAGCTTTCAAACGGATAAGAGAGGCTCTTGAGACAGGTGAAATATTGTCTGATGAATACACCGTACGACTTAAGGACGGCTCAACATTTCCTGCGTTGATTATGACCTCGAGAATACTTCAAGATGGTAAACCTGTTGGTTTGAGAGGATTAATTACCGATATATCAAGACAGAAAGCTGTACAAAAAGAGTTGCGTGATGAACTGGAAAAGAATTCTAGAGTATCTTTACAACAAGGTTATGTACCTATATGCGCTAATTGTAAAAATATACGTGAAGAAAATGGCAAATACGTGAAACTTGAGGCGTATTTCATGAAAGAAGGATACCAATTCAGTCATGGTATATGTCCTGATTGTATGCCTATTCTTTACCCTAATGTGAGCGGTAGGATTAATAGTGAAGATAAGAGTACATAAAGCACTAAATTTATAAAAGATTTTCTATTCTTTATCTATAGGTGAAATAATGGCCGATGATAAGATAAGCATGCCGAGTAGCATGGCTGGTATTACAAGGTATTTTGACGATTATAAGAGCAAGATAGAGCTCAAGCCTGAGCACGTTGTTGCATTGATAATTCTGGTTATTGTAATAGAGATACTTCTTAATTGGCAGGGCTATGGCTGGTTCGGCCTTGCATAAAAGTTTTGGTGTAACATGATACCTAAGATAGATCCAAGACAGATGCAGCAGATGATGCGTAAGATGGGGATACAGCAGGAAGACATCGATGCAGAAGAAGTAATCATAAAGTGCTCGGATAAGATAATCAGGATATCAAATCCTTCTATCCAGAAAGTAAACATGGCTGGACAGAAATCATTTCAGATATCTGGTGATGAGAGCGTTGAAGAGCTTTCCTCAAGCGATGATTCCGAAATTGAAATCAGCGAAGACGATCTGAATACAGTCATGTCACAGACGAGTTCTACAAAAGATGAGGCAGAGCAGGCGCTTAAGGATACGAGCGGAAATATTGCCGAAGCTATACTTCTATTGACTGCAGAGAAGGAAGAATAGACTTAAATACATTTATATATCATTATACCCCCTAATTTTAAATATGTATTCGGAGAGGCAGATAAAACTTTGGTTTAAAAAAATAAGGAATGATTCTTATTCTGATCTATGCCTATCTTCAAAAGTGCATATCGAACTGATGGGGTTCACAGGTTATAGTTCTCCATTTACTGGCGACGTTTATATAAATCTTGATAAAATTAACAATAGCAATTATACAAAGGACGGGATGGTAGGGCTTATTGCCCATGAATTGGCTCATCAGGTGTCATATAGAAAACGTTCTTTTATCGGTAAATGGATTTTTTTATGGAATTATTATTTCTCTTTGAAAAAAAGATGCGAAGTCGAGAAAGAAGCAGATGAGATAACAATCCAAAGAGGTTATGGAAAAGAACTAATATCTGAGATAACCTCCGAGTATGAGTATTATTCTGACGACAGAGAAATGCTCAAATTCATAAAGAAAGTTTATTCAACTCCAAATGATATAAAAAGACTAATCAGAAAATATTCTAAAAAATAAATAAAAATGACGAGATCTTACTCGTCGAAGAAACTTCTTCCCAAGCTGAACAATCCGAATGTCGCTATTATGAATGATGCCACAAGGAACGTCCATAACGCCAAAGGAGTCATACCAGATTGTGCATTATATGTATCCCAGAACCATCTATTCCCAAAATATAACAGTACGACGCCCACAACGAAGAGATTTGTCCTTCTGAAAGGCATACTACTTGAAACAGATTTTGCTGCAACTGCTTTTGCCATAAAATCACCTCTCCTCTATCGTGGAAGAACTTATTTATAAATATAGTGGAAACTTCCCTTCAGGATAGGGGTTTCTAAGAGGGACCTTTGCGTAAGCTTTATATACCACCATTCCATAGTATTTATGGATACCTGAGAGTATTACATTATGGCTGGTAGGTGTACCTTTTAAAAATGAGATCCTACGAAATACTGCGCGCTCAATCAGAGGAAAAGTTGAAGATTGCCGATCATCTCATAGGCACAACCTATCCACTTGTCAGAGAGCCTAAACTTCTGGTGTCTGTGATAGAGAATATATCCCAATCCCTTGACCTCGCTATGGCATCTCTTCTCGATTATGAGAAGAGTTTCATAAAGATACCAAGCTACAGCGAAGATTTCGAGAGCAGGCTTGAGGTTTTCCGCAGAAAGGTCGCAACGAAGTACGGCATAGAGAATGACGTGCTCAATTTCATAGTCGATTTGAGACGGATACTTGACGGGCACAAGAAGTCGAGCGTTGAATTCACGCGTAAAGAGAAACTCGTTATAACCGACAATAACTTCAATATGGAGACTCTTGCCATCGAAGACGTGAAAAAAAAGTTATTGAAGGCCAAGGCGATATCGAACATGATGTTTTCGATAATAAAATACTGACGATAAAATTTCCATATAGTTTACGCTTATCATTTATGTTTTAGGATAAAAGGTGATTTGGAACATGAGAGAGACAATTGAAAATGCTGTAGAAGAGCTTAAGAGGGTAGACCACTCAATATTTGTCAGCCTTAAATATACGAGAACTGTCGATATACTGATTAACATCCTGATAAGGATGGTCGATTGCTACGAATTCTTGATGCTTGCATTGCTAAAATATGCGCTTGAGAACAAGATGATAGGCGAGATACCGCAGACCCCGAAAGAGCGGGCAATCATGATAAAGACTATATTCAAAGAACAAGAGATACATGATAATATAGACTTATACCTTCTCCTAAAAGCGATGCTGAAGAGCACTTACACAAAAGAGAACGAGTATAGAAGGCACGTCGCCATGCGCGCGATAGTTGCAGGAAGAGAAGAGATAATAAACATAAACATCATATCACAATATTACGAATACCTTACGAGTTTCTTCCACCTTGTAGATAACACGACAAGAGGAACATACATCCTAGGCACTGGACCTCTAATACGGGATGGTATAACAGAGACGACTGACGAAGATAATCCAAACAATCCTTACTGGACCCAGGTTGAGGAGATGAAGAAAGAGGCAGAGGCAGAAATAAAGCGGGACAAAGAGATAAAAGAGAAGATACGTCTAGAAAAGCAGAGCAAGGAATTCGCAAGAAGAGCTCCTATCGTTGTCGAGAAGAAACATAAGCGAATCACGAAGAGAAAGCCTAAGATACTCCCGAAAAGGGTAATACCAAAAGATAAATTAAGGATGATGGAACTGAATAAACAGGAAAAGAAGAAACAGGAAAAGAAAAAATCTAAGAAGCCTAAGAAGTGAATTATGGCACGAGTTATATCAATAATATCTTTGGACAGAGGAAACGGTAAGACAACTGTCGCCCTTAACTTAGGATTGGCCTTGCACCAGAAGAATAGGCGCGTGCTAGTGTTCGACGCCGATTTCACGAAAAATAACATGATTGAGCACCTCAGTGTCTCGTCGCTGCCTGTGACGATAAAACAAGTCCTTGACAACAAGGCCCATATGAACGAGGCAATATACAGGCATATAACAGGACTGAAACTTATCCCATCGATAATCCATGATTACAATAATTTCTCTTATTATTTCGAGGATCTTCTCGCCGATTATGATTATATAATACTGGATACCCCGAAAGAAGTGTCCCTTCTTGATGTTGTCCTAAAGAATTCTGATGAAGCGATGATTGTCCATAGTCCAACCTACAGCAGCAAGATTGTCGCTGACGCCATAGATATGTTATCGAGAAGAGGGATAATGAATCTAGGGATAATCATGAATAATTCGGCTGATAATAGCGCAGATGCACTTCTTGACTATCCTGTAATCATGAAGATACCTACAGACAAATATATATCAAAATCCTTTGAGATGAAAAATCCTGTAGTCCACACCCATCCAGGCAGTAATGCTGCGCGAAAGTTTAGGATACTTGCAGAAATGTTATTATAATACTTTTTTCTGGAGTTTTTTCCAAGAGATAGTTTTTGCCCAATTTTCTAATGGTTGATTATGAAGTATTTGTTTCTTTTCTTTCTGATTGCCAGAATAGCTATCAACAGCCTCTTCGAGAATCTTGACAGTATATCCTCGCCATTCTAATTCCTGTGCAGTGCATAGGACGCAGCAATCAATCGTCAATCCAATTAAAACTATCTCATCCACGTCTTTAGGTTTACCTATACTTTTTTCTAACCATCTATTGAAAGAATTTGGATTTTGGTATGGAATTCCAGGTTTTTTACCAGCAAGCCCCGCATTTTTTCTCGTCCAAACAGGTGAATTCATGCTCTTAACCCATACATTTTCATACTTTATATCTTTAGGGATTTCGGATTCATAACCTCTTTTGCCAGGATGACAACAATCGTCCCTGCCTCCAGGGCGTGGAGATCTGTAATCAGAGATTATTTCAGAGATTTTTATATTATTTTCTCTTAAAAATGGTACGAGAATTTCTTTTATGAATGCGACGCTTGGACGAGGTTCGTAACAAATCCCTCCTTTTGCTGTGAAATCTTTTTGGAAATCCACTGAGATTATTTTTATTTTGCTCATATATCCTATTGCGAAAAGAAACTTATAAAGTTAGTGAAAATGTAGTGTCAGGATACATTAGCTACATGCCTCTTCTTTCCCGTAACCTTTAAAACCCCTTATTGTATTCTGTTTACTAGGCAAAACTATAGTGAAATGTTATAGGTGATATGATTAAGATGCATAAATTCGCAGTACTTGTCAATAAGGGT
>Ga0265322_10000939_pt1 | contig 10171 bp, 7 predicted proteins | sample 41222metaG_FD_193584 | JGI IMG/M metagenome (GOLD analysis project Ga0265322, IMG submission 193584) | Rhizosphere microbial communities from Carex aquatilis grown in University of Washington, Seatle, WA, United States - 4-12-22 metaG | ecosystem: Host-associated > Plants > Roots > Rhizosphere >...
GCGTCTTCCGCCATGGTCTTGGTGAAAATAAGCACGTACTCGCGGTATTTCGGCGTGAGGAATTTCCCGTAGCGCTCTTCGCTGCCGCCGTTCTGGTAGAGCTGGGCCGTGTCAAAGGTGCGGATCCCGCTTTCCATCGCCGCTTCGATGACGGCCTGCGCGACACTTTCAGACGGCCGCCCGATGTGGGAGCCGCCGACGGCCAGCATGGTCACTTTCAATCCGGTCTTTCCCAGCGTGCGCAGTGGCAGCAGGGGACCGAGTTTGTCGGAGGGTGCCAGCTCCGTGGCGCCAAAGACGCGCCAGGGCACAAGGGTTGCACCGGTGAGCAGCGCAAGCCTCTGCAGAAGTTCACGCCGCGTGATGGGGTCGCGCGTGGTCATCATAAGGGTTCGGATACTGGGGTCTTCGCGCCGTGGCAATGCGGAATGGGGTGTGAGCAACGATACCACCCGAGGCGATAAACGCCATCGGACAATGACGATTTTTTCCGCCAGCGTCGCGCAGACGGGATGGGGCAAGGTCTGACGGCCGGCAAACTGGCGGGAGGCGTGGCCGGCCCCCTGACGTGCCGCCTGAAGCCGGCAGGCACTTCGTCCGCGTTGAGAAATATTGAGTTTTCATCCGGCGGGTGGATGATGTTATCCCTTGGTGGATTCAACTGAAGGAGAACGAAAAATGAGTACAATGGAGATCCCCCCGTCATCAAAGTGCGGCGGAAAAGAGATGGCTGCAAAGCCTTCGCCATGGCGTTCGAGATCCTGGTGGACCCGGCACCTGGGCGAGGCTCGCCGGCTGACAGCCACCGGCGGCCTGACGCTGGCCATTGTCGCGGGAGCCGTCGTCTTTGGGGCCATCCCCGTTTCGAAGGTCTATGGCCAGGTTCAGGCCCCGGCCCAGCCGACGTTTAGCCCCACCGAGTCCGTGAATTCTCCCATGGGCGCGGCCTATGGCGTCAAGCCGGGTCGCGTGGCGTGGGCGTTTGACCCGAAGGCCACGACTTGGGACGGCACGACCAACTCGCCGGGATGGTGGGATGACAGCAACACCCATCCCGCGGCCGTCGAGAAAATGCTGGCGGACGCGATCATGTCGGTGGGCGACGCCAAGACCGTCAATGAGAGCTGGACTAGGATCTTCACGGATTTCAACCAGCGCAAAGGCAAGGGCGCGGTCGGCTACAAGCCGGGCGAAAAAATCGTCATCAAACTCAACCTCAATCAATCGCGCGATCACGGCGACGGCGCCAACGCCTCCTATGTCGCGCCGCAACTCGTGCAGGCGTTGCTGCGCCAGCTGGTGCAGCAGGTCGGCGTCGCCCCGGCCGACATCACCTGTTACGACGCCATTCGATGCGTGCCCGCCACCATTTTTGACCGCGGCACCAGGGAGTTTCCCGGCGTCCATTTCGTCGACTCTACCGGCACCGATGGGCGCGAGAAGGCCGTGCCCGACAAGACGAACCCGCTCATCCTGTCCCAGGGCGGGGAAACCTTTTTCTTCCCGACCTGCGTCACGCAGGCGGAATACATGATCAATCTGGCCGGACTGAAGGGACACACGATGGCCGGCATGACGGTCTGCGCCAAGAACCACCTGGGATCAATCTTCACCGCGAGCGGCGAGGCCGGCGCACGCGATCTGCATCCCTCCATCGCGGTCAAAGGCCACAGCGGCGGCCGCGGTCCCACGATCGTGGCCCAGACGATGGGTGCTTACAACAGCCTGGTCGATCTGGACGGGCACGCGCAGACCGGCGGCAAGACGGTCCTCTACCTCATCGACGCCCTCTACGCGACCAAGCACAACGAATACCGGCTGGATCCCACGTGCAAATGGGAGAGCGCGCCGTTCAACAAGCGCTGGACCGCCAGCCTGTTCGCCGCGCAGGACGGCGTGGCCATTGATTCGGTGGCGCTGGACTTCCTGCGCAACGAACCGACGCTCGCGACGATCGTCACCGGGGCGGTTGACAATTATCTCCACGAAATGGCGCAGGCCAATCAGCCGCCGTCCAAGACGGCCTACGATCCGGAAAAGGACGGGAAGCTACTGGCGAGCCTGGGCGTGCACGAGCATTGGAACAATGCGGCGGACAAGAAATACAGCCGCAACCTCGGCAGCGGCGCGGGCATTGAGCTGGTCGCCCTGAACGGGGAACCCGCGCCGGTGGTGACGGCGTCCACCCGGTGACCGGGACCGCGGCGCCGTGGCGCCGGTGATTTTGGGTCGTCATTCGTGCCGGCAATGTCATTCGTCAGACACAAACCCGCAGGCTCCTTCGCCCCGTGATCAAAGGCATTTTCACTCCCAACCTGGTTCCCTTCCTCGACGACGGCCGCATCAACGAGGATGAACTGCGCCGGATGGTGAACTGGCTGGTCGAGAAAGGCGTCAGCGGCCTTTACCCGAACGGCAGCACGGGCGAGTTCATCCGGTTGAGCTTCGAGGAGCGCAAGCGCGTCATCCAGATCGTGGTCGAGGAGAATCGCGGCCGGGTGCCCATCCTCGCCGGCGCGGCCGAGGCGAATCAGGCGATGATCCTCGACGCCTGCCGGACCTATGCCGACCTCGGTTGCGCCGCGGTGTCCATCACGGGCCCCTACTACTACAAGGTCAGCCAGGAAAGCATTGAGCACTTTTTCCGCGAACTGGCGAAACGCTCGCCGATCGACATCGTGCTCTACAACATTCCCCAGTATTCCAACGAAATCAGCGTGCCGGTGCTCACGCGGCTGGCGCTGGATTGCCCGCGCATCGTCGGCGTCAAGGACAGCAGCCGCGACTTCCCGCGGTTTCTCTCCACGCTGCACGCCATCAAGCCGCAGCGGCCGGACTTCACCTGCCTGATCGGCTGCGAGGAGATTCTGTTCCCCTCGCTGTTGATGGGTGCCGACGGGGGGACGATCGCCTCGAGCGGCGTCGTGCCGGAGGTGATCATGAAGCTGTATCGCGAGTCGCTGGCCGGCAACTGGGAGGAGGCGAAGCGCATCCAGTTCAAGCTGCTGGACCTGATCGAGGCCATGCTTTACGGCACGAATTTCCCGGAGGGCTTCCGGGTGGGGATGTCGCTGCGCGGCTTTGCGCTGGGCACCACCCGGCAATTGCTGTCGCCCAAGGAGCAGTCCGACCTTGAGGATATCCGCGCGAAGGTCGCGTGCATTCTGGCGGACTGCGGATTCGCGGAGGCGGCCCACGCCTGCCGGCGGCAGACCGGCGGGGCGCAACCGCTCCCCCACGGCGAAGCGGTGGTGCCGGGTGCCGGCGCGGGCATTGACGTGGACGACATCGTGCAGGAGGTCATGAAACAATTCCGCACGCCGCCGGCGCCAGGAAATCCGTGAAGGCGCCGCACCTAGCCCTGGGGTTGGTCGAGCTCCCGTTTCTGAGCATCGCGGCGGTGATCGCGGATCAGACGGTCAAGGAGGCTGGCGTCCGCCTGCTGGGAATCGAGACGACCGGCAACCAGAACCTCATGCTCCGCCTGCAGGGCGAGGTGGCGGCGGTCGGGGCCGCGCTGGCGTTTGCCGAAAGGCGGGCGGCGGAACTGGGGGTGGCTGCCATCGTGCGCTGCCTGGCCCGGCCCGAGCCGGCGCTCGACCCGCTCATCCATTTTCCGAATGCGCAGAACCCGCTCTTCGGCGGGCGCGACCAGCTGCTGCCGACAGATTTTCCTCAACCCACGGACCAATCTATGGACACAAAACAACAGGCTCTCGGTATCATTGAAACGCAGGGACTCACGGCGATTCTCGAAGCCACTGACACCATGCTCAAGGCCGCCAACGTCACGCTGGTCGGCAAGGAAAAGATCGGCGCCGCCTACGTCACGGTGATCGTGAAGGGCGATGTCTCGGCCGTGAAGGCGGCCGTGGATGCCGGTGCCCAGGCGGTGGGCAGCCTGGGCAAGCTCGTGGCCGCCCATGTCATCGCGCGGCCGCACGACGATCTTGTCGCGCTACTACCGAAGTGACGTCGCGAACACCATCGGCCCGAGATCCGAATTCTCGGCCTTGTCGGCGCAGAGCTCCCAGTCGGCCCGTCTGCTAGGCCGGCGGCGCATCCAGTTCCGTTGGCTCGACCGGTGACACCGGATCGATCCACATCCAGCACAGTCCGCCCAGTGCATAGATGGCGGCCGAGATGGCAAAGGTGAGCGTCCAGTTGTGGTTCATGTATTGGAGAATGTAGCCGACGGCGACCGGTCCGACGGCGCCGCCGATCTGGCCGGCCATGTTCATGCTGCCGGAGACGGTGCCGGCGGACTTCCCGCCGACATCCATGGCCGTGCGCCAGGAGACGGGCAGGGTGAGGTCGAGGGCGAAACTGGCCAGGCCCATGGCCAGCATGGCCCATATGGGGTCGGCGATACGGGTCGAAAGCAGCAGCATGACCGCGGCCCCCCAGTAGCCCACATAAGCCAGGCTCCGGCGGACGCGGGCGAGGGCGAAGCCCCGCCGCACCAGCCAGCCGGCCAGCCAGCCGGAAAGGATGCAGGCGAACCCGCCGAAGAAAAGGGGAATGCCGGAAAGCAACGCGCCCTTTTGCAGTTCAAGTCCGCGCGCCTCCTTGACGTAGGTCGGCAGCCAGGTGATGTAGAAATACCAGCCGTAGCCGAAACAGAAGTATTGCACGAACAACAACCACACGGTGCGGGAGCGCAGGATTTTCGACCAGGGGATGTTGGCGCGACGGGTGGGAGACAGGGGCGCTTCATCCAGCAATTGGAGTTCGGCGGCATTCACGCCGGGGTGGTCGCGCGGGTGGTCGCGGAACCACCAGTAGAAAACCACCGCCCAGACGATGCCGGGGGCGGCGAACACCGTGAAAGCCCACCGCCAGCCGACGAGGGAGATGACCCACACGACCAGCAGCGGGGTGACCGCGCCGCCCCAGCGCGTGCACAACCACATGACGCTGACGGCCCGGTTCCGTTCGCGCGCCGGCAGCCAGTTGGTGAAGGCTTTCGCCAGGTTGGGAAAGGCGCCGGCCTCGCCCGCGCCGAAGAGGAACTGCGTAACCAGCAGTGAAGCGAGATTCCAAACCCGTCCGGTGGCGGCGGTGAAGAACGACCACAGGAGTACCACACGCATGAGCACCTTGCGCGGCCCGATCAGGTCTCCCAGCCAGCCGCCCGGAATCTCGAACAGGGCATAAGCCACGGTGAACGCGGCAAAGACGTAGCCCATTTGCACGCTGCTCAGACCCAAATCGGCGGCGATGGACGCCTTGGCCTGCGACATGCAAACGCGGTCGATATAAGTGATGACCGCCAGGGTCGCCGCGAACAGGAGCACCCAATGACGCGTTCGGGTCGGTTTCAGGGCGGGGAGAAGTGGCGCCGGGAGCGGCGGGCGGGGAACGGACTCTGGGACGGGGGCCGTCATGAGGTCAACGGGGGCGGGCCATCGTGATGGCTGGGCGGCGAGGATAATTTCCGAGGCAGGCGGAGCCAGCCAAATTCCGCCGATGAGAGGGAAATAAAATCAGACAGTCCCCATTGTTTTTCCGCCTTGCAGTTCCGCCGGGCAATTACTCATAAGAGCGCACCCCCATGAGAGCGCCACCCATCTCGCGCTCCGAATACTTGTGCCGGCGGCAGTGCCTGCCATTGCCGGGCGCGGGCACGTTGGACTTTGCCCCAACCGGCTGCCGGCGGCCCACCGGACCGGATTTTTCCAGACAACTCCAAGGAGACCCCACCCATGTCAGATTATAGCCTGTCCCGTCGTAAATTCCTCGGCGCTTCTGCGTTTGGTGCAGTGGCGGGAGCGTCGATTCTTGCCAACCCGGCCCGCGCCGCCGCCGAGGCGGTCGGGATCAAGCCGGCCGACCTGCCCGACCTCACGATCAAGGAGGTCAAGGTCTATGTCGCCGATCTCGGGGACATTCGCCGCATCAACAGCACGGAGAGCGGCGAAATCGTCTCGATCGTGACAGCAGGCGGAATCGAGGGGAACTATACTTTGGGCAACCGCATCGCCGGCACCGGTTGGTTGGAGTACGCCAAGGGCGTGTGTCTCGGCAAGAGTGTCCTCGACGTGCTGCCGGCGTTGGCCGCCGGGACGGCGCGGCGCGGTGGCCGCGGGGGCGACGGGCGGCCCGGACCGGGCACCCCGCCCCGGGGTGGTGGCGCCGGCCGCGGCGGGCGCAGTCCCACCGGCTTTGTCGGTGGATTTGGCTACCCCAACGGCATGCGGATGGGCAGCACCGCCGAAACCGATTATCATGCCGCAATCATCGACGTCTGCCTGTGGGACATCCTCGGCAAAACGGTGAACCGGCCCATCTACAAACTTCTCGGCGGAACGAAAGACCGGTTGCTCGCCTACGGGAGTTCGCTGCACCTGGCGACGATCGAGGATTTCGCACCCGAGGCCGTCAAGGCGCAGGGCGAGGGCTTCCGGGCCTACAAGATCCATCCGGGCGGCGGACAGCATCCGGAGGGCGGAATCATTCCCTCCTACGTCGGCCACATCGAGGAAATCAAGGCGGTCCGCAAGGCGGTTGGCGATGAATTCACGCTCCTGTTCGACCCCGTGCAGCGCTACAACGTCTTCGAGGCGCTGAAGGTCGGCCACGCGCTCGAGGAATACGGCTACGTCTCATTCGAGGACCCGGTCCCGACGTCCGACATCGAGGGGCTCATCGAACTGCGGCAGAAGCTGGATGTGCCGATCGAGATCGGGGAGTTCATCTACGCGATCCAGGGTTTTGCCGAATACATCCGCCGCGGGGCGCTCGATATCGTCCGGTTGATCGGCGACAACGTGGGCGGCATCAGCGGCTCCTTCCGCGTGGGCCAGCTGGCGGACGCCTTCGGAATGCCGTGCACACCGCACAACTGGGGCAACGGGTTCGATCTTGCGATGCACTTTCAGGTGGAGCTGGCACTGCCCAACTGCTTCTGGTTCGAAATGCCTTATCCGCAGACGCTCACGGACCGGGCCTACCTCAAGGACCAGTTTCGCATCGACAAGGACAGTTACGTGCTTGCGTCGGCCGAGCCAGGCCTCGGCTGCCGGCTCGACCGCGACGCCCTCGACAAGATGCTCATCCGGGTTGACCGCTGAGCCCCCTCCGTCGAATGGCGGTCCCCACGAGCGCATCCTCCGAACACCCCAAGCGCACGGTCACTGTAACAAGATCAATAAACACTCCCATGCATGCGAGAACCCCAATGACCATACCTGCCGGCGACGTGCGCCGGCGCGACTTCCTGCAATTTTTGGGCGCGGGCACACTGGGCCTCGCGCTGGCCAACGCCGGTTCGCTCCGCGCCGCCGATGCCGGCGCGACGAACCCGGCGCCCGCGCTGCCGCGCTCCGGCTCGAAGCAACTGCGCGGCCTCTTTCCCATCGGATCGACTCCGTTCACCCCGGACGACAAGCTCGACCTCGAATCGCTGGCGGCGGAGGTGACGTTCTGCAACCGCGGCGGGGTGCACGGATTTGTGTGGCCGCAGATTGCGAGCGGCTGGACGACCCTCAGCGAGCCGGAACGGATGGCCGGCACCGAGGCCATCCTCGCGGCCGGCAAGGGCGGCACCACGACACTCGTCGTCGGCGTGCAATCGAAGACGGGAGACCTGCAGGAGGTCGAGCGCTACGCCCGGCACGCCGTCAAGAATGGCGCCGATGCCATTGTCTCCCTCCCGCTCCCCGGGGTCGCCGATGAAAAAATCCTGCTCGAATACTACCAGCAGGTCGGCCGCATGACCGATCTCCCGCTGATCGTGCAGACGCAGGACAACATGAGCGTGGATTTGGTCGTCAAGATCTACCAGACCGTCCCGACCGTCCGGCTGGTGAAGGACGAAGCCTTTGCCGGCGGCGGCGCCTTGCAGCGCATCACCGAGATCCGCCGGCGCACGAACGACGAGATGAAGGTTTTCTCCGGCCAGGGCGTGCGGACCATGATCACCGAGATGGAACTGGGTTTCTCCGGGCATTGCCCCGTCGTGGCTCTGGCGGACGTTTATGCCGCCGCGTTTGACCTCTGGCATGCCGGCAAACGCCAGGAAGCCTTCGACATGTTCGGCCGCATCCTTGCCTTCGACAGTCTCGGTTCCACCGACCGGGACGGCGTGTTGATCGCCCGCGGAGTCTTTAAACCGACGGTCCGGTCTCGCAATGCGCCGCCCGCCCTGGGCGTTGACCCTGCGCCGACCCCCGCCGCCGGACGTCCGCGCCCGGGACTCCATCTCGACAACCAGAAAATCCGCGACGCACTCAACCACTACCTGCAACCCTACCTGCGGGCGTAGGCGGACCAACCTCAACCCCGACAACCGGAGAACCCCATGCACGCACACAGTCTCTCTCGTCGTCAATTCCTCGGTACGTCCGCCTTGGGCGCGATCGCCGGAGCTTCGGTCCTGACCAACCCCGCCCGCGCCGCCGCCGAGGCGGTCGGGTCCAAACCGGCCGACCTGCCCGATCTCACGATCAAGGAGGTCAAGGTTTACGTCCTCGACCGTAAGCGCATTGCCGGCGGGCCGACCAACCAGGGCTACACGCAAATTGCATCGATCGTCACCAACAGCGGTCTTGAGGGCAATTACACCCTCGCCAGCCGCTATTGGCATCCGAACTGGAGCAACCAGGGCTGGCTGGAGTTTGCCAAAGGCGCGTGCACGGGCAAAAGCGTCCTCGACCTGCCGACGCTCACCTCGCAGTGGGTGCCGGAAAAACGCCGCGTCGGGCAAAGCTCCTACGCCTCCGCCATCGACAATTGCCTGTGGGACATCCTGGGCAAGGCGGTGGGCCTGCCGGTATATCGGATTCTCGGAGCCTACCGGAACCGCGTGATGGCATATGCGAGTTCGCAGCATCACGCCACGATCGACGAATTTGTCCAGGAGGTGCAGAAATCCAAAACGGAGGGATTCAAGGGCTACAAGATTCATCCGCCGTCGCCGAACGGCGGCCATGACTACAAGCTGGACATCGAGGTCTGCCGCGCGGTTCGGAAGGCGGCGGGCGATGACTTCAGCCTGATGCACGATCCGGTCGGCGTCTACACGCGCGAGGAGGCCATCAAGGTCGGCCGGGCGATCCAGGAACTGGGTTTCATTGCCTACGAGGACCCGCTGCCCACGAAGGACCTCGAGGGTCTGGTCGAACTCGCCCGCGATCTGGACGTGCCGCTCCATGTCGGCGAGTTCCTGGTCTCAATCTACGACTATGCCGAATACATCCGTCGGGGCGCCGTCGACGTGGTCCGTTTCGTCGTCGACAACATCGGCGGCATCACCGCCGGCTTGAAGGTGGCGCACACCGCCGAATGTTTTGACCTGGAGTGCGCGCCGCACAACTGGGGCGAGGTGTTCGACCATGCGGTGCATTTCCACCTCGAGCTCGCGATGCCGAACAACGTGTGGTTCGAGATGACCGTGCCTCAGGGCACCGGTGACCGGCCCTACATGAAAGACACCATCCGCATCGCGCCGGACGGATACGTTTATGCGCCGACCAAGCCCGGGCTGGGTTACGAGCTCGACCGGGATGCGCTCGACAAGATGACCGTGCGCATCGACCGCTAGCCTGGATTTTTTATGAACTTCGGGATGTCTCCGCCAAAAAACCCGGCCGCCTTCGACAGGGCGACTTTGTCGCGGCTAGCCCCAACAAAGTCCGCCCCTTCGGGGCGGACATTTCACGCTTTCGTGAAATGTCCGGGCTAGGATCAACCGCCGGGGCAAGGGAAACGAATTCATGAAAAAGCTGTTCATCACGGTGGCCATCCTCTGGCTGGCCGTCCCCGCGCTCCGGGCAGCGGAAACGCTGGACCTCTACGTCATCGATACCGAGGGCGGCAAGGCCGTGATCGTCGTGCCGCCGGGCGGCGAGACGATGCTGATCGACGCCGGCTACCCGACGCCCGACGACCGCGACACCAACCGGATCGTCGCGGCAGCCCAGGCGTTGGGGATCAGGTCGTTCGATTACATCGTGGCGACCCACTACGACGGGGACCATGCCGGCAACATCCCGCGGCTCGATGCGCGGATTCCCGGCCGCATCTTCGTGGACCACGGCGTCATTCTCCCCACGGCGAATGCCCGGAACCGGGCGGAGATTTACGAGCCGTACGTGAAAGCCATCGGCAACCGGCCACGCCTTATCGTCAAGCCTGGTGATGTCATCCCGCTGAAAGGCGTGAAGATCAC
>Ga0265322_10000941_pt1 | contig 10161 bp, 6 predicted proteins | sample 41222metaG_FD_193584 | JGI IMG/M metagenome (GOLD analysis project Ga0265322, IMG submission 193584) | Rhizosphere microbial communities from Carex aquatilis grown in University of Washington, Seatle, WA, United States - 4-12-22 metaG | ecosystem: Host-associated > Plants > Roots > Rhizosphere >...
GTGGTTGATGTCGTATTTATCCGGCCGGGCCCGGTAGTTCTCGAGCGTCAGCAGGACGGCGATCCAGATGTGGATGATCACGCAGGCGAGCAGCACCAGGCGCACGACCCACAACGTGGGCCCCAGACTCTGCAGAAAGTGGGCATAGCCGTTGATCCGGTCGGGCGAGCCGAAGATCTGCAGGTTGCCGACGAGGTGCCCGGTGATGAAGGCAAAGAGCACCACCCCGGTGGCGGCCATCAGGAATTTCTTGCCGATCGAGGCACGGAAAAGGCTGCCAACGGGATTCATCGCAGGGAAGACGTGAACATGGATTGACGACGACGCGACCGCTGCGCGGAGGCGCGAGCGGCTGACGGGCCGACCAAGGCGTGGCGGGAAAATAAGAATCCGGAGCTCAGGTGCCAACCAGTGGGGCGGCTTATTAGCGGACCTGCAACGCGAAAGAAGGTCGCGGCGGGGCCGGCGCCGCCCGCGGGTGGCGCTTCCAGCCGGTCCATGGCGACGACGATCAGCGGCAGTTCCTTCATTCCGTGACAGCGCACCGGCAGGGATTCACTTCGCCAGCGGCTTGAGCAGCGAAAACTTGCCGCTGGAGCCCGGTTGGAGGAACCGGCGGCGAAAGGCGTTCACGCGCACGCCGTCACCCAGCACCGGTGCGAGGGCATCACCGATGTCCGGCGGGGCGTTGTGATCGGCAACGTACTGGAAGTCCCAGCGCGTCGCGCCCGTCTGCACCAGGCAGTAGTGCCAGCACGTGAAACCGGCGGGCAGCGCCGCGTCGATGTCAGCGGCCGACACCAGCCCGCCGTCGGGCCGCACATGAAGGTCGCGGTCGCGGCCAAGGATGCGGAAACCGGTCGGAAACCGCCGGACAATATCGCCCGTGCTGTACCGCAGCAGCGGCATCGCCCGGCGGTTGCGCGTGGTCACCTGGGTCTGAAACACGTCGGGCAGTCCGCGCCAGGGCACGAGTTCGACGAAGGCGTTCGCGTCGATCACGTGCGAGTTGTCCTGGAACGCATCGCCGATGAAAAGGTAGCCCGCCTCGGTGGAGCCGTAGAGGTCGACTTGCGCCGCCGGGAACGCCTCGGCGATGCGGCGGCCGTGCTGCACGCTCGGCTTGCCGTAGGTGAGAATGACCACCTGCAGGCTGGGCACCTTCACCCGGCGTTTGGCCACGGCCCGCGCGAGCAGTGAGAGATAGACCGGCTCGCCCTCGAGTATCTCGGGCTTCACCGCCTGCAGCTCAAGTACGATGCGGTCCCACTCGCTCTCGGGAAACACGAACGGATCGCTCGTCAGGTTGAGGTAGACCGTGCCTTCAAAATAGCGGTGGGGAAACGGCTGGTCCTCGTAGGGGCAGAGGTTGCTCGAGCACGCGACCGGCGCGAGCACGGCCTTGCGCACCGGCTGGCCGGCATATGGCGCCAGCCGCGGATGCGCCAGGTAGGCACGGCGCGTCTGCTCGGCCCACCAGCCGTCCTCCATGATCACCGTCATCGGCTGCGAGGTGGAGCCCGAGGTGTGCTCGTATTCGTATTCCCGGTTTTGCAGGCCGCGCTCGATGGCGCGGTAATCCGCGAAAAACGCGGTGGGCCCGCGTTGCAGGATCTCCTGCTTGGTCAGCACCGGGATGCCGTGATAGCACGCCCACTGCAGCGGCGCGGCATGCAATGGAAAACGCTCCGGATACAGCGGGCTGTGCCGGTAGATCGCGCGGATCTCCGACTCGAGCGGCGCGGGCAGGCAGGAATCGCGCGCGGCGCCCAGTGCCTCCGAGGCATTGGCAAAGACGGGAGCTGACATGTGGTTATAGGGCATGCGGCCTTCCCGCCGGTCCGGGCCGGTGTCGGGCAGCATGGTTGGTCTCCTTCGCACAAAAAGCGTACAGCGACATTTAGTCAAACGGGCCTTCCGGGGCCGTTGCAGGGCACAGCTTTGATCAGGCAGAGTCCCCCCGCCGCAGGCGCTCCCACTCCGGCGCGAACAGGAGCAGGGCATCGAGGACGAGCGCGTGCTTGATGGCGCCCGTCCGCGCCCAGGCGTACACCTCATCGACCGGTGCGGTCAGCACCTCGATCTCCTCATCGTGGTCCCACGCAAGATCGCTGGTGCGTTCCACCTCCTCGACCAGCACCAGATGGCAGAGGTTGTTCATGATCGCGGGATTCGGGTGCACGCCGCCCAGCCGGCGGGCGCGCCGCCCGGTGTAGCCCGTCTCTTCACGCAGTTCGCGCTGTGCCGCCGTAAGCGGATCCTCGCCGCGCTCCATGACGCCGCCGGGGATCTCGAGCGAGAAATCGTCGATGCCGAAACGAAACTGCCGGACCAGCACGAGCCGGTGGTCCGCGGTCAGTGCGATCACGTTGACCCAGTCGGGCGCCTCGATCACGACGAAATCACGTTCACGCCCGCGCCCGGGATGCCGGTAGCGCGCATGCTGGACATCGAACACCTGACAGCGGGCGTGCAGGGACTGGCCGGTCTTCTCCCAACGGGCCGGCACCGGGGCAGCAGACGGATCGCTCATGCAGGCAATAAAAAGCCTCCGCGACGCAGGGTCGAGGAGGCTTTCGTTGAAAAAATGCCGCGGAGGTTATTTGGTCTTGACCGTCTGGCCGACCCGCAGGCGCTTCCAGTCGATGCCCGGATTGACCGCTTCGAGCTCGGTAATCGACACACCCACCGCCTTGGCGATCTTCGTGCCCGTGTCGCCCGGCTTGACGACATACTCGCCGGGGCCGGCCACTCTCGCTTCGCCACCCTTGCCGGCCGCCTTCGGAGCGGCGACGCGCGCCTTGGCGGCTTCCTCGAGCTTCGTAATGGAAGCCTTCAGGTTGCCGATCTCGGGCCCGATGGAATCAAACGCCGCCTGCGTTGAGCGGGTCAGCTGGACGATGTCCTTGCTCGCCTTGTCCGCCGCCGTGGCGGCAGTGCTGGAACTGCTCTCGAGGCTGGCCAGCTGATCAGGCAGATTCTCCGGGACTCTCTTGCCGAGAGAGCTGACCTTGACGAGGGCGACGCCCGCGATGATCAATGCCAGCACCCCGACCAAAACACCAGCCACCGGGAGGTAGCTGCTGTTGTTTTCGCGCGAAATTGTATCCATGTGTTAGAAGGGTGAAGCGGGAGGTGTAGGGGTAAAGGGGGGGCGAATCAAGCAGATTGCTAAGGTTGGAAAATCCGCTGAAAGCACCCGGATCCGCGCCGGGATAGCGTTGACAGCCGGCGGGAAGCGCCGTCCCCTACCCGTCCGGCCGGGGCGTAGCTTAGCCTGGTAGAGCGTCTGGTTTGGGACCAGAAGGTCGCAGGTTCAAATCCTGTCGCCCCGACCAACCTCCGCCCTGCGGACTACGGTTGGCAGGCCAGCCCTTAGTCCGCTGAGGTTTTGCCTCTTTGCGTGCGACCGTTACGGCGTAGAATGCGCGCCGTAGGCTTGGCGGAAGCGAGCATTACCCACAGCCAGCTGTTCAAGACGGCAGCCAACCCTCACTGCTGGCCGTGCGCCGTGGCTAACAGTTTCCGCATGCGCTCCAGATTCGCACGCGCATCGCCATAGTCCGGTTTGATCCGCACCGCCGCCTCGAACTGGGTGGCGGCATCCTTGATCCGCCCGGACTGGTAGAGCGCGGCCCCAAGATTGTTGTAGGCCTCCGCGTAATCCGGCTTGATCCGCACCGCCGCTGCAAACTGATCGATCGCCTCCGGGATCCGGCGGGCGCTGAGCAGGGCGTTGCCGAGATTGTTGCGCGCGTCCACATTGTCCGGCTTGATTTGCAACGTGGCTTCATAGTGGTGGATCGCCTCCGGGATCCGTCCCATTTCGAGCAGCGCGTTGCCGAGATTGTAATGCGTCTCCGCATCATCCGGCGAGAACCGCAGCGCCACCTCGTATTGCGCGATCGCCGCCGGCATCCGGCCCGCCTGAAATAGGGCGACGCCGTAGTTGTAATGCGCCCTCGCATCGTCCGGCGTGAGCCGGAGCGCCGTCTCATACTCCGCCAACGCCTCCGGTACCCGGCCCGCATCCAGCAGGGCGTTGCCCAGATTGCTGTGCGCCTTCGCGTACTTCGGATTGAGCCGCAGCGCGGTCTGGCACTCGGCGATCGCCTCCGGGACCCGGCCCACCTGACGCAGGGCATTGCCGAGGTTGCTGTGCGCTTCCACGTAGTCCGGTTTGATCCGCAGCGCCCGCTCGTAGAGTGCAATGGCTTCCGGAACCCGGCCCGAGATATCGAACACGTTGCCCAGATGGCTGCGCTGGATTGCATAACGGTCGAGGGCGGCCAGCAGGTTGAACGCCACCGAAAAAGCCAGCAAAAGCCCCCAGCCCGCCCGGGCGGCGAGCCGCCAGCGCGGCCGGCCGGCCAGGGCGCGCTCCACGCCCAGGATGCCAACGACCGCCAGCAGGACCAGCGCGGGCAGGAACTCCACTTCATAACGGCTGCAGTTGCCGTAAAACAGGCACAAGACCGCGGCACAGACGCCGAAGAGCATGGCGGCCGCGACGACAAACCCGCGCAGGGCGGCACGTGACTCCGCTGCGCGGTTGCGCCAGACCAGCGGCACCGCCAGCGCCAGCCACACCACCGGAATGTTGGTCAGCACGCCAAAGGGGTCCTCCACATCCGCATGCCCGGGCGGCACTGGCGGCGACACGATGTCGCCGGCGAACGGAGGCCGCCGGCTCCATTGCACCGGTTCCAGAAAATACACGCGGAAATTGAACCAGAGATAATGCAGGCTGAAATGCCGGGCGGTGTCCTGGCGGTCGCCGGCCAGCTGGTAGCGCTGGCCGAATTCAAACAGATTGTCGAAGCGCAGGTGGTTGTAGAGCATGAGCCCGAGGCCGCAAAGCCCCAGTGGCAGGAGCGCCGCCACCAGCAGGCGCCATGGCGGCCAGCGCGGACCCGCCGGTGCCGGCTGCCGCCACTCCAGCACGAGCGGCACCAGCAAAATCGGCGCCCCGAGCAGCAGGAACGGTCGCGCGCCCACGGCCAGACCCAGCGCCAGACTCGCCGCGGCCAGCCACCAGCCCCGCCGCGGGACGTCATGCAGCGCCAGCCAGACCGCCCCCAGCGCCAGCATGATCAAGGCATAGCCGCAGCTGACGGCCACCTCCCAGAATTCAGCCCGTTGCTGCAGGATCGGCACACCGGAGGCCAGACCCAGCGCCAGCACGCCGGCCGCCGCCACCGCGCCACCGACCTCCGGGAAATAGCGCCGCCACAGCGCCCGCAAAACAGCTGCACTGGCCAGAAAACCCACCGCACAAAAGACCGCCACGGCATAGCGGTGAAAAAGGTAATGGCCGGTAAGCGCCGTCCAGGGCCAGAACAGCAGCAGCGCCGGCGTGACTCCGAAGTAGAGATACAATTTCCCCTTGTAGAAGCTCAGATCGTGCAATCCATAGGGCTGCCGGTAGCGGGCGTTGGCGACCGGATCGTAGGGATCGGCCAGCTGCCCGAGCTCCGGCGGCGGCGTTTTGTACAAACTCAGCTGCCCGTGCTCGAAGCCCTGCACCAGCAGGTTGTAATGGCTGATCGCCGGTGACCATCCGCCCAGTTCCGTCACGCACACCACTCCCATCCAGGCGTACCACGCGACGACCGACGCGCACACCCCGACAAAGACCAGGGATGACGCGAATGAGGATTTGCTCTTCAGCATGCTCGGAAGTGGTTGAGACATAGCCGAAGGAGTGCGGTGATCAAGATCATGAGGGCATGGGGAACGGTCCCACGACAATGAGACGCGCGATTCGTTCCGCGGTCACGCGAGATGCGCGAGTGGGCACGATCGGCGGACACGATTGACAGATTCAGCCGTCTGCATCGCGCCACTCCTGTTCTGCCGCGCTGAAGTGAAGCGGGGGCACCCGCAAGGGCCCGGCCCTTCGCCCTGGTCAGGAACCGGGCAGCTTCACGGAGACTGCCGGGGCGGTTTCGCCCTTCTTCTCCGGGGTGGCGGCCGCGACCGGCACCGGCGTACGCACGCGAAGCAGCAGTGAACGCTGTGCCCACAAGCCGCCGGCATCGAGCTGCATGACCAGATCGGTGAGTTTCACGACCTCGCCGAAGTCGCCGGCGGCGAAAGCCAGCGCGGCCAGGTGATAGGCGGCCTCGCTGCGCACCGCCCGCAACTGCGCGGCATCCCCCTCCAGTTGCCGGAGCACGGCCGTGCCCTCGGCGGTTTTGCCGGACTGGATCTGGCACATGCCTTTTCCCAGGAGGGCGCGGGCGGCGAACGGCGTGCCCGGCAGCGCGGCGGCAGCCTTGTCGTAATTGACGAGCGCCTCGGAAAAATTGCCTGCGGCGTAGGCGTCATCGGCCAGTTTCAACCAGGTGACGCCGGCCAGCGGGTGCTTGGGATTGTCCCGCGCAAAGGCCTGCAGCTTGGCCGGCGTGGTCGCCACCGTATAGGCGGCCTCGATGGCGGCCTCCCGCTGCGCGACCAGCGCATCGTAGGCGTAACGTCCGATGATCGTGAGCACGACGAGCGCGCACCCGAGGTAGAGGACATTATGGTTCTTTTCCCAAAAAATCCGGAGCTGCTCATCAAACGGAGGCTCGACGGGGGTCTGGTCGTCCGGTGCGCCGGGACGACCGGGACTCACTGAGGGCTGGTTGGGCGGCGTGATGCTCATATGGAAACCGCGCAATATGGAACGCGGCCGAGCCTCCCACAAGGCAAAATCCGGGCGGAGAGATTGAGCGCACCGGCCATCCGCGGACCGGTCAGCCGTGCGTCACGACGTTGCCCAGGTATTTCTGCAGCGGGCGCACGCCGACACGCTTCTGCTTCAGAGCCTTGATGCCGTTGAGCGCGGCGAACGCGCCGGTGATCGTGGTCATGAGGCAGATGTTGTGGGCGTAGGCGGCCGAGCGGATCGTGTTCTCGTCCTTGCGGGGGATCATGCCCGACGGCGTGTTGAAGATCATCTGGATCTGACCGTTCTTCAGCATGTCGATGACCGTGGGCCGGCCCTCGGCGATCTTGGACAGCAGCTGCACGTTGATGCCGTTTTCCCGGAGGCGCCGCGCCGTGCCGCTGGTGGAATAGATGACGAAGCCGAGCGCCTCGAGTTGGCGGCCGAGGTCGACCGCGCGCAGCTTGTCGGCGTCCTTCACGCTGAGAAACACGTTGCCGGAAAGCGGCAGCCCGGGCTTGACGGCGGCCTGCGTCTTGGCGAACGCGATGCCCAGGTCGTCGTCGAGGCCCATGACCTCGCCGGTGGAGCGCATCTCCGGGCCAAGCGTGATGGTCGCGCCCGGGAAGCGCACGAAGGGGAACACCGCCTCCTTGACGCACCAGTGCCGCGGCGTGAGCTCACGGGTGAAGCCGAGGTCCTTGAGCTTGCAGCCGGTCATGACCTTGGCCGCGAGTTTGGCCAGCGGCACGCCGATGGCCTTGGCCACGAAGGGCACGGTGCGCGAGGCCCGCGGGTTGACCTCGAGCACGTAGAGCTCGCCGTCCTTGATCGCAAACTGCACGTTCATCAGGCCGATGACATTGAGCGCCTTGGCCAGCGCATAGGTGGCGGCGCGCACGCTGGCCAGCATCGCCTCGGACAGCGTGTGCGGCGGCAGCACCATCGCCGCGTCGCCCGAGTGCACGCCGGCGTACTCGATGTGCTCGAGCATGCCGCCGATGACGGTCGTGTCGCCGTCGCTCAGGCAGTCGACGTCGAGCTCGATGGCATCCTCGATGAACTTGTCGATGAGCACGGGTTTGCCCGGCATGGCGTCGAACGCCTGGCGGATGACGGCGCGCAACTCGTCCTCGCTATAGACGATGAACATGCCGCGGCCGCCCAGCACGAACGACGGGCGCAGCAGCACAGGAAAGCCGACTTCGTGCGCAAAGCGGATGGCCTCCTCCTCGGTGAGCGCGGTGCGGTTGGCGGGCTGCAGGAGGTTGAGCCGGCGGAGGATGGCGGCGAAGAGCTGGCGGTCCTCGGCGGTATCGATGCTTTCCGGCGAGGTGCCGATGATGTTCACGCCATGCTGCTTGAGCGCGGTGGCGAGGTTGAGCGGCGTCTGCCCGCCGAACTGCACGATGGCGCCCTCGCATTTCTCCTGCTGGTAGATTTCAAGCACGTCCTCGAGGGTCAGCGGCTCGAAGTAGAGCCGGTCGCTGGTGTCGTAGTCGGTCGACACGGTCTCGGGGTTCGAGTTGACCATCACGGTCTCAAAGCCGATCTCGCGGAGCGCGAAGCTGGCGTGGACGCAGCAATAGTCGAACTCGATGCCCTGGCCGATGCGGTTGGGGCCGCCACCCAGAATCATGATCTTCCGTTTCTGGGAGGGGATGATCTCGTTCTCGTCGCCGTAGCTCGAATAATAATAGGGCGTGAAGGCCTCGAACTCCGCGGCGCACGTGTCCACCAGCCGGTAGGTCGTGTGCACGCCGGCCTGTTTGCGGTGGGCGCGCATGGCGTCGAAGTCGGTTCCCAGCAGGTGCGCGAGCTGCACGTCGGAAAAGCCGGCCTCCTTGGCGCGGCGCAACAGGCCGGGGTCGAGCGTGGCGAGGGTGTGCTGCTTCAGCACCTCCTCCAGCTCGTGGAGCTCGCGCAGCTGGTGCAAAAACCAGGGGTCGATCTTTGTCAGGTCGAAGAGTTGTTCGACGGTGTAACCGGCCTTGAAGGCGTGGCGGATGAAAAAAATGCGCTCGGCGTTGGGGGTGCCGAGCTTCTGCTTGATCACCTTGTCCTCGGGCCGCTCGTCGCCGCCATACTTGCCGCCGCCGCCGAAGCCGTGCGCCCCGATCTCGAGCGAGCGCAGCGCCTTCTGGATCGATTCCTTGAACGTGCGGCCGATCGCCATGGCCTCGCCGACGGATTTCATCGACGAGGTGAGCGCCGGGTCCGCGTCAGGGAACTTTTCGAAGGTGAAACGCGGCACCTTGGTGACGATGTAGTCGATGGTCGGCTCGAAGCTGGCGGGCGTCAGACGCGTGATGTCGTTCTTGAGCTCGTCAAGCGCGTAGCCGATGGCGAGCTTGGCGGCGATCTTCGCGATGGGGAAACCCGTGGCCTTCGAGGCCAGGGCCGAGGAGCGCGAGACGCGCGGATTCATCTCGATAATGACCATGCGGCCGGTCTGCGGATGGACGGCAAACTGGATGTTGGAGCCGCCGGTCTCGACGCCGATCTCGCGGATGACGGCGAACGACGCGTCGCGCATGATCTGGTACTCCTTGTCGGTCAGCGTGAGCGCGGGCGCGACGGTGATCGAGTCGCCGGTGTGCACGCCCATCGGGTCGACGTTCTCGATCGAGCAGATGACGACGCACTGGTCCTTGTGGTCGCGCATGACCTCCATCTCGAACTCCTTCCAGCCGAGCAGGCACTCCTCGACGAGCACCTCGTGGACGGGGGAGATCTCGAGGCCGTGGCCGACGGTCCGGTCGAATTCCTCGCGGTTGTAGGCGATGCCGCCGCCCGCGCCGCCGAGCGTGAAGGAGGGGCGGATGATGAGCGGGAAGCTGCCGATGTAGTCGGCGGCCTTGCGCGCCGCCTCGAGTGAATCGACCGTCATCGACTTCGGCACATCGAGGCCGATCCGGATCATGGCCTGCTTGAAGGCCTCACGGTCCTCGCCCTTGCGGATGGCCTCGGGCTTCGCGCCGATCATTTCGACGCCGTATTTCTCAAGGACACCGGCCTTGTGCAGTTCCATCGACAGGTTGAGGGCGGTCTGGCCGCCGAGCGTGGGCAGCAGCGCGGAGGGCCGCTCCGCCTCGATGATCTTCTCGAGATACTCCAGCGTGAGCGGCTCGATGTAGGTCACGTCGGCGAACTCCGGGTCGGTCATGATCGTGGCCGGATTGGAGTTCACCAGCACCACCCGGTAGCCCTCCTCCTTCAGGGCCTTGCACGCCTGGGTGCCTGAGTAGTCAAACTCACAGGCCTGGCCGATGACAATGGGCCCGGCGCCGATGATGAGAATGGAGTCAAGGTCGGTGCGTTTGGGCATGGGCGCGGGCGCCGGTGAGGGTTGCCGGCGCCGTGCGGCAGCGCAAGCGGGAAAGGACCCGCCGGGGTGCGGCGCGGTCCGCGCCCGCCGGCTCAACCGAGCTTGGCCGCGTCCACGCCGAGCACCTTCGCCGCCCGGGTCTTGTCGTCCCGGCAGGCGTGGAGCACCATATCGAGGTACT
>Ga0265322_10000942_pt1 | contig 10152 bp, 7 predicted proteins | sample 41222metaG_FD_193584 | JGI IMG/M metagenome (GOLD analysis project Ga0265322, IMG submission 193584) | Rhizosphere microbial communities from Carex aquatilis grown in University of Washington, Seatle, WA, United States - 4-12-22 metaG | ecosystem: Host-associated > Plants > Roots > Rhizosphere >...
GCCACTTGGCGTGCTGGTTGAACATCGAATCGACGATGTGGATGAACGCCTCGTAGCAGTTGAAGAGCCCGTGCCGCCCGGTGAGCAGGTAGCCCTCGAGCCAGCCCTCGCATTGATGCTCGCTGAGCATTTCCATCACGCGACCGGCGGGCGCGAGGAATTCGTCGTTGGGCTCGAGCGCGGCGTCCCATTGGCGCCTGGTCACTTCAAAAAGAGCCTCCAAACCGTTGGAGAGCGTCTCATCCGGGCCAAAGACCCGGAAATTTCTCTGCTCCTCGTTCAGCTTCGCCACATCGCGCAGGAATTTACCTAGCACATGCGTGTCGCCGATGCCACGCACTCCGGGCGAAAGCACCTCGACCGCGTAGTCGCGGAAATCCGGCATCCGCAGATCGCGGAGCAGAAGGCCGCCGTTGGCATGGGGATTCGCGCCCATGCGTCGCACGCCCTTGGGCGCCAGTGCGGCCAGTTCCGGGTTCAGGCGGCCCTGCTTGTCGAAGAGTTCCTCCGGCCGGTAGCTCCTCAGCCAGTCTTCCAACAGCTTGAGGTGTTGGGGATGCGTGGCCGGGTCGGAGAGCGGCACCTGATGCGCGCGGAAGGTGCCCTCAATCTGCAGGCCATCAACCCATGTGGGCCCTGTCCAGCCCTTGGGCGAATTGAGGACGATCATCGGCCAGCGCGGACGCGCCACGCTGGCATTGACGCGGGCCTCGTGCTGGATCCGCTTGATCTCCTCCACCGCCGTGTCGAGCGTCACGGCCATGGCCTCGTGCATCGGTCCGGCTTCGTCGTGATACTCGACAAAGAGGGGCGTCCACCCGTAGCCGCGGAGCAACTGTTCCAATTCCTCGCGGGTGATGCGGGCGAGGACGGTCGGGTTGGAAATCTTATAGCCGTTGAGATGCAGGATCGGCAGCACCGCGCCATCAGTGGCCGGATTGAGAAACTTGTTGGAATGCCATGCCGTGGCCAGCGGCCCCGTCTCCGCCTCGCCGTCGCCGACGACGCAGGCGACGATCAGATCGGGATTGTCGAACACCGCCCCGAACGAATGACTGAGCGAATAGCCCAGTTCCCCACCCTCGTGAATCGAACCCGGGCACTCCGGCGAGGCGTGGCTGGGAATGCCCCCGGGGAACGAAAACTGAAGAAAGAGCTTCCGCAGCCCGGCCTCGTCCTGGCTGATGTTGGGATAGATTTCGCTGTAGGTGCCCTCGAGGTACGTGTTCCCCACGACCGCCGGGCCGCCGTGCCCGGGGCCGGAGACATAGATCATGTCCAGGTCGTATTTTTTGATCACCCGGTTCAGGTGCACATAGATGAAATTCTGCCCGGGCGTCGTGCCCCAGTGCCCCAGCAGCATGTGTTTCACATCTGCGAGCGTCAGCGGCCGCTTCAGGAGCGGATTGTCGTAGAGGTAAATCTGGCCGACCGAGAGGTAGTTCGCGGCGCGCCAGTAGGCATCCATCTTGTTGAGCAGTTCCGGGGAAAGGGTTGTTGTTTTCATGGTTCAATCCTTTTGGTTCATCGCACCGGGTCCGAGAATGCGGCCTACCGACCTTGCGATCATGAGCTCCTCGTCGGTGCGCATGACCCGCACGGCGACACGGCTGGCGTCCGTGGAAATCACCGCCGCATTCTCCGCGTTGCGCGCCTCGTGCAGTTCGAGGCCGAGGAAGCCGAGGCCCTCGCAGATGCGGGCACGAATGGACGGGCAGTTTTCCCCAATGCCAGCGGAGAAAACCAACGTGTCCAGTCCGCCGAGGGCGGCGGCGTATGCGCCCAGCCACTTCTTCGCCTGGTAACAGAAGAGTGACACGGCTTCGGCCGCCCGCACGTCAGCGGCCTCCCGTGCGAGCAGGTCCCGCATGTCGGAACTGGTCTCCGAAACCCCCAGCAGGCCGGACTCGTGGTTGATCATTTCGTAGAACTGTTTGGTGGTGATCTGCTCAGTCCGCTCCAAATACGGCGCCAGGCCGGGATCCAGATCACCCGAGCGGGTGCTCATGGGCAGCCCCGCGGTCGGCGTGAAGCCCATGCTGGTGTCGATGCTCTTCCCCTTACGCACCGCCGCCAGACTGGCCCCATTCCCCAGATGCGCCAGGATCACGCGCCCTTGGATCGCCTCCGCCCCGGCCACTCGCGCGAGTTCTTCCATCAGGTAAGCATAAGACAGCCCGTGGAAACCGTAGCGTTGAATTCCCTTGGCGTCGAAGCGGCGCGGAATCGGCAGCAGCTTGGCCATGCGCGGCATGGTGCGGTGAAACGCCGTGTCGAAACAGGCCACCTGGGGCAGTTTCGGATGACGCCGGCGGAACGCCTCGATCAGTTCGATCTCGCGCGGCAGGTGCTCGGGGTCGTACGGCCTGAGGCGATGCAGTTCATCCAGCAGGTCCGGGGTGACCATTTCAGGCAGGATGTGTTTCATCCCGTGGACCACACGGTGTCCGACCGCCGCGATGGCCGCGAATCCGTCCTGTTTCTCGAGCCAGTCGATCAGCACATTCGCCGCCGACCGGTGATCGGAGGCGGTGATGCGCTGACTGTCCTGCAGCTTCCCCGCCGGGTCGTTGAACGCCAGACTGGTGCCGCCCAGACCGATGCGATCAATCTTGCCATAAAGCCCTCGCTGCAGCGGTTCGCCAATCTGGTAGAGCGCGAACTTGATGCTCGATGAGCCGCCGTTGACCGTGAGGATGCGCGGGTTAGCTGGTTTCATGGGTGACTCGGTACATTCCAGGATCCGTTCGTACACTTAGTTGATATAAGCAAGTCATGGAAACACTCCGCGGAAGAACGCCCTCCTTCGTTATTCTGCAATCCGTCTCTTCTTACCCCACTCTCTTGAAATCGATAAATCCGCGCTCCACATCCGTGCGGACCAGTTGTACGCGGAGCCGGTGACCGACCTCCATGCCTTCAAACCCGCTCGCCAGTTTTCCTTCAATGGGCGGATGCAAAAGCCGGACCCACGTGCCCTTGTCCGATGCGCCGGTGACGATGGCATCGAACTGCTCACCGATCCTTGATTCCAGCAGGATTGCGGCTGCGGATTTTGTGACCTGCCGCTCAACTTTTTTTGCGGCGTCTTCCATTTCGGTGCAGTGCTTCGCGAGCGCTTTCAATTCGTCGTTCTGGTAGGGCGGAGAACGTCCCGCCACGGCTGCCTTGAGCAACCGCTGGGTGATCAGATCGGGGTATCGGCGGTTGGGGGCGGTGGAGTGAGCATAGTCCTTGACCGCAAGACCAAAGTGCCCGGCGACACTGCCGCCAGGAAGTTCGACGACGTACTCGCCCGCCCCCAGGAGTTTGATGACGCTGAGAGAGAGATCGGGGAAGCGGAGAGGATCGGCGGCTTTTGCCGCTTCCAGAAATTGATCCAAGGCCTTTGAGTCGGGTTTCTTGGGCAACGTTGCACCCTGCTCTGCAGCAAGTGCAACGATCCGATCCCAGTGTTTGGGGATGCGGACAACGCGTCGCAGTGACGGAAACTTTTGGGCCGCGAGGTATCGGGCAGTCACGCCGTTGGCGGCGATCATGAAGTCTTCAATGATTTCCTTGGCCCGGTTTCTTGTTTCGGTGGTCAGGTCCTTGAGCTCATCTCCCGCAAAGACCGGACGTGCCTGGATGGTTTCGAGATCAAGCGCACCGCGCAGGTGTCGGAGCGCCTTCAGTTTCTGGGCCAAGCGATCCTGAAGGCGAAGGTTCTCGTCAAGACCGCTGACCGCGCCGATCCCGGGTGGCATCGGCGCGTCTCCCTCCAGCCAGCTGGCCACGCTGTTGTAGGCCAGCTTCGCCCGATTACGCACCGTCGCTCCATACAGGTCTGAACTCTTCAGCGATCCATCCCCGGCGAGAACCATTTCAATGACGATGGCGAGGCGGTCGGCTGCAAAGTTGAGCGAGGTAAGATCCGTGGAGAGTTTCTCGGGCAGCATCGGAAATGTCTCGGCAACCGTGTAGACCGAGGTGGTGTTTCGCCGCGCATGATCATCAACTGCCGATCGCTTCATCACGAGCGCATCAACGTCGGCAATGGCGACCAGGACCTTGGCGGCCCCGTCGGGCATGGCTTCGGCAACGGTCAGCTGGTCCAGATCACGCGAATCATCGTTGTCGATGGAGCACCAGAGAAGATGCCGGAGATCACGCGTCGCGACCTCGCTTCGCGTCGCGGGCCCGTCAATTCCGTCGAGCTCGGCAAGCGCCGGGAGCGGAAAATCTGGAACCAGTCCTCGTGCAAGCATCGCCCGATGGGCAATGTCTCGCAGAATCAAGCGATGGGGTCGGCTGGTTGGATCTGTCATGATGTCACCTTTCTGGAATCCCTGGTTGTGATTTCTTGCTCAGAAAATGCCTTCCACCCGGCACCGCCATCAATCGCCAAATCTGCGAATAAACCAGGACTTCACCACCTGGGTCAGCAGCGCATAGCCCAGCAGCATGATGGCCAGATACAGCCAGTATAGCGGCGGGAGCGGGACAAACCCGAGCGTGTTCGCCAGCGGCGAAACCGTCAGCCACGCGCCAACCGCGACGATGATCACGGAAGTGAGGATGAGCGGCCAGCTGGCCCGGCTTTGGATGAACGGGATCTTGTTGGTGCGAATGACATGAATGATCAACGTCTGGGTGAAGAGTGACTCCACAAACCAGCCCGTGTGGAACAGGGCCGGGTTGTGCCAGCAGTTGAAAACGTACAGCATCATGAAGAACGTCAGGTAATCGAAGATCGAACTGATCGGTCCGATAAACAGAATAAAACGCAGGATCTTGCCAATCGTCCACTGGCGCGGCTTGGTCAGCCAGTCCGCATCCACCTCATCGGTGGGGATGGTGGTCTGCGAGAAGTCGTACAGGAGGTTGTTGCTCAGCACCTGAATCGGCAGCATGGGCAGGAAGGGCAGGAACGCGCTGGCTCCCACGACACTGAACATGTTGCCGAAGTTCGAGCTGGCCGCCATTTTGATGTACTTGACAATGTTGCCGAACACCCGGCGGCCTTCCAGCACGCCCTGCTCCAGCACCAGCAGGCTGTTTTCCAGCAAGATAAGATCGGATGACTCCTTGGCGATGTCTACCGCGCTGTCCACCGAGATGCCCACATCGGCGGCTTTCAAGGCCGGGGCGTCGTTGATGCCGTCGCCCATGAACCCCAGCACATGGCCCTTGCTCTGGAGCGCACGGATGATGCGCTCCTTGTGAGCCGGGACCAGCCGGGCAAAGACGCTGGTGGCGCTGGCCGCTTCGGCCAGTTCCGTCTCGCTCATCGTCTCGATTTTTGCGCCGAGCAGTAGATGCTCCACCGGCATGCCCACTTCCTTGCAGATGTAGGCAGTGATGATCTCGTTGTCGCCGGTCAGGACCTTGACGTCCACATGCAGGTCGTGCAGCCGCTTCAATGCCTCCTTGGCCGTGTCCTTCGGCGGGTCGAGGAAGGCCAGGAAACCCAGCAGGATCAGGTCCGACTCATCCTTGATCGTATACACCGGCTCATCTGAACCGCCCGGCATTTGCTTGTAGGCCAGGGCGATCACCCGAAAGCCCTGGCCGTTCAGGTCATCCGCCAACTGCCGGCGTTTGGCGTCGTGCTCGGGGAGAACTTCGATGACCTCCCCTTTGACTTCCACCCGTGTGCACAGGCCCAGCACTTCATCCACTGCGCCCTTGCAGATCAGCGTGTTCAACCCGGTTTCATCTTCCACGACCACAGACATCCGGCGCCGCACGAAGTCGAAAGGAATCTCGTCGATCTTGCGATACTTCTCCTTCGCTTTCAGGCGTTCTTCCAACTCCTGGTGGTCGAGGATCGCTTCGTCGAGCAGGTTCTTCAACCCGGTATGATGGTAGCTGTTCAGGTAGCCGTACTGCAGCACTTTCTCGCTGGGTTCGCCATGCGCGTCCAGATGCTTTTCGAGGACAATCTTGCCCTGGGTGAGCGTGCCGGTCTTGTCGGTGCACAGCACGTCCATCGCCCCGAAGTTCTGGATGGCGTTCAGGCGTTTCACGATCACCTTCTTGCGCGCCATCGCGAGGGCGCCCTTGGACAGGTTGACCGTCACGATCATGGGCAGCATCTCGGGGGTCAGCCCGACCGCCACCGCCATGGCAAACAGGAAGGCATCCAGCCAGTTGTGCTTGCTCAGCCCGTTGATCAGGAAAACCGCCGGAACCATCACGGCGATGAAGCGGATCATCAGCCAGGTGAACTTGTTGACGCCCTTGTCGAAGCTGGTCGGCTGGCGCTGCCCGACGATGCTGGCGGCCAGCGATCCAAAGTAGGTTCGGCTCCCGGTATGAATGACCACGGCGGTTGCGGAGCCGCTCTCCACGTTGGAGCCCAGGAAGCAGAGGTTGGGCAGATCGAGCGGATTTTGCACGTCTGCCGGCGCCGGGGCGGCTTTCTTTTCCACCGGCAGGGCTTCGCCGGTGAGGGCCGCCTGATTCAAGAACAGGTCTTTGGCGGAAAGCACCCGCGCGTCCGCCGGCACCATATCGCCGGCTGCCAGCCGGATGATATCGCCCGGCACCAAACTCTGGAGCGAGACCTCTTCATCCTTGCCGCCTCGCACGACCGTCGCCGTGTTGCTGACCATCGCTTGGAGCTTCGCGGCCGCGTTATCGGCCCGCATCTCCTGGAAGAAACGCAACACCACGCCCAAAACCACCATCACGAAAATGACCACCGTCGCCCGCAAGTCACCGGTTAGATAGGAAAGCACACCCAGCGCCATGAGCAGGAGGACCAATGGATTCTTGATGTTGCCCAAGAGGCGCATCAGGACCGATTGCCGCTTCTCGCGGGCAATCTCGTTCGTCCCCACCTGCTTCAAGCGGGAATCGGCTTCCGCCTCGCTTAGACCGCCCAGTTGCGATCCAAGCTCCTTTAGGACGGCATCGGTATCGGCCCGCGCCTTTTCCAATAGTTGAACGGCATCATGCGCCCCGTTCCCACCCGGAAGGTTACCCGGTTGCTGAGATGCGTTCAGAGTATTCTTTGAGGTTTCCATTCGCACCTCTGCTTTGCCGTCTTGGCCTTGTTGAAAAGTTTACGAGCAACGTCCGTGACTCGAAAAATTACCGGGTCCGTCTCAGAATCAGTCCGGCCTCCAGGGAAGCCGCAACGTCGGAACAATGCGGCCTTACCCGCGCTGGGTTGCCTCCTGCTGCTCCGTGAGCCTCGCGCTGCTTGGCCTCCTGACGCAGGGCCGCGACCTTGGCCGGTTTCTTGTCATACCCTGCCGCGGAAAAGCTGTGGTCGGTTATGCTCCGCACCAAATTGCGTCCCATGACGCCCAAACCGACCATGCCGATTTCATACCGTTGTCCTGATGGTTTATTGGGCACGGCTTTTGCCTGGTCAGACCAAGGTCGCTCTTTCCATCGTCGCAGAATACTTGCCTTGAATGGCGAGGCTATTGCACTTGGCGCGATGACCCAGAGCCGCCTGCGCCGCCGCCACTTTGGCCGGGGAGCCCTTCCACGTTTTCAACGCAGCGTCCTGGAGCGCGCGTCCGAAGGAAAAACTCAACACCCAGGGAGCGCCGCCCGCCCGGCAGATGGCGTTCAACCGCTCCGTCGCCGCCACGTCACTTTGCCCTCCCGAAAGAAACACGATTCCCGGCACCGCGGCGGGCACCGCCCGACGCAGGCAGCGAAGGGTGGCCTCGGCCACTTTTCCCGCATCGGCCTGCCGCGGACAGTCCTTGCCCGACAGCACCATGCCTGTCTTGAGCAACATCGCTTCCAGCGCGACGCGATGATCGAAGAGCGCCGCAAACACCGTTGTCAACGTGGCGTTCGTGACCTCCTCGCAGCGCGCGAGAGTGTGGTTGCCGTCCATCAGGACTTCCGGCTCCACAATCGGCACCATCCCTGCCTCCTGACTCAGAGCCGCAAATAGCGCCAGCGACCTCGCGTTCGCCTCGATGCAGGCGCCGGTCGGGGTATGCTTGCCAATGGTGATCACCGCGCGCCATTTCGTGAAGCGCGCGCCCAGTTGCCGGTACTCGTCGAGCCGCTTGCGGAGTCCGTCGATGCCCAGGGCGATTTTCTCATCGGGAAACGCAAGTAAAGCCACCGTCCCCTTGTCGACCTTGATTCCCGGAATGATTCCCTGAGCCGCGAGCAATTCAGGCATGAGCGCGCCGCTTGAAACCCTCTGGCGGATCGTTTCATCAAACAGGATGATGCCGCTGATGTATTCGCCCAGTCCGTGCGTCGTGAACAGCAGCTCGCGGTAGGCTCGGCGGTTCTCTTCGTTGGAAACAACGCCCAATTCCTTGAATCGCTTCTCGATCGTCGGAAAACTCTCGTCCGCGGCCAGGATGCCTTTGCCGGCGGCCAACAGTGCTTGGATCGTCGGCTCTGGTGCGGTTGTCTTCACAATCTTAATATGGCGATTTACCGGCTATCAGAGATTCATGAGTGGCCGCGCGGGAAACCGGTTTCAGGTTTCGCTTTATTGATGTCCGGCTGCTGAAATCAATTGGTCGTGCTGGATTTGACCTTGTCGTAGGCTTCTTGCGTCCTGACCCAAGCCTGACCGACCTTGTCCTTCTCCTGGTTCCATGTCGCGGCGGTGGCCTGGTTCAACTCGGTGCCGATCGAATGCAGGGCAGACCGGGCGTCTTCCATTTCCTTCATCGCGAAATCCCAGCCTTGGGTGTCGGTGGTGCTTTTCATGGCGCCGCGTTTGACGGTCAGCTCACCGACCTGCGCATCCACCCCGGCTTCCAGCCGGCTAAGGCCGGAAAAAAACTGGTCGCGCTGGTCGTAGGTATAATCCTTGAGGTCGCCCCATCTGGCGGCGGCGGCGGGATTGGCCGTGGCGGCGGCTTGATCGGTCGCGGTTGGTCCGGGCATGGTGGTCGTCACCGTGGCGGCCGCCGTATCCTTTGCGGGCGGCACAGGGGCTTCGGCGACCTTCTCTTTTGCCGTGCAGCCGGCGGTGGAAAATGCGGCCAAGCCGAAAGCCGCGGTGATCAGGGTGGTGAGACGATTTGTTTTCATTCGATTTTTCAATCAGGCGGGCGCATTTCCGAGCGCTCCCCTCTCGATTTGCGAAGGGAGCTTTGGTTCATTGCGCCACCACTATGGCCGGATCGGCGGCGGGAAACCATGGGGTGTTACCCGACGCAGGACATTCGGCGGAAATGATCGGTCAAGCTTCAGCGTCACCCAACAGACCGGAGGAAGGGCCGCCGGTCCCATTTGGCTCAGTTCAGCGACGGTTCCCGACGAGCCCGCAGAATTTCAATCCCACCCAGCCAACACCGGTGGCAGGTCAATACCCCATAGCACCCTCCCGCCGTCGAGGGTAACATCGCGCCCCTAAACACCGACTTTCCGCTCCGGGAAGTCCGATCGCGCATGGCGGCGGCCGGCGCTTTCGCAGCTCACTCCGCCGTTGGGGAAAGAAATATCATGTCTCTTGGACTCATCCTCTTGATCGTGTTCATCCTGCTCATGCTCGGCTCGCTGCCCACTTGGCCGCATAGCCGCAACTGGGGCTATTATCCCAGTGGCGGTTTCGGCTTGTTGCTCCTGATTCTTCTCGTGCTGGTGCTCACGCATACGATCTGAACGAAACCGTGATGGAGCCCTTTCGCGTCCGCGTGGACCGGAAGTTGCCGCAAGAATCTCCCCGCATACACTATGAATAACCATCTCCGGACCTGGATCCTGTCCGCCCTTTTTCTGCTTTGCGCCGGCCTGACGCTGCAGGCGCAGGAGCTGACCCTGCTGGGCGGCTTCCTGCCCAAGTCGAACCTCGCGCAGTCGAGCTTCACCTGGCAGGTCGACTACCGTCAGGATCTATACCGCTACCTGGCCGGATCAATTGCCTATATCAATGAAGGTCACGTGCCGGGACACCACCGGGACGGCACCGCATGGGAGGCCTGGGGCCGTCTGCCGTTTGCCCAGGACCGTCTCTCAATCTCGCTCGGCCTCGGCGCCTACTATTTCTACGACACGCAGCCGCTGCCGGGCGGCGATACGGCGAACATCCACGGCACGGCACCGATCTACAGTTTCTCCGCCACGGGATACCTTTCGGACCGGTGGTTTTACCGGCTCATGCTCAATCGCATCAGTCCCGCCCATGAAAACAAGGTGAACACCATGACCGTCGGCGCGGGCTTTTGGTTT
>Ga0265322_10000944_pt1 | contig 10148 bp, 6 predicted proteins | sample 41222metaG_FD_193584 | JGI IMG/M metagenome (GOLD analysis project Ga0265322, IMG submission 193584) | Rhizosphere microbial communities from Carex aquatilis grown in University of Washington, Seatle, WA, United States - 4-12-22 metaG | ecosystem: Host-associated > Plants > Roots > Rhizosphere >...
AATCTTTGAGCAATGTCATTAAAGGTGTTCCGGATAGACTTGAATCTGGAACAGGTGCTCAATCTAATTCCAAAGTTAACATGCAAATTGACGGTATTTCCTCCACTGCTCGCGCCAACATCAGCAGTGTTTTTAATCGTCGTCCAAATGGGTTCCAAAGAAATTTTTCTGACCGTGAAATTACACAGAGATCAATTCAATATTTTTCTACTGGGTCAGTGGATGGGAATAATAATTTTGATTTGACGCCACCTGTTTTCTATACAGTAACAGATGCTACAAATTACAATGATTTCAACCCATACATAGGTTCCAGAACAGTACCAGTTATTTACGATGCGTCGTCTGGTTTACCTATTGCAGGAAACACTTCAGTGGGTTTGCAAGGTTGGTCGAATCTCGGCGATAAGTTGAATAAAGGTGTAGCTACATTCACACCTTTAAATCCAAACGACATTACCAGCAGTACAGGTCTGATTGTAGAATACGACCTTGTGATTCCTCCTGGAACTGGTTTGAGCCACCTACCTGATAATATTTATGGAATTACAGACGATGTAAAAAATCTTCCTGTGGCTTTCACGGTCGATGGTGCCGTCAAGAAAACAATTCTCTCCAGAACGACAAATGGTTACACGGATTATGCTACCTACAGACCCGTTTCCAATTACATAAACCCTACTGTACTGAAAGAAAATTTTAGAGCGGGCTCTTTTGAACTCACATATTACGTAGCTGGCAACGGGACGAATTCAGTAACAATCCCAGCAACAATAAACAATATCCCAGTTTTATCTGTATTGAGGGTTCAAGATCCTATCACTACTTTTGACATCCCTCTTGGAATAGGTCTAGTTCCTAAAGTTCAAAATTTAGCTGGTGGGGCAGGCTTTCAAATTACTTTCAGCACTTACAATCCAAACCATTTGCAAACCGTTGCAGTAACATTGGTGATGGCTGGAACGTTGGTTGAATTTAGCACGTTCAATAAAGGTGTAAATAATTTTTCTACGACAAATATTTATACGATTCAATCCAATGGATCTTCGACAAGTTATTCTGTAGTATTGAGCGGGCAATCAGGTACGGGGTATGCAGAGTACGCTTATGCCTTAACAGGTTTATCTGAACTAGGATTCATAACCAATGCTTACTGCTATACAGCAACATCTTTAACGGCGACTCAAAATCTAACTCAGATCAGTTCAGTAAATTTTGGATCAGGTAGGATTGTGACAATCAATTTTACAACCCCTCCCCCTGCTGGTTATATTTTCTTGCCGATGCTCGTATCATTTTGCCCTAGTGCAACAAACCAATATACAATTACCTACGATACAGTTCCTTACAACGGGTTTTCCTTAATGTTGACCCCCAACGAAAGTATGGAAGCTGAAGTAGTCTATTTATCTGATAAAGCCCTTTTGACAACCGGTGGAACCGGTGGAAGTGTAAACTTATCCCCGGATGACACTGTTGGCGCCGAGACAAGACTTCCGGTAAATTCTTTAGATTCTGATTGTACCTTTGCCAATGACAATCTTCAGCTCACTCGCTCTTTCAATGCTATAGGAAGTTTGAAATATGCTGATTATTTCTACAATCAAGCAGACAACACAAATCAGCTCAATGTTGGAGATTTGCTTTTAATAACAGATTTTCCGACTTCGACTCCTCAATATATGGCTCGAGGTGCCGCCTTATCTTCTCCTCCGATTTCCTATTCGGTAGAAGACATTCTTACTTTCATAGTTGAAGAGGATATTAGCACCCAGGTTTTCACTACGGACGGTGTTACCTACAACTCGACGTTTGTTCTTAAAAACAAAATCATGTCTGTGTTGGGCACAGAAGCCATCACCTTAGCGTTCCCAACTGCAGGTCTTGCTACTTTCAATCAAGGTCAAAATACAGTCACTGGTTCGGGTGCCTTCTTTACTAGTCAACTCAAAGCGGGATTATTTATCAGACCGCTAAACGGATCTTGGTATCAAATTAAATCCATAACTAACGACAACTCTTTGATTTTGACAGAGCCGTTTTTTGAATCTTCTATAGCTGGAACAGCTTTTGAAATATTTTTGCCCGATCTTCAGGTTTTCATAGACGGTAGTCGAGTTCCTTTTGGAGATATTGTTTTCGTTGACGGGAACACGAGCACATTTAAATTGAATCCTTCTGCAAGCTATTTGCAATTTGCAGGTGCTCACCAAACGCCTAAATTTTCTGTTCGATATAGAACAGCTACAAACGTAATGGGTGTTATTTATGGACTGGCTGTCGGTAAAGGGTTTGTTAATGCCGGTTCAGGTACAGTTTCATTTTCAGTTGGTAGTCTCAACGTAATTGGCACCGGTACGAACTTCCCAGCCTCTGTTTTACCTGGATACTCAATTAGGCTCACAGGTACGACTCAGTGGTACGAAATTGCGCAAGTTACTAGCATTCAGGTTGTATCAATAGTGGTAAAAGCAGACTCTTCCGGAAGTTTGCAGAGCACCTACTTCAACTTAAACACAACTACGCAGTTATATAGTTTCTGGTTCAACGTATCTGGAGTTGGTGGAGCCCAACCTTCAGGAACTCCTGGACTTCCAGTTCAAATAAACATCACTGAGAACGGTTCAGCTACTGCAAACGCAACAGCGATTGCCGCCGCCCTTTCAAACTACGGGTTTGTAGTTTCACAAGCCGCTAATACCTTAACGGTTACCAGCGTTGTTGCTGGACCTGTTTCTCCGGTAGCTACTCCAGGCACTTCAGGATTTACAGTAACTCCTTCAACTTCCTCGGTTATAGTTTTGACGGAGCCTTATAATGGGCAAGGTGTCGTTCAGGCGCCACCTTCAGAATTAGATGCTGATGGAGATACTGACGGTCCACCAGTAAATCCGAATGCAATTGTTCCGGGATCCTACGAAATATTGAACCCTGATTTGGAGAATGAGTTGTTCTTGTTTACATTAACAACTACCTCTAATACTGACATAATAGATACTGTTAATACGAACACTTTTAATCTGCTAAAACAGGGTTCAGCTAATAAGCTAATATTCAACAATAATTTAGATACGACATTGTTTCAAGCCAACCGTGTACTCGTAGCCGCTGATCTATTTTACACGAAGAATCGTCGCTTAAAGGTTAATCAGAAGGTTTAATAAATGAAAAACTATAATGGAACAACAAGAACTCTAGAAGAAGGCAAAACCGGATTTAAAAATGTCATTTTTAAGCCTGGAAAACCTCCTCTAGATTCTGAATTAAACTTTGTTGGCGATCTCGCCGAGGGTCTTAGCAAGAAACAATTAGAGCTTCTTCATAACAGCGGATTTTTCACAAACCCATCCATCTATTCTACTGGTTACGATAACAGCGGCACTAATTTCGGAATCAATTTAACCACATCCCCTAACCTTTTGATCTTCAAAAATCCTCATAACGTTCCTATGGGAGTGAACATTTTGGGCGATGTGGTGATGCTTGGTGGCTCAAATTGCACTAACGCTTCACAAGCATTTGTTACTTTACCACCTCCTCCTGGATCTGGTTCTAGAGAAGATTTGGTTTTCCTAGAAGTGTGGTACCAACAAATCGTCTCGCAGTCGTATACAAACAGACCTGTTGTCGGGATTAAAAATGCACAGTTAGTTGTTGGGCAACTTTATCAAATTGCTTCGTTAGGTACATCAACGAATGCTGACTGGGCAGCTATCGGCGTGATCGGTACGCCAACTGTAGGTCTTACTTTTACCGCCTCTGCAACTGGAGCAGGGTCCGGCACAGGTACAGTTACAACCAATTCTCAGGTGTACGCCTACGGAAATATCCAAAGCGGTTTACCAACGGTTCCAGATAACATCTATTACTCTCTGATCAATACTCAGACCACAGATAGAATTCAAGTTCAATACAGTATCCGAGTAGTTCCGGGAGTAAATTTCGGAGTTTATCCAGACGGTATCAACGATAACTCCACAGTATTTGGGCAGGCAGCTATGCCTCTTCAAAGTACGTATGGGTATGCCCCACATCCGACCGATGCGGGTCTTTATGTAGCTGGGGATGGTTCACCATCCGCTCAGACTGCTTTAGGTTCGGATGATGGTTACGTTTATGCTATCCCTCTCGTTCGAGTTCACAGAAGAAACGCGGCGCCGTTCTCGCTTTCAAATTTGAATGGCGCTGGAAGAAGCGTTGCTCAAGGAAATTCGGATAGACCTGATGGATATTTCAACGACAAGATTGAAATTGGTGATATCGAAGATCTTCGTCACTCTATTGCTCCAGATTTCAATCCTCGAGAGATACTTGAACTAAATTTTGATGCGTTGTTACGCGGGCAACTTGGAACAGCTTTAGTTGAATCAGATAACTCTCTCGACGTAGTTACTAGCGCGAACGCCATCCAAGTAGATCAAGTATCAGTAGTTACCAATACTGGAACGAGTGACGTAGCTACTCCGAACGATCAAAGAAGGGTTGTAAGCGATGCTCCAACAGCCCAGGAAACAATACAATCTTTCAGCTTAGCTCAAAGAAGTTTTGGATCAGGTCCTAATTGGAGCATGAACGATCAGCTGACCGTATCCCTTGCTTTACAAAGCCCTGTAGGAACTGTTTTGGCTCCAAATCCAGTAGTAACTGCTTTGGTTCCTGGCGGTCCTGTAGACGCTGTAGTGGTGATCCCTGTCGCCGTAAACTATTTAACTAACGATTATGTTATTACTTTAGGGGCGATACCTGCTGGAGTTACTACTCAAAATTTAAATGTAACTTTCGATGTTCTGTATCCACCAGGCGTGGGTCTTACATATGTTCCAACAAATGTGCTGAAAGTTTACGAAATTTCTGAAAACGTAAACTATAGCTTCACAACCGCTGGCAACCCAGTACGTCCAGGATCGTTAGTACCTTCTTCTGGGGTCGCTACAGATTATGCAATTGGGTTAGACGCTCAAAAAGCTTTTACTACGTTGTATCAGTTTACTGTAACTGGCAACGGCACCAGCGCTTACACAATCCCAGCGGCGCTTGGCGGCGTTCCTATCACACATATTTATGAATACCAGATCGACGGAGGCTTCGTTTCTAGAACCGTGGGCGGTATCAAAGTTCTGAACGTTGTTTTCACGGGCAGTAATACGATTCAAGTAACATTTAACGGCGCAGTTGCTAGCACCTCAACTATTACATTCTTCGTAGCTCTTTCGAACAACGCTGTTTTGATTGATTCTCAAGTAAAAGGTTTGAATGAGGTTACAGAATCTGTTTACTTAAAACAAACCGTAAATTCAGGAAACAACAAAACTCAAGTTATCTTTGACGCAGGATCTTTGGTTTATGCGGCTCAAGCAGCAATGAACAATTCTGTAGATGCCCCAGGTAACAAACAGAACTACGTTTTCATCAATGGGACAGAAACTCCTTGCACGGTCGTGCTTCAAGACAATTATGTTATTGTAACTTTGGCTACTCCTATAGGAAGTCTCACAAACGACACTATTCAAATTGCAATCACAAGAGCAAAAACTTTGAATGTGAGCGATCAGTTACAAATTTACTATCAACATACGCCTTACCAAGGAATCACCTCGAGAGTATCCTTCAATAAGGGTCCAAACTCTTTTGTGAATACCTACGTTACCGACAAGGCAATTGGATTTTTGGTTCACACGTCTGGAACTGGTGGGCATAACACGTCTGTAAACGGCGCATACTCGCCAATTTCTGTAAAACTTCCTATGATTCCTAGCCAGAATGATGGGTTATTGCAAAATAACCCCATTGCAGCTCCAATCTTCCCAACTCACGAAGGTGTAGATCCGAATGCTGATTTCACAATCGGTGGAACTATTGGATACGATTTATTTGAAACTTATCATGACTGGTATGATGAGGGATTTGATACTGAAGTTTCAGTAGACGATCTCAAAACCATGTTCTTGAGAGATACCGTTCGAGTGAATAAAGTTGGTATAGGCTTTCCTACGGCGTACTGCTCTAAGGATACTATTATCCAAGACTGGTCAACTGTTATCGACGCAGCAGGGAACCTGTTGAATGGTAAGAAACTTGTTTACTGGTTCTATGCTCCTAACCCTTCTGTAATGGTTGATGTTGAGCTTCACCTTGCGACCGATACCAGCGGCACTAACGACCATATTTATTTGGCTGGTGGGCAGTTTGTGGTCGGCTGGAACCGTGTTGAGTTCGTCTCAAGAACCGGTGGAACAGCTACGACAAATCACATTGTAAAAGTTCAGTTCAGATTTGTTACTTCAACCAATACCATAACTCTGTATGGAATGAACGTGGTTCCTCCATACCTTGAAAACATAGCATTCGAGGCTCCTCCAATTTTGGATCAAGATTTGTGGTATTCTCAATCTGAAAGCACATTAGTAAAATTCGATATTCTGCGTGGTATGTATGCAGTAAGCGACGGTGTCGGAATCGAGTGGTTTGGCGATAAAGCTTACTCATTCGAAATACCTGTTGTTTCTGGTGCTCCTGTCGGAACGCCTTCTTTAAACAACACTCCTTATGTTCTAGGAAAACAAAATTTCCTATCTAAGGTTGGCGTTGTAAACAATCGTGGAACGTTTATCGGATCTAACTTCTATTCTGTAGGGATGTCTACTCTAACTAACAAACCTACTCAGACTGTAATGTACATGCTCGAGCAAGTTATCCAAGATCCAACTGGGAACTTTGCTCCCGGAGAATATGTTTTAAGAGTTGAGACGAGAATCAATAACAACCGTGTGGTGAAAATCACAAATAGTAATTTTGATAATCTCAATGCTTTTGAATTGTACAGATGCAGAGGTAGACCTTTAGGTAAAGTATGAGAGCTGAGATCATAGCTAATTTGATGGTAGACCGACTTGCTAGCAGCTTGGTCTATGCCAATTTTCTTTCTCACTATAATGAAGAACTTATAGATCTTGCGAAAGGTTATCAAATTGATTTGCCCCATGGATACAACCTAGTCTCCCTGGCTATATCTGCAGCACATCAGGCTGGCGCCCATGATATGGCAGAAGAAGTTGCAATCGACGCCATTAATAACGCCGTTTTCAAAGAAAAAAAAGACGACGAGCTTCAATATGATCTTGAATACGTAAAGTGGCGCGTACTCCCGCACCTAGTGTACGGACTAAAGGCTAAAGGTGAATCGCTCGAAGAGATTCACAAAAATCATTTCGTTCAAGACCTCATGAGAGATTACAACATCAAAGAATCTCAGATTGAAAGACTTTTTAGAGAAGGTAAAAAGCCTGCCGGTAAACCCATCGTAAAAATGATGGAGAAGAAAAAAGTTACTGGAAACATTTTTGAAAAATATACGCCGTCCGATGGTAAATTTGTAACCTTTTGGTTTAAAGTGATTAAAAATCAGTGCCTCGATATTTTGGCGAAAATTCATCGCGCTGATCGTTTGATGGAAGAAGCTTTAAGAGTTCATCCCACAGAAGGCGGTGGTCACTTCGATGGGATCCACGATTCAAAACAAGATGAAGATCCGATCACGAAATCAGAAGCTAAATCTCTGAAAAAGCGTTTGATCAACTATCTCAAAACGAAAAATCCAAAATACGAAGCCGCTATAAATTTGATCAGCGATGGGAAAGACATCTTTTCCATTCGAGACAAACACCTGTTTGAAAAAGATCTTGATATGGACAATCAAGAGTTTAGCCACTTCAAAATTTACTTCATGAAGGATTTGAAGCACGCATTCGACCATTTGGAAATCCACAATACAAATGAAGGTCTTGCTGTGTTGAAATCCGCTAAAATTGCAAAAAAGATCTTAGAAAAACTTTTCGACAATGGCTTGTAGAAACTGCAGCCCTGTTTCAGAAGTTCAAGGCAAGCTCACAATTCAAAAATATGGTGAGCATATGTATCAGACCGTTCAACGTATCCAGAAAATGTTGAAAGAAAATGATCGATATAAGATACGCCTGGCGCGGATGCCCGAGTTGCAACCTCAATACAATGTCTACAAAGAGCAGGTAAGGTGCGCCATATCTGAATATGTTTCATTGTTTGAAAACGCTTATTACTCAAAGCTGAAGGTGCATAATCCAAAGGTAGCTGATGCTTTGGATAAATTTCGATTGAATCTTCTCAGTAACAAGATCCTTCAGGATCTATAAAAGTTCGTACAATACAAAAAGTTGAAAACCTGCAGTGGTTATCACTACCCAAGTAGAGAAAAAATCTACTTCATATTTATTCGAAATAAAGTAAGAAATACCGAAATCAAGGCATTGCAAGAATACTAGATAGCCGAGCGCCAGCATCCATTTTTTTGCTGAGTGATTAAAGTGTGACATCAGTCTTCTTTCCTTTTTGACTTGATGTAAAGGTTATTGTCCTTGTCGATAATGAACGTGTAGATCAATTTTTTACGCGTGGCTCTATCAAGAAAAACGGTGCTTCTATTTTTATCCCAGTCTTCCACAGCTTCATCAAAATCTGGCTTATCCGAGCCAAAGAAATTTTCCCAAGGCTCTTGGAATAGGTAGTCTGGAACGTAGACCCTATATTTTTCTACAATAATAAGGTTCGAGTTAGGGTCAATGGACACCTTTTTGATCAGCACGTCTTTTCCGTCGACGGACATTTTTTTCGTGTTGAAATCAATTTTTACAGGTGGTAGCACGCCCACATATTCAAGATCTGGTTCCATACGTCACCAAAGTTTTTTAATGAAGAAGTCGATTTTTTCTTGGAATCTTTCGCAGTATACCTGAATGATCTTATCTCGGATTTTGTTCAGAGTTTCAAGGTCGCCTGTTTTTACATCTCTTACGATGTAGCGAGTTACGCGTCGATCAGATTCCTTTACGTTAGATTTCACAGTATCGGTCCAAGCTTTGTCCAGCTCGCAAACGTAGAGTGAGAGGAAACGTTCATCCTTCTGAGAAGCTCTAGAAGCTTCTCTGGTTGGCTTCTCCCAGCCCATATCAAAAATGATTTGATGTGTGATTCCAAAATAAGGATCCTCTTGATCCGAGAGACGACCAAGTAATTCTTCAGTGGTGATATCTCTAATCAGATCAGTCACGTTCAAAGAATCTACGAATTTTTTGTGTGCGTCATCCGCTACGCTTTTCAATTGCTCTGTAGGTAGAAATTTTTTATCTTGTTGTTTAGAAGTTGCGCGCGGATCGTTCTTTGCAGTCTCGTAGTTTACGAGAGCGAGTACCGCTTCTTTTGGAGCCGTCAAAAGGTTTTTATCTGAAAGGGCGCCGATCGTCGCGGTAATTAGTTTTTGCCCGATCCGACCTTTCAGTTTCGATTCAAAAGATCGGTCAACGATTTCTTCTGGGGTCGAGTACGGGTTGCTACGCTCCACAGCATGTAAATGTGAAAGTTTAATCACGTCCACTAACTCTTCGGATGTGATTTTACCTTGTCTGTGTTTTTCCAGTAACGTGTCCCATTTTCCCTCACTCATTGAATCTGAGAGAACTTCGGAAACATCGGTGCCGTTATCCGAAAAGTAGAAATTGAAAATGTTTTCACCCAAAAGCTCGCGGTAAAAATCTAGCGGGTTGCCTTTGTTGATGTCTTCTTGCAGTTTCTGAAGAAGTTTCTCTTCATCATATTGATTGTCGTCTGGAACTATATTACTGTTGTTATTCATATGCCTTTACCTACCCCAGACTATTATACGAAGCTTTTAGAATTTCGAAGCAAAGATAATGTCAAGTTGAAAAAATGCCGGTACATAAAAGATACCGTAGACTTCAGGAATTATCAAGCGATAGGTGTTTTGCACCTTATTACTGCAAAACGCTTCCTCCTCGGCGATGCGGCAGGCTTAGGAAAAACTTTACAGTCATTAGCCTGTTACGGGTATCTGAAGGAAACCTACCCAGATTTAAAGTTACTTGTGATTTCCCCTAAGTCTGCCCTCTACCAATGGAAGGGGGAGGTAGAAAAGTTTATGCATGGTGTTACTGCAGAAGTAGTAGCCTCCGGGAACATTCGAATCGGTAAAGGTCCGGCTAATCTCCTAACGGGGGAAACCGCCAGAAAATACAAGCTCGATCAGTTTTTCAGTAACAACACGGACATATTAATCATCAACTACAACACGCTAGTGTCAGAGCACGAGCAGTTAATAC
>Ga0265322_10000948_pt1 | contig 10104 bp, 9 predicted proteins | sample 41222metaG_FD_193584 | JGI IMG/M metagenome (GOLD analysis project Ga0265322, IMG submission 193584) | Rhizosphere microbial communities from Carex aquatilis grown in University of Washington, Seatle, WA, United States - 4-12-22 metaG | ecosystem: Host-associated > Plants > Roots > Rhizosphere >...
ACTCTATGGTGAAGTGAAGAAAGATATGTTTTACATGCAGGCGCGGAATTATAATTCTTCCGTCGAATCCGCTCTCGACGGAAGCAACATTCCGGTGCAGGTCTACCACAGCTTGATCGACAATGTGAATGCAAATCTTCCCACATTCCAGCGGTACCTGAAATTACGGAAGCGGATCCTCGGCGTCGACACTCTGCACTATTACGATTTGTATGCACCGCTCGTCAGCGGAACCAATCTGCATTATACGATCGATGAAGCGGAAAAAAATGTTCTCGCCGCGTTGAAACCGCTCGGCAATGATTATCTTTCTGTCGTCAAGAAAGCGCTCAATGAACGGTGGGTTGATTATTATCCGACGGAAGGCAAACGCGCCGGAGCGTATTCCAACGGCGGAGCGTACGACATTCATCCGTACATGCTGTTGAATTATAACGGCAAGTACGACGACGTGAGCACACTCGCCCACGAAATGGGTCATACGATGCACAGTTATTATTCGAATAAAAATCAGCCGTATGTCAATTCCAATTATGCAACGTTCGTTGCGGAAGTCGCTTCGACATTCAACGAAGCGCTTTTGATCGAATACATGTTGAAGCAGATCAAAGACGATAAAGTCCGGCTTTCACTGCTCGGCAATTATCTTGAAGGAATCAAGGGAACCGTATTCCGTCAGTCGCAGTTTGCGGAATTCGAACTGAAAATACATGAGCTCGCCGAAAAAGGAGAATCGCTGACCGGCGATAAGCTCGACGAAGTGTATATGGGAATTACGAAGAAATATTACGGACACGACAAAGGCGTCTGCATCGTCGATGACGAAATAAAATCGGAATGGGCGTACATCCCCCACTTCTATTACGATTTCTATGTATTCCAGTATGCGACGTCGTTCACTGCCTCGGCGGCATTGTCGGAAAAAGTATTATCCGGCGATGAAGCGGCACGGGACCGCTATCTCAAATTCATTTCGTCCGGCAGTTCCGACTACCCCGTTGATTTGCTTAAGAGTGCCGGCGTCGATATGATGACCTCCGCCCCGTTCGATTTGACGATGAAGAAAATGAACCGTGTGATGGATGAAATAGAAGAGATTCTGAATCGAATGAATAAGTAATTCGAGATGTGCGACTCACTTTGCGAGTCCTAAACCTTGCGAAGGTTCTAAAACCTTCGCAAGGTTGCACACAGAAAGTGAGTCGCACGTCATTGGGTAAAATAAGTGCTGTTCCGGACACCAAAGAAATTATTAACTGACTTATCTGATTTAATTTCGGCAATTGGGCAAATTTCAATTTGTTGCTGATTGTCAGTGGAGTGATACTGATTAGCATAGGTTTAATAGTTCCCACCAATTGGAATTCCTCAAACTTCTTGCTACTGGCTGTAAGTTGTTCCCTAAAGTAACCAAGTTTTTTGTTTTAATCTCTGGAAACATATTTTATTTTTAAAAAAAGATCCACACCAGTCATGTGTTCATGATATTTATTTTTATTGGAGAGAATAGGAATGTACATACAAACCAAAATGATACTCCCTACAAACAAATCGAATTTGTTATTTTGATCAATTATTACAATCCCAATCAATAGCCACCAGCTGAAATTTCTCAATAGCAACTTAATTCTACTGGGTCTCATTCCATCAACATCTGTAATCCTAAGTTTCATCCAATAATCCCCGACCGTTCCATCATACGGTATAAAGGCTGAGGCTAATATTAATATTAAAAGAGTATACCAAAAGAGAGAAATAAAACTTAGTACTACCCCTTCTCTAAAATAGCAAACGACATAAGTTGGTATCCCAACTAAAAGAATTTCAATTATTCCAGAACAAATACGACGAATGATTATTTTAGTAGTATTTTCCATAATTATCTTATTCATATATTTATTCTTCCATCTGTAGTGAAGGTATAATCGCCAACAGCATACTCAAGTTTTCTGACATTTTCAAGTTCAGATTTGCTACTGGGGTGTCACTGGTTGAAAACAAAGGTAGACTAGTGGGTTAAATTCTGATCCCCAAGTTATTGCTCTGTTTAATCAGAAATGGTGTTATTGGTTGGTTCTTAGGAATGAATTGCAGATATAAGTCCCGTTCCTCGAAAAGACGAACGGGATTTTTTTTTATCGGAAAAAGAAAAACCAGATAATCGCAACGATCGGAATCAACACCGGCAGTGTATATTTTGCGACATATCCGGCAAATGTCGGCATTTCCACGCTGCTCTGCTCTGCAATCGACTTCACCATAAAGTTCGGTCCGTTACCGATGTACGTTCCCGCGCCGAACATCACCGCCGCAATGGAAATTGCTTTCAGATACACCGGATAATTTCCGATGAGATAGGAAATATTGATGTCGTCGATCGGAACATTTCCCGAAGCGACAAGATCGGCATGATATTTCATCAATGTTGCAAAGGTGTTCCGGATTTCTTCTGCGTGAGCGCCGCCAATTGTCGCAATATCCGATCCGTGAGACGAAACGAGATGTTGAACTTGCTGAATGATATTCTGATCAACAAACAATCCGACAGATGCGCTTAGGAAATTCAAGTATGTCGGTGCATTATCGAGCACACTGGAAAGGATTCCGGTGCCCCAGTAAAATTGTCCTACCGAATTGATGCCGACCGACGCGGAATGCAACTCCAGCCAGTCAAGAGCGGGAACCATCGTTGCAAAAATTCCCAGAAACAGAATTGCAACTTCTTTGATCGGAAGAAATGAAAATTCATTTTTCCGGTGAATTTCTTTCTTCGTTGTTAAATAAGACCCGGCTGCCGCAAGCAGCATGATCGCTTCACGATCCCGGCTGCCGCAAGCAGCATGATCGCTTCACGAAGCATCAGCGGATGCTGAATAAACACCGCGAGCAGAATCATCGCAAGGAAAATTCCGTTGTGCAAACCGCTCACTTCAGCTTCTTCATGGAATTCCGCTTCGCCGATGTGATGCTTTTCGGTTTCATATTTCTTCAAACCGAAATAATCGAAACCGTAAAACACCGCCAGCAGCAAACCGATTGCGAGCAGCCAGACGTGCCACGCATTTCCGAGAAGCCAGAAAAACGGAACGCCGCGAAGATAGCCGAGGAACAGCGGCGGATCTCCGATCGGCGTGAGCGCGCCGCCGATATTGCTGACGATGAAAATAAAAAATACAATATGGAATCCCCGAAGCCGGTACTTGTTGACGCGCAGGTACGGACGGATTAAAATCATCGAAGCGCCGGTCGTTCCGATAACGTTCGAAACGATCGCACCGATTGCGAGAAGAAGAACATTCGTCAGCGGCGTCGACTTCCCTTTGATGCGGATATGAATTCCGCCCGACACCACAAACAACGAGCCGATGAGAATGATAAAGCTGAGATATTCCATGCCGGAATGCACCATCCGGTCCGGATTACCGAGAAACACGACGTAATAAACGACCGTAATCGCTCCCAGCGACAACGAAACGTGCGGGTAGAACTTCTCCCACCATCGTTTGCTAATGAACGGCACAACCGCAATGGCAAGCAAAAGAAGTACAAACGGAATCATCATGAAAGAATCGACGGGATTAGAATTCAATTCTTCACCACAAAAATAGGAAACGCTTCTAAAAGTTTGAGCCCGAGAAGATAAACGAAGATACGAGCCGTTCGTCGCAGAGTCATCTGAACGCTACGGCGCACCGATCCCTTGCGTTGATGCGAATGAATGACTGACAAATGTCTGCACCACGGCGACAATTTGCTTGGACTTTGCCGCGGACATATTCAGGAAAGTATTTGGAGCTATGCCGATCCACACGATAAAAACAAGAACGGGAATCAACACCGCGAGCTCACGTTTCGATACGTCTTTCAGCCCGCGATTCTCGGGGTTCGTCACATTCCCGAAAATCACACGCTGGTACATCCACAAAAGATATACAGCGGCGAAAATAACTCCCGTTGCCGCAAAAATCGTGTACCAATTGCTGATGAAGGCAGAATGAAATGCACCGAGCAAAATCAAAAACTCACCAATGAAGCCGTTCAGTCCGGGCAATCCGATCGAAGAGAGTGAAACTATTAAAAAAATCGTCGAAAGAACAGGCATCACTTTCGCAAGCCCGCCGAATTCGGAAATCAACCGCGTATGGCGGCGATCATAAATCATTCCGACAATCAAAAACAACGCCCCGGTCGAAAGCCCGTGATTCACCATCTGGATTATACTTCCTTGAATTCCTTCCGGCGTCAATGCAAAAATTCCGAGGACTACAAATCCCAAATGGCTCACCGACGAATAGGCAACAAGCTTCTTGATATCGGTCTGCACCATCGAAACCAGCGCGCCGTAAATGATGCCTATGACTGCAAGCGCGCAAATGTACGGCATGAAGACAACGGTTGCCTGCGGAAACAACGGCAAACAAAAACGAAGCAATCCGTACGTTCCCATTTTCAGCAACACGCCGGCAAGAATAACGCTACCGGCTGTCGGGGCTTCGACGTGCGCATCCGGCAGCCACGTGTGAAACGGAAACAACGGAACTTTAATCGCGAAGCTCAATGTAAACGCAAGAAACATCCACGATTGAATTGCGAGAGGAATTCTCGGTCCGATATTATACAACGTTTGAAGATCGGTCGTGAATTGGCCGGTCGGTTGTGTCGTAGCGAAATATCCGAGACAGAGGATGGCAACCAGCATCAGCAGACTGCCGAACATCGTGTACAAAAAGAATTTTACCGCTGCATAAATCCTGTTGCTTCCGCCCCAGATGCCGATAATAAAATACATCGGGATCAGCATCGCTTCCCAGAAGATGTAGAATAAAAAGAGATCGATCGAACAAAATACACCGAGCATGCCGGTTTCCAGCAGAAGCAGCATGATCGTATATTCTTTCACACGTTTTTGTATCGAATTCCATGACGAAAGCATTGCAATCGGCGTCAGGAAAGTCGTCAACAACACGAGCAGAATTGAAAGCCCGTCGACTGCAACATTATACGAACAGTTAAACGCCGGGATCCACACAACACGATGTTCGAATTGAAAATGTGAATTCGAGGAATCAAAATTGTATGCAAGCCAGAGTGAAAGAATGAATGTCAGCACGCTGACGGCAATGCCGAATCCTTTAATCAAACCGGCTTTTTCTTTATTCAGAAAAAGAAGAATGAAGATTCCGACGACCGGTAAAAAGATAAGATATGTAAGAATGTTAGCCATTATTTATTTCATCGTCCGAATAAGATGCCGAGGATAACGATCACGCCGACCACGATGGCAAGCGCATAATTTTGAGCAAAGCCCGTTTGAATTTTCCTGAGCTGGCTGCTCACCCATCTTGTCAATGTTCCGGAGCCGTTGACGATGCCGTCGATAATGCCGACATCGATACCTTTCCACAATAATTTTTCGGAAATTTTTACCGTCGGCGTAACGATCGCGCCGTCATACAATTCATCCACATAATACTTATTCCACAATAATTTGTAGATGCCGCGGAACGACGACGAAACTTTCTCTGCAATTTCGGGATTCTTCAAATAAATTTTCCGTGCAAACCAAATTCCGGCAACGGCAATCGCAACGGAAAGTGCCATCAAAAGATATTCGATGGAAGTATCGGATTGAGGGACAAGAAGCAGTCGAACGTTTGCGTGTTCGAAGATCGGATCGAGCCAATGTTCGATTGCGTTATTGCCGCCAAGACTGAGAGGAATTCCTACGAGTCCTCCAACGACGGAAAGCACGGCAAGAATGATCAACGGAATCGTCATTGCCTTCGGCGCTTCGTGCGGATGTTTGTCATGACCCCAGCGTTCCGTTCCTTCGAACGTCAGAGAAACGAGACGGAACATGTAAAACGCCGTTAGACCGGCAGTGAGCCAGCCCAACACCCAGAACACAACCGAGCCGTGAGAAAATGCCTGAAAGAGAATTTCATCTTTACTGAAAAATCCGGACAACGGCGGAATACCGGCAATTGCCAGTGCGGCAATGAAAAATGTTTTGTACGTGGTCGGCATTTTCGATTTCAATCCGCCCATATTCTGAATATCCTGTTCGTCGTGCATGGCATGAATAACTGCACCGGCGCCGAGGAAAAGCAACGCTTTGAAAAAGGCATGCGTCATCACATGAAAAATACCGGAGGCAAAACTTCCCACGCCTAATCCGAGAAACATATACCCGAGCTGGCTGACAGTCGAGTAGGCAAGAACTTTTTTGATATCATTTTGCACCAGACCCATCGTCGCAGCGAACACAGCGGTTGCAACGCCGACAATAGCGATGATATTCATCGTGGCAGGAGCTAACACGAACAGAATCGAACATCGCGCAACCATGTAAACGCCGGCAGTGACCATTGTTGCGGCATGAATCAGCGCGCTGACCGGAGTCGGACCCGCCATCGCATCCGGCAGCCAGATAAACAACGGAATTTGCGCCGATTTTCCGGTCGCACCGAGAAATAACAGAAGTGTAATCCAGAAAAATGTTTTATCCCCTACCGTTCCGACCGCGGCGGCACGGGAAAAAACATCATCGAACGACAAACTTCCGAAGAACTGGAAGATCATGAACATCGCGATGAGGAATCCGAAATCGCCGATGCGGTTGACGATGAAAGCTTTCTTCGCTGCATCGGTCGTCATCGCTGACCCCGGTTTGTAACCGCCAGTATCGAATTTACGATCGTGCCAGAATCCGATAAGAAGGAACGAACACAACCCGACTCCTTCCCATCCCAAGAACATCAGCAGGAAATTATTGGCGAGAACAAGATTCAGCATCATGAAGATGAAGAGATTCAGGTACGCGAAGAATCTCCAGAAACCATGATCGCCGTGCATGTAACCGATGGAGTAAACATGAATCAGAAAACCGACTCCGGTAACGACAAGCGTCATTAGAATGGAAAGCTGGTCGACCTGATATGCGGCATTGATCGATAATGATCCTGCAGTAATCCAGTTGAAAATAGTAACGATGTGTGAACGCCCCTCGACCGGAGAATTCAGCATTTCAAAGAAAATCGAAACTGCCCCGGCGAATGAAAGTCCGACCGCACCCGCGCCGATAATACCGCTCAGTTTTTCGGAATTGATTTTCTTTCCGAAAAGTCCGTTCAACAGAAATCCGACAAACGGTGCAAGGACGATATAGCCGACGTAATTATACATTTATTCCTGCATCACCATTTCATAATATTGATTTCGTTGATGTCGACCGTCTGCTTATTGCGGAATAACGCGATGATAATGGCAAGACCGACGGCAGCTTCTGCCGCGGCGACTGCCATGACGAAGAAAACGAGAATTTGTCCGGTAGTAGTGCCGAGGTATGATGAAAACGCTACAAGCGTCAGATTGACCGAATTCAGCATCAACTCGATGCACATAAAGACAACGATCGCATTGCGGCGCGTCAGCACGCCGGCAACGCCGATAACGAAAAGGACTGCGCTCAGTCCTAAATAATAGTGTAACGGAATTGAACTGATTTCCATATTCAATTGAATTTTTTCTTTGCCAGAACCATCACGCCGACGATTGCCGCCAACAACAGTATCGAAGTAATTTCGAACGGAAACAGATAATCCGTGTAGAGCGATTTACCGAGAAACTCGACCGTACCGATTTCTGCCGAACGCGGTGATACACCACCCCACGTCATGCCCATCGGAAGATCGATACCGACAAGAATTTGCAGAAGGACGACACCCGCAAGGCAATAGGAAATGATTTTTCTGAACGAAACTTTTTCGGGAGGCATCTGTTCGTCACCGAGATTCAACAACATGATGACAAACAGGAACAGCACCATAATTGCACCGGCGTACACCAGTATCTGAACGATGGCAATGAATTGCGCGTGGAGAAAAAGATAGAGAACAGCCAGGCAAAAGAAGTTCACGATGAGAAACAGCACACTTTGCATCGGATTGCGGCGGGTAATCATCAACAGTGCGGAAGCGATAGCAACAACCGCGACGACATAAAAGAAAACTACTTCAACGTTCATTCACAAATTAAGACTTTTTCTACAATGGTAAACCGACTCCGGACAAGATACCAAAATTTCCGTAATTTTCAAAAGAAATAATAATGCGCGCTGACCTGCGGGAGAGGCAGAATCGTGCCGTCGCTGAAGTTCGTGAAGAGAAGCTCAGTAGTAAAATTCATCGGACCGACCGTCATCCACTCCCAGCCGAAACCGATGCCCTCACGATACGGACCGTCGAGTTTATTCCTGCCCTTGTCTCCGGAATAAAAATATCCCATTGCCACATCGGCAAAAAAACGAGAGATATCTCCGCGCATAATATCAAATTGAAATTCGCCACCAACATTGTAATCCGTTTCCTTATCAACTTTGATAACACCGGCAATAATTTGGTAGGAAAAAAATCCTGGAAGATGGTGACGAAAGCTTAACCCGAATCCGCTGGCAAACCCCGCTGCTAATCCGAGACCATAAATCGACCGCGGTACCATCCTTGATTCCTGATTTTGAACCACAACCTGGGCTTCAGCTATTGTCAAAGAAAAAACTGCTGCCGAAATAAGAATAAGTGTTCTCATATTATTTTGACCGGATGATTGCAATGAGTTCCTTCAAACTCGGACGCTTTCCGTAAAGAAGAATCGTCGTCCTGAATATTTTTCCTGCAAACCAGATTGCAGCGAATGAACATACGATCAGCAATGCCAGCGATCCGACAATTTCAAAAACCGACGGCATTTGTATCGGAATCCGTATCGCCATCATCGACGGTGTGAGGAACGGAATAAACGTCAAGACCTTTGCCAGAGTGGAATTCGGATTCTGCATGATCGTGAATGCGAACATAATCGGCATAATGAGCACGACCACAAGATAGCTGTTAATCTGCTGAGCTTCCTGTTCCGTTGAAACCGGCGCACCGGCGGCAACGAAGACAGCAGCGAAGAGTAAATAACCGAAAATAAAATATAAGAACAACAGCAGGGCGCTCGACAATGAAATCAATGTTATCGCGAACTTCACGCTGATGGCAATGCCGATCACCGCCCACAATCCCATTTGCGTCAATCCCAACAAACTCAAACCGATCACTTTACCCGCCATCAATTGATTTGCAGAACAGGATGACATCAATACTTCCACGACACGATTCGATTTTTCTTCCAGCATGCTTCGCACTAAAATCTGTCCGGACGTCATAATCAAGAAAAACATCATCATCATGAATCCGTACGATGTGAAGAATACCTGCTCGATGCCGGCTGTCTCTTCGTTACCCGACTTTGTCAGTTTAATCGTTTTCATTTCAACGGAAGAGGTCAGATCGTTCAAAATGGATCGGTCGAATCCTCTCGCTTCCAGTTTTCGTTCGATAATGACGTCACGGATTGCGTTGTTGAACCGTTCAACCACTTTGACATTGCCGACATTCTGGGAATGATATTCAATCGTCGAATCGGCCAGGAATGATTTGCCGATGATCATGTATCCTTCCAATTGTTCGCTCAGGACAAGAGTATCCGCCAGCCGTTTCGATGCGGAAAACTCTTCTGGCGTTGTTGCAGGAAGCGATTGCACTGCGTAATTCGGCAGGCCGTTGGGAAGCTTGTATTTTTCTCCGATGTATTTCGTCAACGGTTGAGCGAGCACTCCGGATTGATCGAGAATGCCGATCGATTGGCTTTCGGTATCGGGACGTGACATGAGCAATGACGGAATAATACCGACGGCAATCATGATTAACGGCGTCAGCAATAACGAAATCAGAAATGCTTTCGATTTTACTTTTTCGATATATTCCCAGCGGGCAACGGCAAATGTTTTTTTCATGACGAAGTCCTTTCGGAACCGATTGCCGTTCCGCCGACGACATTGAGGAAGATCGCATTGAGCGACGGCGTTGTCGTCTCGAATTTGTGAATCTCCAATTTTGCCGCAATGTCGCGGAGAAGCTGCGGCGGCGGATAATTGTCGCGAAGAATCAGTTCCGCGTAATTCTCAAACACATTTGCCGTAAGAATGGACGGCAAAGAAGATAAAAATTTCCCATCCCCGTCGAATTCAATATGAACAGTGTTCTTACCGTAGCGGCTTTT
>Ga0265322_10000949_pt1 | contig 10093 bp, 19 predicted proteins | sample 41222metaG_FD_193584 | JGI IMG/M metagenome (GOLD analysis project Ga0265322, IMG submission 193584) | Rhizosphere microbial communities from Carex aquatilis grown in University of Washington, Seatle, WA, United States - 4-12-22 metaG | ecosystem: Host-associated > Plants > Roots > Rhizosphere...
GGAGTATGCGGTTGCTCGGGACTCGCCAGGGGGTGCTAGACTTCCGTCCATGCAGATTCGATCGACATGCACGACGCACACTACCGGTGCGCTCGCGGTTCAACCGGCTCTACGTTGCGGAGCGATCGAGGGTCAGCGCTTCGGACCCAGCGGGCCGTGCTGCCTCGACAAGCGGCATCGGACCCTGAGCAAGTTCCACTCGTCCCCCATTCTCGACCGGCTGGGCGGGCATCGCGTCTGGACCGAGGGCGATCGAGGGAACCCTAGCTAGCCATGCACTGCGACATCTGCGGGATCACCGACGATTGGCGGGAGCGCTTCGGGGCGATCGCCCTGTACGGCTTGTCGGATCTCAACGCCAACCCGGCCGGCTCGCTCGCGATCTGCGGCGACTGTCTGGAACGCTACGCGCGGTCCGGGGCCGCCCGTCAGGCCGCCGCGAGGCGGGCCAGCGAGGCCCGCCGGCGCCGCCCCGAGCGGAGTCCCGATAGAGTGACGCATCCGCCCATCCTCGCCCGTCGTGGGCCGTTCTAAAGGCTGATCATGACGGCCCCGGCCGTTTCGTACAGTGCCCCGGGGATGCCCGGGTCGGACGACGGCAGGGCCGGGCTGAGGATGATCAGGCCGCTCGCGCCGGCAGCGCTGCCGCCCTTCGCCACGATCGACGCGCCGGTACCCGAACCCCCGTCGCCGGTACCGCCCCGCAGGGTCGCATCGCCGCCCGCGAATCCGCCATTGCCGGGGCCGCCCTTGAGCGTTGCGCCGATGCCGGTGACCCCTCCGCCCGCGACGGTGACCGGCGAGCCGGTGACGGTCAGGGGGCCGTTCGCTTCGATGTCCATCCCGTCGGTCTGATTGCCGTCGATGTTGATATGCGCGTTGAGGGTCGCAAGTTCGACCCGGCCGCTGAATCCGGAGGCGTTGCCGCCCTTCGCCTTGATCGAGCCGCCGGCCCGTCCGTTGCTGTTCGTGCCACCTTCCAGGGTCGCATCGCCGCCGGCGCCGGCGCCCGGGGCATCGTCGAACGCGACCGCTCCGCCCGTCCCGCCGGCCACGGTGGCCCCGTCGAGCGGGCTGGTCACGACGGCCGGCGCCGGGTCGGTCCACAGCCATCCCCCGGTGCCATTGGCAATCGGCACTTGAGCCGCCGTGCCGGGGGACGCCGAGCCGTCGAGTAGCTGGACGACCAGGACCTCAGTAGCGGTTAGGGTGCTGATATTGACCAGGCTGGCTCCCGCGGCATCATCCCCCGTTCCGAGCACCTTCGCGATGTCAGGGGCCGCGCCGACGATCTGGTCGTCGACGTATTTCTTGGTCGCCGCATCCTGATCGGCGGCCGGGTCGGTGACGTTCGTGATCTTGGCGCCGGCCGCCGCCCCAGCCGCGACTACCTGCCCGAGCGTTGGAATGTTGGCCGTGACCGGAACCGGGGCGTGACCCGCGCCGAGGTTGTCGGGGGTCGCCACGAACCCCGACGTGAGCGGCAGGTCGTTCGTCGGGCTGGGGAAGTTCTCGCCGTTGCCCATCGTCTAGTCCTTCCCCTCAAGCTCGGCCGGGACGCCCGGCTGCAGGTCGGCTTGCGCTTCGGTGCCGCCGGCCGGGTGGGTGGCCTCGGGGGCCGACGATCCCGCGGCGCCGGGCAGCACGACGGCCGGAGCCGGGTCGGTCCAGGCCCACTGCGTGGATGCCTTCGCGACCGTCGCCGCCTTCCGAATTCGCAGCTTCTGACCCGGCCGGATCAGGCCGGGATTGCCGCCGATCGTCGTCCGGTTGTCAGCGTAGATCCGCTCCCAGGTCGTGCGGTACTTCGCGGCGATCCGGATCAAGGTATCCCCCGCTCGAACGATGTAGGTCACGAATTCGGCCACGGGGCCAGCCGTCGGGCCGCCGGCCAGGTAGGCCTCCATCAGCGCGTAGGCCGACAGCAGCGAACCGCCCTTCTGATCGCCGTCGGTATAGTGCCCGGCGTCCCAGGGCGACGCCCCCAGAGCCCGGCAGGCTGTGTCGACGTTGTTCGCGCCCACGACCGCCCGGTAGTAAGGCAGGCGCATCTCGTGCTCGTACGCGGTCACGAAGTCCGCGAGCGAGCGGAATCCGGCGAACCCGCCGACGTTCGTGGCGGGCACGCCGCCGGTCGTGGCCCCGTAGTAGCGGATGCCGGCGAGGTTGTGCCTGCCGGCGAGAGCCGAGCTTCCCCAGCCGGTCTCGACGGCCCATTGCGCGAGGATCGCCCCGATGGCGAGCCCGCCCAGGGCGCGGCTTGCCGCCCCCGCGAGCGAGCGGTACGTGGCGACAAACGAACCGGGCGAGAGCTTGCTCACGTTAGATCACCTTCCCTAGAATTGCTGCCCCGATCATCGACGCGATCACGAGGCAATAGCCGGCCAGCCGGAGGCCGCCTTCGATCCGCGATAGGCGGATCTCGATCGCTTCCAGTCGATCGGCAATGTGGCCGATCGGGTAGGTTGAGTAGCGGACGGGCACGTTGGCCTACTTGACATTGGGCGTGGGTGCCGCCTTCGCGCTGGGCTCGACCGGCGCCGGAGCGCTGGCCGCGGCAATCGTGGCGATCGCGTTCGTCGTGGCACTCGTGCCCGCCGAGTCGCGGACGACCCAGCCGACAATGGCCCCGATCAGGCCGTACGCGGCCGTATTGTCGCCGCCTCTGCCGGTCGCGATCAGGGCGAACCCGCCGATGATCACCGCGAGGGCGATGACGTACTTGCCCAGGGTCGGGAGATCGAATCCGTTCATCTCACGTGCACTCCAATTCCGAGCAAGGCCAGGATGGCCAGGATGACCAGGATCGCGACCAGCACGTACAGCCAGCCGGGTCCGCCGTTGAGGTTCATTAGCGCTTCTTCCTCCGGGCTACCAGAACGAATACCAGGAACACACCGCCGGCAATGACCGCGACCTCGGCCGATGATCCGATCCCGGCCGAGGTCGAGCCGGCCGTCCCGGCGGTCGTCGTGGCCGGCTTGACGGTCGCAGCGTTGGCCACGGTGGTATGGGTCGCCGGGGTCGTGACCTTGCTCACGGTCGCCGGTTTGGCCATCGCGGGCGCCTTGCCGCCGTACTTGACGATTTCGGCACTGTACTTCTTATAGCGTGCTTCTTCCGAGGTCAGGGCCGAGCCCGACGCTTTCGGGATCTGCCGGTTGAGCGTCGCCAGGGCGCTACTGAGTCGCTTGACGGTGGCCGCGTTGACCTTCGCCGCGGCGGCCGTCACGGTCGGCACGGCCGCCGTCGAGACCGCCGCGAACGCGGGGCCGTCGCTCTTGGCGATCGTCGTGCCCGAGTAGGTCGCGACGCCCTTCGTCGCGGTCGACGGGCTGGTATTGCCGCCGAACAGGCTAGCAATCCAACCTGAGAACGTATTGGCCGGCGGGGCGTTGTTGCTCACTTGCCGCGGACCGCTCGGACGGCGCCCTTCCGGGTGCCCTTCGTTGCCGCCCAGAGTCGCGGGCCGAACAGATACAGGGCCGCCAGCAGCAGCAAGAGCAAGCCGACGTGGCCCCAATTGAGCGACGTCGATGCGCTGCCCAGGGCGCCAGAGATCGAGGCGATGATCCCGGTGCTACCGCCCGGGGCCGAGCCATCCGAGCCGCCCAGGGTCGAGCCCGAGCCCGAGCCCGTGCCGCCGGCCGCCGGCAGAGTGCCCAGGCTGGTCGACTGTGAGGGGGTCGCCCCCGGGCCGCCCAGGATCGTCGGGGCGCCGGCCCCACCGTACACGAAGGGATTGGACCGGGCCGAGCCGCTCGCCTGCCCGACGACGACGTGGGGCGGGGTCACGGTCACGGCGCCCAGGCCGGTGCTGATTGATGCGCCGAGTACGGATGTCATGTCTCGATCCTACTCCCTAGAGAGCGATGGCGACAAGTACGGCCGTGCTGATCCCGATCGTCGCCGGCTTGGCCTTCGGGTGCGCCGCGTAGTATTGCTGGACGAGATTCGCATGGGCGGCCGCTGCCGTCGCCTTCGCGGGCGAGGTCGGGGTGCTCTTGATCGGGACCGCCTTGCCGCCCCACTTGCTCACGGCCGCGACGATCGCGTTGCCGTAGGCATCCGGTTTGTTGTTGTCAGCGGCCGGGGCGTAGCGGTAGGGGAAGGTCTGGGCGGTATTGAACGACTTACTGCCGGCATACAGCGGCCCCGCGAGCAGGGCCGCGACGTACTTCGCGTCGGCGGTGTAGCTCGGGAACGAACCCCAGCCGCCGACATCCTTCGCGCCGTAGGCCGCCTCCGACGCGTAATAGCGGGAGCCGGCGAGGTTGTTCCGGCCGACGGCAATGCCGGCCTTGCCGTAGTTAGATTCGTGCTGAAAGATCGCGAGCCCGATCGCCGGATTGATCCCCTGCGCGACGAACGCGTTATAGATCCCGGCGGCCTCCGAAGCGGCCGGAGACTTCGCGGCCGTGAGCACGCTCTTGAACGCTGCGAGTGTGATCGTCGGGGCGCTCTTGAGCGGGTAGTCCGATGCCGCGCTACTCATCGGGCGCCCCAGATCAGGAATCCATCGCAATCGACGCCCGAATAGTAGCCGCCGCCGTGCACGTGCGAGTAGCGGATCTCGACCAGCTGGGCGTGCACGATCGGGCTAATCGCGTTCGCGTCAGCGATGATCGAAGCGAGCACCTCCACTCCGTCGAGCCATAGGCTCATATCGGTGATCGGGGCGATATTGTTGGCGTACATCGTGCACAGCGGGTACGCGTGCCCGAGATCCCAGGTCCAGCTGGCCGTGATCGTCATCGGCGCGATCACGCCCGTATGGATGCCCCACTTGAACGGCGTTCCCTTGTTGACGACGCCGTACGCGCCGCTCGGTGAATTCGTGACGACCACGGCCGGCCAGGGCGTCGCCGCGCCGAGGTAGTCGCCCGACGCCCCCACCTGCCCGCCCAGCAGATCGATCGAGCTAGGCGAGGTCGGATTGATCGCGGCGACATAGCTGCAGACCAGCGGCGGCGGCGATCCGCCGCTCACCTTCGGTGCGATCCGCCGCGACGGATTCGCGGCCCAGTCGCCGCGCATGACTACGCGTACTCGGTGACGATCACGACCCGGCCGGCGCCGTTGCTGATCCCGTAGTACAGGCCGGCGCCCTGATCGACCGCGAGGCGATCGCCCACGGCCAGCTGGAACCCGCCGGTAGCAGCTTCGTCGGCGGTCACGGCCGCCCCGCCCAGCCAAACCGTATCGGCCCCGTCGCTCGGATTCTGGATCAGCATGGCGAGCCGGCCCGGGCGGGCCACGGCGGGCAGGGGCACGGCCGTCGCCCCGACGGTCACGACGGTGACGAGGGGATCGTGCGCGAACCCGAGCGCGGAGGCCGCTGGGACGGATGGCACTGAGCCCGCGATCGACGCCGCGTCGAGCACGATGTCACTCGTCGTGAGCTTGAGGGCGATCGTCGCCGGGTAGGATGGCGCCGTGATCTCGACGTGATCGACGTTGAGCAGGCCGAAGGTCACGGCATCGCCGGCCGCCGCGAGCACGATCGTTTCGGAGCCCGACTGGCCGGCGAACGTGACCGTGATCGGCTGGGCGTCCCGGTTGATACAGCCGAACGTCCCGCGCTGGCCGTGATTCTCGACGCGATAGGCCGACTGGATGACCCAATTGGTATTAGCGACGCCCATTAGGGATTGCCTCTAGATCAGGTACAGGAACAACAGGGCGAGCAACAGTGCGCCGCCGATCACGAGGAAGCTCGAGCCCGTGCCGGCCCCGCCGGCGAGGGCCGCCGCGACGCCCGACAGGCCGCCCGACACAACGCCGGTAATCCCGGAGGTCACGCCGCCGACGGTCACTTGACTGATCCCGGCCGCCGCCTGCCCGGTGCCCGACACAACGCCCGGGGTCGCGGCCTTGCCGCCGATGCCCAGGATCGAGCCAATGATATTGACGCCCGAGCCCAACAGGGTACCCAGGGCGGTCCCGGTCTGGGTCACGGGATTCGATGCCGTGCCCAGGGCGCCCGAGGTGCCCAGCGGCGACGACGACGCATCCTTGAGATCTTGCACTTGCTGGGTCGAGAGCGGTGACCCGGCGAAGTACGCTTGCACGTCGCGCGGGTCATTGACGGCCGCCGCGAGGCCCGTCCCGTAGTTCGCTGACAGGCCCGCGGCGAATCCGAACAGCTGCCCGAGCGGGCTATCCGCCCCGGCCGAGATCGGCCCGAGCGAATAGCTCGTAACGGTCTGGACCACGATGGCCCCTAGTTCCGTTGCTTCTGGGGAATGGTCGCGAGGTTGTACAGCCGGATCGGGGTGTCAGTCTTGAGGTTGATCGTCGCCATCGACGTATTATCGACGGTGAATTGCGGGATGCGGGTGATGTACTCGCCCGACAGGTGGCCGGACTGCATCAGCATCGTGTCCGCGTCGATGAAGTCGTTGAGCGGCTGCTGGACGACGATCGTGCCGCCCGACTGGAACATCGTCAGGTACCCGAAGTCCCCGTCGCCGCCGGCCAGGGTGAACGCGAATTGCTCCTCCTGAAAGCCGTTGGGCAGGTAGTTCCCGACGGTGTTGTCGCCCTGCTGGTGAAACGGATTGCTCATCGTGGAGTACAGCGACGGATTGTCGATGCCCACGAGGTAGGCCGCCCGCACGTTGAGGGTGTACGTCGCCGTGCCCGCGCTGGTCAGCGAAGCATTGACGAGGCCGGCCGTCGCGTTGAACGTCAGCTTGAGCTGGGCGGGCATGTCGGCTGCCTGAACCTGGTAGGGCAGGTAGAAATGCCATTCGGCCGTACCGTTGCCCGAGCCGTCGGTCGTGACCGCCGGGGGTGAGGTCCGGACGCCGCGCGGCTGGAGCAGGTCGTTGATGACCGACAGGTCGGTGCCGGGGCACTGGATCAGCACGGAGCCAAACTGATTGTCGAGCTCAAATTGCTGGATCGCATTGTCGATCGTGTTCGATGTCTCGGAGTGGGTGCCGCCGCTGAGAGCGATCGAGAGATCGAGCCACAGTCCTGCGACCGGGCCGAAATTGCCGATGATCTTCGTATTCTGCTGCTGCAGCGCCGCGACCAGCGTGCCAGCGTAGGTAAAGACAGGCTGCGACAGGACGCGCATGACTACGCGCCTGCCAGTTCGAGTGCGCCCACGGCCACGAGACCGTAGCCGGCGCCTTCGATCAGGCCGCCCAGGGTGCCCGGCTTCTCGACGAACGCGGCGAGGGCGACGCCCAGGACGATCGTCACGGCCGCGGCCGGAACCGGGCCAATGCCCGGGATCTGCTTGAGGACGCCGTACTTGGCGCCGACGAACGTAACGACGCCCGCCCCTGCCGCCACGACGATCCGCCGTTCGTTCATTCCAAACCCTCTAGGTCGTATGCCGCGTGGAATCGCGGCTTGTTCGATCCCTAGAGTCGACTCGATCCGTGCCATGCGTCAATTGACCCCCGGTAGCTCGCCCCGAATCAGGGTCGCGGCGATGCCGTCGGGGTCGCTCCCGTCGGCAATGTAATTGAACGCGGCGACGATCAGCACGAGCCATGGCCCCGATGCCATGATCCGCTCGGGATCGTTCGCGAGGCCGTTGCTGATCGCGTCGATGGCGATCCCGTAGATACTCACGGCGAGGTCGGGCCGGGCCGCCACGGCCGTCTGCATCGCGTTCGCGATCTGCCGGGCACGTTCGGTCATCTCGGTTGCCGGGATCGACTGAGCGGTCATCGCGACCACCGGGCGGCCGGGCCGAGCCGAAGATTAGCGAGACTCGCTGGATTGCGACCGATCCGGCCTTTGTTCACAGCATCACGCATATTAGCTCATTCCCAACAATCGCTCATGGCGGCGACCATCCTCGCAATGCTTCGGGGATCGGAATGTACAGGCGGTAGGGATCACGCTCGCCGGCATGGTAGAGAATGAACCGGCCCCGGTTGCGCGGCAATTCAGTCGTGATCGCGACCCCCGGCCGGTTGATATCCTTTGTGTCGTCCGGGTCGAGTGGCCCGAGGATCAGATAGTGCGCGTTGCGACGGAGGATCGGCGGAGTGATCCCGAACGGCGCTTGAGAGCACGTCCACAGGCCGAGCCCGCGCGTGCGCCCGCGAGCCGTGATCGCCCGTAGCCAGGGCTGGACGCGCTGGGCGGTCGCCCCGGTGGCCGTGATCTCATCGATCCAGACGATCGTATGGCGGCGCTGATAGACCGCCCGGAAGATCGCGTCGTGGGCATCGAAGTCATCGATGTCGAGCACGTGCGGCCGGACGATGACCCGGTTGTATTCGGTCCCCCGGCGATCGTCCCGCCAGCGCAGACCGACGCCCAGGGCGTGCGTGAATTCGGCCGACGGCTTGCCTTCGCCGTCGCGGTACTGGGGTAGCTCGATCGTGCGCGAGCGGGGCAGCTTCAGAGCCGCTTTCTCATCGATCGCCACGAGCGAGGCAACACCCAGGGTCATCGATGCGGCCAGGGTCGACTTCGCGCCGCCGGTCGCGGCGATCAGCAATACCTGCTCGTCGCCGTTGATCGTGCCTTCGAACGGGGGCAGGCGGTCCCAGGTCGACGGGTCGAGCTTAGTGAGCGTGGGCATACGTGGCCACGAGGGCGATCACGATCGCGAGCATGAACAGGAACAGGGCGATGGTCATCACCCGGTATTCGTTCATCGTTTCTTGCCCGTAGCGGCTCGCTCGTCAGCGTATAGCAAGCGGCTAAAGTCGGCGTGCGGATTGGCCCGTAGCTGATCGCGGATCGCTTCGGCGGTGATCCGACGGTGGACGAATATCGAATAGGGCCGGCTGCCCGGACCACCGCCGATGATGTAGCCCGACTTGCCGCGGTAGCTGCCCGCTCGAATAGTGATCGCCTTAGCTCGCGCCGGTTTATTCGGCATTGCCCGGGGTGCCCGCGAACGCTTGCGACTGGCGGGCCAGCTGGTCATTCAGGCCGGCCGGCTGGGGCGCGGTCTCGACCTTGCGACGGCCGGCCAGGGGGGTCGGCTCACCGGTCGCTTCGATCGTTGCGGCCGCAACGATCGGGCCAGCGATCCGCGCCCGGCGTTCCGCGACGCGATCCCGGATCGCCCGGCCGTGAACGGCGCCCTTGCCGATCAGGATCAAGAGCACGGCCATGCCGGCCTTGAATCGGTTGACGTCGCCGCCAAAGCGATTGACCACAAACTCGATCGTCGGGTCATACAGCAGGTGGGCCACTTGGGCGCACTGGATCTTGGACAGGTGACCAGCCTCGCCCGCGCCATCAGCTTCTGACAGGGCGACTGACAGGCCATGGACGAGTCCGGCGAGGGTCGCTTCGTCGAGCGAGTCGCGAACGACATCGCTGATCGACTCGGCTCGCTGCTCGGGGCTGATCCTGATCGTCGGCTGAGCGAGCGAGGGCCGCCCCCGGGCCGGGCGCGATTGCGCCGGCTCGGGGTCGGTCGATGCATCCGGCGACGGCCCAGCATCCGCGCCGGGGGCATCCTCAATCCGGCGGGGCCGTCGCTTGGTATAGACGCGGGGCGGGCGAGGCTCGGACCCTGCGGCGCGAGCCGCCCGGCGGTGGACTTGCTTGTGGGCACCGAACGCGCCGAATCCCTCGAAGGTCTCGCCGCACTCGCTGCAGGTGTACGCGCTCATCCGCTAGAGCCTAGCACGTCCGACGCGGACCCGATCCGGGCAATTGACCGGACCATGCCACCAGTCGAGCGTGCGCTTGCCCCCGTCGCTGCCGTCGGGGTGGGGCGAATTCGGGACCATCACGGGATGGTCCCGAACGTCGCCTTCCTCGTCGTTGTTGCCGGACGTGAATCCGGAGGATGGATGAAGGACCCGGACCCGACTGACGACGGGTCCGGGCACGATCACGATGCCGGGATAGCAGCGCCCGGCGGTCTCGACGCGAACGTGAACGATCGCGCCTAGCTCGGGGGTCATTCGGGATCGCCGGCCAGGAACGCGCCCAGGGCGAAGCCCAGGACGAACGCGAGCACGACCAGCCGTTTCAATTGCCGGCCCGGCTATACCCGTTCACTTGCGAGCCTTGCCCTTCGGCGCCGCCTCCGGATTGACCGATCCGTTGTCGTCCGCGTCGGGGTCGCCGTCATCGTCGGGGCGCCCGTCGCGAGCTT
>Ga0265322_10000951_pt1 | contig 10089 bp, 12 predicted proteins | sample 41222metaG_FD_193584 | JGI IMG/M metagenome (GOLD analysis project Ga0265322, IMG submission 193584) | Rhizosphere microbial communities from Carex aquatilis grown in University of Washington, Seatle, WA, United States - 4-12-22 metaG | ecosystem: Host-associated > Plants > Roots > Rhizosphere...
TGACGATGGTCGTCCCCAGCACAGCCTCCCACGGCGCGAGATCGACGTCGTGATAAAGATCCGCGCCCTGCACCCGGAAATCAGGATGCGCGGCATGGCGCACGCGCAAATAAAGATCGCCCGCCGGCGCGCCACCCGCGCCCGGTTCGCCTTTGCCCGGCACGCGAATCCTCCGCCCCTCCGTCGCCCCTGGGGGAATGCGCACCTGAAAGGAATGCGTTTCGGCCTGGCCCGTGCGCGGGTCGGCGGTCTGTAGCGAAATCGCCCGCATCGTCCCGTGCATCACTTCGGCCAGCGTGACGAGAATCTCACCCTCAACGTCCGCGCCCGGCCGTCCCGCTGCGCGGGGTTCCGCGCGGAAGTCGCGACCGCCGGATTCAAATCCAAACTGGCTGCCGCCGCCGAAAAACTGTTCGAAAAAATCGCTGAATCCGGTCCCGGTGAAATGAAACTCGCGGGCCTGCCCGCCATCCGCCGCCCGGCCCCCGCGTTCGTCCCATCCGGAGGGTGATGGCGTGCGGCCGTCCTCCTGCCAATGCGCCCCCAACTCATCGTATTTCCGGCGTTTGACCGGATCGCTCAGGACCTCGTTGGCTTCGTTGATCTCCTTGAACTTCTCCTCGGCGGTCTTCTTGTCCTTGGCGACATCGGGATGATATCGGCGCGCAAGTTTGCGAAAGGCCTGTTTGATTTCCTCCGGCGAGGCGGTGCGGGCCACACCCAGCGTTTCGTAATAGTCCTGGAATTTAACGGCCATGAGGCGCGGCGTCCGTGGTCCCCCCGGCGCTAAACCACCCGCAGCACGATTTTGCCGCGCGTGTGACCGCGCTCACTCAGTTCCTGGCCGCGGGTGGCATCGGTGAGAGGCAGGATGGTTTCCACGATTGCTTTGAGTTTATCGGCGTCGGCCAGTCTGGCAATCTCGGTCAGCTGCGCGGCATTGGGTTGGGTGAATACAAATGCCTGCCGCACGCCGTGCGCCACCGCCAGCTCGGCCGGGGGCGGACTGGCGATTGAAATCAGTATGCCGCCGCGCTTGAGCACCTTCCATGAGCGCTTCTGGATGTCTCCGCCCAGCGTGTCGAAGACCACGTCGACCGCCTGCACCACCTCTTCGAAACGCACCGTCTCGTGGTCGACGACCTGGTCGACCCCGAGCTTGCGCAGGAAATCATGGTTGCGCGCCGACGCGGTGCCGATGACGTGGGCACCCTTCCCTTTCGCCAGCTGCACTGCGAGGTGCCCGACCCCCCCGGCGGCTGCGTGAATCAGCACCCGCTGGCCGGCCTCGAGCCCGCCGGCGTCGAAAAGGGACTGCCACGCCGTCAGCCCGGCGAGCGGCAGGGCGGCCGCGTGAATATGGTCGACGGATTTTGGCTTCAGGGCCACCTCTGACTCCTTGACGACGATGAACTCGGCATAGGCCCCGTCGCGGGAAATGTCGGGACGGCTGAAAACTTCATCCCCCACCTTCAACCGGGTGACACCGGTGCCGAGGGCTTCGACGACGCCGGACACATCCCAACCAAGCACCAGTGGCAGCGTGTGGTGGAGCATTTCCTTGAGGTGCCCTTCGCGGATTTTCCAGTCCACCGGATTGATCCCGGCGGCGTGGACCCGGACCAGCACCTCCTTGTCGCCCGGATGAGGGCGCGGCGCGTCTTCATAGACGAGGACACCGGGACCTCCATAGGAATAAATGCACACCGCCTTCATGGTTTTCATGCTTAAGGCCCCCGGGCGTTCGCGTAAAATTCCCGTGCCTTCGCGAGAAGCTGGTCCCCGGTCAGATGGTGTTCATCCACGACCAGCGAACCGATGATCCGCGCGGCCAGTTCTGGGTGATGGAGTTTCAACCACGCAATGAACTGGTCCATTTCGCTGCTTGTACCCGTGCCGCTGCCGAAGATGAGGAGCTGGCCGGGGGCCTGCAGCGCTTTCGCCACCGGTTCAAAGAAGCTGTTCGGGTCCGGCTTTTCCCGGCCGCGCGAAAAATCCCGGGAATTATGCGCATGGCGGAAGTAGTCATCCGGCTCGTGTGGCAGGATCTGCAGCGGGAGGGCCCCGCGCATCTCCGTGCGAAAGATGCGGGCCTCATGGTGATCGATCAGGAGCAGCCAATGAACTTCATTTACATTCGTTTCTGGCGGCGGCGTCTCCGACCGCTCGAGAAAATGACGCAGGGCCATGAGCTCGTCCGTCTCGGCGACATCTTTGGTGCGGGGCGGATGCAGGACCAGGATTTGCCCGTTGCGCGTCACCTTCAGGTTGCCGTTGGGTTCCTCGGCGATATGGCCGAGCTTCCCCAGCAGGGCGCGGACCGCGCGCCATTCCAGATTGTGCGAGACTGGATGCTGGAAGATGGTGTTGTAGGTGCGCAGATGCGCTCCAGTGAGTGGTGGGGGTGAATTCATGAAATCAAACATGCCGGCCAAAATTGGGGAACGCCAGGGGGGCGCTCATCCCGTCGCGGGCGGGGGCTCTCGCCGGGCGAGCGACGACGCTTGTCCCCATGAGCCGGTGAAAACAAACTGACTGGTGGGCTTGCGCTGTCTCGGCGCCAGGTCGCGCTCCCGCAATCCCTCCGGCAATGCGTCAGCATTCGCCTTGTATCCGATGGCCATCGCGGTCCACGCCTCGGAATTCACCGGAATCTGGTAAAGCTCACGCGCCCGGTCCGGAAGGATGCCGATCATCTGATGGACCGAGAGGCCGCGCGCCGTCGCCTCCACCACCAGATTGGCGGAGGCCAGACCGAGGTCGTGAACGGCGGCCCGATTGTCCTTTTGCGTCTGCGAAAACCTCAGGCTGACGACACCCAGGACCAGCACCGGTGCGGCCTTCGCCCAGGCCTGATTCGCGGGAACCAGACAGGACAGGAGTCGCTCGAATTCCCCGGGGTCCTTCCTCGTCGCAACGAAATAGGTCCAGGGCTGTTCGTTGTACGAGGAGGCGGCCCAGCGAGCCGCCTCGAACAACGAACTGAGGTCGGCCTCCGCGACCGGTCGGTCGGCAAAGCCGTAGGGGCTCCACCGTTTTGCAAGAACCTTTTGGATCGGATAGTCCGGCGAGGCGTGCTTGGCGGACGTAGGGGTGATGGCCGTGAGGGTCATGATTTTGGATGGGAATTTGCGCTGTATGGAACGCTTGCCTTTTGACTGGGTGCAACTGCCGGCGCGGCGTTCGCACCAAACGGCCTGATCGTACCGAAGGCCGCTATTTCTTCATGGCGGTGATGCGCTTCAAATGCTCGGTTACAACCGGAATGGATTTATCCACGAAGCTTTTGATCTCCGCGTCTTTTGTTTTGGCAGATTCGGCTTTGAAGTCCTTGGCATCCATTTTGTGGTCTTTGATCATGCCGGTGATATAGGCATCGTCGAATTCCGCACCCGTCAGGGCCGCCATTTTATCCACCATCCCCTGATGTTTTGCATCCAGGCTGTCGGGCAAAGTCACACCTTTTTGCGCGGCCAACGCTTTCAGGTCATCATTGATGGCCGTATGGTCCTTCACCATCGTCTGACCGAACGCCTTGACATCGTCGCGCAGCCCCTTCTGGGCAGCCAGTTCGCCCAGTTTCACCTCGGTCATGCCACCCTGGGCCGCCGCGAGGATGAAGTCGCTGTCCGCCGTGGAAAGCTTCGTTTCCGCCTTGGCACACGGAACCGCGAGGAGGAGTCCCAAAGCCATCAGGGTCAGGCCCAGTTTGGCTGCAGCTGCGCTGACGATGAGTTGAGGGAGCCGCGCATGGTCTTGTTCCACCGCGCGCTTTGATTCTGTATTGTTATTCATGAGTGATTGTCGGGTTAATGGTGGCGTTTTTTTGGTTTTGGACTGGAAGCTGCGTTGTCTGCGACCCAAGAACTTTTAATTGGATTTTTTCCGGCCGGAGCCGCTCTTTTTGCCACCGCCGGTGAGTTTGTTTACGGTGGACCAAGCCCGTGCTTCCGCGGTTCTTGTGCTGAACCCCTTTCTCTCGTAGCCGGCTTCGATGTGTCCCGCCTGCCGCTTCTGTTTGTCGGTATAGCTGGTTTTATCGCCTTGAGGCATTGGTGGTTCCCCTTTTCGTGCGGGGCGTCATGGGTTTGGCCCGCCAGGCCGCTTCACTTTTTTTCTCATAATCAACGAAGGCCTTGACCAGGCCGATGAGCACTTCCGCCGAGGTCTCGAACAGCGCCTGCGCCTTCGGCTCCGTGATTTTGCCAATGTCTTTGCGCAGATGACCGATGAGCTGATGCATCCGAGCCCTGATCTTCTGCGTGTGGTGAACCGGGTTGTTTTCGGAGAAAAGTGTCATACCGGTGACGCCTTCCTCGAGGCATCGAAGCTCGTTACTTGGTTTCAGCGGTTTTTCTCTCCGATGGCTCCTTGGGAAGAGGCACGTTGATGTTCAGGGCAGCGCTCAAATCAATTTCATGCTCCTGCTCCTCGACGATGATCGCGCGCAAGGTCTCGCTTAACGCAAATTCCCCCATCGCCTCGGCCTGCCGGATGCGCTCGCGATAACGCCCGACCGTTTCCCGTTCGTTCTCCAGATCTGCGCGGAGCATGGCGACCGGGTCATTTGAGGTTTTGACCGGTTTGGGCAGGACCGCCGGCATGCCGCCCAGATAATCGATCTGTTTGGCGATTTTTATGGCATGCGCCAGCTCTTCCCCGGCATGCGCCTCCAACTCCCGGGCAATGTCCGTGTAGGCGGCGCCCTTCAGCACCTGGCTGTACACGGTGTAGGCAATGATCGCCTGATATTCCCCCGACAGGTCCTCGTTCAGCAGTTGGATCATCTGTGCGCGAGTGATATTCAATTCAGTGGTGGTGGTATCTTTGGTCATAAAGATTTAAGGTAGTCTGCATCTTCCAGGTCCGACGGCGCTCAGGCTTCCACGGTGAAGCCGACTTTGATGGTCACCTGCCAGTGATCCACCTTCCCCTTGTTGATATTGCCGCGCGTTTCGACCACCTGGAACCAGCACAGGTTCTTGATGGTTTTGTGTGCACGCTTGATGGCCTTATCAACGGCGTCCTCGATGGAAATGGTCGAGGTGCCGGTGAGTTCGATGAGTTTATAGACGTGGTCTTTCATGTTTGATTCTTCCGGTGTTGGCGCAGCCGCAGCCTCGGTAGGGCCGCTTATTTGCAGCCGCAGCTGGAACAGGATTCCTTGATGGCTTTTTCGACCGCTTCACGGGTTTCACCGGTGCGCTTCTGAATCCGGCCAACCAGTTCTTCCTGTCTGCCTGCGACATATTGGAGATCGTCATCCGTGAGCTTGGCCCACTTCTGCTTTAACTTGCCCTTGGTGATGTTCCAGTCGCCCTTGATTTCGAGTGTGTTCATAATCGTTCGTTTTGTTTTTTTGTTTTCTGGCGCCAGCAACGTGCCGGCAAAAATCATTCCCACGGTTCGAAGGCCGGCTCATGCTCATGCTACGCTCCGGGCCGGCCTTCTTCTATGGGGCATAACCCTATGGTGGATGCTGGAGGCGCCGTCCTCCGAAACCGGATCCAGCCGAGAGCTCCGGCAGGTTCTCGCCGAATTTGTCAATGTATTGCCTCTGCTCGAGGGGGCCGCCTTCGGGCAGGGACCGCTGGTTAATCCACCATCAGCTTGACAGAAGTGTCGCCACGCAGGGCCTTGGAATAGGGACAGGTATTGTGTGCTTCATCCATGATGCGTTGAGCCTGGGCGTGATCGATGCCGGGGAGTTGCGCGTGCAACGCCACCGCCAGGCGGTAGCCGCCGTGGTCATCCTCGGTCAGGCTCACGAGCGCCCGCACCGTGGAATCCTTGACCGGTGTGCCGAGCTTCTTGGCCGCCATGACCAAGGCGCCGTGGTAACAGGCGGAATACGCACCGGCAAACAATAGCTCGGGATTGGGACCGCGTTTCTCGATGCCTTTCTCCAGCGGATTTCCCAACGTGACATCCAGCAGTCCGTCCGGTGTCTGAATGGTTCCCGAACGTGCGCCCTTGGAAATCGCTTCCATCGTGAACAATGTTTTCACCATGGCGCCAACGCTACGCGGAGCGCCGAGGCTTTCCTATGGGGTGTAGACCTACCACGGCATCGGAACTTGCTCCGCCAATGCTTCCGCCAGGACGTCCGGATTTCCACGACAGGGGATGGTGGGGCGGCAGGGCCGCGAGTACGTGGACGGGCTATCCGTCTCGCCAGCGCCGCGTCGATCTCAGGGATCAACTTGTCCGCTGGCCGGGCCGACAGACGCATCGCAGAAGATTTTACCCGACTGCGGATCGGCCAAAAGGTCCACGTACTGTGAACACCCTATAGCGCACATGGATGGGCGCACTACAATGCCAGGATGGATTGTCAGCTTGACTGGAAACGCGGTCCATCCGAGCCATGAAAGCCAATCTCGTTGCCGCACGCGATGGCCGCCACGACCAAATCGCGTGGCCCGGCGGCTCAATCAGCATCCGTCATTCCAAGCGCGGCGCGGGCTTTCATTTACGCGTGCGCTCCGGGGGCTTAATCCTCACTCTGATCCTCGGCGTCGGCGGCATGCACGCCCAGCCGGCACCCGATCCGGTCGCGCTGCCTTCAAGCTATATGCCGGTCAAGATCGGGGAGCCGTTCGACCAGATCCAGCGGCGCATGGAGCGGGCGAAGCCCGGGATCATGCAGTCACACCAGGAACTCCTGGCGGAACGCTACGACCTCACCAACCGCCCGGCCGAGGGCGTCACGATGACCCGGGGGAAGCCGGTGCAGCAGGGCGTGCGCGTCCGGCTCAAGCCCGGCCGCACGTGGGAAATGCTGGCGGCGCTGACGCCCGACGAGATTCGGGCGCAGGACCTGTTTCCCGCCGGCTTCATGCCGCTGCCGCATCCGAACCATCCCGAAGGCGGCATGGTGTTTCCCCAGTTCGTCATCGATGAGCTCAAGCGGCAGGAGCAGCGCGATCTGACGCGGTTCGACCTCGATTTCGATCTGCCCGATCATTTCCTGCCGGAGTTCCCCGCGCCGATCTTTCTGACTACCCGTCCCGACCTCGGCGATGTGTCGCAAGGCCAGGTGGTGACGCTCGACAATTACTTCGCGCTGTTCAACGGCATCCTGAATCCCAAGCAACTCGAGGGCCTGCGGCTCCTGCTCACGCCCTTCCCGCAGCAGCAGTTCAATGCCACGGAAGACCGCCGCTCCGCCCGCCCGAGCCGCGGTGTCGCCTGCTTCGACTGCCACTCCAACGGCCATACCGACGCCGCCACGCATCTCGTCGGCGACGCCCGTCCGCAGGCGTTCCGGCACCGGATCGACACGCCGAGCCTGCGCGGAGTGAACATCCAGCAACTGTTCGGTTCGCAGCGCGCCTTGAAAAGCATCGAGGACTTCACGGAATTCGAGCAGCGCGGCGCCTACTTCGATGGCGACCCGGTGATCGCGACCAAGAAGGGCGTCAACATCCTCGACCGCGGCAGCCAAGTGCAGGCGATGGCGGAGATGCAGGAGCTCTTCGACTTTCCGCCCGCGCCAAAATTAAACGTGTTCGGCATCCTCGACCCGAAAAAAGCCACCGCGGCGGAACGGCGCGGACAGGAGTTGTTCTTCGGCAAGGCGCAGTGCGCGACCTGCCACCCCCCGCCCTACTACACCGACAACTCGATGCACAACCTGCAGACCGGGCGTTTCTACGCCCCGCGCCTGGTCCGCGGCGCCATGATGACGGCCGACGGGCCGATCAAAACGTTCCCGTTGCGCGGCCTCAAGGACTCGCCGCCCTATCTGCACGACGGGCGGTTGCTCACGCTCGCCGACACGGTCGAGTTCTTCAACCTGATCCTGGAAACACACCTCACCGCGGATGAGAAGACGGAACTCGAGGCCTTCCTGCGCGTGCTGTGAGCGAAGCCGCCTTGAAGTGACCGGCGTGGCGCGCGCGTCAAACACCCCAGAGACTCCCCGTTGCCAGGGTCTCGTCCATTTCCGCGTACTTTTTCAACACCTCGGTGCGGTATTCGGGCGAGATTGAAACGGCCTCCGCGGCGATCCGCTCGCAATAGCCGCACGCCCGGCAGTCCATGGTGGCGCAGTCCCGGTTGCGAAAACCGTCCAGAAAATTCTCCGGGATCTTCCGCGCATCCACCCGGATCGGACACTCCGGCAGCGGCGAGAGCCAGCCTTGCAGGCGCGCCAGTTCCCGCAACGGTTTCAGTCGCAGCGGATTCACCTGCCGCGGCTTCCAGAAGTGCCGCAGATTCCAGAGCGATTCCTTGCGGACCGGTTGCTTGAAGCCATACGACAGCAGCAGCCCGGCCAGATTGCCATCGAACCGCCGCTCGCTGTAGGCTTTGACGCGCCGCAGCAGTTCCGCCGACGGAATCCCCCGTTCGAGAAGCTTGAAGGTCGTGTACCCCATCGCCTCATAGGCGGCGAGGTCCTCCGGCCGGATCCAGGCCGCCTTGATGAACTGCGACGGATCGGTCAAGCGTGACCGGGAACAGCGCAGGAAGCAGTAGTCGATGAAGAGCGTGCTGGTGTCGTCAGACGCATGGGCGAAACCGTTCTGATGATAGGTCTGCAGCGGGCAGTTCAGGAGGCAGACGTGATTCGCAATCAGTTGCAGGTCGCAACGGACCGCCTGGCGGATCGCCGCCAGGCGGCGGAAGTTCCGGTTGATCGAGAAGCTCTCCAGCGTGATGGCGTCCGCCCCGAGCTCTTCCCAGAAGCGGGCGCGCCGGGGCGTGTCCACCTGGGCATAAATCCCGACTCTTACCTTGAATTCGGGGAACCGGCGTTTGACCAGTTCTAAAAGAAAGGGGGTGGATACGGTGACCCGGCGAACGCCCAAGTCGCCCAGCGTGGCCAGCAGGGCCGTCACCCGTTTCTGCCAGGGGCGGGTCCACTCGTGGTTGCCGAAACAGGCGCCGTTCAGGAGATAATTGAAGGCAATGCCCTGACGGTCGAGCAGGCGGATGTAACTCCGCAGATCTGTTTTTGAAAGCGGTGTCGCCAGGTAGCGTGGACGGCCACTGCTGACACCGTCAGTCGGGAACCTGCCGTAAACTTCATCCACCGGGTACGGGGCGAGCGCCGGAACCAGTTCCGGATCATAGTTCGCCGCCAGTGAGAACTTGGCCGATCGGGGTGGAGCACGCACGTCGCTTGTCGACTCAGTTGTGATAAGCCGCGGGTGTCATTTCTACGCGGCTCAGGATGCGCTCAAAGTTTTGCCCGGGCTATGGGGTGTAACCCTAGTCGAACGTGGATCAGCCCGCGGATTCTCCTCTCCGGGCCGTCTGTCGGGATCGCCCCGCCTCCCCTCCTTCGCAACGCCCAACCATCGTATGGGAACAATACCCCATATCATTTTTCTGGGCCATCGGGCAGCATCACGCCCAATAGAAACCAGTATCTCTTCGCGAGTTCGCTGTCATCAACTTACGGCGCTTCTAACGGACTCGGGAATCGAGTGCCGGGGGGGTGGCTTGCACTTGCCGAGCCCGGACTGGCGGGCTTCGCGATCGACGGGATGCCGGTGGTTGTTCCAACGGATGAATCCCCCTGCTGCCATGGGCGGCTCAATGACAGGAATCTCCGGGGGGAATTAAGCACAACATGCATACGCTGTCGTTACGCTGGCAAACCTGGATGACCAGGCAGACGCGTCCGCGCCCGCCCGCGAACGAGCCGCCGCTGCGGGCCGAGTTGTTCAGCGTCGACCAACTCGCGCGCCATGCCCGGTCCCTCGCGACGGCCCACCGGATTGTCACGCAATACAGCTCCAACCGCCTGTTGGTCCGCTTGGACCGGAACGAGGAGAGCCTCCGAGCCTTCAATCGCGCGACCCTCGCCGTAAATCCAAGCCGGCGCATCACTCCCGCCGCCGAATGGCTGCTCGACAACTTCTACCTGATCGAAGAGCAGATTCAAATGGCCCGGCGGCATCTGCCCCGGGGCTATAGCCGGGAGTTGCCTCGCCTCTTGCACGGACCTTCCGCTGGACTGCCGCGCGTTTACGACATCGTGCTCGAATTGATCGCGCATGTGGATGCGCAGATTGACGCGGGACCGCTCAGCGCCTTCATCGCCGCCTACCAAACGGTGGGCTCCCTGAAACTGGGCGA
>Ga0265322_10000952_pt1 | contig 10087 bp, 11 predicted proteins | sample 41222metaG_FD_193584 | JGI IMG/M metagenome (GOLD analysis project Ga0265322, IMG submission 193584) | Rhizosphere microbial communities from Carex aquatilis grown in University of Washington, Seatle, WA, United States - 4-12-22 metaG | ecosystem: Host-associated > Plants > Roots > Rhizosphere...
CGCGGGATGCGGTTCTGCGGGCGTGGCCGTCGCCGGAGTCAGGGACTTGAGGTTCTCGGCCTTCCAGCGCATTGCCGTGTAGATCCGGACGCGCCCGCTGGGATGATCGTAGAAGAGCCATTCCTCGACCGGTCCGGGGCTCAGCTTGCGATATTCCGCAAGTTGGAGGGCAATCTGCGCAAAGCCGTCCGGCTGGCGGCTGGCGTTGAGCCCGAAGAAGTCGGCTTCCGTCTCAATGGTGCGGGAGAAGGTGTTCATCACCGGGGTGAGGACGAAGAAGAAGATGGAGACGATCAGCATCGCCAGTGGCAGGACGGCGAGATCGCCCACGCCCCGGATCTGCCACCGCTCACCCCAGCGCCGCAGGCAACGGTCCAGTCCCCATTTCAGCAGGGAGAAACCCGTGACGTACACGATCAGATAAAACATCAGGATCTTGTACATGTGGTTGAGCACGTAATGCCCCATCTCATGTCCCATGACGGCCAGGATCTGTTCCGGCGTGCCACGCCGGAGCAGGTTGTCGTTCAGGGTGATTCGCATGGTCTGGCCGAGGCCGCTCACATTGGCGCTGATGCGGGTGGTCTGGCGCGAGGCGTCGACCACGTACACGTCGTGCGCCGGAATGCCGTTGGCCCGCGCCAGGCTCAGGATGGGCTCCGTGACCTTCGGATCCTCCAGCCGGGTCACCTTGTTGAAGATCGGGACCAGGTAGACCGGCGCGATCATGCCCCCCACCGCCGTGAAGGCCACGGCCACAAGGGCGCCCCAGATCCACCACGTCCGCTGCAGGCGGCGCACCACGGCGAACAGTCCCATGGTTACGAGTCCGCCGACCACCAGCCCGACCAGCAGTTCCTTGAACTGGTCGAACATCCAGGGGCCGAAGGTCTGGGTCGCCAGGCCGTATTGATGTTCGCGGAAATAACCCTCGTACACGACCAGCGGGAAACCGAGCACCGTGGTCACCAGCAGGTACTCCGCCCAGTAGATCAGGGACTGCAGCGCCTTGAACCGCGTGATGCGCTCGGCGAGGTTGCGCATGCCGGCCGACCAGCGCAGAGACAGCAAGAGCAGCGAGAGCGCCGCGCCGTACAGGAAATCCCACAGGAGCAGCCAGTATCCGCCCTCGAAGTAGGCGTCGGAGCGCGTCTTCGCCTCCGCGGGGAGCTGCGCGAGGTAGGCGTTCGTCGCGGCCTCCGCGTCGAAATGGTCCGACGTCTGGGCCGCGGCTGGAACGATTGCAGCCGGCGGGGGCTGATCTTTGGCTGCAGGCGGCGTAGCCGGGGCGGCAGTGGCAGTGGTAACGAGGCAGGTGAGGAACAGGGCGGCCAGCCGCCAGAAGAGGGCAGGGGTCGTTTTCATGGGGGGAAGCGGAAGGGTGAAACGCCGTCATCGTTGACAGAGGACTCCCTGCTCTGCAACTCCGCCCGCCGATGCGGGTTTGACGCGCACCGCCGCTCGCGACACATCTCAGGCACAGATTCGCTCCCGGTGACAACACCCTTCAAAGATCACTTCTCCACGGTCGCCGCCAACTACGCGCACTACCGGCCGCGCTACCCGCGCGAGCTGTTCGAATTCCTGCGCGACATCGCGCCGCGCACGGATCACGCGTGGGACTGCGCTTGCGGTAACGGCCAGGCGACGCTGGGACTGGCCGAGCACTTCGCGGCGGTGACCGCCACGGATGCCAGTGCCGGGCAACTTGCCGAGGCGCCGACACATCCCCGCATCACCTATCGTCTTGCCCCCGCGGAGGCCTCTGGCCTGCCGGATCATTCCGTCGACCTCGTGACCGTGGCGCAGGCGGTCCACTGGTTCGATCTCAACCGTTTCTACATCGAGGCCCGGCGCGTGCTGGCAGTCGACGGCATCATCGCGGTCTGGAGTTATGGCGCCCACCGGCTCGGCATCAAGGCGATCGACCGGCTCGCCGCGGATTTTTATCACAACGTTGTCGGACCGTACTGGCCGCGGGAGCGCAAACACGTCGAGGAGGGCTACCGGACCATTCCGTTTCCCTTCGCCGAGGTGCCGGCGCCCGCTTTCACGATGACCACCCACTGGTCGCTGCCGCAGCTACTCGGCTACTTTCGCAGCTGGTCGGCGACGTCCCGCTACGTCGCGGCGCGCGGGAAGGACCCGGTTGAGGCGCTCGAGCGAAAGCTCCTACGGTCGTGGGGTGATCCGGCGACTGTGCGCGAGATCACCTGGCCGCTCGCGGTCCGCGTCGGTCGGGCCGGCTGACGGAAATGCATGAACACTGTTTGGCAGAAGATGAAGACCACCTCCCAACCCCATGACTCCGCAGCGGTCGTGCAACGACAGCTCGACGCCTACAATGCCCGCGATGTCGATGCCCTGCTGGCGACCTACGCGGACGACGCCCAGACGTTCGAGCATCCAGCGAAGTTGCTGGCCAGCGGTTCAGTCCAACTGCGCGAGCGTTTCACGGTGCGATTCCAGGAGCCCAATCTTCATGCGGCGCTCCTCAAGCGCGTCGTGATGGGCCACATCGTCGTCGATCACGAGAAAGTGACCCGCACCTTTCCGGAAGGCCCGGGCACCCTTGAACTGCTGATGATTTATGACGTGCAGAATGGCCGGATTGCCCGGGCATGGAGCATTGCTGGAACCAAGCTGCTCGACGCCAAGTCATGAGGGGAAAACCAGACCAGCCGTCACCGCCAACTCGAGGCTAGCGTCCGCATGGCTGACCTCTATCGTTCGACAAATTCAATGTTAGCGAGGTTGAGAACCATGAAGACAAAACTATTCACCCGTGTCGGTTGGTTCTGTGTTCCGAGCTCCCTGCTGGGCTTCGTGGTCTGCGCCCTGGCCGCAGCGTTCTGCATCACCGTCTTTCTGGCCGTCGACCGGCACTCGCATTCCGCCAGCGACACCCTTTACGGAGTGTTTCCCTACGTGGTGTGCACGTTTCTCATGCTCGATTGGATCGGGCGACGCTCGAGTGAACAAGCCGGCTAACCGGTTCCGCCGCGGCGGCGCGGCGCGGCCAATCCATGAGGAACAGGAAGCACAGGGGTTGAAATGACAAACAGCCGGCGGGTACGATTGCTGATCGGCGGGGCGCTGATCCTGCTTTTGGCGGATGTGGTGGTTCTGCGGAACACATTGACCCAGGCAGCGGTCGCGCCCGGTCCGGCAGGCACCGACGCCTATGCGAATCTCCCCGCGGACAAGAGACCGAAGATCGTAGAGACCGGAGAATACGTGCTGTACCTGCCGAGCGAGCTGGACCTGCAAAGCCGGCATCCGTTGCTGGTGGCCCTGTCTCCTTCGGCGGATGCCTGGAGCATGATCCGGGCATGGCAGCCGGTGGTCGAGAAGCACAAATGGCTGCTCTATGCATCGAAGACCTCGCGCAATGGAGTCCCTTACGCGGGCATCGTCCCCCCATTGATCGCGGCGATCAAATCGGTGAGCACGGACTACCCCGTGGACAAATCCCGGATTATTGCCACCGGCCTTTCTGGCGGCGGTATGGCCTCCCACCGGCTCGCCTACGCGCATCCCGAGCTGTTCGCGGCCGTGATCATCAACACGGGGATGATGGCCGAGGATCAACCGACCTGGCCTCATCCGCCGCGCGGCAAGATCGCGGTCTTCGTGGCCAGCCCTACGGATTTTCGTTATGAGCAGATGAAGAAGAACCGACTGTTTCTCGAAAGCCTCGGCTGGAAGACGCATTGGATCGAATTCCCAGGCGGCCACCGGCTGGCGCCCAGTCCAGTTCTTGAGGAAGCCGCCGGGTGGTTGTCGCAGGAGTTTCAAGGGACGGCCGCCACGCGTAACGCAGGCTAGGGGATTGCCTCAGCCGGGGGCGCACGCGGCTTTCCGCTTGCCGTTCGCCGTGCTCGCCGCGAAGACCATACGGCATGGATTTCCCCGGCTACGTCTCCTTTACGCTGACGAACGCCTGCAATCTGCGCTGCCAGATGTGCGGACAATGGAGCCCGGAGGGCTATGTACGCACGGGGCATGGCTACCACGGCCCGGTGCTAAAGCTCGATGATTGGAAGCGGCTGGCCGACGAGACCGCGGCCCACGGCATCACCTCCATCCTCCTGCGAGGCGGCGAACCATTCCTCGTCCCCGGCATCATCGCATTGCTCGAGCACATCCACGGTCTCGGCCTCTACATTTCCATCGACTCGAACGGAACGCGGCTCGCCGAATATGCCGCGGACCTCGTCCGCCTCGGCAACATCCATGTCACGGTCTCCGTGGACGGCCCTGAGGCGATTCACGATGCCGTGCGCGGCGCGCGGGGGTCTTTCCGGCAACTCGCGCGCGGGCTGGCCCGGCTCAACGAGCTCGACGGCGGCGCATCGCGGCGCGTCAGCCGCTCCATCTGCTTCACGATCAGCCCGTGGTCGGTGGGCGGGCTCGGCGAGATGCCCGCAGTGGCACGGCGGCTGGGCGTCGAGTCGCTCTCAATTGTCCCGTACAATTACATGCCCGAAGTGATGGGTGCGGCCTGGGAGCGCGAGATTCGCGAGACGCTCGGCTGCGAAGCCTTCTCGTGGCGCGGCTTCCACCACGAGGAGTCGGGCGTGGATCCCGAGGTGTTCGCCGCGCAGCACCGGCGCTATGTCGAGTCACTCGAGAAGCTCCACGACTATCCCTACCTGCCTCTGACCGCGGCGGAATACCGCACGTGGTTCACCGACCCGACCGCGCCGGTCGGACCGCCCGGCTGCGCGAACGTCGAGCGCCTGATCGACATCCAGCCCACCGGCGAGGCGAACTTCTGCGTCGATTCTCCGGACGGTTCCCTGGGCAACGTCCGGCACGCCACCATCGCGGAGATCTGGAACAGCGAGCGGGCCTGCCGTTTCCGCGCGCGCCGGCGGCTGGGTCTGCTGGGCGCCTGTCACCGTTGTGTGGCGCGCCACATGGCGGAGATCCGCAACTGAAACCACCGTCGCGGCGCCGGCCGGGCTCACACGTCGAAGTTGGTCTCGGAAATCCGCTCCCGGATCGAGTCGACCGAAAGCGTCGATGCCGGCCCGGCGCCGCGATTCAGATAGGCCGGTGGGCGCCAGCCCATCCGGCTGAGAAAACAGTCGATGCTCACGCCGAGAGTCCCGAAGCCGTACTTCAGGCTTTTGCGAAAACCGATCGAGGAAGCCCCGGCGAAGTATTTTGTCGGACACGAGATCTCCGCGATCCGGAACCCCCACCAGTGGCATTGGACCAGCATCTGGTTGTCGAAGAGGAAATCGTCGGAGTTGGCCAGGAGCGGCAGCGTTTCGAGGACCCGGCGCGAAAAGGCCCGGTAGCCCGAGTGGTATTCGGACAGTTTCTGCCGGATTAACAGATTCTGGGCGAGGGTCAGAAACCGGTTGGCCACATACTTGTAGCGGGGCATGCCGCCCGCCACGGCGCCCAAACCCAGGATCCTCGAGGCCACCACCACGTCGTAGATTCCGGAGGCCACCATGCAAGCCATAGCCGGAACCAGTCGCGGTTCGTACTGGTAGTCGGGGTGCAGCATGACGACGACGTCGGCGCCCGTCGCCAGGGCCAGCGCATAACAGGTCTTCTGGTTGCCGCCATAGCCGAGATTGTGGCGATGAAAGGCATAACGCACCCCGAGCCGGCGGGTGATCTCGCGCGTTTCGTCGGTGCTCGCGTCGTCCACGACGATGACCTCGTCAATCGACGTCCGGTCGAGCCCTTCGAGGGTCCGGACCAGGGTCCTCGCGGCGTTGAAGGCGGGCAGGACCACGCAGACTTTCGCACCGTAGATCACCGGTCGCAGGACCGTTGAGGGCCGGGTCCAAACCCGCAAGCAAAGTCTGCCGGCGCAGCCGCGTGCAGAAACCGGCGGTTGCACTGCGGCCGGCGCCCGCCAATCACGGCGCCGCCCGGCCATCCCGATCCTTGTCAAACCATCGCAGGTTCCCCATGAAAAGACCCACGTAGTCCGGTTGATTCCCGGCCGGCGAACTCCGACTTTGTCGCAAGCCGCCTCGGGAACCCGCCGCAAGACGCCAGACGTTCAACAGGCATGAAGGCTCCATACTCCAAGCAGACTGCAGATCCGGCTGCCCAAGCCGCGCCACCGACGGCCTCCGCCAACGGTGGAGAGGCTCGATTCGCTGCTGCCGCAACCAACGCCGTATCCGGTGTCCGTGGTCCATTCCTCTTGGGCCTCCTGCTGTTCCTGTGCGTGGCAGGCATTTTCCTCCGCGCCACGGCCGACGACTTCATCACCTACGACGATCCCGTGTATGTGACGAAAAACGTCCACGTGACGGGCGGGCTGACCTGGGCAAACGTGCGGTGGGCGTTCTCCACCACGGAGGCCTCCAACTGGCATCCGCTGACCTGGCTGTCGCACATGGCAGACTGCCAGCTCTTCGGCCTCCATCCGTGGGGCCATCATCTCACGAGTGTGCTGCTGCACGCGCTCAACGCCGTGCTGCTCTTCGTCGTCCTGCGTCGGATGACCGGGGCGGTCTGGCGCAGCCTGTTCGTGGCGGCGCTCTTCGGCCTCCATCCGCTCCACGTCGAGTCCGTGGCGTGGGTCGCGGAACGCAAGGACGTGCTGAGCACCGCTTTCTTGATGCTGGTCCTCTGGGCCTACGCGCGCCGCGCCGAGCTCGCCCAAGCCCGTCGCCCCGGCGCCGGGATCTTCTACGGATGGGCCCTGCTGTTTTTCGCCCTCGGCCTGATGTGCAAGCCGATGCTCGTCACGCTGCCATGCGTCCTGCTGCTTTTGGACTACTGGCCCTTGAACCGCTGGGCCGGCTCGTCCACCTCGGCCCGCTGGACCCTGCTGGTTGAGAAGATCCCGTTCTTCCTCCTCTCCGCCGCCGCGAGCGCGGTCACCCTTTTCGCGCAGGGCAGGGGCGGCACCGTGGCCTCCATCGAGGATTATCCGTGGCCCGTGCGGCTCGCCAACGCCCTGATCGCCTATTGCCGGTACCTTGGCAAATGCTTCGTCCCCGCAAAGCTCGCGGTGTTCTATCCTTCTTTTTCCACGCAGCCGCCCCTCTGGGAGACTCTGCTGGCAGGTGCGCTGCTGGTGGGGATCACAGCCGCAACCGTGGTGCTCATCAGGCGGCGGCCGTACCTGCTGGTCGGCTGGCTGTGGTTCGTGGGCACGCTGGTGCCGGTGATCGGCTTGATTCAGATCGGCGGGCAGTCCATGGCCGACCGCTACACTTACGTTCCGTTGATCGGTGTGTTCATCATGGCAGCATGGACGGCGGGCGACGCGGCGGCCATCTGGCCACGCCGGCGCTCCGCGCTAAGTCTCGCATCGGGCGCGATCGTGGCCGTCCTCGCTGTCCTGACCTTCTGGCAGCTGGGCTATTGGAAGGACGGCATCAGCCTGTTCCGGCACGCCGTGGCCGTCACGGAGAACAACTGGGTGGCGCACGCCAACCTTGCGGCCACGCTCTCCAAGTCCTCGGCCGCCGGGGCCGGTGCCGAATTCCAGGAGACCATGCGCATCCTCTCGGCCTTCGCGGAGACCTACGACCGGAAGGGCGTCGACCTGGAACGGACGCCCGGGCATGCCTCGGAGGCGATCAAGGAATTCCGGACCGCGATACGGATCCTGCCGGTCCTGGCGGAACCGCACTACAACCTGGGCACCGCGCTGGCGAAGATCCCGGGCCGGCGGCCGGAGGCGATCGAGGAATTCCGGACCGCGGTCCGCCTCAAGCCCGGCTTCGCCGAGGCGCACTACAATCTTGGCGCCGCGCTTGCGGGCACGCTAGGCGGTCTGACCGAAGCCGCCAGGGAGTACGAGATCGTCACCCGGCTCCAGCCGGACAATTTCGATGCCCACTTCCGTCTGGGGCTTCTGCTCTCGGGAATGCCCGGACGGGAGGGCAGGTGCATCGTCGCGTATCAGGCGGCGATCAGGCTCAAACCGGACTCCTATGAGGCCCATTTCAACCTGGGCCTCGTCCTTGCAGGCATCCCCGGGCAGAAAGCGGAGGCATTGAGACAGTTCGAGGCGGCGTTGCAGGCCAAGCCCGACCTGGAGCCGGCGCGCGAGATGATTGCGCGCCTGCGGACGGCTCCGCGATGATCACCTACGGAGGTGGTCTGCAGCCGTCTTGCCCCGCCGACCGGGCGCTTGACTTGACTGCACGCGGCCATTTCTCTGCAGCCTCTTCCAGCGCCAGGGTAGCTCAGTGGTAGAGCAGAGGACTCATAAGCCTTTGGTCGCGGGTTCGACTCCCGCCCCTGGCACCAACCGTCCAAGCGGATACGCTAGTCCTTGAAGGCTTTCTGGGCTTTATCCAGATCCTGAGTGCTGACTTCCTGGGGTTGCGGATTCGTCTTGCCCCAGGTGGCCACGGTGGCGGAGACGCCGACCGACGCATTCAGTCGTTCACGCTCCGCCGGCGTCATATTCTCATACTGTTCCGGGGTGACATAGGTCGTGGCCTTCAGTCCCTGACCCGTGTCCGTGAATTCCGTACCCGACTTCTGCGTGAACTTCGGGGAAGCACATCCTGCCAGCAGCAGGACAACGATCGTGGCGCATCGAAGTCGATTGGAGGTGGAATTCATGAGCTTGGTGAAGACGGAGATCTTGTAAAACGCCTTGAGACTGCAGAGATGCTGCGCGGCGGAGAAGGTTAGTCGACGCTTTTGATCTCAACTTCAAATCCACCGAACCATTTGGCCAAGAGGTTGTAGAGCGCGGCAAAAATCACGAAGAAGACGAACCCCAAAATGCCGAAGAGGATCGGCCCAAAGAGGTAGATGATCCCCATGATTCGGAACTGTGGATTGCCAAGGAGGATCATCGGAATGCCGATGAGTGTGTAGATGAAACCCATCAAGACATACATAGCCGTCATGATCTTGCTGGATTGCAGAATCGAGATGCGGGTCAGTTGTTTTTTCATGGTTGGGGGTGGGGGAAACGAGAGCGTTTCATTTGCGACCAGACGGTATCAGCGACCCGCGACGGGAGCCGGCGTCCGAGGTTGCTTCGCAGCCGAAGTGTCAGCGGCGTCTGGTTTGACTGCTTCATCCTTGGGGCTTCACGAGCGCCTCTTTGAGCGACTTGATGGTAAATGCAGGATTACTTCTGAGAACATCACCGTCAAAAGAGAACGTCCCGCTCGTATAGAGATAGGGAGTCATCGGCATGAATATCAACACGCGCTGCTTTTCATTGGGATGGAGGTAGGACATGGGCGGGTCCAAACGGTAATCCATCGGTTTCCCCACGAGCCCGGCCGGGCCTTTCCACACTTCCAACACCGAGACATGAACGAGCTTGCGGAAATCGTCGAACGTCTCATCGGCCAAAACGACGACCACCGCTTCGTCGAACTGCTTTCTCAGCCAGGTCAGCGTTTTCTCCGGTGCCGGGTAGGTTCTGGGTTTCGCCGGGATTACGGTGGCAGGGCTAGACGCCTGCGGCGCCGGCTGCTTGGCGCAAGAGAAGGCGAGACACCACTGCGGATGAGCCACGATGAACGAATGGGCCGCGAAGCCCACTACGATGCCTAGGATCAGAGTCAGGAGCGCCAAGCGCATGGGATAAGCTAGGGTTTCTTCACCGCTTTTGTTCTACTCCGATAAAGCACCAGACCCAACGAGATGAGGACTAAGCCATACTTGACGCCGCTATAAACGCCGGGGTCTTTTGTCGAACGGGCAGTGCTTACGTTCACGAAGAGCGCGACCGCGCCCATTGCCATAAGCGCAATAGCCGCCAGCTTCATGATCGGATCCGCCTTTTGTTCGTCGCTCATTGGAAATACTTGCCGAACGGAGTGCTTATCCGGAATCGCATGTACGCCGGTGCTTCGCGTGATGCAATGAATTATTGGGTTATGGAAATCCTGCCCTGCAAGAGGACATCGGCCCGGGAGCGAGCACGTGGACTCATTCTTAATTTGGAAGCCAGGAAACCAGGATTCCATGCCGGACTCTCTGCTTCGTGGCTTCTGAATCATTTTCGCTTTGCCACGCAAAAGCCCCACCCGGTGAGGGGTGGGGCTTTCGCACCAATGCATTAACTGACCTGCCGTAGGGCAGGGATTGGATTATTGCGCGGCGGCCGCGCTGATTCGGA
>Ga0265322_10000956_pt1 | contig 10037 bp, 9 predicted proteins | sample 41222metaG_FD_193584 | JGI IMG/M metagenome (GOLD analysis project Ga0265322, IMG submission 193584) | Rhizosphere microbial communities from Carex aquatilis grown in University of Washington, Seatle, WA, United States - 4-12-22 metaG | ecosystem: Host-associated > Plants > Roots > Rhizosphere >...
AATGATGTTAAAATCTTTTTCCCAGATGATCCACGAAAGGTAGAAGCTCAGATAAGAGTTATACGTGGTGGATTTAAATTTGAACAAGATAATATAGCAATTAAGGATTTAAATAAGGAACAGATTGGTTCATGGATAAAGTCTGAACAAGAAAAGGTTAAAGCAGGTTCAAGTAAGCAAAGTAGAGCATTACAGATGATATTAGCATATTTAGATAGGTGATTAGAAATGAGCGATTTATGTACAATAAACGACGTTAAAAAACAGGGTGGTATTGATGGCGATCTATTGGACAGTAAAATCGCTAATCAAATTTCTATACTCTCCGAAGAAATACGGTATATTGTAACAAGTGACCCAAATGGTCCATTGGATAGTTATCCAGCCTCTAGATGTTGTGTATATGGTGTATTATCATGGTTAGAAAAAAATAGACTTATAAAGTCAACTTTACGCCACTATCAGGAGCGTGAAGGTGGAGATATGGTTTCTAATGAAGATAAAGGTGCAGATCAAAAGGATATAGGACGATATATAGTTCATGACAGTAACCCAGAGAAATTCAGAAAATGGTTAAGAAAACTATTACCTAAACCAATAGGTAGTCATAATCAAATGGCTATTATATTAGGTAGACAGAGAAACGTTTATCAGTTATATCTTTATGAGGGGCAATATTAATGTTTCCAAATGCAGAAATAACTGTACATCGGGAAATGCCTAATGGTACAGTTATAGGTATAAACAAAGATGGAACAGAGAAACTATTAGAATGTCCTATGACTGGATATGATCAAGAATCAGAATGTCTATGTCCAATATTTAGTTTTATAGGAGATTTTCAACCAGAAGCATCAAGAGAATTACAAGCACAATATGGTCATATAACCCAGTCATTACACATGATATTTGTAGATGATATATCACTTGAGATAAAATATAATGATAAACTCAAGATAACAGGCGATAATGCTTGGTATCAAGTAGTAGGTGATCCTAGATATTATACAAATATTTTACCTCACATAGAAATACCAATAATGAAGGAACGATGATAACATGGTAAGTCATTCACCAAGAATACCATATAAAGGTAAAGGAATACATATAACAGTAGATGCTAGTGAGGCGTATAGAGTACTCAATCCAGCTATATATAAAACTGCTTTAGCAGAAGGTATGATGGAAGCAGCTAACTTGTTAATGCAAGAAACATCTAGAACAGCACCGGTATTTCATGGTGAAAGACCACAAAATCCAATAGGAACACCATTAGAACCAGAAGGTAGTCTATCAAGAAGCCTTAGTATCAGAAGAGTAGCTAATCAGATATTTATAATATCAGAACATCAAGGAGCTAAATATATCATAGAAGGACATAAAGCTCTAGAAAAACTAGGTTCACGAAAATGGTTCTTTGCAAACTATCCATATGGGTATCATGATGTAAAAGGCAATCCAGTTCCACCTGATGATTGGACTATGAGTGCAGAAATGGGAATAACCTTTGTAACAGAAGTAGTAACACAGCGACTTAGATCGGCAGTAATATGGAGTAGAGGATAATGCAATTTTACCCAAACCCGGCAACAAAATGTTTTTATAATATATTAAAACATGCCAATTTAACATTAGACGTACCAGTTAAAATATTAACTGAGTACCCACCCGAAGAGGCTATACCATGTGTATCTATGATTGATACTCCTTCTGGTATTATGCCAGATAAGAGGATATATTATAGATATGGAACTCTACCAGAGACTCACCCATTTTACGATCCGGATAATCCTGATGTAGAATATCTAGTTGAAAAGGTTCTAAGGACAACATCACATGGAGTTATAACATTACACGTACATGCTAATAGTAAAGATGAAAAGGATTCATTAGTATTTCAAGTAAATAGAGCCATAGATATGGCGTTTCAGGGCAATTACCATCAATGTATGAATTATAAGGATGGAATATGCTCTACAACGGATAAAACTTGTGATGCAACCACAGTAGTTAATACTTATAGTTATAGTGAAATGTGTCCATATCTAGATATAGAGGATATAACAAACCCAAAGTATCGTAATCCATACGATGCGTTTTATGACGCTGGATTACGTGCAGTAGAGGTACAGTTGCCTCAAAGTATGGACGAATTAATGGTTACTCCAGAAGTTTATCACTCATCAATAATGATAACATATTTATCAGATCATGAATACGTAACGCCAACATCACCGGCGTTTGCATTCAAAGATAAAAGTACAACTGATGTGTTTTAACTTAAAAATAGAGAAGAAGAATAGGGAGGATAAATATGACAACATTACAAAATATACCAAGTTTAACAGAAAATGAAACCGTTGAACCAATGTATCCAAGGGGATCAGGTGCTAGACGAATGGTATTAATAGGAGATGCAGGTTTTAAACCTACCGGAGATAATACGGTTTTAAAATTCGCATCTTATCAACAGTGCTTAGCACCAGTTGTAGATGGTGGATTAGGACCCGTAGGTTCTGATGGAAGATCACCATTACAACAGGCAGTATTTGACGCAATAGCAGAAGGATCAATATATGATAGTACAAATCAGACCTTGGGTGTTGATTTTGTATACGTTATAAACGTAAGAACAAATGATACACTAGTTGGTGGAGATTTACCAGCATTAACAAAAGATGACTGGGAAGAAGCTATTATACTAGCAGAAACAATACCAGAAATGGAATTAGAAGAAGTCTTTGTAGGATGTTATGACACCGATGTTATGACAGATGAACTATCAACAGATGGAACAAAAACTGGATATATACCACACGCACACATTATGAGGTCAAACGGACAGAAAAGAATCGGATTCTTTACTGTAGACCCAACAAAAACAATAGTTTTAACAAGTGGCGAAAATGATATTACAGGAATGACAGACGATGTAAGTTCTTCATTTGTAGTAATACACATTGACCCATTAATGCAGGTTAAGTTCGCTACAAAATGTGCATGTACACCATTCTACAATGATCCAGCATATGGTGGATACAGATCACAACTTGTACCAACAGAGACAGTACCAATACCAATGAGCAGACCAGATATGGATGCTTATATAGGTGCAGGAATTGTAGTTGATTGGTTAAGTATTAACCCAAACACCATTGGACAAGTAGAACCATGTATGGCAGTAGCAACTTCATACAAACCAGACCCAGATACCGATGTAAGACCAGCAGACGCATACTTACACCAGAGGCTCAACGTGGACAGAATGTCACTCGACACTAACAACATAGCAATGGCAATGATAAAACAGAATGACACAGTTACAGCTCAGAATATGGCTTTAGCATCAATAACCTCATATCTACAAAATGCAGTATCACAGGGATACATACAACCAAAACTAGTAGCAGATGACATCGGACCTGCCGATCCCGGATTTTATATTGACCTTTCAATAGATGATATAAATCCTTTCCAGATAGACAAAAACATGAAAACTCGACCTATCGGAGCTATCTATATGATACAGGACAATGAGATCATTCAAGCACCCGTAACCGGAGCAGCAGCATCATCATCAACAGGAGGAGGTTAATATGGCAGTATTTTTAGAATTCGAACTAACTACAATCGTTATAGAAGGATTACCTCCAATTATGGCTGGTGGAATAAAAATCACCGATAAAACAAAGGACACAAAAATAACATACGGTGGTTCTCATGACGCTATTGGTGTAGTATTTGGTGAACACGATATAGATTTCACATTAACATCACCAAAAGACCACAAAGCTTTATATGCAGCAGCAAAGGCATGCAGAGAAGAACACAAAACATTTACCATAATTTGTCAGGGTAGACCGAATAAAAACGCAAGTCCTAAAACACAACATGCATTGTATGATTGTTGGTTTAATGAAGCAAGTAGGGAAATTGAAGGAATGAAGGAAACAGTAGTAACCATAAGTGGAAGTGCACTTAGTGGAGAAGATGTAAATACAGAATATCAATAAGAAAAAAACAAATAAGCAAGGCATAAAAGACTTTCGAGTCTTTATCCCTTGCTACTTTTTTATTTAAAGGAACGTGACGTAAATGTCAAAAAATCAGAGTAGAAATAAACGAAATAAAGAATTAAAAGAACAATATCTTGATGGCGAAAACTTTTCAGACAGCCTGAGAGTAGATAAGAAAAACCTCAAAATCGGAGATTTAGACATTAAAGCTCTAGATGAAAACGCAGCTGAATTTTTACAAGAATTAGAGGAAGATAAAGAAGAACAAGCCAAAGAGATTGAAAAAGAGTTCGATGAAGTAATTGAAACAAGAAGAGACCTACTAAATTTATTCGAAGAAGATAATTTAGATATGGAAATTCTATATAAAGGAAAACTCCTAAAATTAATATTACATCCAGTAGATGGTACTGCAAACTTAAAAGCATTAGATTTAAATATCCATGCTGAATTATCAGATTTAGAGAAATCTGTTCTTGATCCAGAGAAACAAGAAGATTTATCACCATCAGAACAAAAGCTTCATGATAAAACAATGAAGAAATTAGAAAAAGACATGAGTAAGAATTTATTAGAATATACATATCAGGTACTCTCACAATTTGTTTTCTTCCAAGACATGGAAGATATGCCGATTGAAGAAAGACTTAAATTCTGGGAAAAACTACCATTTGATTTAAAGATGTTTATAAGCGTCGAAGCGATGAGAAGGCTAGGATTAGAACCAGCATCTGACATTAAATTATTTCAAGCTAGTACAACACCTTGAGGGCGAAGTATTATTTCGTATCCATAAAAGTACAGGCTGGATGCCAAGTAAAATTCTAAAACAGTACAATACAATGGATATGAGATTTTTACGGAGACGATATAGTTTAGAGATTATATCAGAAGCTAAAGAAATGAAGAAAATGAAAGAGAATCAACCGAAGGGGATGGATTGAGATGGCTGGAGGATTTAATGCAATAAATATATTATTTAGATTAACATCGGAGGATAATCTAACGGCAGGATTTAATAAAGCAAAGGCTGCTATTGGTGGATTAGTTGGAGAAACCTCACAAGCAAATAATAATCTAATGAAATTAACCAAATCTATAGATGGCTTAGGAATGAGTGCGTCTCAGGTTAAGAAGATTACAAATGCTTTTGATGGTACAGATGCAGCAGTAAACAAGTTTAACAATGATATGAATAAAGTCATTGCCAAAATGAGAGAAGTAGGTGCTGATGATGTCCAGATTGCACGTGCTACAAGAAGCATGAATGCAATGCGAACCGAAATGACACAAGGAACTACTGCTGCGACTAGTATGAGAAGTGGTATATCCGGAATAGCCATTGCAGCAGGTGCAGCCTTTACAATGGCAGGATACTACCTTGAAAACTTTGTACAAGAATGTATACAGGCTTCAATGACAATACAACAACAGAACATGGAAATAGGAGCATCAATGGGAATGAATGCAGTAGATGCATTAAAAAACGGTCCTGAAATACAGAATATGCTAAGTAAAGTCGAAGCAGCAACCGGACAGAACGTACAGCAGATGAGAGCCATAACACCATCAGTAGGATTAGTAGCTGGTGGAAATATGGACTTAACAGAAAGAGATTTAGAAGCAATATCAGCGATGACATATGCACGACAAGGTTCAGGAGCAACACTAGCAGGTATAAGTGGTGTATATAACAAGATGGTAACAAGTGGAGCAACAAACCCATTATCACAGATGGGTATAAGTCTCCAAGATATGGGAATGACAAGAACAGAATTCCAGAAATTAACACCAGAAGAAAGACAGAATGTTATAAATAATGCCGTATTAGGTAAAATAGGATTTATGAATGCCGATGTATCAGGAACTACAGGAGCACAGTTACAAGTATTCCAAGGACGTTTAACTCAGTTTATGGCTGATATAGGTGATTCATTCCTACCAACAATGAATATAGTAATGACTGTACTTGAAGATTTATTCAATGTTGCAGAACACATACCCGGATTAATGCCGGGATTAGGAGCATTGTTATTAATAATAGCAGGTATTACTATAACATTGGGTCCATTGCTTATAATGGCTCAAATATTTGATGCAGAAGCCTTAGCAAATATGGTTGGATTGGCATCAAGTGGTATATTACTATTTACAGAAACATTAGTTCCATATATAATTGCCATTGCAGCATCAATAGATGAAATAGGCTTATCAGCAACTGTAACAGGATTATGGGCTGCTGCGATAGATGGTCTTTCTTTGTCTGCAATTTATGCGACAGCTAAGGAATGGTTATTAGCAGGAAGTCAGTTTGTAGTAGGTGATTCAGGTATAGCTGCAGCTGGTGGATTAGCATTATTAAACAATTCAATACGTGTATTAGTTGGTTCTATAATAGCAGCAGCAGGATTAGGTGGAACAGTTGCTACAGCTGGTGCTTCTATATACGGAATTATGACTACTTTCGGTGCATTACTTGTAGAAATAGGTGCAGGATCATTAGCAGCAGGAGCAGCTATATTACTTACCGTAATATCTGGTATAATCGCAGCTGGATATAGTTTAATGAACATTGTAGGAATATTTCAACATGGACCCGGAAAAGGATACAGTGAAGGTGGATACAGTACACCTAAAGATTGGTGGAATCCAATGGGAGAAAGAGAAGGACATGCAGCACCTTCTGGAATATTTGGAGACGAACCAAACAAGTGGACAATTCATGGCGAAGAAATGTTTAAAAATTGGCTTTCAGGATTCGTTAATGGAATGACAAATACTGCACCAATAAGAGCAGGATTAAATAATTTGTATAATTCAATTAAAGATACATTATCTAAATTACCCGGACAGGCTTATAACTGGGGTAAGAATTTAATTGTAGGATTTGCACAAGGAATAATGGCATCTGCTAAAACAACTTTAAATAGTGCTTTAGCTTATGTATCATCACATTTCCCACACAGTCAACCTAAAATCGGACCATTAAGTACAGTAAAACCAGAAAACATGGCTAGTTGGATGGGTGGTATATTAAGTGGAGCAGGAAGTGCTATGAATAATTGGATAATGCGTGGCTATCCTTCACAGGAAGCAAGTGCAAAGAGTAATAGAGATTGGTTATCTGGAATGTGGAACTGGGGAACTAAACCATTACCAGCAGATCAAAGATGGAAACCTTCAAAACATGGTGCAATACAAAACTTCCATATATCACATGGACCCGTTTCAATAGACGCAAGTCATATGAGTCCAGAACAGTTAATGTCGATGATGGTGTACTTGTTTGAGAAATATCTACTACCCGGACAGAGTAGTTTACCAACAGGACCGACAGGAAACACACCAACAGCAACACCGGCAGGAGAACAGGTAGCATATAACCCACTAGGTGGAACTACAAATGTAATAACCCCTAAAATATAAGGAGATTAAAAATGGGAAAAATGCCAAATCATACAGTAACAATAGGAGATATGGGGTTCTATGCCTCAAAATGTAAATCTACCCAACCACAACAAGCTACAAACTACGATTTAGTTACAATAGAAAGAGGATTACCACGGGGTTATCCCGTGGATACTCCTTCTAGAGTATTTACATTTTCTGCAATATTGCAGGTTGGTGTAGATGGTGACAGTATGTTAGAAATAACTAATAAATTAGATAAAGTAATAGGGATACAGACAGTAACAAGTATATATATGGGAAAGATGAATGCATATGTGGTAGTTTCAGAAGGCGACTGGGCTGATGCTCAACCAGAAACAACAACAAGAAATTTTACAATAACAGAGTTAGCAAGTGATTAAAATGACGGAAACAAGCTCAACAGGTACTACAGATGAAGTAAATTCCAATTCAACAGATACTACTGGTGGACTTGGAACTGCAACCAACGAAACAGTATCTACTGATCCAAGAGCAACAAAACCCGGAACAGCTGCACCAGCAACAGATGCAGAATCAAAACTACCAAAAGGATCAATATCAGATGAACCAATACTAAAGAGTGACTATCAATTATGGAAAGGAAATAATACACCACCAATTGGATGGGTAACACAATCACAGGTAACACTTCCAAGATTAGGTGATAAAACACCACATATGGATATAACAGCATTAACTATAGATCAAGATGTAACATCTGGTACAGGTTCAGGTACATTAACAGTAGCATGGGATGAAAAAGTATATGATAACCTTCAAGCATCAGATGAAATTAGAATCTGGTGGGGATATACTAAACCCGGTATAACATTACCATTTCAGACAATAAAAGCACCTTCAATGAAGGATGATATGGCTGCATATCCTCAATTAAAGACTTTAACGGTATTACCAGCAGTAGCTGGTGGTAAAGTAAATGATGATCTTCCGTTTGCAATGCATAATGTAGAAAATATTCCATTGGTGTTTACGGGTTATATTAAGGATGTAAAGCCGTCAGCAGCTACAATAGTGATTGATCTATATGATAAAGGAGTATTATTAGAAAAAACATGTACAGCTACATTTCAGAATGAAAAGAGGTCTAAAATTGCAGCCGATTTATGTCATCAAGCAGGAATGTTATGTTATATAGATTGGGCTGGTAAAAAGAATTTTGATGAAGTAGTAGCAACGTTTCCGGGTGGTTTAAGTACATCATCAACTACAAATCCTACATCAGATACTTCAACGGCAGCAGATGGAGATTCAGGAACAGGATCACAACCAGCATCAGGAACAACATCAGGTAAAGACCCAACAGGAACAGGAACTGGACCAGGAACACCTACATCATCAACAAGTGTAGGAGCACCAGTTGCAGGTACAGGGAATACACCACAAGCTGGAGCTGCAACAAGTCAAACTATATGTTCATCAAATTCAGTTAAAGATACGGGATGTAAGAACTTTTCATCTGTACCATACGCAGGAGATGGACCACATTGTTTCTTTAATCAATGTCAAAGTCCTACGTGTATGAAAACAGGTAAATTAGTATATCCATCACCAATGCCCGGATGTTCACAACAGATACACTGTATGGCTTGTCAGGCAGATTACTGTGGTAAAACAGGAGAAGAATTATCAGGTAAATGTGCATATGCATTAGTACCGGCTTCTGGAACTACAGCAAGTACTGCAACAAATCAAACAGGAACATCATCGGCTACATACTGGGATACATTAATAGCATTAATGCAGTTAACAACTATAGATGTAGATATTTATATACATTTAGATACTGTTTATATAAAGATGATACCACCACAGAGTGAGTATAATTTAATAATAGATGATACATGGAATGTTAAAAAAGATTCAGTAACAATAACAGACCCATTAACAGAACAACCAAATGCTGTAATAGTAAGATATGGTAAAAATGCTGAATCTAAAAAATTAGCAGTTACTAAAAATGTAGGAAACACGGGTAAAAAGGCGTTAAGTGCCGGTGTACAAGTTTATCAACCAAAAGATGGTGGTACACTCGATGTAGAAGTTGGTAAGAATAATAGTAATAATCAGAATATAAGTGTTTATGATCCAACAATGTTTGATAAATATGGATATAACCCAATAACAGTTACAGCACCACAATATGATGATGCTATGAGTGCTACAACATATGCATTAAAGCAATTAGCAGTAGCTGAAAGAAATAATGGAATGCAAGTAGATTTAACTATTATAGGAACTCCATATATATATCCACATTGGTGGTGTAAAACAATACTATCAAGATATGGTAAAACAGTAGATAAAGTAATGTATTTAGCAAAAACATCATTGAAATTAACAGCAGGAAAGACACCAATGTCAGATATAACATTAGAAGATTATTATCCAGATATATCAATAAGTACAAGTTCTGGTACTTCTGGTGTGCTAAATACGCAAACCATGCAAGGAATTATACAATCAGCATCTGGATGGACATGGTGTTCAGACCCAAGTGAAGCAGATTTAGAGAAAAATGGATGTGGAGATTGTTATGCGATGAGTGATTATTTATATGAAAAATTAAAC
>Ga0265322_10000957_pt1 | contig 10036 bp, 9 predicted proteins | sample 41222metaG_FD_193584 | JGI IMG/M metagenome (GOLD analysis project Ga0265322, IMG submission 193584) | Rhizosphere microbial communities from Carex aquatilis grown in University of Washington, Seatle, WA, United States - 4-12-22 metaG | ecosystem: Host-associated > Plants > Roots > Rhizosphere >...
GATTATTCTCATTCAAAACATCAACAACAAATCCTAGAAGTATTTGTTTATCAAATTGATAGGTTACGTTTTGATACCCTTGTTTATATTCTGCAGCGATTCTGATCGATCCATCTACAATGTACCCAAGAGAAAAATCGTAACGATATTGAACATCTCGCGTAATTGTTGAATAAAATCCTTCCGCATTCGATTGTAGATAATAAACACTCCCCAGTGGAATATCGTACCTTACACTACAGTTCACATCCATACCGTTCTTAACTGAATCGGGTAATGCAACATTTCCCCATCCCATACTACCTTGAATTGAAAGATCAAGAACTGGTTTGAGACGCAATCTCGGTTTTCCCAGTGTAAGATCGATTGGATTATATGGGATTCGATATTCAACCTCTCCTTTTAAGAAACTACGCCCTTCCGTACTGAACCCAAGATATCCTGTTTCAACTCCCATTGACCCTGCAAGATTTAAAACAGGAGAGTTATGAAATATTGTTAAGGGAAACAGTTGTACATAATTCAATTTATCCGATTGGTTAGTACTCCAACGACCTTTGATCCCCCAAAACATCGACCAATCACCGATGTGATCCCATAGCCCGGATTGCACAAGCTCAACAAAGTAAGTCGTTTTTGAAGAGTCACCCGTACCCAGCGGAGTTCCAACCTTAAATAGATGGGAGAATAAGTATTCCGATGAATATTCATCCACGACATATTTTTTCCACGCCTCCTCGTCAATTCGATTAATCTTTATCACCGTCAAATCATGTAATCCGCCTGGAGCGATTGTTTCACCGGACAATTCTATCGGCTCATCATTTTGCAAGTAATAACCTGTAGAATCAGAGACTAGCTTTTCAAATACAACAAAATTCGCGGGGTTTATTTGGAAGATAAATCGCATTCTTTTTCCAACTGCCACTACTTCCGAACAAAAGACCCTATCGCCTCCAGGTGGAATGAGAGAATATTTTAGGTATTCTGGCTTCCAATCTTTAGAAGCAAATTCGAGATCAAAATCAATCGATATTACAGCTTGCTTAGTTCGTCCAACAGTCGTTGGGAAAACATTAATACTGACTGCAAATAGAGAAGTCTGTAAACAACAAAGAAGAGTGATAAATATCAATCTTTTCATTATCCACCTTTCTAAATTTTATGAACCACAGTTGCAGCTTTGTCTAATGAAATTTAACAAATCACTAAATAGACTATTATTTTTCCAGAAGGGATCTAAGTCGCCTTCCACGATCGTACAATTAACCTTGGCCAATTCTTCACACACTGCACTATTTAGTGCATCCCAATCATTTTGATTTAGAATGTTATTTTTGATTTTCAAACTAGGATATGCTGCAGGTAAATCAACAATTTTGTTCGCAGCTTTTTCAAAAGCTTCTTGGCATTTATCCATAAACACTACTCTCAAATATGGTTATTAATTGTTTTTATTTAACACATTTTCGACGTGCCCAAAATTTTTTTAAATATTGAATTTAAGCTTTTTCCCTTCCTACGACCTTTTTCGCATTACCCTCGGATGAATGGAATAGCGATTTTTCTAGTAACCTATTATGTCTAAATGTCACGAGAAAAATATCTGATTTCTTAATTCGACACAGCAGCCAAATCTGATTTCAGTTGAGTAAAGTTGAACCCTGGGGAAAAATCCGAGTCCTTGGCTTCTGGAGGAAGAATTCCATATGTTTCATCGACACACTCATCCCACCAAGCCCATGTTCCCTTTTGAGTATTTCCCCAAGTGAGCACAGTGACCCCAGCGGAATCGTAAGCGACGGCAAATACAGCATGGCCATCATTGGTCAGTGGACCAGGAATCCAAGGCTGGCGGGCATCAAATTCCTGGATACAATTCTGTTGTACCTGAAATCCGAGATAAACACCCCCAAATAACTGAATGGCCTGTTGAATGTGTATATGATTTTTGGGATCTATTTTAACGTATGCTAATATTTTATCGCTGGAAACGGGCTGTGATTGCCAGTAGTTCAGCACATCAAGCTCGTTCAAGCCGGAATCTGTACCACCGGTTAGATGCATATACAATTTGACTACATCTTGTTTTGTCATGATTTTATGTTTGCCAACTAAACCTCTATAAGTAGTAATCGCATGCGCCAAAGCTGCAATAGTACAATCTCCGAGAGAATCATTACCGTCCATCGGGAATAACTTTGTAGGATCAGATATGTTCAGCTTCTGGTAGACTCTTACCAGCATATCTTCCGAAGTCGGTGGTGCTGGAAGCTTAGAACTGAGATAGTCCTTCAGAAGTAAAGTCCGATAATCCTGTTTCGGCGGGTTCTTCCCAAATCGATATACAGACATGATTAAGTCTTTCTTATTTGTGTTATAAAATGTGGACTATTAATTAAACTTTTACTAAATCGATTTTGCGAAGGAAAACTCGTAGACTGGCCCCTCCCCCGTCAGTCTACGCGCCAAAATGAGATTCGTTGGCACACAAAAATTGAAGAACAACTTGCTAGATAAGACTTCAGGGAAAAATTGGTCAACTATAATTCTAAACTGAGGAATGTAAAAACAGAAAGGACAAAGCACAATAAGGTGAACTACTCAATTTTAGGTGGGAGTTTACCTACCAAGAAAACAAAATAGTTTAAATAATTCCTTTGGCAATGGCATATTTTGTTAAGCCAACAACATCATGGATATTTAGCTTATCCATGATACCCTGTCTGTGTTTTTCAACGGTCTTTATGCTTATACAAAGTATTTTGCTGATTTCCTTGTTGGTTTTGCCGTCAACAATTAATTCAAGTACTTCCCTTTCGCGAAGGGTAAGGTCATTTTGGTCCGTTTGGCTTCTACCAAGAGCCAAAACAATCTTTGCTATTCCCGGACTTAGGTAAGCACCCCCCTTTTCAATTTCCCTGATTGCAAAAATAAGTTCGTTGGCAGCAGTCTGTTTCACCACATACCCTGCTATATTCAAATCAAGAGCATGCTTGATGAACTCTTCATTTTCATAAATCGTAAGAAATATAATCTTTTGATGAGGATCATTCTTAAGGATCTGCCCTGCTGCCTGCAACCCGTTTAACTCAGGCATGGAAATATCCAGAACAGCAATGGAAGGATGATGTTTCAAAGTCATGGCTACAGCTTCAGCACCGTTTTGTGCTTGTGCAACAACCTCAATATCGTTTTCCATTTCGAGAAGTACTTTTAGCCCTTGCCGGACAATAGTGTGGTCATCGGCGATAAGTATTCGAATTTTTTTCATATGTTTTGATCACCTCGTTTCAAGTGGTATCTCGATTTGTATTTTGGTGCCAACGTCTTTTCTTGATTCAATTTGAAAATTCCCACCTATAAGTTTCATTCTTTCCTGCATTCCAATAATACCAAGTCTCTGCTTTTTCCCGTTTACGACATTTTTATTAATCATGTTGACATCAAAGCCACATCCATTATCTGATATTGCAATTTGGATAGTATTATCTCCGTTCATTTTAATCATCAGGACTACGGAACTTGCCTTTGAATGTCTGCTAATATTGGTTGTAGCTTCCTGTATAATTCTGTAAATGGTTATCTTTTGATCGGAAGAAAGTTTCTCTATTGAGACGTCCTCCACAACTGACACCTCTATACCCGTTCGCTCTGAAAAGTCATTAAGATAGGTTCTAAGAGTTGGTAAAATTCCAATTTCGTCGATGGAAACCGGTCTTAATTCGTGTAAAACATCATGGACTTTTTCAATGACATTTCGAGCTATGATCTGGCTTTCGTCTGCCCTCTTAAATATCTCTTGGGGCAAATTACTATCCAAATGTTTTTTCAAAATCTCCATGTTGACGGTAATAGCGGTAAGGGACTGCCCAACTTCATCATGAAGTTCAGTACTAATTCTCTTCCGATCACTTTCCTGAAACTTGATCGTGTTCCTTGAAAGCTCTCCAAGCTTTTCCTGCATCACTTGCGATTCACAAAGCAAGTTCTCCAGCCTTTTTCGAGAATGCCGTAATTGTCTTTCACTTCTTACCTGAAGCGTAACGTCTCTTGCAATACCCCTTACGGCAATAATTTTTCCGTCATCAAAAACGGGAGAGCTTCGATATTCAAGTATAAGTATTTTTCCTTCATATGCAGTTCCAAATAATGGCAAAAGACCTGAAACTTCATGAGCCCTTTCCTTTATCAGACTTAAGTACGAATGAATATTCTCTTTGAATTTTCGTGGAAGTACATCTTGTAATGTTTTTCCAGTATAATCATTTCCTGATAAAGCGAGCAACTTGCGTCCGCTCTCATTCAGATTTTGTATTGTTCCGTCGAAGGAATGAACATAAATAATTTCACTGACATTATTGAATAATTCGCTATATTTACGCTCACCTTCCTCAAGAAGAAAACGTTTTTCGCTCTGGAGTTTAAGCCTTACCTTCTGATTGTAAATAACAGCAAAAATCAAACCAAGACATAATGTTAGAGCTACAATTGTTCCCATCAAAAGATACCACCCAAATTCTCCATTTATCCCAAGCATAGAAACCCAATCGCATAAAATACGTTTACGATTGTATCGATGATCCAATGAATGTTCCAGACTGTAATTGCGTCCTGGGTTTTTAGTGCAAATATCTTATCAAAGAAAAGAAAAAGTACGGTGTTTCCCCCAAAATAAATTAGTATTCCAGAAGTGATCCAAAAACGTATCTCTTTCCATAGAATAAGGGATTCATCTTTCATTAAATTAATGAGACTATAAATGGATGCAAAAACAAGAACGCCACTAAAAACCACATGTGAATATTCCGCGGGTCCAAAGAATGACTCAATGGTCAGATTTGAAATTATCCAAAAGATAATAAAGAATGGAATACTAATTAACCATATTTTCCGAAACAAGGGCTGCCTCTGCCACATAGAAATGATTTGCATCAGCAGCCCAAATTCCAATAAATGATGGATATGAAGTACCCATAAATTATTCATTTTTTCCATTGCCATACAAAGTGTCACGATTTCTGTAATCATCGCAAGGCAAACGAATACAAAGAAAATAAATCTTTCCTTTTGTAGTAGAGCCGTTCGATGGAACAGTCCGGTACCTATAGGTAGTACATGGGAGAAAAAATCAATATATGAAATAATGGGAAGCTTCATTTACTTATCATCGATAATTACATTTTTCAATGACTCAAGGTTTTTGTTGAATCACAAATAGGAGGGCAAGGATATCCCTCTTCCATAAGAGGCCCTGCCGTAAGATCCTGTCCATTTGAATTCACTCCGACTAAAACCAGAACCGGAATACCATCACTTTTCGTTCCATAATAAATTCTTATTCCATCAGCTCCCGCTTGGTTCAATACAGTTTGTAATGCATCTTTTCCAAAATATTCACCCCATACAGCTGCATTTGGATTTGCGTTCCTAAAATTAGCTGTCAGGGTCTTGGCATCACTGAGACTTATTGAAAAGTTCTCATGACCCGTAAGGGGAAGAGATTGCGCAACAAGAAGCGCTGATTTATCGAGTTGGAGTAAAGATACTAAAATTGCAGCAAGAAATGCAATCACGACTCTTGAAAATATATTAGAGTGTTTCATGACAACTCCTATAAAAAAAATTAATATGAATTGGTTATTGGAAAAGACCTGCGCATGTTGATTTTCTTCGATCAAGGTGGAGAACGAATGGGATGTGATAATATTGAATTCAGAGTGAATTCAGAGCGATTGTTACAACCCCCGCTCACTTTTTTTCTTGCCAGGTGGCCAGAAACAAGAGGCAGGGATAATCGTCGGAAACATGAGGAGAACATTCCATCGTACTAGCCCTGCAAAGAATTATTGATAATTGACTGTCTTAAGGAAAAATATTTATAATCTTAATAGGTGAACACCCCATCCCCTCATAATCCAAAGGGTGAATCTATATATCTTTGCTAATAACTACAATGGGGTTAATTACTATTTTAATGGTAGGTTAATACCCAGCAATTGATTCCCAATTCCGGAATCGATCTTCGAGGCAAGAACAATTTGTGAACGACTAAACTTAAAAATCAGAAACGGGTCTCCACAATTGAGCAGCCGCTCATGAATATGAAAATCCTCAGTATTACAGAGTCAGGGAGAAGGGGATTGAGACTCAGTGAACTGTTGACCTGAATATCCGAATACCATTTCTTAATTTTTACACGATTTTTCCCTCATGGTCTGAAGCGATACACTCAGCATCGGATGATCATCGGCAATGAGAATTCTAATGTTTTCCGACAAGAGATTGTCTATCGAAGTTCATAGAAAGAGATTTTACAAAGTTTTCGCAACTGTAAGCAAGAAAACAATTATTGTCAAGGGCAAATAAAAACAGGTTTAAAAAATCCCGCCCCCAAGTTGTGCAGCATGTGGGAGGGCCATGCCAATCACGTGGGATCTCAGAGGCGGGACTAATCAAACTGTAGGACCGTTCTTAACTCAGTCCAAGAACATTAGAATAATCGAACAAGCAAGAGAAAACCTTCCGCCCTAGAATTTGAACCTTCTTGATCGAAGTCCATATCGTGGGAAAAAGATACACTTTTCTTGTCATTTAATCAAGTATTTACGTAACGGATATCATTCAATTCAGATTGAACTCTGATAACGATGGAATCCTGTCTTAGGATATTCTTCTACTGAGGGTTATTGGGTAGTTAGAGCAACATTTAGGAAAGGAAACGCAGAAATGTGTTTAGGCCTACTCGATCAACCTAAAAAGTGACCACTTTTCGTTGGAAAGCAATTATTTCCCTGTCCCCACCATATTGACCAAATCAAACATCGGCAGGTACATCGATACAAGAATTGCCGCGACGATCAGCCCAAGAATCAAAATCAGAACTGGCTCAATAATTGATGCAAGGGTTTCTACTTTATGATCAAGCTCGCGTTCGTAGTAGTCGGCAACCTTCAAGAGCATCGCGTCAAGTTCGCTCGTTTCCTCACCCACGGCAATCATTTGTGCGACCATCGGTGGAAAAATGACCGATTCGACCACAGGATCAGCAACAGCCTTCCCTAGTTTCACTTGCTTTATGATTCGCCGAATCTCTTCACGCAAATCCTCATTCGAAATAATCTTTTGAGTTATTTCCAAAGCGTCAAGCAGTGACACTTGAGCCTGAAGCATAGTACCAAGAGTACGGCAAAATCTTGCAACGTGGTTCTTAATCAAAACATCGCCAATATACGGGAGCTTCATGGAATATTTTTCTATCACTTGCCTTGTCTTTTTATTTTGAAGGGTGTTCTTAAAGAGGTAGAGAAATAACAATAGCAATCCGATAAAATACAATCCGTAACTTGAAAGTATGTTACTTAGATTGAGGATAATTTGTGTCGAAATGGGTAGCTCAAGTTGAAAATTCTTAAACATTTCACCAAACATGGGCACAATAAAGACCAGCAGAAACGAGACAACACAAACCGCCACAGAAATAACTAATACGGGATAGGTAAGTGCCTGGGTTACTTTCCGGCGAAGAGATGATATTTTCTCCAAATGCCCGGCAAGGTGTGTAAGAACCTCAGCCAGTCTACCCGTTTCCTGACCGACTTCCGCTGTAATATTAAAAAGATTATCGAATATTTTTGGTTGCAGAGCCAGCGCTTTACTAAGTGAATTTCCCTTTTGGATCTCTTTTCCAAGAGCAGTAATGCACTCCTTCATTCGCTTATTTGTAGACTGCCTAGCTAATGATTGTAGTGACTTGTGGATGGAAACCTTGGCTTGAAGCATGACGGAAAGCTGAAGACAGAATTCGGACTTTTCTTTTTCAGTAATACGTCGGGAATGTATTTTATCTGAAAGAAAACTGAATAACGTTAATTGGTCTTTTGGTTTTGAGAGATTCTTAGGACCGATTACTCTCGCTATTTCAACGGACGAATGCATATTATTGCATTGATCGCTTAAAGGTTTCCGCACCGCTCTGAGGGATCACGAGATCTGCTTCTGCTCGGTAAGTTTCAGAATTTGATTTTCCTTCGATCGTAATCACTACATAGGTCGGAAATAGTGAATTGGGGACTCCTGAACCCCTTTCAAACGAAGCCGACATATCAATAGCACTAATGGTATCTTTGCCTCTTATCATCCTTCCTTTACTAAAACGATACAATAATAATTGATCGTCATTTTTGACAAGTGTTAAAGTAGAATCCGTGATGTTTAGGATATCCTTGGCGCGTTCAACGTCAAGCACCAGTATATTCATTGCATGATCGACAAAAGAATGCATTTCTGTTCTCTGTTGCCAAGCAGTAAGAAGTTTGTGTGTGAATGAAAATAGCGAGTAACAGAATCCCAATAGAAGCGAACTAACCAAAAGAACGGTAAGAATTTCTTGAATAGTAAATCCTCTTTGATTCTTTAAGAATGCTTTCACCGTCATTGATAACTCAAAAATGATTTACTCAAATGGATCATTTTCTTTTCAGGATTCTGTAAAGAAGACACAACCACCTCGATTTCAACAAGATTCCCTGTCCGAGCCACTTTCCTTTGAATTAAATAACCCTCCTGCTGACTGTCCTTTTCTGAAAAATCACTTTCTTTCATAACAAGGTTCATCTCGGTAACTGCCAGATGGAAGGCTCTATTTACCGGGTCGCTCGAATGTTCGATCATCAGATTGCCAATTGAAACTGCTAGAGGAATCAGTACCCCTAAAAAAAGGGCCATCGCAACAAGTGTCTCTATAAGGGTATATCCTTCACAATTACGTATGAAATTTTTCATAGCCAGTCAAGAACATCCAGTTTGACGTTGTCAGAAAACCCGGGTGGAATGAAGAACCCCTGTGGGAGTTTCGACCTTGTGATCGTTCCACTCCTGAGCCATCCCAGGTACTTAGTCGGTTCTTCATAAAAGTAAAAATCACGCGTCAAAACGGTTCCCTTCACAGAACCATCAAGTGTCATTTTGGTATTACTATAAACCGCACCGATAATACTTGCACTCGGATATACAATAATCAGAGGTTCACTTTGCGGGTTCGCTTGTTTACTATCCAATGCCACAAATCCTTCGACAGTAACATTGGCACCAAAATAAATACCCTGTGGAATCGAGTCATTATTATTTAAGAGAGTGGAAAAAAGAAAAGATGGATATTTTAACGTTGAGCCATTGTACACGTTTATAGTCGGAGCAATAAATTGCCCTGAAATCGTCACACCCTTTTGTACTACGATCGAATCCCGCGCAGAGAGTATCACATCATCGATTGCAATTCCCTGCTCAATACTTATTGCATTTGATGCAATGATTTCTACAAGTCCGTGAACTTTTGTTCCCTTCTGAATATCAATATTACCTGCAACATAAACAGAAAGAGGAACAGTGCGTCGAGATATACTGTCATTCAACGCATAATTACCTGCAACAACCACTTCTCTTGTACTATCATTGATTATTTTAGATAAGGGTAGGCTACCACTTGGGTTGAATCTGATAATGGAATGTTCATTCGTTGAAAATCCTCCGTTAAAGCATTTCAACTGTTCAGCGAAAAGCGGAAAATCGAGTATAGGCAATTGAGGGTTATCGGTTTTTTCTATTGTTCCGCTGATAGGTACGCTTACTGGAGTCGTAAAGTTACGCAAATTTCCAATCGCCACTCCTGGCTTTCCAACAACAACCGTCCCTTCCACCGACGATGCGCCTGTAAAAATGACCTGATGGGACCCATTACCGAAAAAAAGGGCATTATCGAATACCGAGGAAGGACGATCCGCAATCAGCGCTGTACGAGTCGTCTTAAAAGCACGAAATCTCCCTTCTGAAACAACAGCGATGTAAACTCCCCATGGGAACATTTGAGTTTCTGCTTCACTCTCATCCGGCATCATGTAGGTTCGTGAGACTGGACTTGTAAGGATTAAGAGATCATTTTTCGAATGCATTTCATTAAGAGCTTTTTTAATCCCACTCTCAGCTGCATAGTCGACTTTTAAACGAGCAATGTCGATAAGCGTGGATTGTTTCATGA
>Ga0265322_10000962_pt1 | contig 9979 bp, 6 predicted proteins | sample 41222metaG_FD_193584 | JGI IMG/M metagenome (GOLD analysis project Ga0265322, IMG submission 193584) | Rhizosphere microbial communities from Carex aquatilis grown in University of Washington, Seatle, WA, United States - 4-12-22 metaG | ecosystem: Host-associated > Plants > Roots > Rhizosphere >...
CGCGGGCTATTACGAGCAGAGCGGCTGCCTGCGCGACATGATCCAGAACCACACCATGCAGCTCCTCGCGCTGACCGCGATGGAGCCGCCCGTATCGCTCGATCCCGAAGCCATCCGCGACGAGAAGGTGAAGCTCCTCAAGGCCATCCAGCCGCTGGCCCTGGGGCCGGGCGGCGACGTGACCCGCGCGCAGTACGCCGCCGGCCTCGTCGGCGGCCAGCAGGTGCCGGGTTATGTGCAGGAGGCGGGCATCAGCCCGCAGTCGGCCACCGAGACCTTCGCCGCGCTGCGCCTCGCCATCAACAACTGGCGCTGGGCGGGCGTGCCGTTCTACCTGCGCTCCGGCAAGCGCCTGGCCCGCCGCGTCACCGAGATCGCCATCCAGTTCAAATGCCCGCCCGGCACGCTCTTCGCCGGGACGGGGCAGTTCGACCTCGCGGCCAACACCCTCGCGTTCCAGATCCAGCCCGATGAGGGCAGCACGGTGCTGCTCAATGCCAAGATCCCCGGCCTCGAAACGCGCACGCAGCCGGTGAAAATGCATTTCCGCTACGCCACCACCTTCGGTTCCAACACGCCCGAGGCCTATGAGCGGCTCGTGCTCGACGCGATGATCGGCGACGGCACGCTCTTCATCCGCGGCGACGAGACCGAGACCTCGTGGAAGCTCATCACGCCCATCCTCGACCACTGGCAGGCGCAGCCGCGCGAAGACCTGGACAGCTATCCTGCCGGCTCGTGGGGCCCGGCATCCGCCGAGGCGCTCGTCACCCCGCGCGGACATGAGTGGCGAAAGCCATGAGCGCGGCGGCGCCGCGCAAATTCCAAGGTCCAAATCCCAAACTCCAAGGAAGTCCCAATGGTCCAATCGAGGTTCCGCCCATGAAGTCGGCCGTTTTTGACGCGCTGCCCGGCCTCGAGGTGCCCGTGGGCGGCATTGCGCAGAGTCTCGCGCGGCTCTGGGAAGGCAGTCCGGGGGACGGCGCGGCGGGACGGACGGCCGCCCCCTCGGAATTCCGTGCGTCGCAGATGAATCTCGTGCTGCACGTCGGGCTGCCGACCACCCCGGATGACGGGGTGGCGCAGTTCAACGCCGCGCTCCGTTTCACCCAGCGCTACCCGGCGCGCATCCTCGTGCTCTGCCCGCGCCCGGAGGGCGAGACCGACCTGGCCATGCGCGCGAAAATCTACAGCGAGTGTTTCATCGGCGAGTCCCAGCGGGAAATGAGCTGCATCGAGGCGGTGATGCTCAGCTATCCGCAGGAACACCGCGAGTATCTCGAGGATCAGGTGTCGATCATCGTCGAGACCGATCTGCCCATCTACTACTGGGTCCACCGCATGTCGCAGGTGAACAAGATCGCCACCTACCAGTGGCTCCTGCGCAATTCCAACCGCTTCCTGCTGGACACCGCGGTCTCCACTCCCGAGGCGCGGACTTACGCCTGGCCGCGGCCCGACGGCTTCCGTGACCTCGTCCACGCGCGCCTGCTGCCGGTGCGGCAGTCGGTGGGCCAGTTTCTCAGCGCATTCACACCGGAGACAATCGCGCGGGGATTGAAGTCCGTGATCTTGATCTGCCAGCCGGCGTACGCCGCCGAGGGACGCGTGCTGCGGGAGTGGATGCAGGGACGCCTCGAGGCCTGCGGCGCCGCGGGCACGGCGTACGAGATCAGGCCGGCCGCCGCCGCCGCGACGCTGTCGCTCGAGATGACGTTCGCCTACACCGACGGCCGGTATTTCCACTGGTGCGCGGATTTCAACCGGGGCCGGGCGGAATTTGCCTGCAACCTCGGCGGCTGCCGGCAGACGCTGCCCATGACCACCGGCCTGCTGCCGACCGAGGCTGCCCTCGGCGAGGCGATCTTCTACTGAGGTGCCGCGAATTTCACGGGGTGCCCCGAAGGCCCGGGAAATTATTACCTGAAAATCCGCGGAATGTGGGTTTCCTGTTTGCCATGAAACACGTGACCGGTCTCGGCGGATTTTTCTTCAAGGCGAAGAACGCGAAGAAACTGCAGGAGTGGTATCGCAAGCATCTCGGCCTGCCGCTTGATCCCCAGTGGGGCGGCTGGCAGTTCCACTGGCGGGAGGCAAGGAATCCGCAAAAGAAGGGCTACACCGTGTGGAGCGCGTTCGACGCCGACACGGACTACTTCAAGCCGAGCAAGAAGCCCTTCATGTTCAATTTCCGCGTGACCAGCCTGCGGCGCACGCTCACCGCATTGAAGAAGCATGGCGTGCGGGTCGACCCGAAGACCGAGGAATCCGCGTACGGCAAGTTCGGCTGGATCATGGATCCCGAGGGCAACCGCATCGAACTCTGGGAGCCGCCGAAGTGAGCAAGGTCACCCCGCCGCCCACGAACGACCCGAAAGGGCTGGGTGCTCTGCCGGCCGGCTCGCTTACGTGGGGATGATTGCCGCAGCCGGCCGGGTCTTTCCCCGCGCACGCACCCGCAGCAGGACCACGCCAAGGTAGGCGACCAGCACGAGCAGATAGAGCGCCCGGATGCCGGTGATCATTGAGGCAAACTCGGCCAACCCGCCGGCGACCGCCCCGAGCAGGTTCCAGCCGAACGCCGTGTTCGCTTCAGGGCGGTCGCGGAAAAGCAGGGCGAAGCAGGCCGCGGCAAAGAAAATCGGCGTGCCGACGAAAGCCATCGACAGCAGGAGCCGCGCGAATTCGTTCATCCGCAGCAGGGCGTGCACCGGGACGAAATAGGCGGCGACGAGGGACAAGATCAATCCGCCCATGCACAACGCCCAGGGCAGCGGCCGCCATTGCGTGAGGAGAGTGGCGGCCAGCACCATGGCGAGGATGGCGCCAAAAACCACGGCACTCGTCAGCCAGGTGGCTCCCCAGAGAAGGGACATGGTCGTCACCGACTTCGTCTCCAGCAGCAGGAAGGCGAGGCCGAACAGGAACATTTCTCCGTCGAGGCCGCCGCGGACAAGGCTGCGCCGCATTTCAGGGGAGACGAGGGCGACGGAGACGATCCCGATCAGGGCGATAAAGCCGATCAGCAGCACGTAAAAGCCGCTGATCGCCCGATCCTGCAGGTAAAGATAGGGCCAGTCGTCTTGCAGGAATCCAACCTTCGCGAACAGGGGTTTCAGCAGCGGGTAGTTCACGCGTCGCTGCCCGCCATTCACGTGCTCAAAGGCCGCTCCGGCGAGATAGATGTGGTTAAACATACGATACTCACCGGCGATCACGTATGGCAGTTGCTGGAAGGCCTCAGCCAGCAAGCCCGAGAGCCGCTGGTTGATGTAGACCTTGGTGGACATGAAATACAGGACCAGACCACCCTGAAGCGAGAGATGCGCCTTCGCGGCAGCGATACATTCCTGGGTATAGACGAAATTATCCAGACGTACGTTCGACAGGGCGGAGAGGCGGGTCATCGAGTCGAGCGTACCAAAAACGATCAGGTCGTATTTTTCGGTAGACTCGTTCAGGAAGGCGCGGGCGTCGGTGTTGATCAGCCGCACCCGCGGTGAGTCGTAAGGCCGGTCGGGATGGAGTTTCCCGAGGTCAAGGATGATAGGATCGATTTCGACGGCGTCCACTCGCTCGGCGCCTTCATCAAGGGCGACCGACACGTCGTTGCCGGTGCCTGCGCCCAGCACCAGCACCTTGCCCGGTGGGCGGTCGAGGAAATGATAAGGCAGGTGGTATCCCTGTTCGACGATATCCGTGACATTCAATCCGGCCCGCCGGAGTCGAAGGGCGTATTGATGTAGCGATCCATTGGTCAGAATGGCGATCTCGGATTCGTCGGGCATCCGGGTCACGTTGATGGCGTAGTATGGGCTGTAATAATCCGCACGATCTGCATGCCGTACCAAGCCGAGCAGGACCAACGCGATGGTTAGGTAGACCAGCACCGCGCGCCACCGGCCGGCGAAGAAGAACACCCCGGCGGCTAGAAAAACTGCGAACCACAGCAGCGGGGTGGTGCGCGCGAACCCGGTGATGGCGAAGGCAACCACACCGACCAGCGAGCCCAGGATGTCACACGAATAACCCCACAGGGCCGAGGAGCGTGCCCGGAATTCCTGCAGACGTTCCGCCAGCATCTGTCCAAGGGGCACAAAGCTGATGGCACTCAGGAGAAAGCAGGCGATGATGGGCAGACGCACATCACCAAATACCGGTGCCTTGTCGCCGAGGTCATAGTAGAGCAGCCACAGGTGTTCGGTCACGGAGTTCTGGGTGAAAGCAACGCGGCTAAGCAGCCAGCCAGTCATGACCAGCACGACCAGACTCGCCGGCCACATCCATCGCAACGATCGCTTGGCGGATCGCAAACAGCCCAGGCCCAGTCCCAGAAACGCACTCAGCAGGATCAGGTTCGGAAAATAGGCAAGGACGCGAATTTGCCCCGGCAGCCAGCGGATCAGGGTCAGCTCCTGAAAGAGGACGACGAAGGAAATGGCAAAGAGCTCAACACCGACCCGCCGCAGCGGGCGGCCCGACGTCGCATTTTCAAGAGGGAAATTCAAGGATTAGCCTTGCACGCGGTTCACGGTCTCGGTGCTGACCACCGCGTTCGCCCGCTTCCCTTTGCGCAGAAGGATGTATTTGCCGAAACGGAGATCGCTGGTTGTAACCGGCCGATTCACATCCGTGACGCGGACAGTATTGAGATAAAGTCCGCCGGCCTCGAGGTCCTTGCGCGCCTGGCCCTTGGAGGAGCACAGTCCGGCGTGGACGGCGAGGTCGATCAAGGACATGCCGGCACCCTCAAACTTTTTCGGATCGATATATTTGGGAGGGACTGCGCGAACGAAATCATCAAACACCTTCTCGGTTAAGACCTCGTGGCTGCCGCCGAACATGTTCTCGCTGGCCCGAACAGCGTCGTCGCAGGCGGACTGGCCGTGGACGAGCGTGGTGACCTCGCGGGCCAGTGTCTTTTGGGCGGTGCGCGCGCCCGGGTTTTTCTTGTGCTCGGCGGCCAGCGCCTCGATCTCGGCGCGCGGCAGCAGGGTGAATTTCTTCAGGTGTTGAACTACCTGGCTATCCTCGGTGTTAACGAAAAACTGGTAGAACTGATACGGCTTTGTCTTCTCCGGATCCAGCCAGACCGAACCGCCGCCCGTGCTCTTGCCGAACTTCTGTCCGGCGGCGTCGGTGATAAGCGGAAACGTGAGACCCCACGCCGGCACGCCGAGTTTTTTCCGGATGAGGTCGCAGCCCGCGGTGATGTTGCCGTACTGGTCGGCGCCGCCGATCTGCAGCTCGCAGCTGAATCTTTCGCGCAGATGCAGGAAGTCATAGGCCTGCAGCAGCATGTAGCTGAACTCGGTGTAGCTGATGCCGCTGTCGCTCTCCAGCCGCGAGCGCACGCTGTCCTTCGCCAGCATGACGTTTACGGAAAAGTGCTTGCCGATATCGCGCAGGAAATCGAGGTAGTTGACGGGCGCAATCCAGTCGGCGTTGTCCACCAGCCGGGCGGGATTCTGCGGCGACTCGAAATCGATGAACTTGGCCAGCTGCCGTTTGATGCAGGCGACGTTATGGGCGAGTTCCTCGCGGCTGAGCAGGTTGCGCTCGGTCGAACGCCCGCCGGGATCGCCGACCATGCCGGTGGCGCCGCCCGCCAGCGGCATGGGGTGATGGCCGGCCAGCTGAAAGCGCCGCAGCGTGAGCTGCCCCATGAGATGACCGACGTGCAGGCTGTCGCCGGTGGGGTCAAAGCCGCAATAGAGCGTGATGGGTCCGCTGGCCAGACGCCGGTCGAGACCGTCAAGGTCGGTGCAGTCCGCAATCAGATCGCGCCATTGGAGATCTTCGAGGAGGTTCATGGTGGACGGGCAGGTTATCGCGGCGGGCGGGGATGCGGACAAGGGGAAAGTGACTGGCTAATGTCCGCCCCGGCCTTCCCAAAACGGTGGCTTATAACGGGAAAAACGGTTTGTCTCGACCGCGGCGGCTGCCGTAACGTCCCGTTCCCACCATGGCGGCATCCCGCCGCAGTCTTCAACCTCTAACCGCGATCACCATGCCTCTCTCCATTGGAACCAAGGCCCCCGACTTCACCCTCAAGACCAAAACCGCCGACGGCCCGAAGGACGTCAAACTCAGCGACAACTTCGGCAAGAAGCAGACGGTCCTCCTGTTTTTCCCCGCGGCCTTCACCGGCGTCTGCACGCAGGAGATGTGCGACATCACCGCCGGCCTCGGCCAGTATGCGGGACTCGACGCCGAGGTTTACGGCATCAGCGTCGACAGCCCGTTCGCGCAGGAAGTCTGGGCGAAGCAGAACAGCATCAAGGTCACCCTGCTCTCCGACCTCAACAAGACCGTGACGAAAGCCTACGGCGTGCTCTTCCCGAATCTGGTCGGGATGTATGAGACCTCGGCCCGCGCGGCGTTTGTCATCGGCAAGGACGGGGTCATCAAGTACGCGGAGCAGACGCCGTCGCCGAAGGACCTGCCGAATTTCGCCGCGGTGCAGGCGTCGCTGCGGAAGTAGGATGATGATGTCATCGCGAGCCCGCCACCGGCGGGCGTGGCGATCCAGCTGGATTGCTCCGTCGCTGCGCCCCCCGCAATGACCGACTGGCATGAAGGCGATTTGTTTTCCATGAGCAATCTTCCCAATCCGTTCAACACCCTCCAGACCTTCCGCACCGCCGGCGGCCCGAAGTCGTTTTATTCGCTGCCCGCGCTGGAGGCGGCCGGTTTCGGCAACCTCCGGCGCCTGCCGGTCTCCCTCCGCCTCGTGCTGGAATCGCTGCTGCGCAACTGCGACGGCCGGCGCGTGACCGAGCCGGCCGTGCGCACCCTCGCGTCGTGGCAGCCCCGGGCCCCGCGCATCGCGGAGATCCCCTTCGTGGTCGCGCGCATCGTGCTGCAGGATTTCACCGGCGTGCCGCTGCTCGTCGACCTCGCCGCCATGCGTTCGGCGGTGCAGCGCCTCGGCCGGGACCCGAAGATCATCGAGCCGCTGGTGCCGGTGGATCTGGTGGTCGACCACTCGGTGCAGGTCGACGTGAACGGCACCTCCGGCGCCTTTGCCCGAAATCTCGAGATCGAGTTCCGGCGCAACCGCGAACGCTACCAGTTTCTCAAATGGGGCATGCAGACCTTCGACACCTTCAAAGTCGTGCCGCCGGGCATCGGCATCGTCCATCAGGTCAACCTTGAGTACCTCGCGAAAGGGGTGCTGAGCGACCCGAACGGCGTCGTCTATCCCGACACGCTCGTGGGCACCGACTCGCACACGACCATGATCAACGGCCTCGGCATTGTGGGTTGGGGCGTGGGCGGCATCGAGGCCGAGGCCGGCATGCTCGGCCAGCCGGTCTACTTCCTTACGCCCGACGTCGTCGGCGTGCACCTCACCGGCGCGCTGCGCGAGGGCGTGACGGCGACCGACCTGGTGCTCACCCTCACGCAGCTGCTCCGCTCGGCGAAGGTCGTGGGCAAATTTGTCGAGTTTTTCGGCCCGGGCGCAGCCTCGCTGCCAGTGGTGGATCGCGCGACCATCGGCAACATGGCGCCCGAGTACGGCGCGACCATGGGATTCTTCCCGATCGACGCCGAGTGCGCCCGCTACCTGCGCGCCACCGGCCGCCCCGAGAAGCACGTGAAGCTTTACGAGGACTACTACGCGGCCCAGGGACTGTGGGGCATCCCGCAGCCGGGCGAGATCGATTACTCGCAGGTGCTCGCGCTGGATCTGGGCACCGTCGTGCCGAGCGTGGCCGGCCCCAAGCGTCCGCAGGACCGCATCGAGCTGTCCCAGCTCAAGCAGGCCTTTGCCGCGGCTTTTTCCAAGCCCGTCGCGGAAAACGGCTTTGGCCGGCCGGCCGCCGAGTTGTCCCGGGTGGTGCATGTTTCTGCCGGCGACCGCGGACAGTTTCATGCCGGCGGCGGCAGCCAGGCGTGCGTGTCTCCGCAGAACGCAGCCATCCGCGATACCAATCCCGTTACCGAGCGGGAGATGGCCAACAACCGGTCCACTCCCGATCCGGTCGCCGCGCCCGCGCCACGCCTCGAAGGCGATCTGCGCCACGGCAGCGTGCTCATTGCCGCCATCACGAGCTGCACGAACACCTCGAATCCGAGCGTCATGCTGGCCGCCGGCCTGCTGGCGAAAAAAGCCGTCGAGCGCGGACTCACGGTGAATCCCCTCGTCAAGGCGTCGCTGGCGCCGGGCAGCCGCGTCGTGACCGACTACCTCGCGAAAGCGGACCTCCAGCGTCACCTCGACGCGCTCGGCTTCAACCTCGTGGGCTACGGCTGCACCACCTGCATCGGCAACTCCGGCCCGTTGCACCCGGCGATCGAGGAGGCCGTGACCAGCCACGATGTCGTGGCCGCGTCCGTGCTCTCGGGCAACCGCAATTTCGAAGCCCGCGTGCACCAGAACATCAAGGCCAACTTCCTCATGTCGCCGCCGCTGGTCGTGGCCTTTGCACTCGCCGGCCGCGTCGACCTCGACCTGACCACCGAGCCGCTCGGCACCGGCCGGGACGGGCAGCCCGTCTACCTGCGCGACCTCTGGCCCACGCTCGCGGAGATCCGCGAGGCCATGCAGGCCGCGCTCAAGCCCGCGGTGTTCCGCCGGCTCTACAAGAACTTCGCGGCCCAGAATCCGCAATGGAACGAAATTCCCACGACGACCGGCAGCGTCTACGCGTGGGATCCGCAGTCCACCTACATCCAGGAGCCGCCGTTCTTCGCGCAATTCGGTCCGCAGGCCGGCCCGATCAACGAGATCCGGGGCGCCCGCCTGCTTGGCCTCTTCGGCGACTCGGTCACCACCGACCACATCTCGCCCGCCGGCTCGATCAAGAAGACTTCGCCCGCGGGCCGGTTCCTGCTGGAAAACGGCGTGGCCTACGAGGACTTCAACAGCTACGGCTCGCGCCGCGGCAACGACCGCGTGATGACGCGCGGCACCTTCGCCAACGTCCGCATCAAGAACCTCATGCTCGGCGGCGAGGAGGGTGGCAGCACGCTGCTCCAGCCCGAGGGCACGAAGCTCTCCATCTACGAGGCCGCCATGGAGTATCAGCGGCGCGGCACGCCGCTCGTCATCATCGCCGGCCAGGAGTATGGCACCGGCTCGTCGCGCGACTGGGCGGCGAAAGGCACCCGCTTGCTGGGCGTGAAGGCGGTCGTGGCACTGAGCTTCGAGCGCATTCACCGCTCCAACCTCGTCGGCATGGGCGTGCTCCCGCTCCAGTTCAAGGAGGGCACGTCCGCCCAGACGCTGCAGCTCGACGGCACGGAGACCTACGACGTGCTCGGCCTCGGCCCGACGCTCCAGCCGCAGCAGGACCTCACGCTCCGCTTTACGCGCCGGAGCGGCGCAATCGTGGACCTGCCGGTGCGGTGCCGCATCGATACGCCGATTGAAATCGATTACTACCGTCACGGCGGCATCCTGCCGTACGTCTTGCGGCAGATCCTCGCGAAGCATTGACTATATGGCCATCGCGAGTCCCGCAGCCGCGGGACGAGGCGATCGCGCTGGATTGCTTCGCCACTTTGCTCCTCGCAATGACCCAAAGCCCCATGCCCGAGGCACCCGCCAAACCTGCTTATCTGGTCGACGCCTACGCCGATCCGGTGGTCGTGCGGATCGAGGGGCGTGCGTGCCATGCCAACAGCGTCAGTCTGCGGGATTTCTTCGCCGAAATGATCGGGCAGGGGAAGGCGCGGTTCGTGATGGATTTTCAGAAGTGCACGAGCATGGACAGCACCTTTCTCGGCGTGCTGGCCGGCGCGGCGCTTGAACTGCGCCGGCGGAAGCCGCCGGGCAGCCTGGTGCTCTGCCGGGTGGCCCACCGCAATCTCGAGCTGCTGCGCAACCTCGGACTCCACCGTCTGCTCACCGTCGACGCGGGTGATTTTCCGATGGACTTCGGCCCGGGCGCCACGGCGCTGGCTCCCGCTTCGGACCGCAGCGACCTGGAGAACGCGCGGCTCGTGTTGGAGGCGCATGAGAACCTCGTCG
>Ga0265322_10000964_pt1 | contig 9974 bp, 10 predicted proteins | sample 41222metaG_FD_193584 | JGI IMG/M metagenome (GOLD analysis project Ga0265322, IMG submission 193584) | Rhizosphere microbial communities from Carex aquatilis grown in University of Washington, Seatle, WA, United States - 4-12-22 metaG | ecosystem: Host-associated > Plants > Roots > Rhizosphere >...
GTAATCATTTTCTTGTTCCTTTTGATAAACATCGTTGCAGGTTAAGACATCATGATTTGGTAAAAATTTGTTCTTCAGGACATCGAAGAAAAGTGACGGTGCGAATCCCCTGGAATTTTGAAATTCCATTTGGAATTCACACCTCGCTCTTAGTTCTTTTGGTCGCCGTGTTTGTTTTCACCGCCATTTTTGTCATGGTTGTCGCCGTGATCTTTTCCTTTGCCATTATTCTTATCGTGCTTCTGTTGCTTTACCCAGTTATTATGCTCGGGATGGTTTTTGTTGACAAAGTATTTTGATTCATGACTGTCGCGAATCATCTGCTGATCGTGACGCCCTTTATAGATGGAATACTTATCTACGTACATTTTATCATTTCGCCACGGTTCCCGTTCATCCACGACCACTTTATAAGAATTATTGATATCGTAGGAATGATAGCGGCCTGGTAACTGCGACCGGCCAATCCATCTCCCGTTTTCGTTATAGAAAAACTTGTGCTGGGGAACGTTGTAGTACGCATCAATATCAGGTAAGTAATAGTATTCGACATGGTCATAACCGGTCGGACCCCAGACTGGTTGGGTACCAATATTGAGACTTAGGCTTCCTCCTACTTGCGCGTGTAACGTGCTCATCAGGAATAATGCCGCGATGAATAGAAATATGTAACGCATGATGTTTCTCCTTTTAGATATGGTTAAAATGCTCCGAACTTCCGGGTAGCTTGATTTATTAATAATACTCGCATAGGAGTTCGATTGTAAGATACAACTATGTTGGAGGCGTAATCAATAGTGCAGAGGGATTAAAGATGGGTTAATTCTTACAGCGAAACATTTCAGAAAATAAAAAACAATCAGTTCGGAACATGCAGGATTTTGTCGACATACGAATTCAACGAGAATGAAGTCTGATCGTTCATTTCTCCGCACGTTTCGATTTGAGATTGCGAAGGGATATCATTTGACTTTGCGAATCGCAAGCTGTTCTTCCGTCGGCGTGAAGACGGAAACAAGAATGTCATGACTTCCTCCAGCCGGAATAAGTTCGGCACTGTTTATCGAACCTTTGAGCAAAAAAGTCAACTGGACAGAAGTTGCTGATTGGAAAACAATGATGTTCTTTACGAAGGCTGTCGGTTTGAAATCCTGAAGCACGACAATATCTGCCTGGGCATCGGCAAGAGTAATGTAGAGCCAGGTATCGTCGCCAACCGGCCTCAGCCAGCTTTCAAAATCAGGGAGTTGTTTCGTGCAGTGAATCCGTATAAGATACCCATTGGATTTCTGATCAACATTCAATCCAACGACATCAAAGAGGGAAATTGGAACCTTCAGGTCGATAATAATTGCTTGCTTCACACTGTCTGCAGACAGTTCACCGTTTTTTGCATCAAGGTCGGCGGCATGCTCCTGGGAATTGGCCTGTTGGTTGGTAATCAATAGAAAAAGCGCAACAATCGCTTGATAAAAGTATTTCATAATAAAAACCGGTCATTTTTCATATTCTGGCATCGTCATTTGGCAAATCACAAAATTTGTTCGTTCAGCCATGGAGACACGATCATAGCTTTCTCATCCTCAAATCAGAAATCATGGCAACTGCAGCAGCGAAATAGAATACCACAAACCAGCCGATGCTTGCTCTGGCAAAGGCATATCCGAGATACGCAATCGTGGAAACCGTGACTGCAGCTAATACCGTTGGAACACCTGTGAAACCCTTTTGTTTATGAATAGTGAAGTAGGACAGTCGTACGGCTGCAGCGCTGATATTCAAGAATCCGGCAATATACATCGCAAGGCCGTCGATCCCGACAAACCAACCGAACACAACCGCTGAGGTAACCGACATGAAATCTGAAAAGCTGTCCAGGTAGACCCCCAAAACTCCTTTCCCTATCGTTCGTGCTAACTTCCCGTCAAGATAATCAAAGATAAATTGAGCAAGCAGGAGGGAATATGCAATTGCAAAAAAGCCTCTGAATGAAAAATAGGCTGATGAAGAAACGCACAGAAGGCCAAGGAGAGTGGGCAGATCGGGCCAACGCAGTGTACGAAGTTGTTTGAACCTCGTCACCCCCAGGTGAGAGATTTTTCCCTCCGTAGATTGTTGAAAGAACGATATGGAATCATTTACCTGGTGTTTTACTTCCATTGTCAACATTCCTATACTCATTTCATGGTCAGTCTTATTAGTTAATAGTGATTCTCACAGTGAGCGGAAAGATGGAAGTCATTCCGATTCGACTCTCCTCTTGCTCATGATGATCGACAACCCAGGTAGCAACAAAGTAGCCGATTGCTGCACCGAGGAGGTTATCGGAAACCCAGTGTTGATCTTGATATACACGAGAGACAACGGTAAAAGCTGCGGGTACGTATGCCAAAGCTTTTAGGAAACCGGAATGAGCATTTCTTGAGAGCACGGTGGAAAGTACAAACGCAATTGTTGCATGTCCGCTCGAAAGCGAATGAAAACCATCATCGACAATTGTGAACGGATGATATGTAAATGCACCCTCATCGGTGTATGGCCGTGCTCTGCCAAAAACAAACTTCATCGTATAGGTAATGGCGGCAGCATAGAGCGAAGCCTGGCCGATCTCATAGGCAACTTTCCGTGTTCCAATGTCATCTGTTATCAAAGAATGAAGAGCAAAGCCGCTAAAGAGCGCCATCGGCATATAGACTTCTCCCCAGATTCTGCCGCCGACAATCGGAACACTGTAGTAATATCTTTGATCTTTTAAGACTGCGGTACGAACCGGCTGATCGACCACCTCCATGGCAAACAATGTACCCGCACCCATTACTCCAAGCTTGAGCCAATCGCCTCCTTCCCAATGAAGCGGCTGCGTGAAGAACGTCCCTGTTTCGTTTCCAAATTGTGAAAAATCGTATTTGTTCTGTGCGAAGATAGAAGATTGAAAAACAAGGAAAAGAAAAAGCAATGGAACGAATATATATCTCATTCGACGAGACGGGTTTTTGGGAAATAGAAAAGTTTCCGTAGGGATCTTCTTTAATGGGAAATATGGAGTGTTCATACGATTCATTTAAAGAATTATTCTGATTGTGAGCGGGTACACAGAAGACAGCTCAACTCGGTTTTCTTTTTGTTCATGTTGATTGATAACCCAATCGGCGACAAAATAGCCGATTGCGCCGCCGAGGAGATCATCGGAAGTCCAGTGGTAATCCTGATACACCCGGGAGACTAATGTGAATACGGCAGGTGTGTATGCTAAGACTTTCAAAAATCCCGACGAAACATTTCTTGAAAGAACAGTGGAGAGTACCAGCGCAGCAGATGAATGTCCCCCGGGAAAAGAATGATAATCTTCCCCAAACAATGTGAACGGTTGATATGCGGATCTGCCCAAATTCTGGTTCGGCCGTGCTCTTCCAACAGACTTCGACAGTATCTGGGTAATGACAGCAGAATATATTACCGCTTGCCCGATTTCAAACCCTATCTTTTTGGTGGAAGAATTATCGGTTATCCAGCCATGCAATCCGAACGCAACGGCCAATATCGGTGTCGTGTACGATTCTCCCCATATCCTGCCGCCTTCGATCGGAACGCTGTAATAATATCTTTGGTCTTTAAGAACAGCCGTGCGGATGGGCTGATCGGCCTGCATAGACAAGAATGTTCCCGCGCCGATCAATCCGAATTTGAGCCAATCGTTTCCTTCCCAACGAAGCGGTTGCGTGAAGAACGACCCTGTTTCTTGTCCGAACTGAGAAAAATTATACTCGTTCTGTGCGAAGAGGGAATGTCCGCATAGGAGACTGAGAATGAGTAATAAAAAAAATAAACTCCGCGTTCTTGTCATTTGTTGTTTTCCGATCAAAGCATTTAAAATCATCGGCTTATTCGTTTGTGATTCCGAAATTTTCCAGGTTAATTGTCAGATAAACCTTTTGCTCGGTATGGAACGAAGAAAAAGTTGAATAGTCGTCAAAGTATGCACTGCGTTGATATATTAAGTATTCAAATCCTATGCTTGCATTTCGATAGAGGTGAACTGCAAATCTCGGTTTAAGTATACTGACAACATTGTGTCCCGCTGCACCGACATAGGTTTGAAGCCAGTATAAAAAATAGTCAGTTGTCAGACTTCCCCATCCAAGATCTATAATATTTCCTAATTTTGCCTCGACCCCACCGCTATAATCATAATTCCTGTCGCCAACGGAAACATAGGGCGAACTGACTGCGCCCAATGGTACGATAGCAAGATGAATAGTTGACTCCATCGTATATGTCTTCTGTATAGGTAATTGTGAAACTAATCCTCCACCGAAACCGATGGTAGTAATTTGATAAACGGTATTGTCCCAGTAATCAAAATGTTGAAATACTCCGGTCATTATTTTGAAATTTCCCGCCGTACCGTTAGAACCATAGAGAAGGCCATAGCCGGTAATGTTATCGATGATCCTGTCCTTTGCACCGAAATTCATATCGAAGCGCAGGTTGAAAAAATCAAACGGCTTTCGCGTTCTGTTTTCAAACGGATTGCCATAAACAAATTGAGCGTTTGCCAAAATACTGTTGGGTCCCGTCCCAAATGTTGAACCCTCATTGACGTCATGCTCTCCGAGTGAAAAGGTAACGTTCAACGGTTCTTTCTGGTAGACTTCTTCGGAGCTCACACGGAAAAGCCTTCCCTGTACAAGCCTGGTGAACCCCCGCTTGGGACAAATAATCGCCGATAGCAATTCGCGAAAAAATCTGTCTGCGCCGGTTGTTCTATCATCCAGAACATTCGAGCTCAGGCGGTAAAGAACTTCTCCACCGAAAATGCCACTCAGTGTTGTATTGATCATATCATTATACGACGGTCTCGTATTTTCCCCAACCATTTCCCACATTAAACTGCTTCCGAAAACAAAAGGGATTGATTCGAAGAAGTCATACCCATTCGCACGACCGCCGTCAAATGCCAATGCCCCGCCGTAGGGATGAAAGAAATGGTTCATTTCAAACCCGTCTGCATCCCATTCGAAACCATCCTGAAAATTTCTTTTCCAGGATTGAAATCCAATCCGCGAAAAATCCACATTGGAAACGAACCTGTCAATCGACCAAAGAAAAACATTCCCTCCAAGTGTTTCCACAATCGGCACCCACAACGGGGATTTCGGATTAGCGATTGGATCATCGTTGAGCAAATTGCCGTAAATATTGGATACAGCGGAATCTCTGTACGATATCGTTGGTTTCACCGTGCTGACTCCTTCGGTATGCTGGGGTAGACTGTCTGTCTTTGAAGGCACTGTGTCCAATTTTGAGCCACTGTGGGGATTCCAACGTGGCGATTGAGACCAACCGAGACCAATGCCGAATTGGTTTTCCTGAGATACCCGGGAATTCGCGATACCTCTTGTCAGTTGAACGGGGTTCACGCCAAGTCCGACGCTGCCATTCTGAGCAGTACATACTTGAACGGCAAGGAATAGGCAGCACACGATTATTGAATTACGGGAATGATTCACGCTTATCTATTCCTTTATGGGGTACCGCGACTGCTTCACTGCAACGGATAAGGTTGTGCAAGATTATTTGCACAACCTTATGATTGTTTATTCGATTTTTTGAGAAGGAGATCCCTGGTCCTTATGTGTATTTTGTGGCGGAGGTGACTTTTTCGGAGCCGGACCTCTGCCATTCAGTTGATGAGCAATTTTCGGTTTCGATTGTTGATGTGCGATCTTGTTCTTAATCTGCGGATCGATAGTCCGGGGTTGCTGCTGCTTTTTCCCCTGATTATCTGATAGCTTGGCAATAGGATTTTGTGGTTTTTGAATAGTCATTTTTTTATTGTTTGGATGAACGGCCAGAGGTTGCCGATTCGTCCCCAAATCGTCGGTCGGTTTGACAATCTGAGGTTGTGGTGAGTGCTCAATGCTTTTGTTTTTATCGACCGGGTTGACGATACGAGGTTGTTCTCCTGTCATCGTTTTACCGGCTGAGGTATTGCTCGGCACCGGTGATGCCTGTTCCTTACCATTTGTTTTTAGATTTTCATTCCGTGGCTGATTGCCCGCCGTTCTTTCAGAGATGGGTTTTACTTCTTTCAAGGTCACCAGTTTGGTTGGTACCGGTTTATGATCATTATTATTCGCTTGAACTCTCGGCCTGTATATCTGGAGCTGATCATTGCTGACGGTCTGACCCGGCTTATTATTTTCCCGAATAGAAACCGGTTTTATCATTGTACCAGTAACTTTCTGGACGTCTTCTCTGGCAGGACCTGCAACATATTTCGAGTGCCGGCTATTATCAACATACGTATTATTGATAATCGTAGAACTATTGATGATTGTAACGTTTTGGGATCGTTCGATGTAATGGTGATCGATATCCGACCTGTTTATATCTCTATCACTTACGAATGTCCAGCGTTCATTCGGTACACGATATCCCCCACCAAGAGACAATTCAACACTGACACCAGGTCCCATCGGTGCCCAACCATAATAACCGGACGATCTTCTCCACGATACCCACGCAGGACCCCATTCGTCACCCGGAATCCAAAGCCAGCCATATGAATTATCGTAATCCCACCGGCCGTAATGAAATGGCGCCCATCCCCACGAATAGTCAGAAACCCACGTCCAGCCTTCGTCGGTGAGGATCCAATGACCGTCGGTACTATAAGGACTAAATTCTCTGTCGACATTCGGTATCCAAACGTATCCGTAATTTTGGTAATCTACCCACATGCCATCGGGACTCAATTGATCATAAAAAAGCTGGAAGTTGACAGACGTTTCTTGAGCAAATACTTTTTGTGGACTTATCAATGCGCCTGCATTGAGAATAATAACAAGCGCTAAAATTCTGATGAACGATTTCATGGTTTTTCCCATTGCGAAAAATGAAACAATAATGATTTATGATGATAGGATCATCAAAAATAATACCGCGCTCCGAGACCCCCATCAATCGCAAAACCCGACGACGATGTAACCTGAAGCGATGGAACAATTTCGAGAAAAATGTCGATTGGAGTTTGACGCGGCATCCATGCAATACCGATCACACCGCGGACAGCCGCAGAACTATTATAGCCGGCACCTGTGTTGATTCGTCCGCCGATGCCATAATATATTGGGAATCGCTCGGTTGACTTGATAGCATCAAATGAATGCCAGAGATAATCCATATGGAAGTGGACGCGGCTTCCGCCATTATAGGAACCATCATAGTGGCCGCCGATTCGATCTCCACCTACCGACCAGCCGAGACCAAAATCGAATGCAGTGGTGGGTGATGTCCATAATTTTGCACTCAATCCCGTTGGTTCACCGAGAATAACACCAAGCCCGAAAGTCCGATCTTGTGCAAATGATAGCTGAACGGCAAAAAACAAAAAAATTACCATAACCGAGCAATAAAAATGTTTCATACTATACTCCTTTATTTCATTGTAGTAACTCGAATCTTTTTAACATGTTCACCGGAACAATCAAAGGGAAAAATGCCGGATACATCCTGCCGTGAATTCTATCGATGTGCAGCAGAAGATTTTTGGTTTTGTTGCTTGTTTGTACTCACGCTTCCACTCGCTGTACAGCCGTATGCAATCAATGACATCACTAATGCAATCATTACAAAAACACTCATTCGGTTTTTCATAAACTCTCCAATTTGGTTTGGTTGAAAATATATATACATACTTCTGTGGTTGTGACAATAAGATAGAGAGATATGAGGCGGGAGACAATCGGGCAAAGGGATGAAAGATGGGCTAACTACCTATGAACATTAATACTCCTCCTGGTCAGGAAGATGGTTTAGACAATAATCGCGAAATTTCCTTTACTAATACATCTTCTTCAAATGGGAGTGGCAGGAATCCATCTATTCCTTGTTGTCTGAGATCATCTACAAAATCCTCGGGATACCATCCCGAGAGCACCATGATGCAAGTATGTGGATATCGCTCTTTGACATCGGGAACAATGGTCTGAATATCAATGGGTTGGAGACTGGTGTTCGTTGCAATGAGAAGGTCAAACTTTACGACTGGTTCCTCAAAAAAAACCTTTGAGAACTCTCTATAGGTCTCTACAATTGTAACCTGATAGCCACGTGTTCGAAGCACTGCCTCAAGACAGTGTCCAAACCTCAGCTTTTCCGCTATGACGAGCGCATGATAAATGATTACACCTCACGTCGTAAAAATGTCGGCAATTGAATCAATCATTTGCTCGCACATCAGTGAACGAGCTGTTAATTACCCTTTATATAAGCCGTTGGGCAAGTTGAAACGCCTTCAACTTCAATTGCTCTCCTTTGCCGAACCAGTTTGATTCCAAACGGATGGCAGGGTCACCGTCCATTGCATGGTCAGTGTACTCTGTGACACAATTGAAGGCGCCCCATAGTGTGCCATGTGAGAGGTCGGAACCTTGTCCGGACTCGTACAAACGGAGGACAGTTTTTCTGATCTCCTCACCATCTGTATTTCCTTTATTGTCTCCATTATCCGGTACAAGAGCTTTTACATAGTCCAGCAGTTGTTTATCGGTAATCTTCTTAAGCGACATACGATTGAAAATAACGTTGAGCTGCTCATACAGAATATTCGACAATCCAAGCAATGAAAGAGCCTGTTGAATATCTTCCTCTGCATTTAATGTATGCCGGACACGGATCTCCCCTGCACCCTGTAATGCCGCAGTGAGTGTATTGTTACATATGACACGAATAGGAGTAAGTTTAACGCGAACTTGCGAACTGCCGTCGTGGCTGTTTGAAAGCAAAAGATACTTGTTGACAATATCTTGATTGTGAACTTTGATAAACCCCGGAAGCTTTGCTAGAATCCAAATGCGTTTGCCCCCGCCGAGTACCCCTGCTGTTTCGTATATTGCATCATTGGTCCCGACCAATCGGTCGAAGAATGTGAAAGCATCTCTATTCTGAACGGGTTCATATTTGCCTCCAACGATCCCCAGAACCTCCCCGGTATCCGTTCGCACAGTTGCCCAACGAGCTGATTTGCCAGCGGAATGAGTCGACTCCATAACCTCCTTCAATGGTTTCTTGACGACGGTGAAATCCAATCCGGCAACTTCTATTGCTTCTGCTGCCGTTGCGAGGTCGATCAATTCAGTTCCCAGGTTATGCCATGGAGCCGGACCAACGCCGGGAAACGGAGAAGGAGTTCTGGGAGTCCGCAAATTGAACCCCCGCAAAGTCTCCTCACAAACTGTGGAGCCGTACGATGGATGCCCGGCCTTAACAATATTATAAAGCGGAAAAATTTCGTTCAAGTCCGTTTTCTGCCAGCCGAGGAATTCCGCCTCTGATGTCCGAACAGGTCTATTTGTTTTTGTAGACATTTTCATCTCCTTAAAAAAATTAAAACTTTGAAACGCAGGTTGTTGGATCCTCTTTCGCCGAACGTTTGCAGATTACCCTTATCTAAGATACAACTATGTCGACCCGATAATCAATCATCCAAAGGGATTAAAAGAGGGCTACATCTTCCAGTACTAAATACATATTGCTGATGGAATCAGCGGTTGAAATCATGTTCATTGCAACGTCAGACGGGTTTTTATTCCCGGGCCAGAGCTTCAATGGGGTCGAGTTGTGCGGCTTTTCTGGCAGGAAGATAACCGAATATAATACCCGTCAGTGTTGCACAGGCAAAGGCAATAATGATCGGTGCAACAGTAAAAATCACCCGCCAGTCTGCGATCGCGGAGGTTGCTAAACCACCGCCAATGCCGACAGCGATACCCACCATGCCGCCGATAAAGCAAACCATCACTGCCTCGGTAAGAAATTGAAAGAGCACATCGAAGCTGCGCGCACCAATCGCCATACGAATGCCGATCTCGCGTGTCCGTTCGGTAACCGATACCAACATGATATTCATTACGCCGATGCCGCAGACAACAAGCGAGATTACTGCAATTGCCGCCAGCAAATACGTTAGC
>Ga0265322_10000965_pt1 | contig 9973 bp, 7 predicted proteins | sample 41222metaG_FD_193584 | JGI IMG/M metagenome (GOLD analysis project Ga0265322, IMG submission 193584) | Rhizosphere microbial communities from Carex aquatilis grown in University of Washington, Seatle, WA, United States - 4-12-22 metaG | ecosystem: Host-associated > Plants > Roots > Rhizosphere >...
GTCCTCCCAGGAATCAAAGCGCAGGCGGCCCTCGATGAAGGACAGGCTGCCCTTCTGCAGGTACTTCGAGCACAGCTCGCCCTGCTTGCCCCAGGCCTCGATGTCGATGAACGCCGTCTCGTCGCGGGTGGCGCCGGACTCGTCCTTGTACTGGCGGTTGACCGCCAGGCCGAACTGACAGATGGCGGTGCCTTTCGGCGTGACCCGCAGTTCGGGATCGCGCGTCAGGTTGCCGATGAGGAATACTTTGTTGAGGTAGGCCATGGGGTGGGCGCGGCAGGCGGCTACGCCGACTGCACGATTGCGCGGTAGACGCTGGTGTTGAGCCGGAGGCGCTCGTGAAGGTGGCGGGGACCGTCGGCGGGGGCCGCGAAATCGATCTGCACGTAGACGGCATCGGGAAACTTGCTGTCGGTCACCCGCGCGAAATCCCTCTTGCCGAGGTTTTCCACGGCGGTGACATCGCCCTGCACCGCGGCGATCTCTTTCTTCACGCCTTCGATGATCTGGTCGATGGTTTCTTCCCTGCCGCGATTATCGAGGATGAAGGTCGCGTGATACTTGCGTTTGGTCTGGGTCATTGTGGTCTGTTCGCCGGTTGAGCTGGTTCATGGCCTGGGCCGATCCCTGGGCGATGAGTAGTCCGAGGCCGTCGATATAAGTGGTGAGATGGTGGTTGAAAACAGTCTGTTCGTCGGGAGTGAATTTTCCGAGCACGAAGTCCTTGAGGTCCATTTCCGGCGGATGCTTCGGGCCGGTGCCGATGCGGTAGCGGATGAACCCGCCGGCGAGGTGCTCGAGCAGGCTGGCGACCCCGTTGTGGCCGCCGGCACTGCCGCGCACGCTGATCTTGACGCGCCCGAGTTCGATCGCGAGGTCGTCGTAGATGACAATGATCCGGGCGGGCGGCACTTTGTGGAAATCGGCGAGCGCACGGAGGGCGCGCCCGCTGTCATTCATGAACGTTGCCGGCTTGGCGAGGAGGCAGGGGCCTCCCGGCGCCTGCTCCCAGCGTGCGACCGCCGCAGGGAAACGCGGCTGCCTTCTCCACGCGAGTTCCTGGCGGGCGGCCAGGGCGTCGATCACCGCGAAGCCGGCATTGTGGCGCGTCTTCGCGTATTCGCGTCCGGGATTGCCGAGGCCGGCGACGAGCAAAATGGACATGTCTCAAAGAACAGCGCGCCCGACCCGGCTGCGTCAAGCAGCGGGCCGTCGGTGAAATTTTACTTTCGGCCGGGTGCACCCTTCCGATCGGCACCCGCGGCCGGGGCGCCGGGCTTGGCCCCCGGAGCGGGAGCCCCGGGTTTGGCGCCCGCAGCTGGAGCGCCCGGCGCGGCACCCTTGACCGCACCCTTGGCGACACCGGGAGCAACCGGGGCGCCGGGTTTGGCGCCCGGAACGGCTCCGGCAGCGGGGGCAGCCCCCGCGACAGGAGTGGCGCCGGGGACGGCGGCCGCCCCTTCGGCGGCAACGCCCTCGAGAGGCACGCCCTCGACCGGCACGGCCGTTTCGACGACCGCCTCGACGATTTCCTCGACGGGCTGCACGCACGAGACGACGGGCTGGCTCTTGTCGCCCAGGAAAACGACGCCGGCGACCAGCTTGAGTTCGCTGATGTGAATGGTCTGGCCGACGTGCAGTTCGGTGACGTCGACGTCGATGAACGCCGGCAGATCCTTCGGCAGGCAGCGGATGCGCAGGGTGTGCGACGCCACCTCGAGCACGCCGGCCTCGTTCTTCACGCCGGTGGATTCACCGGACATGTGCACCGGCACGTTGATCTCCATCTTCTCATCGGCCTTCACCTCGTGGAGGTCGACATGGAGAAAGCGGTCGGTCATCGCATCGCGCTGCACTTCCTGCAGGATGGAAAGCGGATGGTCGCCGGTTCCCTTGAGCTCGATGAGCGCGGCATTGTCGCCGATGGCCTTCACCAGGCGGGCGAATTCCGGGCCGTCCAGCGACAGGGTGATGGGCGCCGTGTGCTTGCCATAAAGAATCGCGGGAACGCGATCCTGCTTGCGGAGCCGGCGGGAGGCGCTGCGGCCGGTACCCTCGCGCGGCGAGACGTTGAGCGTAAACTGTTGTTTCATAATTTCGTTCCCCCTGTCGCTCCGGAAATGGAGGCAGGCGTAATGGAAAAGGGGTGCGAGGGTATAGGTCGCCCTCCGACGAATGCAACCAAAACTTTGGCCGTCACCGCCCGCCCTCCAGCCGGCTTCTCCGCCTCGTAAACGCCGGGTGACGCGGGGCCGGATTAGGGGATGCGTTTGCCTCCGCAGACGACCAGATCCACGGGGTTGCCGCCGAGTTCGCAGGCCAGCAGCCGCTCGTCCCGGTGCCGCAGCAGGATGAGATCGGCCCGCTGGCCCGTCTCAATCGTGCCGCGGTCGCGCAGATCGAGCACCGCCGCGGCATTGACGGTGCATGCGGCGATGGCCTCGGCCGGGGTGAGTCCGCAGCAGCGAACGGCCAGCGCGATGGCAAACGGCATCGAGTGCGTCAGCGCTGTGCCGGGATTGCAGTCGGTCGCCAGCGCCACGGCGCCGCCGGCATCGACGAAAAAGCCCGCGCGGGCGTAGCGCTGGTTGGTTTCGAAGCCGGTGCAGGGCAGGATGACCCCGCAGGTCCGGGCGGCGGCGAGCTGCAGCAGGTCGGCCTTGGTGGAGGCCTCCAGGTGGTCGACACTGCGGGCCCCCAGCCGGATCGCCTCCGGCACCATGCCGAGCGAGCTGAACTGGTCGGCATGCACGCGGAGCGGATGATACTTGCGCGCCTTCTCAAACAGCCGCACGCAGGCCTCCACCGGCCACGCATCGCGTTCGCAGATTGCGTCGACCGTGATGTCGGGAAATTCGCGCGAGACCTCCGGGAGCATTTCCTTCACGACCATCCGGGTGTGGTCCTCCAGGCTGCCCTCGAACGCCGACCCCAGCAGCGCCGTGGGCACGATGGTGCCCGGCCATTCGTGTCCGGCACGAACGATGGCGCGCAGCATCTTCAACTCGTCCTCAATCGTGAGGCCGTAGCCGCTCTTGATTTCGACGGTCGTCGTCCCCTCGCGCAGCAGGGTGTCGAGCCGCGGCTTGAGATCGGCGGCCAGCTGCTTCTTGGTTTCCGCGCGCACGGTGCGCACGGTGGCTGGCAGGCCGCCGCCGGCCTGGAGAATCTCCCGGTGGGGCACGCCCCGGAATCGCTGCTCGAACTCGTCCAGGCGGTCGCCCGCCCAGCAGGCGTGGGTGTGGCAGTCGATGAATCCCGGCATGAGCACCCGGCCGTTGGCTTCGATGACCTCCGTCCCTTCCGGGGCGTCGAGCTTGGGGCCGACGGCTTCGATCTTCCCCTCGCCCACCCGCACGTCGCCGTGTTCAATCACCCCCAGCTCGCGCAAGGCGGGACCCCGACGCGGCCGGGTGTCGCCGGCGAGGGTGAGGATCCGGGCGTTGCGAATGAGCAGTCCCATGGCTTTCGGTGCTAGGCCAGCCGGAGACTCTCCTCAAGTCCGCAGCGAAAAGAAAGGAATTTGTGCGCGGCCGTTGTGTCGCCGCGCCGGATGTATTTCGCCAGCCACCGGCCGCCCCGGTCACGGAGCCCCGGCACCGAGATTCGCGGCGAGGAAGGCCTCGATGCGCTGATAAAGCTCCACCTTGTGTTCGAGATAATGCACGCCGTTGGCCTCGTCGGCGAATCTGATCGAATCCGCAGCGAGGCCCTTGCCGCGCACGGTGGAGACCAGATCCTTCGCCATGTTGGATTCAACCGTCTGGTCATACTCGCCGTAAGAAACCAGCACCGGCACGCGGATGTCGCTGGCATGTTTCAAAGGGGACATCGCATCGAACTTCGCCGCATCCTTGTCGGGATCGCCAAGCTTGAGCAGCATCCGGGAATAAAAGGGATCGGAGAATTTGTTGTACTGCTGGTCCTTGATGAGCTTCGCCCAGTCGTAGTGGGCGGATACCGCCACCGCGCAGCGATAGAGCGTGGGTTCGAAAGCCACGCCGCACATGGCGAGATAGCCGCCGAACGAGGTGCCCATGATGGCGACACGATTGCGGTCGACCAAACCGGAGGCGACCAGCGCCTTGGTGGCGTCCGTCACGTCCTCATGCATCTTGCGGAAAGCCCATTCGTCCTCCGTCGGATACATCCAGGAGCAACCGGCCGAGCCACGATAATTGGGCTGCAGGACGGCATAGCCGCGGCTGGCTAGGAACTGCACTTCGGAATCGTAGCCCCACGTGCTCCGATAGCCCAGCGCGTCATGAGGCAGGACCACGAGGGGCGGCGGATTCTGCTTGGTGGCGCCCTTGGGCAGGGTCACGTAGGCGTCGAACAGTTTGCCGTCGCGGGTCTTGAACTTGATGGTGGCCATGGGCTGCATCCGCTGCGGATCAATCCAGGGTTGGGAATTCCTGAACATGCCCGCCTGGTGTTTTTCCAGGTCGACCCAGCTGTAAATGGCAGGCTGGCGGTCGGAGAAGGTGCTGATCAGGGCGACCGTCCCCGTTTCATTGGTGCTGAGAATGCGGACCACTTGTCCCGGGAACAGCTTGTCCACCGCCTTCTGCAGATTGCGGTAAGGTTCGCTGAACCACACCGAATAAGGCCCGATCTTGTTGCCGATGGCGCCGAGAATGGCATGCGTGACGGGATCGTGATAGAGGTAGCCGTTGAAATCGTAGGCTGGATCCTCCAGGAGCACCTCGAGCACCTTGCCGGAGGCGGCATCCATGACCTCAAGCGGTCGCGGCCTGCCTTCCTTGCGCTCGCCCACCACCACGATCTCACCGCGATTGTCGCCGCTATCGACCACGATGATCTCCTCGAGATCCTCCGGGCATGGCTGCCACTCCTCCCCTGCGAGACGGTGCAGGGAAAGAACACCGTCCTGGGCCTTGAAGCCGAAAGCCAGCCTGCCTTCCCGGTCCGCGAGGTAGCGGTAATCACCGCCTTCATCCGTCTTCAGGATCGGGTAGCGGCGAACAATGTGCTTGGTATTATTCTCCGTCATCACGTCGACCGCCAGCGTACTCAGCGTCGGGCCGCTCACTTGGAGGATTTCACCGGTGCGCACGTCCGTTCCCAGAACGACCACTTCGCCATATTGGCCGGTGTTCTGGGTATGGGCGACGAGATGCACCACCGGATGCACACGGTCTTTCGGGGGCACGGCAATCATGTAGGAGCCGACAAATTGGATCAGAGGATACGCGTTTTGGAGCTCACCCACCTCGGCCGCAATCTGCCCCGTGGTGCCGAGCTTCTTCATGCCGATGCCATAAATGAGCCGCTTCGAGTCCAGCCAGTCGACGGTGGCGATGTCATCGTTGCCTTGGGCGCCGATTCTCTCGAGCGTCTGGTTCTTCAGGCCATAGACGATGAGTTCGGAGTGATCCTCGGCCGTGTTGAGGATCGCGGCGATGTGCGTGCCCGCGAGGTTCAACTTGGGTTCCCCCAAGACCGGCGACCGGAAGAAATCGACGATCGGCACCGGTTCGGTCGCCGCGACGGGCGTGGTGCGTGAAAGGTCAACCTTGGCGGCCAGCGGCAGATTGGCGGCAACGGCAACGAGCCAACAGAGGGTTCTCGGGATATTGTTCCTGGTTTTCATGAAAGGCAGGGGTGAGGGCACCGGATGTTTTGTCTCCCTACAATGAATGGTCGGCCGCAAATCGCAGCAACAAAACCGGGACCCATTTCAGGGGCAAGATTGATCCCCGCCACGCCGGCCTCAGTCCATGGTGCAGGCAGCTCGGCAAGCGTGCCTCCTCTCAGAAATGGGGCTCCTCGTCCAGGCAGCGGACCGCGGGCGCATCCATTAAACGGGTGATAGTTTTGCGCACACCGAGAAAATCCTCCCGTCCACGGCGTTTTCGGGTATAACGCATCGGTCGCAAGATGGTCCCTTCTCCCGTTCGGACCGTACTCGTACTTGTTGTTGCCCATGAAAACACCTATGGCTTCCTGCATCGCGGCGATGTGCGCGGTTACGATGATGGCCCAGTCCAATCCCACCGATGCGGCGCGCTGGCTGGCAAAAGCCGAGCTGGCGCCACCGTTTGTGGTGCCTGCCTCCAGGGAAGCGTGGGAAGTCAAACGCCAGGCAGTGCGCGCCGAGCTCTGGCAATTGCTGGGCCGCCTGCCCCCCCGGCCGAAAACACCCAAGGTGGAAACGCTGTCGCGGGAAGACCGGGGGGAGTACGTCGTGGAGAAATTCCAGTTCGACAACGAAGCAGGCGCACTGGTGCCGGGGTACCTGCTCCTGCCGAAGCACGCTTCCGCCAAGCTGCCCGCCATCCTCTATTGCCACTGGCACGGCGGTGACTACGACGTCGGCAAGGAGGAGTTGTTTCAGTCCCGGCACACGCCGGAGGCGCCCGGACCGGCTTTCGCGAAACGCGGTTTTGTGGTCCTCGCCATCGACGCGTATTGCTTCGGCGAGCGCAATGGCCGGGGTCCGGGCGGCCGGGCGGAAAAAGACTACACCGGCGAAGAGACGGCCGCCAAATTCAACCTCTGGGTCGGACGCACGTTTTGGGGCATGTTGTTGCGCGACGACTTGATGGCGCTGGATTATCTGGCGGCGCGGCCGGAGGTGGATCCGGACAGGATGGCGGTGACCGGCATGAGCATGGGCGCGACACGGTCATGGTGGCTGATGGCGCTGGACGAACGGATCCGCACCGGCGTCGCGATCGCCTGCCTGACCCGCTACCAGAACATGATCGAGCACGAAGCCCTCCATGAACACGACATTGGCTACTTCGTGCCAAACCTGCTGAACCACTTCGACACCGAAGCCGTCGTCGCACTCATCGCCCCGCGGCCGGTGTTTTTCCAGAACGGCGACCAGGACAACGGCTCGCCGGCGGATGGCATTCGCGCCATCGAATCGGCCGTGCGCCCGGCATATCGGCTCTACGGCCGGGAGAGCGAATTCCAAAGCCTCATCTACGCCGGCCAGGGCCATGTGTACACACCGGTGATGTGGGCGAAGACCCTGGCGTGGATGGATGCACAGCTGGGCGTTCCCGCCGGCCAGCACTGATCCCCCCGTGCCGCGTCATTCCCCTTGCCATGCAACGGCCGTTCTCGGCTAAGCTCTCCCGGTGCACTCCCTGATCCTCGCCTTTCAGCCGGGCAAGCCGGTGCTCGCGGCCCTCCTGCTTCAGGATAAAACCACCATCTTTGCCGTCATCGCCGGCTATTTCCTGCTGCTGATGACCGTGGGCATGGTGTTCCGGCGCTTCAGCAAGGATACCAGCGACTATTTCCGCGCGGGCGGCAAGGCGACCTGGTGGCTCATTGGCGGCAGTGTGTTCATGCAGGGTTTCAGCGCCTGGATGTTCACCGGCGCGGCGGGCGCCGCCTTTCAAGCGGGATGGAGCCTGCCCCTGATGCATGTCTCCAACGTGCTGGCCTTCCTGACGATCGCCGCCTTTTCCGGCCCGTGGTTTCGGCAGCTGCGGTGCGTCACCGCGGCCGACCTGGTGCGCCTGCGGTTTGGCGCCGGCATGGAGCAGTTCTTCGCCTACCTTGGCCTCCTTATGGGGCCGGTGTTTGGCGGCGTCCAGCTCTACGGGCTCGCGATCTTCACCTCGATCCTCCTGGGGGTGAACATCAACGCCACCATCGTCGTGCTCGGCTGCGTCGTGCTGTTTTACGCCGGGATCAGTGGCGCCTGGGCGGTGATGGCGGCCGACTGCATCAAGGCGCTCGTGCTGGTTCCGATCACCGTTCTGCTGGCGGTCGTGTGCCTGGAAAAAATCGGCGGGATCGGCGGCCTGTTCGCGGCGATCGACCACGCCGGGCTCACCGCCGCCTATGCGCCGGTCAAGACGCCTGCGGTCCTCGCAACCCTCAGCGGCATCGACCCGGGCCGGTTCACGTGGGCGTTCTACCTTGCCTGGTTCGCCAACATTGTGCTCATGGGAAACTCGTTCACCAACGGCGGCCGGTATCTCGGCGCGAAGGATGGCCGCGAGGCCCGCCGCGCCGCCCTGCTCGCCGCCGGCCTTTTCCTGCTCGGACTGCTGATCTGGTTCATCCCGCCCATGACCGCCCGACTCCTCATCGCCGGCGAGGTCATGTCCATGCCGTTGGCCAATCCGGCCGAGGGCGCCTACGCGGCGATCGCCGTCCATCTTCTACCGGCCGGCCTTGTGGGCCTGGTGCTGGTCGGCATGTGCGCCGCCACCATGAGCGCGCTTGACGTAAGCCTGAACGCCCTGGCCGGAAACATCACCCAAAACATCTACCCTGCCGCCTGCCGGGCGCTTCGGATCGCGCCGTGGGAGGGGCGGGCGCGGCTCGTTTTCGCCAAACTGGTCACGGTGTTCTGCGCTTTTTCCGTCGTCGGCGTGAGCCTGGCCATGGCCCGGTTCGGCCGGGGTGGTGTCTTCAGCATTCTGATCGATGTGATGGCGACCATCGCGGCGCCCATCTCGGTGCCCCTGGTCCTCGGCCTCGTCCTGCGTCGCGTGCCGGTGGCCGCACCTTTTGCCTCCATCGGCACCGGCTTTGCCGTCTCCCTTTCCATTTTTCTGGCGCCACGGCTGTTTGGAGCCCACCCGTGGCTTTTCCAAAGCCAGGTGGGTGCAGTGATCGGCGTCAGCCTGGTCACGTTCCTCGTCGTCCGGGCGCTGTGCCCGCCCGATGACACGGCGCTCGCGCGGGAGCAGGAATTCTTCTCCCGGCGCGATCGCCCGGTCGACTTCGCCGCCGAGATCGGCGAAGGCAATGACCACCGCCAGCTGCGCATCATCGGCGCTTTTGGCGCCGCTCTCGGTCTGGCGGTGCTGCTCCTGCTGATTCCCGCCAGCAGTGCGGGTCATGCGGGGCAGATTCTCGCGGTGGCGCTTTCCACGTTTGCGCTTGGCAGCCTGATGCTCTGGCTCGGCCGCAACGCGGATCGGCCCGGAGACCGGGCATGAAAATCCTCCTCTGCATTCTTATGTCCTGCCCCCTTGCCGCCAGCGCCCTTGGCGCGCCCACAAGCTGGCAGGAACGGCATGACCAGCTGGTCGCGCGCCTGCGCGCCCTGACCCAAGCGGAGAATGCCTTTGGCCGGGAGTACCAACCGTTGTACCATGCGGCCCTGCCCTGGTATGAACGCTGGGGGGGCCGCGTGCCGCACGCGGTTGACGACTGGATGGTGCCGCCCGACGATTACGCGGCGGAACTCGCCGATGCCCTCGAGCATGGCCGCAATTACTTCGCGGAGAATCCCGAAGCACTCCTGCCGCTGGTCTTCGAGACGAGACTGCCCAACGGGACCACCATCAACGCCAACTATTGGATCATCCTGCCGACGGGGTTTCCCGAGCGCGGGCGCCGGTTTCCGCTGATCATCGGTCTTCATGGCTCGGGCTGGTTGGGACATCCGATCTCGTACGTTCGCAAAACCCGCCAGGCGGTCGCCGTGAGACGGACCTTTAGCGTGACCCCCATCAACGAGGGCGGTCCCTGGCAGATCGATTTCTTGAACGCCTATCTCGATCAACTTCTGGAGATGCTGCCCATTGACCAGGATCACGTTTACGTCGAGGGTCACAGCCTCGGGGCGATGGCCGCCTGGGAATGGGCCATGAACAACCCCGGGCGGTTTGCCGCCATCTCCCCGCGTTCCGGCAGCGGCGAACCCTTCCGCGCCGTGCGCCTGAAGCACGTCCCCGCCTGGGTCATCCATGGGGCCAACGATGCGGTCGTGCCCGCAGGCTTCTCTGATCAGATGGTGACCGCCCTGCAAGCCTGCGGCGCGAGTGTCCGCTATTCCCTGCTCCAGGGGGTGGAACACAACATGCCCCCGGATCTCGATGAGGAGCAGGTCGTGGATTGGTATTTGCAGCAGACGCGCAGCCAGGGACCGCCTCCCGTGGACCCGCGGGAGGTGCTGGGCCTGACGCCTGTCGGATTCTCTCCCTGGGAAATCATCGCCTCGCCCGGGGGGCGGTTCTGGTCCACAGACCCA
>Ga0265322_10000966_pt1 | contig 9969 bp, 21 predicted proteins | sample 41222metaG_FD_193584 | JGI IMG/M metagenome (GOLD analysis project Ga0265322, IMG submission 193584) | Rhizosphere microbial communities from Carex aquatilis grown in University of Washington, Seatle, WA, United States - 4-12-22 metaG | ecosystem: Host-associated > Plants > Roots > Rhizosphere >...
AAACACTGGCATCTATTGTAAGTGTTTAGGGCTCGGTAGTTGTTACTCCCCCTTCAACTGCCGGGCTTTTTAATTAGGAAATGTTATGAAACTGTATTTCTTTCCTACAATCTATAAGGACTCCACTGGCGATCACGTCGCCGACGACGGTCTATTTGTTAGGGTGAGTACCAAAACAAAGACTATGGGATATGGGGAAATGTGGCAATGGACTAAGGTTGCTAAGGTGTTTCCTTACATCTATGAACCAGTCGGAGAACCTTTCTTCGACATAAAGGACATGTTTGTTCGGTATAAGAGATGAATGAAAGCACTTCTAACATCTGATACCCACTATGGGTACTCCCAAAAGACACACATCATACACGAGAGGTTCTTGAAGCATCTCGCAGATGTTATTGCCCTCAATGACGTTAAGTTTCTTATTCATGCTGGTGATTGGGCTTGTAACAAACAAGACCAGTTCGAGCGAACCCTACTTATGTTCCGTAAGTATATTACTATTCCTATACTCGCTGTTCGTGGCAACCATGAACTGTGGGACTGGCATAAAGATGCTAGACGTAAGCTGATGTGGGGCGAGATGAGTAGGAACCACGCAGAGTGGTTTAAAGCTGCTGGCATCCATCACTTAGAGAACGATGGACCGTTTACTATAGGCGATACCATCATCATGGGCTTCGATGGTTGGTATCATAGCTGGAATCCTCCTACCAATGATGTTGGTCAGATGGTTAGCTACATAGAGAGTGCAACTGCACATCAGTACCATAATCAGCGAGCTCATAAAGCTTTAGATACTATGCTGCAGATAGACAGATCGCAATACAAAACTGCTATCTGTGTTACTCATATGCCTGTTATCGTTAAGAATGTTGTTGATGCTGCATTCAATGCTAATCCTGCATACTTTGACTTTATTAAAGATAAGTGTAACGTGTTGTGCATGGGACATTCTCATATCTATATGAACGAGTATAGAGAGGGTGTGCGACTACTAAATGCTGGTAGCGACTATGACAGACCCAACTTTCTTCTGTTCGATACAGACGATCGTATAATCCCCTAAAGGAGAAACAAATGAAGGGTAACATTCTTGACGATCTACGTACACAATTTGGTCTGCGAAACGTTCTGTTGAAGCACGACGTAGATAGCTTACGGTCCGTAGGTATCATCGTTGTAGGCAGCAACCTCCACGTAGGTGTGAGCTTGCGACACGAAGGTGACCAACGCAACAAACGTAAGGCTCGTCACATTGCACTTGGTCGTGCATTCCGTGCTCATGAAGTCTTTGCTGGTGCTCAACTACGAAACAGAGAGCAGAAACGTAAGGTACCTCTTACCTTCACACTTCCTACAGACAGCCAGGAAAGTATGCATCAAGCTATCACCGATCTCTTTAGCGGAGAATTCTTCAAAGGCTTTTAGACGTAACCGATACGATATATATTCGTAAGGTGGTGGTCTATGTTGTCAAAATTGTTGAAGTTCTTAGGACTCCAACCTACGGTGTACATCGAGGTTAAGAATGCTGAGACTCTTTCTGTTAGCAGTAATGATTTTTTGGTTATTACGTGTGAGTCCGGTATTGACCAGGCCGTGCTTAGGAGATTTCAAGAACGAGCCCGTGACTTCTTCAAGACCCCGAACGTACTGGTTGTGGCAGGAGATGACATCCGCCTGCTCAAAGTTGCCATAGAAGAGAAAATGATCGACGAACTTATGCTTAAAGAGGAGATTACTAAATGGAAGAACTAGTCGCATTGATATTTACGTTCTGTACTAGCACCACTGTAATCCCTAATCAGAACGATACGGATACTATCATCGCTTGCAATACTTATGTAACGAATTGTGTTATAGATAAGAAAAGCGGTTGGGACCGCAAGAACCTATCTCGCTGTGAGCAAGAAGGTATCAGAACCAAATGGAGAACGTACAGTGAAGCTGAGTAGCCTTATTCTTTTTATCCTGTTAACTGGCTGTGCCACTGATGCTCATCACCGTTGTGTTGAGTATATGTGGGTGCCAAACGTAGATGCTGGACATCTGAACTACAACATGCAGCGACCTGTATGTGTAGAGTGGAGTGACAAGTAATGGGACTCGCTCCACTAGATACCATTCAAGCAGTTCTCGATGAACAAGTAAATTCCTTATTGAAGCTACATCAAGGTTCAGTTGAAGTTGCAGGCATAGACAATGCTGGCGTTGTATCCATCAGGATGAACGGCGGATGTCAGGGTTGTGCCATGGCGAAAGCCACAATGAAACAGTTTGTTAAGGTTCGGTTAATGAATGCAATACCTTGCATTACCGACGTCGTTGATGTCACAGACCACAAAGCTGGTGCTACTCCATACTTCAAGGCAGACGAATGAACTACATCCGCAACATATGGTGTATGCGAGTCGAGCACAGATTCTTCTGTGTCAGTCGCATTCTAGATCATGGTGCGATGTCTTGGTATATAGTTTTCCTCGGTAAAGAGTACTGGATTGGACCCAATCGCCCTGAGTTTATAGGTAAGAAGAGAAAGCAATGAAAACTGCTATCTACCCTGGCACCTTCGACCCTTGGCATGAAGGACATCAAGACGTTCTTAATAAAGCCTTAGAAATATTCGACAATATTATTGTTCTTGTGGGTACAAACCCTGATAAGGGACAACGATCTTACCCCATCCCAAAAATCATAGATAACGTTAGTTCGATAGAGTTTGACGGTCTACTTGTAGACTGGATCCACAGCGTTAACATGCCAATACATGCAATTATAAGAGGATTACGCAATGGGAAAGATCTTGAAGATGAGCGATCACAGCAGTTTTGGAACGAAGACCTCGCGAAGGAGAGCGGCTATTATCTCCCGCCTACCTGCTATTTTGTTACTGATAGGTCTCTCATACATATTTCTAGCTCCGCTCATCGCGTTGTTAACAAACTAAAGAGAGGACGTAGATAATGGATGCTCTAACATTAGCTGCTGCAGCTGTTTTAATAGCCGTTATCCTGGTTGCTGGATACTTAATGGCCAAAGAAATGGCCAATAAACACCACATGGCCTTGAAGGAACTAGAGGCTAAAATGCCTCCACCTCCACCAGCTCCGCCCACACCAGTTCGTCCACCACTGTCTGATACCGCGATGGCCATAGAGGCTTTACATATCCAGCTGGGACGTCTGCAAGATGAATACGAAAACAACCAAGACAGCGATGTGCTTGACGAGATCAGTAAAATAAATGCTACGCTGGCTAAGATAGCTACCGCCTCGAGTGGTACTATGTGTAAATGCGGGTCAAAAAAGCTATGAGAGACATTCTATCACAGATTAACTATGGGGTTCAATTCTCTATGTTAATAGCTTTCATTGTCTTTGTTCTCGCGATTCTTATTATGAAGGGTGCTTTTCAATGTCTGAAACGAAGCAAGTAATAGTCATTCGTAAAGACTTGAACATGCGCAAGGGTAAGATTGCAGCGCAGGCTTCCCATGCTTCATGGGCTACTCTTCTCAACCGTGGTCACATTCACGAAGCCACTAAAGTCCTCAGCATCCAGCTCACCGACGATATGATGGCTTGGTTCAAGGTTCGCTTCACAAAGATTTGTGTCTATGTTGAATCCGAAGCCGCATTAATAGATGTCTATGAAACTGCCCGTGCCAAAGGTCTTCCGGTATCTCTCATTAAGGATGCTGGTCTCACTGAGTTTGGTGGAGTTCCTACTTATACAGCCGTTGGAATAGGTCCAGCTTTGGCAAAGGATATCGATGGCATCACCGGACATCTTCCCCTTCTATAGAAAAGACATACCGGACGACGTTTGGATTGTCCTGAACGCTCGATATGTAGTTGATGTTATAGGTGGATTCTCACCGATTCGATATAGAGTACGACGTAAGGACAACGATGAGGTTGTCTGGACGACTGATGACTCTAAGTCCCTGATGGGTTTCTATCAGGAGAAGGCTGCAGAGTTCCAAAAAGAGCTTGAAAAAATAATTCTGGGTTAGTCCCAAGATATGGTATATTGATCTTATGAAAGCACTATTCTGTAATCAAATCAGATCATCTTTATCGCGCTCCTTGCGATTCAGTGCTTTTTCTTCATATAGTCGCTTTAATAGCAACTAAAGAAGTAAGTCTGCGAGACGTTAAATCCAAATATTACAATTTTTACGTTGGGGGAGAGCACGCAAGGTGTGAGCACTCGGCTGTTAACCGTGACGGAGACTGGTTCGATTCCAGTTCCCCCAGCCATTTTATTAGCCGTTCGAGCGGGTGTGGTCATTAGCGTCTGTTTGAAGCACAGAAGAACTCAGTTCGATTCTGAGGGACGGCACCAAATTTAACTTAGGAGAACCGATACGAAAATTTAACGACATACATAGGTCTGACGGGCTATCGCTCGAGCGCATGCAAAGTGCGTAGAGAGGAAAGTCGGAGCTGCATAGAGTAACGTAGTGGATAACGACCACCCACCGTAAGGTGAGCGACGGGAACAGAGACGAATCGTGCGAATGGGTCCAAACCAGGAAACACGGGTGAAACGGCCGACAGCGTACGTGCAGCAACCGGGAATAGGATTGCGATGAGGCTTCTCGCTTAGCAATCGGGTTCCGGGCAAAGATCCCTACGGCAACGTTTAGGGGCAAGTCAGATGATAGTACAAATACAGAACTCCGCTTATAGTTGGGCCTATGTATGTCACCTTTTTACATAATAAACATACACACGTGGACTGAATAGATTAGGCACTTCGCTACGAACGAAGACCTGTAATGGGTTATGTAGGTGCAACTCCTACCGTGTGTACCAAATTTGGAAGGTTAAGTTGCCAGGGCAGCAACCCTTGTCTTGAAAACAAGTGGGACCTTGACGGGTCTGGGTTTCGACTACTCAGCCTTCCTCCAAGTGGATTGTCCCCGCTAGCTGTCTGTAAAACAGCGGTCATTAAACAAGTGGGAAGGCGACGGATGGTGCAATTCCTTCAATCCACACCATGCTCTTGTAGCCCAACGGCAGAGGCAACGGATTTAAACCCCGTTCAGTGTAGGTTCAAGTCCTACCAGGAGCACCATACTTTACTGATTCGATATTTACCATGGAAGGGTGGATATATGAAAGAAAAAGAGATATTGGTTGAGATAACTTATTATCAGCTATATGGCAAACCAGCTGATGATGGAAGTACAGGACCAATGTTGATCTTCTACAAGGACGGAACATACTGGATACCATTCAACCAACGTTGGGACGAGAAATACCCCAGCCAATGGAAGATAGTTGATAATGTGATGTGGGTTAGGCACTCATATAATGGCTGGGATGCTATGGAATGGAAGGCTTGCATAGATAACGAAGGTAGCGAGAAGATCACCCAGATTGTGCTAGGTGAGCTTGCAGAATACCAGATGCTCATTGGGGAGCTGTAGTATAATGGAGGTATGTCAGACGTATTGATAAAATTTAACGCCTACGGACAGTGGACTCTAATAAAACATAGAGTTCTAGCTCCAGCTCAAGGTGGCGTGCCGGCTGATACTCCAAGACCTGAGGTTGGCCAACGCGGTCACCAAGGCAAGATGTTAGCCGTAGCAGATGACGCCAGTAGACCCAAGCCCAAAGAGATTAGGATGGGTGGAACTGACGACAAGAACACAGCAGCTGTACCAACTGGTATTCCTGCTGATAGTGCTAACAATATCAAACGTTTCGGCCCCAACGGCGAAAGATTAGATTAACTAGGCCCGTGTACGCAAACAGGCAAAGCGAGCTGATTCAAAATCAGCTGTTTGTGGGTTCGATTCCCTCCATGGGTACCAATTTAGGACGTTATGTACGAGAACGGTGGTTGGACATTTCATTTCGGTAAGATGGTTGCTATCCGTAACGCGGACAACCCTTTGAAGATTGGTCCATCTGAAGTAAGATTCAGAATTAGAAAGGGTAAGATATACTCGTTCAATGGAACTTACTGGATGCGTGGATACTGGAGTATGGGAACTTCAGATAAAGATATCGTTACTGCATATGAGTTCTGGCAGATAGAAAGGGTGTTGTTAACTAAGTATGATTGAGTTTGTTGGTTGGATATTTGATTTTGAGAACATGGAAGCTCTGGATTGCAGAGGTCATGTGTGGGGTTTAATGAAACTCGACAAATGGTTCTATGTTAACTACAACAGAAACTATTTCTCATGGGAAACTTCTGTTGGAACTTGGCAGTATCCATTTGACGATCATAGAACACGAATGGAACTGTATCAACGTTACGAACAGTGGATTGTAGAGGAGATTATCCTAAAATGATTTACTTAGACGATCATTACTTTGACTTCGATAAGATGGAAGCCTATCGCGGTGTTGATTACCAGAACTTCAACATAAGACGTAAGGAATGCTTAGTTTATATTGCATATGTAGATGGTGCGATATGTCGTTGGAGCGCAGAACGTTGGGAACCATGGAGGAAACCATCTGCCTTAGGATTTGTAAGAGAATGTCATGTTACTGAAGCATACAAAAGGTGGCTTGACGATGAGATTGATAGTATAGTTTTTTAATATGCAGTCGTGGCTCGAAGGGATAGGCGTACGTCTTCTAAGCGTTTCAATGTAGGTTCGATTCCTACCGACTGTGCCAATGGAAGGTAAACTGGATAGGTTCCAGGTCAGCCTGCTAAGCTTGACGCTCCCTCTAATAAAGGGAGTGGTTTTCGAGTAACCTGCCTTCCTCCAATGCCCGTTTAACATAAATAGTGATGTACCTGCCTGCAAAGCAGGGTAACTCAGTGCAAGTCTGAGCGCGGGCTCCATTTATAATATAAGTATGATACTCCACTACCTCACTCATTGGATGCATGCTTATCTAACCCATTTTGGAATGTGGGTGACACTGCTTGGACTCGGCGGCCTGTACAAAGACGGCCTACCTGAGACAGACCAACTGTGGCCAAAACTAAAGGTCATCCTGATAATCGCAGTGGTGATGAGCCTGTTCTCTAGTCATAGCCAAACGCACCTTATGACTATGTTTCTAGACAAGTAACCCTACCGAATCGATTTTCAAACATGAAGATCGAACGACGAAATGTAAAAGCAATAGAAGTAACCTGGCCTGAGGGTTCTGTTAGAACTTACCTGGAAAAGGAAGCTCTACTGAATACTATCAATGTCAGGATTGCAGGCAATAGAAGCTGTATTGAGCACGCTCAAAGACAGGTTGAAGCCTACAAGGCCGACATTGCGAAGTATGAGGCTGAACTTGGACTCAATCTTCTACATTTAGAAGAAGCCAATAAGCTGGAGGAATAATGAAGACCATAGTCATCACTGAAGATGAGTTTGAAATCCTTTCTGAGTTTATCATCACTGATGCTGAAGATATGCGCGATATGGCAGGAGCTATAGAGGAAGAGCATTCAGACTCAAGTAATGACGATGAGGGTGATGAGCTGCACGAAGTTGTAGGTGGAGACATCATAGATATGAGCTTAAACGCTCAAGCCGAAAGAGCCCGTTTATTAAAAAGAGAACTCGCACGACGGTTTAAAATAACACCGTAGTATAATGAAACTGTAGCATCCCAGTGAGGGTTGCGAAAAACATAATAAGGAGTTGATCCTTGGACTATAAAGCTGCCGTATTCATTGGGCGTTTCCAGCCCTTCCACTCTTCCCACTTAGAAGTATTAAAGCGCGGTCTCGAGATCGCTGAGAAAGTCGTTGTTGTAGTTGGCTCTGCTAACTGCGCTCCCAACATCAAGAACCCTTGGAGTTGGCTCGAACGCAAGCAGATGATCCAGTCTTGTCTGTCCGATAAGGACAAGTACAGGGTTGAGATTGTCCACGTCCGAGACTACTTTAATCAAGATAATCAATGGATTAGAGACATCCAAAATAAGACAGATCTCTTCATAGACAGAGGCGATACTGTCGCTCTCTTGGGTAACTTTAAGGATGCTTCTTCCTACTATTTGAAGTACTTCCCACAGTGGGAGTTCGTCCCCGTTAAGTCCACCAAAGCCCTAAATGCCACAGAGATACGCGAAACTATGTTTAGAGATGGCAAGATTCCAAGCGACTCTGTGCCTACACCTGTACATACATTCCTATCACAGTGGATGTATGACTACGCTCCAGGTTGGCGTGATGGAAGTGGACCAGCGTACACTACTCAATGGAATCAAATGAACTCTGAGTTCAAATATATCCAAGACTATAAAAAGTCCTGGGAGAACACACCCTATCCAGTAACGTTTGTTACAGCGGATGCTCTCGTTGTGTGTTCTGGTCACGTACTAGTTATAAGACGCAGGGTTAACCCCGGAGCTGGTTTGTTAGCCATTCCCGGTGGTTTTCTAAGACCCAATGAGCGCTTCCAAGACGGAGCTCTTAGAGAGCTTAAAGAGGAAACTGGTATCAGAGTCGATAAGATTGTATTAGAGAACAACATAGTCGACTCACATGTATTCGACCATCCTCACCGTTCTCTACGTGGTCGCGTAGTGACGAATGCCTTCTGTATCAAGCTAAAAGATGGTGATTTGCCTGAAGTTAAGGGCAATGATGATGCAGAAAGAGCTATCTGGATGCCGCTTATGGACATCATGGCTAAAGAATCAGAGTTCTTTGAAGATCATGCCCACATAATCTCTTACTTCCTTAACAGGATTTAATGTGAAACACGAAGAGATACTCGCCATTTTAGGCAACATAAGGTACAAAAACTGGTTCTTTGAGCTGTATGCTCGCCCAGTTGAGTATACTTTGCGTATCTCTTGGTTCGATACATGCTCTGTTACGGGCAAAAAAGAGTTGCAACATAGCAGAGAATGGTTCCTTGGACCAGACTTGTTGACAGAAGATGGCATTGTTCAGACGGTTTTTAAAGCCATTCAAAACGCAGAGGAGCATGAGGTCAGAGAACGATTCCGTTACAAAGGGAAACGCGTCTTCAACCCGCATGCAACTGTTGCAGACTTACTTGAGGTGTGTGGTGATTGAGTATAGAAAAGGTTCTTTGTTTGAAGCTCCCAAAGGTTCTTACCTTGTTCATGCCTGTAATACGCAAGGGGTGTGGGGTTCTGGCATAGCAACTGAGTTCAAGAAACGCTTTCCACATGCCTTTGCTGTGTACAGCAGGCACTGCCAAAACAACAGCAACTTCGTTCTAGGTCAATTCTGGGCGATCTGGGATGCCGATTACTATGTAACTTGCTTATTGGTATCCTCAGGATATGGTCGTCAGGTTGATTCAAAGGAAGAGATTAAGAAACAAACCAAGATCGTGCTTGATAAGTTCTTACAATGGGTAACAGACCCCAAGCAACATCTTAATGCCGTACCTGTTACTGAAGTGTATTCAAACAAGTTCAATTCTGGATTCTTCCGTGTACCATGGAACGAAACTGAAGCGATTCTATTGGAATCGTTGAAAACGTATAATATCAAATGGATTGTTTATGACCCCGATCTTAAAACATAGGTTGACAGTGAGTCAACTGAATAAAGGAGAATAGCAATGAGCTATCTAAAAGGACTAACCACAATCACGGCGACTGACTCTTATAAGGTAGGTCAAGCGCCACAATACCCGCCAAAAACTAGCGAGGTTTACAGCTACTTTGAGATGCGCAGAGGCGCGCTGTTTCAAGAAGGTGTATTCTTTGGGCTATTGCCTATCTTAAAGGTTCTCGCTAAGCCGGTAACCATGAAGGACATTGATGATGCTGAGGTGTTGTTCAGTAAACACTTCGGTGTGAACATGTTCAACCGTGCTGGCTGGGAATACATCGTCAACAACCTGGGCGGAAAGCTTCCCATCAAGATCAAAGCTGTTCCTGAAGGAATGGTTGTTCCAGTGGGCAATGCAGTGATGACTGTGAAGAACACTGACCCCAACTGTTTCTGGTTGACGAACTATCTTGAGACAGTTCTCACCCACGTTTGGTACCCTTCGAC
>Ga0265322_10000968_pt1 | contig 9959 bp, 5 predicted proteins | sample 41222metaG_FD_193584 | JGI IMG/M metagenome (GOLD analysis project Ga0265322, IMG submission 193584) | Rhizosphere microbial communities from Carex aquatilis grown in University of Washington, Seatle, WA, United States - 4-12-22 metaG | ecosystem: Host-associated > Plants > Roots > Rhizosphere >...
GGGGCGCCGGGGATGAAGGCGAGCTCGCTCACCTTTTGGTGAAGCCGCGGGGTGGCGTTCAGGAGCTTCTGTGTATAGGGATGGGCGGGGCCCTGGGGACCGAAGATCTGCTCGTTGGTGCCGATCTCCGCCACCTTGCCCGCGTACATGACCATGATGCGGTCGGCGACCTCCGCCTCGGTGGCGAGGTCGTGGGTGATGAAAATGTAAGACAGGCCCAGGCTCTTCTTCAGGGCCTTGATGAGGTTGAGGATCTGCGCCTGCACGATCACGTCCAGCGCCGTGGTGGGCTCATCCATGATGATGACTTTGGGCTCGAGGAAAAGCGCTATGGCAATGACCACACGCTGCTTCATGCCGCCGGAAAGCTCGTGCGGATAACGGTCCAGGATGTGGTCCGGCAATCCGACAAGACCGACATAATGGCGCATGAGGCGTTCGGCTTCCGCGATGTCCACGTGCGAAGTGTCCTGGTGCTCGCGGAAGGTCTCCAGCATCAACGCTCGCACGGTGTACACCGGTGTGAGGCAGTTCATGGCTCCCTGGAAGACCATCGAGATCTTGGACCAGCGCACCTTGCGCCGCAAATCGCGATCCTTCATGCCGACAATCTCGATGCCGTCGATGATTATCGAGCCGCTCACGATGCGCCCGGGAGGGGAGGGCATGTTGAGAAGGGCGACCCCCGTGGTGGTTTTGCCGCACCCGGATTCGCCCACCAGACCGAGTGTCTCTCCGGGTGCCAGGTCGAATGTGATGCCGTCGAGGGCGCGCACCACGCCTTTTGAAGTGAAATAGTGGAGCTTCAGATCCTTGACGGTCAGAAGTGCATCGGACATCGCGGTTACCTGGTTTTCAGCTTAGGATGGAGGATCTTGTCCAGCGCGGTTCCGAGGAACGCGAAAGACATGCCCATGAGGGCGATGGTAAGCCCGGGCGGCACGACCCACCACCACAGATTGCTGATCACCGCTCCCTGACCCAGGGCGTCGTGAAGGATCTGCCCCCAGGTGACCTTTGTCGCGTCTCCAAGACCGAGGAGGCTGACACTCGCCTCGTAGACGATGACGCTGGGAACGCTCAAGGCCATGACGGCGAAGCTGTAGGGGAGAAGGATCGGCACGATATGGCGGAATATGATGCGTAGTCGTCCCGAGCCCAGGGCGCGCGAAGCCTCCACGTAGGTCTCCTCGCGGATCTGCAATGCCATGCTATAGACCGGTTTGTACGGCCCGACCCAGAAGAAGAGGCAGATGATGAGAATGAGAATCCATATGGAGGGCTTGAAGATGGCCGAGATGACAATGAGGAAGGGGAGCACCGGCAGCAGGTAGACGAACTCGTACAGGCGGTTGAGGATCCAATCCAGGAATCCGCCGAAGTACGCGGCGATCACGCCGAGCACGACACCGAGAAAGACGGTGATGATGGACGTACAAATGCCGATGATCAGGGCCCAGCGGCTGCCGATCACGATGCCGGTGAAGATGTCCCGCTTGGACAGATCCGTCCCCATGATGCCCGAGACATGGCCGGAAACGACCACCGCGGGATCCGCCAGCATCGAATCGGCATTGAGCATCAACGCGGTCATCGTGATCGTGTAGGTGCCTTTCATGGCGATCGGCGTGTCTTCCATGGCGGGATCTATCTTCGCAAAAAGGAGCGTTGCCGGCTTGATGATGTCGGCGTTCAGATTCGCAGCGATGTCCGCGTCCTGAGCGCGGATGAACTCGATGACGCTCTGCGCGCAGTTGCGCGTGACGGAAATTCGCTGCACGGCGCCCTTGGCCACTTCCAGCTGGTCGCTGAAGAGGTCCGCGGTGAGTCCGTCGGGTCGCGTGACGGAGACGGAGACGGGGATCTGGCCCTGCCCGTCGAACCGGATCACGAGGTCACGGGGCGGCTGGTCGGCTGAGAACGGGTAGGCAAACGTATAGGTGAATACTTTGACCCCGTTGTCCGAGTCCCTTTCCTCTTTCTTCGGGTTGCCGAGATACGAGGAGACGACGCCTTTTTTGGTCACCCAGGGAAGCGCATTCACCCACTCCGGAGGGGCCGCCTGGGGATTGTCCTGCCAGAAGGAGATGTCGCGCCAGTGATTGATGGCGTCGGGGAAGGGAACGATGCGGGGCCCGAACACGGCGAGTGCCACGAAGCCGAGGAGCAGGACCAGCCCGACGATACCGGTCTTCACCTTGATGAACTCGGACCAGAACTCCCGCAGTTTTGCCAGTGTGTCGCGCGCGTTCATGCCTTGCCGCCTACCTTGATCCGTGGGTCGAGGAACCCGTAGATGATGTCGAGGATGATGAATCCGAGCATGTTGAAGAGCGTCTCTATGGACAGGGTTGCCATGAGCACGGGAACGTCGTTCTGTTGGACGGCGATGAAATAGAGGTTGCCGATGCCCGGCCAGCCGAATATCCCCTCCACGATGATGTTCCCGGCAATGGAAGAAAAAAGCCCCAGCACGGCAAGGGTCATGATGGCCGGCATCGCGGTGCGCAATGTGTGGCCGAAGAGGACCCTCCGTTCCGCCACCCCGCGTGCCCGGGCCGCCATGACGTAGTCCTCCTGGAGGTTCGAGAGCACGATGTTGCGGGTGAGATATCCGGTGCTCCACACATTGAGAAGAAGCAGCGTGAGCATCGGCAGCGAGAGATGCCAGAGAAAGTCCAGAAAGCCGGCGAATCCCGTCGGCGCCGGGTTGGCGTGCAGACCCCCGGAGGGAAAGATGGGTATTCCGTAGGAGAAGATCATTATGGCGATCATGCCCAGCCACCAGGCGGGAAGGCCGTTCGTTATCATGGTAAGCCCGGATGATATGCGGTCCAAAGCCCCGTTGGGCTTCTGAGCCATATACAGTCCCAGGGCCACGCCGATGAGCGTGGTGAGAATCACCTCCGTGGTGAAGAGAATGAGCGTCTTCGGGAGCGCTTCCCCGATGATACCCAGAACGAGCTTGTCGCCATTGGATGCCTTGAGATTGGTTGCATTGCCGAAATCGAACTCGAGGGTCCGCACGCCCCGCCAGAAGACGCGGCTGGGCAGAGGATCATTCAGGTGGTACTGGTTGAGCTTCGACTGGCGCCGCGACTCCATATAGACCTGCATCTGCGCCTCGGTGACGTTGTGGAGATTCCTCACCTCCTGGCGCAGCTGCTCCTCGATCTGGGAGCGCATGGTCTGATCCGCCACGTTGTTGAACAGCGTGGAGAAGACAAAGACCATCACGATGTACATCAGCACACCGTAGAGAACCCTCTTGAGCACGTATTTGCGGAACATGCGACTGCCTTATGCCGTGAGGATAGGGGCGCTCCCGCATGGGAGCGCCCCTGTACTTTCAGGATGGACTCTAGAATACGATCAGGTTCGCCGTTTCGACGGACGGGGATTCGGTTCCCAGCGCCGCTTCCACGACCACGGTGTAGCTGCCGGACTTCAGGCTTGCCAGATCCTTGGCGGGTATGACCGCCTCGAAGCTGCCTGCTTTGACGAACTTGGCCGTGTAGGAGGTCTCTTTGTCGCCGATCAGGGTGACCTTCACGACGCCCTTGGCCGCGGCTTTCGCCGTATTGGCGGGGAACGCAACCTGGCTCACGGTGATGCCGACCGTCAGATCCGCGCCTTTCTTGAAGGTGGGGAGCTTGATCGCGTCCACGCGGGCGAAGTTCGTCGCCATCGCGGTCGTGAAGTACCCCTTCGCGTACGGATAGGAGGGATCGCGGTTTGCAATCAGCACGCCGGTGTTGTTGCCGGAATCGTACTTGTCGAGGATGAACCCGCCGTTGGAGATGTAGGCGTGTCCGTGCTTGTCGATGAAGGCGATGGCCAGTTTGTAATCAGCCACGGCCTGAGCGGGGGTGACGTAGCCCACGAGGGCTGCCGGCACGCGCTCGGTGTTCACGAAATCCTGCAACTTCGCCCGGATGTCGGCTACGCACTTCTGGCTCAGCACGTCCGCCTCGGTGAAGTTGGAGTCGGAGTTATAGGAGTACGCCGTCTTGGAAGCGTTGCCTTCCGTGACGATGGCCTTGACCGCTTCGACGATCTCCCAGGGAACGACGGCGCCGTAGTTCGCGCCTTCAATCATCAGCTGCGGGCAGAGCAGCCCGGCGAGCTGTGCCTGATCCATGGGGTAGTTCGCGTCGCCGTACACCGTGATGGTGTTGTCCGCGTTGAACATGATGCCCTTGTAGCGGACGAGGTTCGGGTTCATGGCGCCGGCGTAGGCGTCATCGTAGACCTTGTCATCCGCGCTCTTCTTCACGGAGATGTCGTACGGGAACGACAGCGCGTACCGATAATCGTTGATGTCGACGGGGCGGCCGTCATGCCACTTGCCGTACTTGAAGGCGAAGGTGGCTTGCGAGAATGCGGTGACCGCGTCGGGCTTCGTGTAGTCGAAAGTCGACCCGTCGCCTTTGACGTCCACGTAGGTGTAGCCGGATTCCCACTTCTGGTCCTTTGCGTTCCACAGGACCGCGGTGGCGGGCACGGCGATCTTTCCGACAATGGCGCCCTTGTCATCCGTGACGATGTTCGTCTTCACGTTGGACCATGACGCGCGCAGCGGGAAGTAGATACCAGTGATCGGGTTGGCTTCCGCTTCCTGGTCAGAAACTTCCTTGATGATGATGCTCGTGTAGGTGTCACTGAATCCGTTGGGGCCGATGGGGTCCCAGGACGACATGAACAGCGAGCCCTGAGCGGAGAACGCGGTCATGCGGAGAACCTTGAGGCCCTTGTCCGCACCGGATGCCTCGGGCTTCACGTCGGCGGTGTACATGGACCACTTGTCCAGTCCGTCGCCCAAGCCGTAGACCATGCGGGCGTTGAAGCGGTCCTTATTGCCGGCCAGATAGGTGGTCTGCGCGGCGACGAACACGCGCACGGCTTCCTTCAGACCGACTTGGACCGACTGTGTCAGCTTGTCGTAATAATCAGCCGTATTTGTCACGCGGCCGTTGTAAGCATCGCCGGTGAGCTTGTCGAGCTGGTCATTGGAGTAGTTCCAGAATCCGCCCGTTCCCTCGCCGGGCATGTTGGCCATCCAGGGCGCGTACATCTGCGCGATGGAGGTTTCCCAGTAGGCGTAGGTCTGGCCGCCGCCCCACCCTTCGGTGTAGAGGCTCCAGCTGTAGTCCTTGGGATCGCTCTGGCCCCAGAGCTTGCGGGCCGCCGCGCGGCTCAGCTCGGCGCGCTCCACCTTGATGCCGGCCTTCTCGATCTGGTCCGCGATGTAGCGGCCTTCGGGGAGTCGGAGCGTCGGGTCGTCAACGCGGATGAGGAACTTCACGCTGATGGGGTCACCGTTGTAGGTCCACCACTGGCCGTTCTTGACGAGCTTGCCCTGGTTCTCGGGCAGCGCGGCGGCGGCTTTCATGGCGGTGTCGATGTCGGCGAGAGCCTTCGCTTCATTGCCGGTGGGCGTGAAGCCGAACTTGCTGGCGATCAGGCCGTACTTCGAGGCGTTCGGCTGGCCGGGGATGACCGGTGTATACATGGGAACGCCGGCTCCGACCATGATTTCATCGATGATCTTCTTGCGGTCGATGAGGAAGTTCAAAGCATAGCGCACGTCACGGATGGCGAACGGGTTGAATTGCGTCTTCCCATCCGCTGTCGTGACGGTATAGGGCGCCGCATTGGGGAACGGGTTGGTGAGAATGGAAATATAGTTCACCCCGGTAACGCCATAGACGTCGAGCTTCGATTTGACGTCATCCGGCAGGGCTTTGAACGCGGCACCGCTCGTGCCGTAGTTCCAGAGGTCGCTGCGGCCTGCCGCAACGTCCTTCAGCCCGATATCCTCCTGCGTCTTCGCATCGAACAAAATTTTGTCGATGATCGGACCCTTCACGGTCGACTGGGCGCCCACGAATGACGTGACGGCCAGGATCATGAGGAAAGAGATGAAAATTTTTCTCATCCGAATCTCTCCTTTCTCAGCGAGATTGGCCAGATTACTACGGAAGGAAGTGAATATCAAGCAAAAGACGACACGGGGCACGCTTGTGACGGTCTTCGAGGGAAAATAGTTCTTTTCATGTCAATTTGTTCGTGCTACCCTTGGCGAAACATGCAGACTGCTCGAAAAGGAGGGCATATGAAAAGACTTTTGGTAGTCGTATCCATGCTTCTGCTCGTGGGAGGACTCCTGGGCGCCGCTCCGGCGATCAAGAATCCCGACACGCTTATCATGCTCGCGCCCGGCGACGCAATAAGCCTTGATCCGGCGGTAGCCTACGACAACGTGTCATGGTCGATGCTCGCCGTCCTGTACGACAGGCTCATCGACTTCAAGGGCGCGGACCTCGGAACTTTCGTTCCCAAGCTGGCCACGGACATACCTACCGTCGCAAACGGCGGTATCTCTAAGGACGGCAAAACGTACACGTTCAAAATCCGGTCCGGTGTCAAATTCGCCAATGGGTATCCACTGACCGCGGAGGATGTGGCATATACCTTCAAGCGCGACATGGTGACGGACCCCGACGCTGGACCGGCGTGGGTTTGGTATCAAGTCTTTCTCGCGGGATCCGGATCCCGCGGAGACGACGGCAAGATTGCCATAAAGTTCAGCGACCTTGACAAGACCGTCGAGGTCAAGGGTAACACGGTGGTATTCCACCTTGCCGCTCCGTATCCTGCTTTCCTGTCGGTGCTCGCCGGCAAGTGGGGTTCCATTGTCAGCAAGAAATGGGTCGCCGAGCAGGGTGGTTGGGACGGCACAGAGGCCACGTGGCAGCAGTTCAACAACCCGCCGACCTCCAAGGAAACCCTGTTCAACGTCGCCAATGGAACGGGTCCGTACAAGCTTTCTCAGTGGCAGAAGGGCGTCGAGGTCGACGTCACGCGCAACGACAGTTATTGGGGCCCGAAGCCGAAGCTGAAGAACGGCGTGTACAAGGTCGTTGACGAAATGGCCACCCGAAAGCTCATGCTCCTTCAGGGAGACGCGGATATCATCTACGTCCCCGCCACGAACTTCCCCGAAATGGCCACGGAGAAGGGGATCACGATCTATAAGAACCTCCCCGCGCTCGATCTCACGGGCGCCCACTTTAATCTGAACATCAACGTCGCGGGCAATACCGCCATCTATTCCGGCAAGCTGGACGGCCAGGGCATCCCTCCGAACTTCTTTGCCGACAAAGACGTGCGCATGGGCTTCATCTATGCGTGGGATGAAGCGCAGGAAATCAAGGACGGATTCAACGGGAACGCGATTGACCCGGTGTCATTCATCCCCAATGGCCTCCCGTTCAAGAACCCGAAGCTCTCGAGCATTCCTCATGACATGGAGAAGGCGAAAGCCGCATTCCAGAAGGCCATGGGCGGCCAAGTGTGGGACAAGGGCTTCAAGTTCGACATCCTCTTCAACTCCGGCAACCTCGAGCGTGAAACCGCCGCGCGGATACTCGCGGAGAACGTCATGGCGTTGAACCCGAAGTTCCAGATCAGCGTTCGCGGTCTGGAATGGTCGGTGTATTCGGATGAGAACAAGAACAAGCGCATCCCCATCCTCTTCATGGGATGGTCGCCTGACTACCCGGATCCCGACGACTACGCCCAGCCCTACATGACGTCAAGCGGCTATTTCGCCGGACGCCAGGGCTACAGCAATGCCACGGCCAACGATCTGGTCGCGAAGGCAGCCGTCGAGCTGGACGCCACCAAGAGGCAGGCGGAGTACTACCAGCTCCAGGATATCTGGTTGAACGACGCAATAGCGATAATATTCGAACAGCCGCTGCGCCAGCGCTTCGTGAAGGATTGGGTGAAGGGCTACTATTACAGCCCGATGGAGAGCCAGGAGTTCGAGCTCCTCCCGGTCCTCAGCAAGTCAAACTGATCTTTTCGCCTATTTCACGCGGAGTCCCCGACGGGGCTCCGCGCTTTTCATTGACAGCCTCACCGTCATCCCCTAAAGTACTGAGTTGAAGCTCATCATTTGCCAAGGAGCCCCGTGTGAGCCTTTTTGCCTATATCGTGCGAAGACTTCTCCTCATGGTGCTCGTTCTGGTCGGCGTATCCATCCTCGTCTTCACGGTCATGATGCTCCTGCCTCCGGGGCAGCGCGTTTCGATCTACGTCACGAGCGAACGTGTTACCCCGGCCATGATGGACGCGCTGATCGCCAAATACGGGCTGAACGACCCGGCGCCGGTGCAGTATTTCCGCTGGATCGCGCAGATCCTCCACGGGCAGTTCGGCTATTCGGTGACAGCCAGTGCGCCGGTCATCAGCGGATTCGTCGAGTTCTTTCCCGTAACCCTCGAGCTTGTGCTTTTCGCCACGCCATTCATCATCCTGGTGGGCATCGCCCTGGGAACCCTCGGTGCGGTCAAGAAGGACACGGCGGCGGATCATATGACGAGGGTTTTCGCCATCATCGGCTACTCCCTCCCGACCTTCTGGCTCGGGCTCCTGCTCATGATGATCTTCTACGGCTTCGGCGGCATCTTCCCCCCGGGCTCCCTCTCCAATGACGCGCATGGCGTCGTCTATTCCGCCGCGTTCCATCGCTATACGCATCTCCTCACCCTGGATGGGATCTTGAATTGGCGGTGGGATGTCTTCTGGGACGCCTTGTACCGCATGATTCTTCCCACGATAAACCTGGTCGTGATCAACTCCGCCCTCATCATGCGTCTCATGCGCTCGAGCATGCTCGAGTCACTCGGCCAGGACTACATGATGACCGCGCGCGCCAAGGGCGCCGACAGCCGGACATTGTACCGCGTTCATGCGCGGCGCAACGCCATGTTGCCGGTCATCACGGTGTCCGGTCTCACCTTCGCCGGTCTCATGAGCGGCATGGTCATCACCGAGACCATTTTCGATCGCAAGGGGATCGGATGGTGGATGGCGCAGGCCGCGATCCACCTCGACGTGCCGGCGGTCATGTTCAACGTCCTGTTCCTCGGGGTCATCTACGTCGTGATCAATCTCATCGTCGATCTCATCTACGCCTGGGTCGACCCGCGGGTACGACTCGCTTGAAAGGTATGCCATATGTCATCACTTGAAACGAAGATCACGGGCGCCACAGGGCGCGCCGAACACCCGCGATGGCAGGAGTTCCTCTTCACGACCCGGCGTTTTCTGAGCAATCCGCTCTCGGTGATCGGGCTCACCCTCATAGTCTTTTTCGGGATCATCGCCATCCTGGCGCCCGTCATCGAGCCGCCGAAGTACCCCGATCACTATCGCATTCCGCACACGGGTTTCAGGATCGAACCGACGCCCCCGAGCGCGGCGCATCCTCTCGGCACGACGCAGCAGCAGTACGACATGCTCTACGGTCTGGTCTGGGGGACGCGGAGCGCGTTCATGATCGGCGTCCTCGTCGTCGCTGCCAACCTCCTCATTGGCGTGCTTCTCGGCGCCATTGCCGGGTACTTCGGCGGCACGGTGGACGAGATCATCATGCGCATCACGGACATCTTTTACGCGATACCGTTCCTCATCATGGCCATGGCTCTTGTCGTTGCAATCGGAAGGGGCCTCAAAGCGGTCGTGATCGTCTTGATCATTCTCGAATGGCCAAGCTACACCCGCGTCTTGCGGAGCGACATCCTCGTGACCCGCGGCAGGGATTTCATCCTGGCAGCCCGGGCAAGCGGCGCCTCGCACATGCGGATCATCTTCACGCACATACTTCCCAACGCCATGTACTCTGTTCTCATCCTCGCGTCGCTGAACATCGGAACGACAATCCTCACGGCCGCCGCCCTGTCGTTCTTGGGGCTCGGATCCGAAACGGGCACCGCGGACTGGGGGCAGATCGTGTCGCTCTGCCGCAACTGGATCGTCGGAGCTCCCGGCAACAGATTCGCCTATTGGTACACGGTCTTCATTCCCGGGTTCGTCATCTCCCTGTTCGTTCTCGGCTGGAATCTCCTGGGCGACGCGGTCCGGGACGTGTTCGATCCCAAGATGAGGAG